>Ga0070698_100007269_pt1 | contig 11994 bp, 11 predicted proteins | sample KBSK1502metaG_FD_65477 | JGI IMG/M metagenome (GOLD analysis project Ga0070698, IMG submission 65477) | Corn, switchgrass and miscanthus rhizosphere microbial communities from Kellogg Biological Station, Michigan, USA - KBS K1-50-2 metaG | ecosystem: Host-associated > Plants > Roots >...
CAATCTCAGCTTGAATCATTCCGCAGGGAATTAAGAACAGATAGAGGATTTTTGTGGGAAAGCTGGAACCAGGCGGCACAATGGTCTCTGCAGCACAATGTAAATCTTAATGAAGCATTGTTATGGGCCGACTCCGCGACAAGCACATCATTTGGCGGTGATAAAAGTTTCCAGGCGGCAAGTACAAAAGCACAAATACTGGAAAAGCTGGGAAAAGGAGATGAAGCATCAGCTCTTATGAAAAAAATGTTACCCGCTGCATCAATGTTTGAGATACATGGATATGGACGTTCATTGGTCGCTCAGAAAAAACCAAAAGAAGCATTGGAAATTTTTAAAATGAATTTCGATAAAAATCCAAACCAGATGACTACATTGGTTGGGCTTGTGCGTGGATATTCAGCCAATGGCGATTATAAAACAGCCCTGGATTATGCTAACAAGGCAATGGCAGTCACTGATGCTCAAAACAAAACTAATATTCAAACAATGATTGATAAACTGAAAGCAGGGAAAGATGTGAATTGAGTCGTGAGCGGTGAGTTATGAGTTCAGAGTCTTGGAAGTTCATGCCGAAGAGAATTACAGACCCTTAGTTTCGTTCTGTAGCGGCCTACTGCAACAATTGCTGAATAGAATTGTTGCAGTACAAGAGTGCGACGCAACAGAAGATTAATAGTAGCAATGCAGCTGGCAACAAAAAATTCTACTAATTACACCCCAATATCTGGCAAAGCTTATTATCAAGGTCGGGGCCGCGGAGGTTCCGGCCTATTATTTTTCCTTGTGGGTCAACCAAAAGATTAAATGGTATGCCCTGTACCCTGTAAATTTTTGCTGCAGCATTCTCCCACCATTTCAGATCGCTGACATGTGTCCATGTAAGATTGTCTTTATGTATTGCAGCTATCCAATTATCTTTTTGCCCCGGACGATCCAATGAAACGCCAAGCACAGTAAAATTTTTTGCTTTGAATTTATTATAGCTGGCAACAACATTTGGATTCTCCATGCGGCAAGGTCCGCACCAGCTTGCCCAAAAATCAACAAGCACATACTTGCCTTTGAACGAAGACAATGATACCTGGGTGCCGACAGTATCTGGCTGAATAAAATCAATTGCATTTGTCCCAACAGCGCCTACTTTATTGTAGTCAATGTATCCTCTTAAACTTATGGCTGTAGGTATTGAACGAACCGCAGTATCCAAACGAAGAAATCTTTTCTCAAGCAATACAGGGTCTTCATAAAACTGTGTAGTTACAAATAACACAAACGGCGAAACATAAGACGTAAGATGCTTATCAATATATATATCGATATTTTTCTGAATGGTATCCTGGATATTATAATAGATAAGCATCATGCTATCCCGCTGCGGACCGTACTGAGTTGCGTTAATAGTGCCTACAATTGTTTGCAACCGTAAGATCAACGGATTAAAACTTTTTTGAAAATCATTAAAATCATTGTTTGATTGCGAGCCGGTCACTTTATAATTTGTTTTTATCGGCTTGATCCCGGTTACAGCAATTGTTTTATTTTCTACATAGATGTATTGCTGCTCATCACCTGTGATCTTTAGCCAGCAAAGTGTGGGTTCAGCCAACTTGCCTTTCAAAGTAAACTTGCCTTTTAAGAATTTGCCGGCAGCTATTTGAACACCTGTATTTTGGTCTTCAAGCTTTACCTCAGTTCCATCATCAAAACCGACCATGTTGCCGTTGATCGTAAAACTTGTGTCCTTATCAGATGCAAAAAGGTTAGCATGTAAGAGACCAATAAAAAGAAATGTCAGGATTGTTTTCATAATCAAAATATGCCTGTAAAAATAATAAAAATTTGTGCCCTGCATAATATTTAACCCTTAACAGACTCTAAAAATTTCCGGGTAATGTCGGTTATATTGCCTGGTTCGGCAAGTGCTTTTATATATGCGGTACCGATAATGGCGCCATTAGCATTGGCGCAGGCGGCTTCAAATGATGCCTTATCTTTTATTCCAAAGCCAACAAGTACAGGGTTTTTGAGTTTTAAACCCTTTAGTTTTTGCAAATAAGCTTTTACATTGGTCATATTCTTGTCACTCCCGGTTGTAGATGATGAGGAAACAGCGTATAAAAAACCGGTGCTTAGCTGGTCAAGTTTTTTAATTCTTTCTTCGCTTGTTTCGGGTGTAACGAGAAAAATAAAATCAAGTCCGTGCTTCTTTATAATAGCTCCGTAGTCGGTTTCAAACTCATGTTCCGGCAGATCGGGAAGAATCAATCCATCAATTCCAATTGATGCAGCGTCAGCACAAAATTTTTCAAATCCATATTGTAAAATAGGATTCATGTAACCCATAAGAATAACAGGCAGTGATATTTCTTTTCGGAAATCTTTTAATTGTTCAAAAAGTTTTTTAATTGTCATTCCATTTGCTAACGCTATGCTGCTACTTTGTTGTATCACTGGTCCATCAGCCAATGGGTCACTATAAGGCATTCCGAGTTCAATAATATCTGCGCCATTTTCCTGCAAAGCTTTCATTATTTCAATTGTTGAATTCAATTGAGGATAACCTGCGGTGCAGTAAACGTTGAGAATACCATGCCCCCCCGCCCCTAAAGGGGTGCTTTGAAACAATCTGCTAATTCTACTCATCCTTATTTTTTTGAATACGCAAAATGAAAATTGAACATTGAATATTGAGCATTGAAAATTATTGTTCCATTGCTTTCATATATGTCGAAAGATCCTTATCCCCTCTCCCACTCAAACAAACCACTACCTTATCAGTTTTATTAAATTTTAAGATCTTTAATGCATGAAGTGCATGTGCACTTTCCAGGGCCGGAATAATTCCTTCCAATTTTGCCAACTCAAAAGCAGCAGCCAAAGATTCTTCATCAGTTGCACTTAAAAATTTTGCACGGCCACTTTCATATAAATGTGCATGCAAAGGACCAATACCCGGGTAATCTAATCCCGCCGAAATACTATGCGGCTCTACAACCTGGCCATCTTCAGTTTGCATTACCAAACTTTTGCTTCCATGCAAAACTCCAGGCTTACCCAATTGTGTTGTTGCAGCACTCAACCCGCTTTTGATACCATGACCTGCAGCTTCAACAGCTACCAACTTAACTGATGGCTCATCAAGAAAATGATAAAATGCACCGGCAGCATTACTTCCACCTCCAACACAAGCAATCACAGTATGCGGTAATTCATTCCCTGTCTTTTCCAATAATTGTTTACGCATCTCTGCACTTATCACACTTTGAAATCTTGCCACCATATCAGGATATGGATGCGGCCCAACTACACTTCCAATTATGTAATGAGTGTCGTTTGGATTGTTGATCCAGTCACGGATCGCTTCGTTTGTTGCATCTTTCAATGTCTTGCTTCCTGAGGTTGCAGGAATAACTGTTGCCCCCAGCATTTTCATTCTTGCAACATTTGGCGCCTGCCGTTCAATATCTTTTTCACCCATATACACAATGCACTCAACACCTTTTAATGCACATACTGTTGCAGTAGCCACACCATGTTGCCCCGCACCTGTTTCAGCAATAATTCTTTTTTTACCCAGTCGCTGCGCTAATAAAATTTGCCCGATCGTATTATTGATCTTATGTGCACCTGTATGACAAAGGTCTTCACGTTTCAAATAGATCGTTGTTCCGTATTGCTCACTCAATCTTTGTGCAAAGTATAGAGGTGTTGGCCTGCCGGCATAATCATGCAATAATTCCTGGAACTCCTTTTGAAAAGAAGTTTCATTCATTATTTCCAAATAACGATTCTTCAATTCCTCTACATTCCGATGAAGCATTTCAGGGATATAAGCACCACCAAATTTTCCGTAGTAACCAAATTCATCTGGATGTTGATATGTGCCCCCAGCCCCTAAAGGTGTGTTAGTAGTCTTTGTTTTCATTTTTTATTGTATTCCCGGCATTTGTAATTCTATTTAACTTTCGTTGCATCGTCCCGATTTAATCGGGATACTGCAACAATTCTATTCGTCAATTGCTGCAGACATGTTTGCGAACCTATGGCTCGCAAAACAAACTCTCATAATCATTACTACTACCGACGTATTGTGCCTACGGCATAAATCTCCTTACTCATCTTCCCTTTTTCTTTAGTGAAATATTCATAGAGCATTGAACATGACTCATCAGTCTAAGTTCCCCTTTAGGGGACAGGGGTTTTATTTAAACCCCTGCAAAAATTTCAATATCGCCGCCATATCTTTCACCCCCGGTGCTGTTTCAAATTTGCTATTCACATCAATTGCAAAAAAATCAGGATGCTTAAATGTTTTTACTTTCTGCGCATCATCAGGACCAATACCCCCGCTAAGAAAAAATGGCTTTTCAATTTTTGCTTTTTTTAATATCCCCCAATCAAACTGATGACCGGTGCCACCAAAACTTTCTTTTAATCCTGCTGTATCAAAAAGATAAAAATCGCAAGCCGCATCATAAGGCATTACCATTTCATCTATGTTAATTGAATCATTTCCGTCAATACGAAACGCTTTTATTACTTCCACTTCTGCACTTAGCTCTTGGCACAGTTCCGGAGTTTCATTTCCATGCAACTGCACAATATCCAAACCATATTCATCAATTGCATCCAGTAATTCAGAGTAAGAGGGATTTACAAAAACTCCCACTTTCTTTATATCAAAATCAGCTTCTTTAACTTGTTTCCCTGAAAGCTTGTCTCCCATATACCGCGGCGAATCTTTATAAAAGATCAATCCTGCATAATCAATATTCAATGCTTCCAATTGCTGCAACTGCTTGAACTGTGTAATACCACAAACTTTTATATTCATTTATTTAGCTTTTTTACTCCAAGATTTTCTGCAAACTTTCTGATACTGTTTACATCCTTCACTCCCGGGCCTATCTCAAATTTTGTATTTATATCAACTGCGAATAATTTTTCTCCCGCTGGAGTTGCAATCAGTTCGCTTATTTTTTTCTCATCGCCTATTTCAATTCCTCCGCTTATAAAATAAGGTTTGAATGGCGGTGACTTTTGTAATAGATCCCAATCGAATTTTTTACCTGTGCCGCCATATCCTGCACCAAGTGTATCAAACATAAAAAAGTCACATACTTCGGCATAAGGCCTGCTCATATATTCCAAACTATCATTGTCGCTAAGCCTGAATGCCTTGATCACTGATATATAATCGGCGATCTTATCACAAAACTTCGGGCTTTCATCACCATGCAATTGCACCATATCCAACCTGTACTCATCTACTGTCTTCATTAACTCTTCATAAGTCGGATTTACAAATACTCCAACTTTAATGATCTTTCCTTTTATCTGCCTCATCTTCTCGACACTTATCTTCATCGCCATGTATCGGGGTGACTTCGGATAAAAAATAAACCCGGCAAATGAAATTCCCAGATCATCAAGAGAATTTACCTGTTGTGGTAATGTGTTTCCACAAACTTTAATATGCCCCCTAAATCCCCCTAAAAGGGGACTTCGGGAAGTGTCGTTACTGACTGAATCATTTTTTTGCTTTTGCTCCATAACATTCAAATTTTTTAGCTCTTTCCTAAGCCTCCCTTTAGAGAGGTTTGGAGGGCTTTTACAAACTCAGCAAAAGCAATCGTTGGGTCAGCAGCTTTCATAAAATTTTCACCGATCAAAAATCCATGAAAACCGTTATGTTTGAATAATAAAATATTTTCTACAGAACTAATACCACTTTCCGCAATTTTCAACTTTGACAAAGGTATCTTTTCAGCCATTCGAAGACTTCTTTCAATATCCACATCAAAAGTTTTCAGGTTACGGTTGTTGATACCTATAACTGTTGTATCATCACAAATATGATTCAATTCTTCTTCTGCATGAAGTTCAAGCAAAACTTCAAGTCCAAGATTTTTTGCAAAAGCTGCCAACCGTTTCACTTCAGCAGGTGATAAACAAGCTGCGATCAATAATATTACATCAGCACCAATAGATTTTGATTCTATCAGTTGGTATTCATCAATAATAAAATCTTTTCTAAGAATTGGAATTTGATTTACCCTTGCTTTGATCAGATCTTCATCACTTCCGCCAAAGAAATGTTCATCAGTAAGAACAGATAAACAAGAAGCTCCGTTTTCGGAATAACCTTTTGTCACTTCTACAACGTCGACATCAGGGTTAATAATTCCTTTTGATGGTGATCGTCTTTTAAATTCAGCAATAATGCCCGTTCTTGATTTATCGAGTAAAAAATCCTTTAAAGGCAACGCAGTCCTTGAAAATAATTCTCGTTTTTCAAGATCAGCCGTTTTTACTTTTGATTTTTTACTTTTGACTTCTCCTTTCTTATATTCAATTATTTGTTCCAGTATATTCATAAACTTTCAACTGTAGACCACCAAGTCCTCCGCCTGAGGCGGAGAATTTAGGGGGTTTGCAAACTGATTAATTTATCCAAACTCTTTTTTGCTTTCCCGCTCTCTAAGCTTTCAATTGCTGCATTGAATGCATCATCATAGGTTTTATAGTTGCCTGTGCAATGTAAAGCCATTGCAGCATTTGCTAACACCACTGCATTCTGCGCCCATGTCCCCTCTCCTTTTACTATTTTTAAAAAGATCTTTGCTGCTTCTTCAACTGTGTTGCCTCCCTGTATATCATGCGGCTCAACCATTCTTTTACCAAGCTCTTCTGGTGTTTTTATTTTCTCGCCTTCATTGGTAATAACTTTTGTATCGTTGGTCAAAGAGATCTCATCATATCCATCAAGACCATGAATAATAGTAAATGATTTCTCTGTTTGCTGTAATAGGTAATTATATATTCTTGCCATTTCCAAACTAAACACACCAACCAATTGAAATTTCGGATGCGAAGGATTTACCATCGGGCCAAGCATATTAAAAAAAGTTCGCATAGCGAGATTCTTTCTTATCGGCGCTACAGTCTTTAATGCAGGATGAAACAATGGGGCATGTAAAAAACATATATTGGCTTCATCTATTTCTTTCTTCAGCCTGTCATTATCGTTTTTGAATTTATATCCCATCTGCTCCATCACATTCGATGCACCACTTATTGAAGAAGCTCCATAGTTTCCATGCTTGGCAACTTTTTGTCCTGTGCCGGCAACAATAAAACAACTTAGTGTAGAAATATTAAAAGTATTTTTTCCATCACCTCCCGTTCCAACAATATCGATCGTATTGAATGCATTGAGATCAACGGGCACACAAAGTTCAAGCAACGCATCACGAAAACCTTGTAACTCATCAATGGTAATGCTGCGCATTAAATACACGGTCATGAAAGCAGTTATCTCATGCTCGTTGTAAATTCCTTTGCCGATGTTTACCAAAACTTCTTTTGCCTGTTCTCTTGAAAGAGTTTTGTGTTCAAATAAATATTGAAGAATTTTTTTCATACTCCTGTCTCCGCCTCAGGTGGAGAACTTAGATTTATTGGTTAATAAATATTTCGATCAATCATTGTGTTAGTATATTAAAAAATAATCGAACCAAGTTCGCCAAAGTCCCCTTTAGGGGATTTAGGGGCGAAGCCAATTTTTCATTATCTCCTCTCCCATCGGCGTCAACACACTTTCAGGATGAAACTGCACTCCTTGCACATCATAAGTTTTATGTTGTAATCCCATGATCATCCCTGTTTCATCTTCTGCAGTTATTTCTAACACGTTCGGAAAATTTTCTTTTGATACAACCCAGCTGTGATAACGGCCAACTTCTATCGTTTCAGGCAAACCATCAAATAAACCGAGTCGTGAATGGTGAATTGTCAATGGAGATTTTCCCTCATTGACTATTGACCATTGACCATTGCCGATCTTCACCGGCGTTGCTACTCCATGAAAAACTGAACTAAGATTTATAAGCTCCCCTCCAAATGCCTGGCCGATTGCCTGGTGACCAAGACAAACGCCCAAAATAGATTTTGAAGAAGCATACTCTTTTATCAATGGCAAAAGCAAACCAGCTTCTTCAGGAATTCCGGGGCCGGGTGATAAAATTATTTTATCATACACCTTTACTTTCTCCAATGGTATCTGGTCATTCCGATGCACATCTACTTTTTCATGTGTTATCTTTTCAACCAGGTGAACAAGGTTGTAAGTGAAAGAATCGTAATTATCGAATACTAGTATTTTCATACCCCAAATCCGCCGCGACGGAGCTTTACAGTTTTATAGTTTAAAATATCTTCATTTATAGTACTCCAAGTCTCCCTTTAGGGAGATTTAGAGGGTTTCAGCATTTTCAATTGCCTTTTTTAACGCTCCCAATTTGTTATTCACTTCCTGCAATTCACTTTCCGGTTTGCTTACTGCAACTACTCCTGCTCCTGCCTGGTAGGTCAATGTATTTTGCATACTTAAAAATGTACGGATCATGATAGCATGATTACAGCTGCCATCAAAACCCATAAAACCGATCGCACCGCCATAATAATTTCTTGCGGTCGGTTCATAATTATCGATCAATTCAATTGCTTTAATTTTTGGTGCGCCGCTAAGTGTACCCGCCGGAAATGATTTTGCCAGCAATTCAAATGGATTTGTGTTTGGTCTCACTTTACCACTTACTTCGCTTACCATGTGAATGACATGACTGTAATATTGAATGTCTTTATAATGAGTCACTGTGACATCATCGCAAACGCGGCTTAGATCATTGCGGGCAAGATCAACCAGCATTACATGCTCCGCATTCTCTTTTTTATCTCCTCTTAATAATTCTGCAGCCAGGTGATCCTTATCATCATCACCCGTTCTTTTGAATGTACCTGCAATAGGATGAACAATTGCTTTCCCGTTTTGAATGATAACTTGTGATTCCGGAGAAGAACCCATTAATTTATAGTCGCCGTAATCAAAGAAAAATAAATAAGGAGAAGGATTGATGCTGCGAAGTGAACGATATACATTGAATTCATCACCGGTAAAGCCCTGTTGAAATCTTCTGCTTAATACAATTTGAAATACGTCACCGCGATGGCAACTGCTGATCCCTTTCTCCACCATTTTTATATACGCCTCATCTGTAACATTTGAAGTTTCTTCTCCTTTCTTCTTAAAAGGGAAAACAGGAACATCTTTACTACGGATCAAAGATTCAACGACTGCTAATTCACTTTCAATTCCACTAAAATGATTTTCGCAGATATATAATTCGTCTTTGAAATGATTGAAGACGATCACATATTGATAAAGCCGGTAACGCATAAAAGGTATAACCGGTACCACGCTGCGTGTTTTTAATTTTACCGTATCAAAAAACTGAACGGCATCAAAAGAAGTATAACCAAATAACCCCTGTGCATATTTTGATTCTTTGAATTCTGATGGAGTAGTTTCAAAACGATTCATAAATTCCCAAATAAGTTTGGGCACTTCCATCACATTTTTTATAGCAATCTTTTCAGGCTTTTGCGCCGGTAGTTTGAATTCAACACTTGTTGTCGATGTGATCTCGATACCTCCGATCGCATTCACACATATAAATGAAAAACTATTCTCTGCTGCATGATGATCCGTACTTTCAAGAAGAACAGTATCCCTGAAACGATCACGAAGCCGCAGGTAAATGCTTACCGGTGTATACACATCAGCAAGTAATTTTTTGCAGGTGGTTTGAATTTCTATTTTCTTCATAACGACTTTTCAATTTGTTTCATAGTAGCACAGGTGATGAACGGAGCGTCGCAACTTAGTTTCATCGGAGTTACTATTGCTCGTATCAAAAAAAGAAACGAGGAGATTGCTTCGGCTCTGCCTCGCAATAAAAAACCCCGAACTATTTCGGGGCCTAATATATTTGAATCAAATACAGTAATGACTTACAGCACCCCGAAAGAGTTTGTATGCCACCACCAATATTGATTTGCTTGTTTCATTGCATTGCAAATATGTATGCTTTTTTGAATTTTTCCAATATTTCATCTACCTTTTTTAAAATAAACTGCTTATGTCTTTGGCTGGGACTGCTGCTAAAACTGGCAAACGACTACTTTCTCTTGACTTTATGCGTGGTTTGATTATGGTTTTGCTGATGATGGAAAGTACCGGCTTGTACGAACACTTAAGCGATGCTTCTGAGGGCACAGCAATAAACGGGTTCTTTCAACAATTCTTCCATCATCCCTGGAATGGTTTGCGGTTTTGGGATCTTATTCAGCCGGGATTTATGTTTGTTGCAGGAACTGCCATGGCTTATTCATTGCATAAACAGGCAAGCCAGGGCTTAACATGGAAACAATCATTCAGAAAGATCCTGAAAAGATGTTTCTGGCTCTTTTTCTGGGGAGTACTTGATTATGCAGTCAAACCAAAAGGACTTGGATTTGAGTTGTGGGATGTACTTACTCAATTATCGTTTACAACTTTAGTTGCTTTCTTAATATTCCGGTGGTCAGCTTCAGCTCAAATTATTTTTTGTGTTGGCTTGTTACTATTGACTGAAATACTTTATCGCTTTACAAATGTGGCTGGTTTCGATCAGCCTTTTACTGATCAGCACAACTTTGGGAACTATGTTGATCTCCTGTTGATGAATAAAATAAACAAAGGCGGATGGGTGGCCATCAATTGTATTCCCACTGCAGTACATACAATTGCGGGAGCTTTGGTTGGTAAACTTCTTTTATCTAAAAAAGAAAAAATGAAACCCTTATTGATCTGGGCAGTCATTTGTCTTATTGCCGGCTATGCTCTTGATCTTGTAGGTATCACTCCTATTATAAAAAGAATTGCCACTACTTCATTTACCCTTGCATCATTAGGATGGTGTTTACTTGGTTTGGCAGCTTGCTATTGGTGGATCGATGTCCGTGATCATAAAAGATATCTTAAGTTCTTTGTGATCGTCAGTATGAATTCAATTTTCATTTATCTTTTCTTTGAGATCTTAGGAGGTTGGTTCAATCGTTATGTTGGGACGGCCACCAATGGACTCATGGGATTTATCAATACACCGGAAAATGTTAAGCTGATCATTACATCACTTTGTATTTTTACACTGGAATGGTTGCTTTGTTATTTCCTGTACAGGAAAAAAATATTTTTTAAATTATAATAAACCTCGTTTGACAGAATGGAAATTCAAAATAAAAAAGTCGGGAATAAAGGAATATTTTATATCGAAAAGGATAAAAAAATCGTAGCAGAAATGGTGTATACAATGCCTTCTGCCAATAAAATGATCATTGAACATACTGAAGTAAGCGAGTCACTCAAGGGACAAAACATAGGCTTGCGGCTTGTAAAACATGCTGTAGAATATGCACGAAAAAATAATCTCAAAATAATTCCTCTTTGCCCATTTACCCTTGCCATGTTCAAAAAACGACCAGAAGAGTATGCGGATGTGTGGCTAAAATAGTTTATTAACCCAACTGTAGAATTACTATTTAACTTTACTTGCGACGCTCCGTTCAACTTCTGTTTCTTTATTGAACAATAGCGTCGCAGTTTACCCAGAGTTTATCGAAGGGTCGCACTCTTGTACTTTTATATCCTATTCAGCAATTATGAAAAGACTTTTATTGATCATCAGTTTTTTTATTGTCAACTATTCTTTTGCGCAGCAAGCAGATAAATACATTTTATTAAAACCCGATAAAGTATTTGATGGTGAACAAATGCAAACCGGCTGGGTTGTTTTAGTAAAGAACAATAAAATTGAACAAGCAGGTGCCATGATGTTCAAATTACCGGCAAGCACCGAGATCATCGAATTAAAAGGAATGACTTTATTGCCAGGATTGATCGAAGGACATTCACATTTATTTCTTCATCCTTATAATGAGACAAGCTGGGACGACCAGGTATTAAAAGAATCAAGAGCCGAAAGAACAGCGAGAGCAGTGAATCATGCAAAAGCAACATTGATGGCGGGATTTACTACCGTAAGAGATCTTGGGACTGAAGGCGCCATGTATGATGATGTCGGCTTAAAGAAATCTATTGAGAAAAATGTA
>Ga0070698_100007271_pt1 | contig 11993 bp, 11 predicted proteins | sample KBSK1502metaG_FD_65477 | JGI IMG/M metagenome (GOLD analysis project Ga0070698, IMG submission 65477) | Corn, switchgrass and miscanthus rhizosphere microbial communities from Kellogg Biological Station, Michigan, USA - KBS K1-50-2 metaG | ecosystem: Host-associated > Plants > Roots >...
CTTCTTGGCGGCTAGCGAGGCTTGGCGAATTCTTCGTGTTGAAGGGATATACATTGTAAAATGTCAGGATGAGGTTTGCGCAAACAAACAGCGCCTGACTCATGTCGAAATCATCAACGAACTCGCTACCAAAGGGTTTGTTCTAGAAGACCTTTTTGTTGTGGTGCGGAAGAGTCGGCCCGGCGTGAGCCGAGTCCTTAAGCAGGTCCATGCTCGAAAGAACCACTCCTATTTTTTGGTCCTTCGAAAGCCTACTCGATCAAGGTATCGACCTCGTGAAAAAAATCCCCAAATGCTTTTACGTATAGCCGAGGGAAAGTCCCAGTTAAACGGGCATATGGAACTGGCACATCCAGATAATAAACACGCTTGAGCTGGGCAATGTGCATTTGGTAAATCAGCCACTGGTCAGGCAGACAAATCTCGACAACTTTTTTAGTTTCGAAGTCAGTTTTTGTTTCCGCTAAGATTACGGGCGTGCCAAGAAAGCGACCGGTTCCATAAACGCCATCTAAGACCCTTTGGTGAGCCCATACCTGAATGACTCTCTCGCGAGTCGAAGTTTTGATCGGCAGATGGAATTTCGCTCTGCCGGGTCCCAAGTCGAAGATGAAGTCGGTTGGGAGCGTTGTGTTCATATCGAGATTCAAAACGGGAAGACGCTTCGTTGGATTCAAACCAAGCCGAGCAGCAAAAAGGTGCCCAATTAGGTATTCGAAGAAAGTCCCTGGGGTTTTTTGGTCTGCGCGTCGAGTTAGATCGATTAGGGCACAAAAACTAATGGCAGCACTGTAGATCACCCGGTTAATATTGTGAGCCGGCAAGCTTGAAAAATCCTGCCTAGAAATCGCAGTGAGGAGAGGTGACCAACCGTCTGCCGAGTCTAGGTATAAATCCGCATTGACCGCCCTGCTCAATTTTGTCCCGTTTTGGAATGCAAAATATCGCTTTCCTGCTACTTGGGAAATCAGATCCACAGACCGGTGGCCACGCAAAAAATTCAGCGATTCTTCAAACAACTGGCCAAGTAAAGCTCCTATCGCTTGGTTACGCAGATCTCGATGTCTAGCGATATGCTGTCTAATTCGCACGTAGATTTCTTCCGCTCGGCTCAACATCAAGTTTCGGAGTTTTACGCTAGAATTTCACAAACGCCAGCACCAAAAAGCCGAGCGACATGTCATATACGGCCGACTAGATTCCTTTTCGAACAATCAATCCTCTTTGCAGACGACAAGTCAGCCCGAAGATTTCTTGGTTTTCATTATCCAAATCCCTAGCACGCATAGATTTCCGTTCTTTTCAACAGACCTGAGCAGCAACCATGGCCGGCATCGTAGTCAAACCACGCGCGCGCATCTTTCACGGACACGATTGGGTCTATAATTCCGAAGTTTTAAAGACGTTCGGTGATCCTCAACCCGGTGCCGTGATTTCTCTGAAAGATGGCCGGGACCGACTCTTGGGATCGGCCATCTACAACCCGAGGTCACAAATCATCGCGAGGCGATTTTCAAGACGCAGACAGCCGCTGGATCTCGACTTTTTCTCGCGAAGACTCAACCAGGCGATCGACTTACGAAAGAAGCTCGGAGTCTATCGGAACCCGGGACGCATTGTCTGGAGTGAGGGCGACGGGCTCCCAGGGGTTGTGATCGACAGATACGGACCCTATGTGGTTTTGCAGACGCTCACTCTTGGGATGGATCAAAAGAAGGAGCTGATCGTCGCAGCTGTGGAAAAGCTCCTTTCTCCAACATCGATCATCGAGAGAAACGAGGCGCCGATTCGCAAAGCAGAGGGACTTGAACTCGTGAGTGGTGTTCTTTGGGGCGAACACCCACGACCTGTCGAGCTAGAGGTAAAGGAGATGCGCTTCGAAATCGATGTTCTAGCGGGCCAAAAAACCGGATTTTACCTAGACCAAATCGATAACTACGAGACGGTGGCGGGTCTTGCGGCAGGTCTTCGTGTTCTCGACTGTTTTTCCAACCAGGGAGCTTTCGCGGTCGCCTGCGCTAGAGCTGGTGCGGTTTCTGTATCCGCCGTAGAGATCAGCGCCGATCTGGTACAATCAATCAACCAGAACGCTCGGCGCAACGGGGTAAGAATCGCGGCCTATACAGACAATGCTTTCGATTTTCTTGCCCGGTGCATCCGGGAGAAGACGCAATACGACCTCATCGTTCTCGATCCGCCCTCATTTGCCAAGGCTAAGGAATCGCTCAGCAACGCCTGGCGCGGATACAAAGAGATCCATTTGCGTGCCCTCCAGCTGTTGGCGCCTGACGGGTTTCTGGCGACGTTCTCCTGCTCACATCATGTTTCTCGCGAGATGTTTCTGGAAATGCTGGTGGATGCCAGCGTCGATGCAAAGCGTCACGTGCGAATGTTGAAACAATTTTTTCAACCGCTCGACCATCCCATCCTTCCCCATATTCCGGAAACCGAGTACCTGAAAGGTTTCCTTTTTCAGATCCTGCCCGGTCGCTAGACTAGCTAGCTTGTGTTCACAAGCACCTGCGGTTCTGTGACTTGTGCAAGGACATGGGAACGTGTTAAAGGCGTGTGTGGAGTCTGGAGGGGAGTTGCTTGCAACTCCCGCGGTTTCGTTGGTTTGCATACCCCGGGCGTTTGCAAGCAACGCCCCTCCAGCTCCCCAACAAAGCTTTCACCACCATTCCTGGAGAGCCGGCGACCGCACATCCCGGCGAGCCACGTTTGCTTCCACCGGCGGCTCAGCGGGATCGGCTCGACTGAGCTCGCCGAAGTCTTCGCGCTACCGCTACCGGGTGACGTTTCCCTGGCGCAGCCCGTTAGGGCAAGTCCGGCCTTGGGCGGACGTTTTGACGTTTTCCTGACCATGGACTCACCAAAACGCAGATTTTCGTTGCGACGGGACTTGTTTTCCGGACAATGGGTTGTTCATGTCGGAGAGTACGAAAGAGCCGTTTCTCGATCTTCCAGAAGATCACGCGGCATCACCAGAAATGCTCGATTCACAGGTTCAACGGGCGCAAGAGCAACTTCTTCAGCTTAAACGTCAGCAAGAGCTGATCGAGAAGCAGAAGCGGGAGCTCGAAGAGCTTAGCAGGAAGCAGGAAGAACTGGAGAAGGGACGGTCCGACATGATCGAGAAGCTCAGTCGAACATTGGTTGTTATCGAGCGTGAGACTTACGAGGCAGAAAAACGGGTCGAACAGCTGAAAGCAACCAACACAAATTTTGCCGATCACCTCGAGGCGCTGGAGAAAATCAATCCAAAGACCTGGAGCAACGCGGACCTGCACAAGGAATTAAGCAAGGCCCTAAGTGCTGTCGATGAAGCTCGCACCGACTACACTAAGTCGCTCACGAAGATTAACGCAAAAGCCGATACGGAGGTGATAGACCCTGCGCCGACGGTCGAAGAGAGCTATTATCATACTTCGGATGACGCGAGTTTTCTTGTCTGGCTTAAGCGCGGCTTCGCTTTCACCTTGCCCTTGCTCATCCTAGGGCTTAGTGCGCTTCTGGTTTTTTACTTTGTTCATGGATGATACTGTTGAGTAATGGGACGCAGAAGATTTAACGACTCTCCGATCTCGGCGAAGAAAGACGAGCTCGCCAAGCAAGAGGAGGAGCTGCGCCGGCAGATGGAAGAACTGCAGCGCAAAATCGAAGAAGCTCCCCGGCTCGCACAGGCCGAACAGGAGCGCCAGCGCCAGGAGAGGATCGCGCGAGCGACGACGAGACGAAGTCCGTTTGATTCTCCGGACATCCTCCAGGACTCGCGTCATGGCGAAGATCTCTTTTCCGAACGTCCGAGCCGGCCAAGGCGGGCTCACCGGCGTCAGGCCCGGAGACGATTGATCATTTCGTCTCTTGCCATTCTGATTCTTGTTGCTGCCGTGGTCCTGCTGGCAATACAGATGTTCAATCATCTGTAACGATTCGTCCCATCGCATGAGTTCAACGAAACTTGAAGTCGAATATGTCGCCGAGCTGGCGCGCATCAAGCTGACCCCTGAGGAAGTCAATACTTTTCGATCTCAGCTCGAAATCGTACTTCAACATGTGGAACGGCTGAATCAAGTCGATGTCTCAAATGTAGAACCGATGGCTCACAGTTTTCCGATTTATAACGTATTTCGGAATGATGAACCACGAAATGGTCTGGACAACGAAAGCGCCCTCGCGAATGCGCCACGTCGGGCGCAGGGATTGTTCATGGTGACAAAAGTGGTGGAGTAGTCTGGTGGAAATTACCTCGCTTGCCGCCCACGAAATTCTCAATCTGTTGCGATCCAGAAAGGTTTCTCCGGAAGAAGTTGTCACGGCTCTGAGTCGAAGGATCGAAAGGGTCGATCCTCTGGTTCACGCTTACTTGTCACACGATTTGGAACGGGCTCTGGCAGACGCCTCCTCCGCGGATGTGAGTCTGCCTCTTGGCGGCCTGCCAATCTCTATCAAAGATATAATTAGCGTAAAAGGGCATCCCTGCAGTTGTGCCTCCAAGATTCTGGAAAACTATATTGCGCCGTACGATGCTACGGTCGTCTCAAGGCTTCGAGCGGCCGGAGCAATTCCGTTCGGGCGATTGAACATGGATGAATTTGCGATGGGATCTTCCACCGAAAATTCCGCTTTCGGGCCGAGCAAAAATCCGTGGGACATCACACGTACTCCAGGCGGGTCGAGCGGTGGTTCGGCGGCGGCTGTCGCGGCTGACGAGGCATTTGCTGCTCTGGGCTCAGATACTGGTGGTTCGATCAGGCAACCCGCAGCGCTTTGCGGCTGCGTTGGCTTAAAGCCGACTTACGGCCGGGTCTCCCGCTATGGCTTAGTAGCCTTTGCCTCGTCGCTCGATCAAATCGGACCGCTTACAAAAGATGTGGAGGACGCTGCGCTCCTGATGGACATCATCGCAGGGGTTGATGTCAATGATTCAACTTCACTTCCAGAGCCTGTTACCGGCTTTTCAGCAAATCTCCGAAAAGGGGTAAAAGACCTGAAGATCGGACTTCCGAAGGAGTACTTCATTGATGGACTCGATCCCGAAGTCGAGAAAGCAGTCCGAACCGCCGTTGAGCATCTTGAGGGACTTGGCGCGGAATTGCGGGAGATTTCATTGCCACATACGGACTATGCCTTAAGCACTTATTATGTCATTGCTCCGGCCGAAGCGTCCGCGAACCTCGCTCGATTTGACGGGGTCCGTTACGGATACCGCGCATCCGAGAGCGATGGGCTGATCGATCACTATGGTCGAACCAGAGAAGAGGGATTCGGCGCCGAAGTAAAACGCCGGATCATTCTGGGTACCTATGTGTTGAGCTCCGGATATTATGACGCCTATTATTTGCGAGCTCAAAAGGTTCGGAGCCTGATCAGGAAGGATTTCGCGGACGCTTTCGAAAAAGTGGACGTCATCGCATGTCCGACTTCACCCACTCCGGCATTCGGGCTCGGGGAGCGCACTAACGATCCCCTCAGCATGTACCTTGCGGATATTTTCACGCTGGCTGCAAACATGGCCGGCATCTGTGGAATTAGCATCCCGTGCGGCTTTGCAGAGCAGACAGGGAAACGGCTTCCAGTCGGTCTACAGATTCTCGGCAAAGAGTTGGACGAATCGACAATCCTTCAGGCCAGTTACGCCTACGAACAGAGTACCGACTGGCACAAAGCTAAGCCAACGATTAGTGTATAGATAGCCCCGGGCATTTTCGCCGATGTTTGTTTTTTTATGGGGAGGGACTGCCTCCGTGCCGTCCGACTAATCATTCGGCTCGCCTAACAAGGGGAAAAATGGGACGGCACAGAGGCCGTCCTCCCTAGCTAAAACTAAATTCCGAAGTTGAGAAGTCGTCCTCGTTCTCGTGCTCGTCGTCGTCTTCGAGAATTCTAACATCTCACCGTCACACTAACGGAACAAAATAATTGCCAAGAAGATCGGCTCTTTTCTCGGCGCAGAAGCCCCATAAATCGAGGACGAGCACGACGACGAGGACGAGGACGATTCCCTAATGTCGGGATCTGGGTAAAAAGGCGCGGGCAGCTCGGAGATCTGCCCTTACCGAGCCAGTTACAATTCGTCCTATGTCCGCTCTTTACTCGTCACCGCTCTTCAGCCCCGCCAAAACGCTGAAGTCTTCGAGGGTCGTTATATCCCCTTTAATGCTGCCTCCCGCCGCAATCTCCTTTAACAGGCGACGCATGATTTTTCCGCTCCGCGTTTTCGGCAGGGCTTCGGCAAATCGAATTTCGTCGGGCTTGGCAATCGAACCAATGGCGGCGCCGACGTGTTCTCGCAATCTTTCTCGAAGCTCGGGCGTAGGAGCCTCTTTTTCTCTGAGCGTGACGAATGCGACGACGGCCTGCCCTTTCATCTCATCCGAACGACCCACAACGGCGGCTTCCGCAACACTGGCGTGGCTGACCAGAGCGCTCTCGATTTCAGATGTGCCCAGGCGATGTCCGGCAACGTTCAGCACGTCGTCGATTCTACCGACAATCCAAAAATAGCCATCCTTGTCCCGTCGGGCCCCATCTCCCGTAAAATAGCAACCATTCACTTCACTCCAGTATTGCTTCTTGTATCCCGCCTTATCGCCCCAGATCGTGCGCAGCATGGATGGCCACGGTTTCCTGATTATCAGTTTGCCTCCGACGTTCGGCGGAACCTCCTGGCCTTCGTCATCGACGACGGCCGCGTCAATTCCAAAAAAGGGCAGTGTCGCGGTTCCAGGTTTAACCGGGGTTGCTCCAGGCAACGGCGTGATCATGATTGAACCCGTTTCGGTCTGCCACCATGTATCGACAATCGGGCATCGACTTCCTCCAATCACCGTGTGATACCACATCCACGCCTCCGGATTGATCGGTTCCCCCACGGTCCCGAGTAGTCGCAGAGAAGAGAGATCGTGCCGGTTGGGATGCTCGTCTCCCCATCGAATGAAAGCACGAATTGCCGTGGGAGCCGTATAAAGGACATTTACGCGATATCCCTCGATCAATTCCCAAAACCTGTCGGGCTCAGGCCAGTTCGGCGCCCCTTCATACATCAAAACCGTCGCGCCGATGCAAAGCGGCCCATAGACCACATAGCTATGGCCGGTAACCCAGCCAATGTCAGATGTGCACCAGTAGATATCCTCCTCTTTCAAATCGAACACGTATTTGCAGGTGATCGCGGCTCCCAGAAGATAGCCCCCGCTCGTGTGCAGAATGCCTTTCGGCTTTCCTGTCGAACCACTGGTATAAAGAATGTAGAGGGGATCTTCCGAATCCATAGCCTCAGCCGGGCAATCGGAATCGACATATGCCATTTCGCGATGCCACCAGACATCGCGGCCTTCCTGAATATGGATCTCGTTGTTGGCTCGTCGGAAAACGATCACTCGCTCGATCCGCTCGTCCCCTTTTAACGCCTCGTCGACATTGCGTTTCAAAGGTACGATCGCTCCGCGACGGTAACCTCCGTCCGCGGTAACGATCATCTTAGCCTGGCTATCGTTAATGCGATCTCTAATTGATTCAGAGCTGAACCCGCCGAATACGACAGAGTGAATAGCCCCTACCCGCGCGCATCCCAGCATCGCGATCGCTGCTTCCGGACACATGGGCATATAAATGATCACCCTGTCACCTTTTTTGACCTGATTCCTCTTCAGCACGTTCGCAAACTTGCAAACCTCGCTGTGCAATTGCTGATAGGTGAGCGTCTCTTTTTCTCCGGGTTCCCCCTCCCAGATGAATGCAGCCTTGTTTCGGGTGGCACCATGCAAATGCCGGTCCAGGCAGTTCTCAGAAACATTCAGTTTGCCGCCTACGAACCATTTGGCGAACGGTGCCTTCCATTGAAGAACCGTCGTCCATTTTTTTTGCCAAACAAGCAATTCAGAGGCTTGTTGCGCCCAGAATTTTTCCGGGTTCTTAATCGATTTGCGGTAAAGCTCCTCATACTCTGCAAGGTTTTTAACGTAAGCTCTTTTGGAAAAGGTTTTAGGCGGCTTGAACAACCGATTTTCGATCAGGTGAGATTCAATGTTGGTGCTCATCCGGGGATGTAAAAGAACAATCTTCAATATACGTGTTTCTGAAATGTGAGGGCAGGGCAAGAATAGCCGTCCATCGCGCCGGTGCTATATCCTGACAACGGGCAAAGGATATCTGAGAATCAGTTCGCCATCCAAGAGTATCTCAACATGGTGAACGCCAAAGTGCTGGAATTGTACGCCCGTGAACAGATTCACGTTTGTTACAAATCCTTCCATTTCTTTCAGCTCAAAGTCGATATGGGATTCCGCAATGACTTCGACCTCCTCGGAACCCAGGATCCGGGATGTCTGGTGAAACCTGCCGATACCGCTGCACCAGCGAGTCCATACACAAAGTTTCAAAAGCCCCAGGGGTAAAGCGGGCGTGGGAAGAACGTTGATCACTCCGACCAGGGTCTGAAGCCCGTTTACTTCCTGCCTGACGTCCTCGCACAAAAGCGACGCCTGAAGATCAGGAAGAACATCGGACGCTTCCATGAACCCTCGGTCTGTAGGTCAAATCGCCGATTCACCCCGTTCTTCGGTTCGGATTCGGATTGCTTCCTCAATCGGCACAACAAAGACTTTCCCGTCTCCGATTTTGCCGGTGCGAGCTGCCTCGACAATCGTTTCGACCGCTTTCTGTACCCGGTCATCCGGCACTACGATCTCAAATTTCACCTTAGGTAGAAAATCGACGGTGTACTCGCTCCCCCGATAGATTTCCGTATGGCCTTTTTGGCGCCCAAATCCTTTGACTTCGCTGACGGTCATTCCCTCGACTCCAATCTCCGTCAAGGCCTCCTTGACATCCTCCATTTTAAAGGGTTTGATGATCGCCTCGATTTTCTTCATACTCGCCCAAGCTTGAGTCAGCATCGCTTAAAAGGCAAGGAAACAGAGCAGGAAGCCCTCCGATCCCCTATCCTCTTTTGTCTCGCTCGTCTGAGGTACTACTTCGGTTGCTTCTTTTCCGGGCGATTTCTGCGATCACGGAGGGCAGTAACAGATGTTCAGCGGTCTGGATGCGAGCATGCAGCCGCTCTGCTGTGTCATCCGGCAATATCGCCACGGTTCGTTGGCCCAGGATCTCGCCCGTGTCCACCCCGGCATCGACATAGTGCACTGTGCAACCCGTGACTTTCTCGTGTGCATTCAGCGCCTGGGTCCAGGCATAGAGCCCGCGGAACTTCGGCAACAGAGAAGGATGAATATTGATGATCCGGCCAGGAAAGGCATTGAGCAACACCTCTTTCAGTACTCGCATAAACCCCGCCAGTACGACCAGCTCAACATCCCTGTCGCGCAAGATTTGAACAATTTGGTGTTCGATTTCCGATTCCAGCTTGGTTCGAAATCTCCCCGGCGGGACATAACGCGAAGGGACATCAAATTCGTGCGCCAATTTGAGTATCCCTGCGTCTTCGACGTCCGATATCACGATACGGACTTCAGCCTCCACCCACCCCTCTTTGATTGCTTCCATGATGGCCCGAAAATTTGACCCCTTTCCCGAGCCAAGCACACCGAGGCGAAGTTTCATCGCTGCTGAATTGCTTTTAAGTAACCCGGTCGTGGATTTTCCGCGGACCAGGGGCAATATCTCTATGCGGGCGCCGATTTCCCTCAGAGCCGCGACTTCATCCGGATCCAGAGTGTCGGTTGTGTAGTCACCTCCTTTTGCATAGATGTTAGGAGCGAGTTCTCGCACAAGATTCGTCGCTCGCTTCTCATTGAACACAACGACGTGATTGACTGCCTCGAGAGCGGCAAGAATTTCCGCTCGATCTTCTTCCGGATTCAATGGCCGTCCAGGCCCTTTTAATTGCCGCACCGAATCGTCACTGTTGAGCCCTACGACAAGAACATCTCCGAGTCGTCGCGCCGCAGCGAGATAGCGCACATGACCCACGTGCAATATGTCGAAACAGCCGTTCGTGAATACAATCGTCTTGCCTTCATGAAGGGCGCCCACTTTTGATGCCTCGGTTCGGTCCAGGATCTTAGTCAACACAACGATCGCTTTTTCAGTTGCACTAGCAGGTTATGCCGCTAAGTCTATCAAATTCATGATCGATTGCCACCTCGCCAAGCTGGCCGAAGTACTGATCGGCTTTTCAACCGACCTGCAAAAAGGGGAAAAAGTTCTGATCGACGCCATCGATGTACCCCCGGAATTCGTCGTGGCATTGATCAGGAGCGCGCGCGCAAGGGGAGCGTTTCCGTTTGTGAATTTGCAGACAAATATCATCGGACGTGAACTGCTTCGCGAAGCGGAGGAAGAACAATATAGGACATTATCCAAATTCGAACTCGCGCGGATGAGTGCGATGGATGCATACGTAGCCCTCCGCGGTTCGCACAACATCACCGAATTCGCAGATGTCAATCCGGAGAGAATGCAGCTCGCGACCAATCTAATGAAGCCGGTTGTTGATCATCGCGTCAACAAGACTAAATGGGTTGTCCTGCGCTGGCCTACTCCGGCAATGGCCCAACTGGCCGAAATGAGCACTGAGGCATTCGAGGACTTTTTTTTTGAAGTCTGCACACTGGATTATCAAAGGCTTCAGCCCGGAATGAATGCGCTGAAAGAGCTGATGGAAAGGACTGACGAGGTCCATATTAAAGGGCCGGGAACCGATCTCCGATTCAGCATCAAGAATATCCCGGCCGTTGTCTGCGGGGGCGATCATAACATTCCTGATGGCGAGGTTTTCTCCGCTCCGGTCCGAGATTCGGCAGAAGGTATAATCCAGTTCAATGCGCCAAGCGTTTATCAGGGCACGGCTTTCGACTCGGTTCGGCTTAAACTTACTAACGGCAAGGTAGTCGACGCATCTGCGAATAATACTGCGCGGCTCAACGCGGTGCTCGATTCCGATGAGGGAGCTCGCTATATAGGAGAATTCGCGCTTGGCTTCAATCCTGACATCAAAACGCCGATGCGCGACACGCTGTTCGACGAGAAAATTGCCGGATCCTTCCATTTTACTCCGGGTCAGGCATACGAACAAGCCGACAATGGAAATCGAAGCCAGGTTCACTGGGACCTCATCTGCATCCAGCGGCCGGAGTATGGAGGGGGCGAAATCTATTTCGACGGAGAGTTGGTGCGAAAAGACGGGCTCTTTGTGCCGGAGCAGCTTAAAACCCTCAATCCCGAATATTTCCTGAGCTCCGGCGACGCCTAGCGAGGACGCGCTTCGGACCAGGGCAATTTGAAGCCTCTCAATCGCCATCCTTCGTCTCAAGCGGGCGGCCCGGCGCCGACGGAGCGGACGCCCTCCACGGGCCGGCCAGCAATGGCGTCCATTCGCGCCTCAAGGAACTAGGGGTGACGACACGAAAGTGCACAAATTGTCCGGCTCGCGAAGCTGCGGCGATGCTCGCGCGCTCAGCAATTTGAGCTGGAACACGATTTTCAAGGTGCCTCGGAGGTGGCGAAGCTGGCAGTGTACTGAAAAGCTCTGTTCGGTGCTGTCCTCCAGTTTCTACGTATCAGACGGCGATGACGCCGCGACATTGCTCGCCGAAGGAATCCCGACGAGCTGGATCACCGCCGTGACGCAGTTGTTCCAGGACGCGGCGATCCAGAGCGTGACGATTTGCATTGCCTCCGGCGACACCGGCGCACAGTCCAAACGCAGCGACGGTAAGGCACATGTGCAGTACCCCGCCAGCGATCCCTGGGTGCTTGCTGTGGGCCGGGCTCATCGCTCTGCTAAATGCGGTGCTCGGCAAGAATATAGGTTTTGTCAATCCGGTCCTTTATGCACTGAAAGGCGAAGGTTTTCGCGATATACTTCCAGAGCCGGGCGCAGCCAATAACGACTTTGACGGCGTCACTGGCTACCCGGTCACGCCTGGATGGGACGCCGTCACCGGATCGGGCAGTCCGCAGGGTTTCGCGCTGCTGAACGCGCTCAACCCGATCTTTAACCCTCCCCCTCCGGAAAGTACGATCTGCGA
>Ga0070698_100007272_pt1 | contig 11992 bp, 11 predicted proteins | sample KBSK1502metaG_FD_65477 | JGI IMG/M metagenome (GOLD analysis project Ga0070698, IMG submission 65477) | Corn, switchgrass and miscanthus rhizosphere microbial communities from Kellogg Biological Station, Michigan, USA - KBS K1-50-2 metaG | ecosystem: Host-associated > Plants > Roots >...
GTCGATGTCGGACGTTTTGCGATTGAGTAACGGTGTCAGACGGTCGTTGAGCAAACGCACCGGTCTGAGGTTGATGTAAAGATCGAGACCGCGACGCATTCCCAGCAGAATGTCTTCGGCGTGCTTGTTTGAAGGCACTCGCGGATCGCCGAAGGCGCCGGCCAGAATTGCGTCGAAGTCAGCCGTCAACATTTCGAGTGCGCCGGGCGGGAGTGTCACTCCATCGCGCAGAAACTTCTCGGCGCCCCAGTCGAAATCGACAAACTCAAGCTCGAGGCCTCTCGTTTGTTGTAGTTGTCGCAAGACACGAATGGCTTCGCGCACGACTTCCGGACCAATACCATCACCAGGAACTACTGCGATTCTTTTCATAGTCAGCGATTAGAGTGGCACGCAAAGCACCGGCACGCGCGTACCACGCAGAACTTTCTCGGCAGTTGAACCAAAGAGCAGTTCCTCTGCGGGTGTCGATCGACCCTGGATTCCCATCACAATCATCGGCAAATCGAGATCGCGAGCAATCTTCAGAATTTCTACAAACGGAACTCCAACTACAATCATCTTCTCGACGTCGAGGCTGCCAACTTCAATTCCTTCGAGCACATTCGCAAAACTCGCTTCCGCCTGTTCCTTGAGACGCGTTCTCAGCTCCTCGGTCGTTCCCATTCCGGCCGCAACAGCGTCGCGCACAAATTCCTCATCGACAACGTGAAGCAACGTGAGATCGCCGTCCGGCGAAGCCATTCCGACGGCAACTCTGAGCGCATTCACCGAACACGGTGAAAAATCTACCGGCACTAGTATCTCGGGTGATTTAAGCATCCCTCTCTCTTTCTTTTCTCTCGCTGTTTTCTTTTGTGCTTTTTGTGCCTTTTTGTGGCTACTCTTTCGTGGCTCGTTCCGCGATCTTCGGCAAACTCGCAAGAATCGTATCGCCAACAATCTTCATGCTCTCCGCCGAAATCTTATCGGCCGTGTCGTCAGCTTTGTGCCAGTGCGGATACGACGTGAGCTGAATCAGATCGACCGCAGCGACACCGGCGCCAATAAAAGGCTCGTGATCGTCTCCGCCGACGCCCTCTTCACGATCGACGAATACCTTATTGTGTCCAAGCTCGCGTCCAGTTTGCCAGATAATGTCCTGCAACCACTTCGTGCTCGTCGAATCGCGACCCAGTTCAAGATTCTTGTAACCCATCATATCGAGGAGGATCATTGCTTTCGTATGATCCAACTCATTCCTGGCGCGCAATTGTGAAACATAATGCCGGCTGCCGTACGTGTTATCCGGGCTCTCTGCGTCTCCACACTCAGACCAGCCTTCGCAAAACGCCTCTTCGCCATCGAAGAACACGAGCCGATATGTCACTTTCGGTTTTTCCTTGCGACTGCCGAGCACGCGTCCAATCTCGAGCAGCGTTCCAACTGACGCCGCCGGATCGTTTGCGCCGACAAAATACATGTCTTTGTAAAACTTGGTGTCGTAATGACTCGTGATCAGGATCAACGACTTCGTCTCACCCGGAATCTCGGCGACGATGTTTGCCATCTTCTTCTCGCCCTGCGGCGTGATGGCGTTGAACTCGTCGAGTGAAACCATCAATCCATACGACTTCAATTCGTTTGTGATATAGCTGCGTGTCTTCGCGAGCTGTTGAGTGTCGGGCGGGCGTGGTCCAAAGTCGATCTGCTTGCGAACGTGGTCCATCGCACGTTCACCATTGAACGCCGCCGCTACAGGCGGTGATGGCGGTGTTACGGGACGCGGACCGCTGGAAGCACTGGCCCGTGGTCTAGGCGGCGGATCCTCTTTCGGGCAGGCAGCAAAAAGCAACGGCATCGATAACACCATCGCCACGAGGACGATGCGATTTCCAGCACCGGATCGTCTGCTCATGATTACTTTTGCTCTTCGCTGCCGGCACGCTCTGCACGTGTGCGGTTCATAAACCTGTCGAACGTCTTCGAGCCAAAGGCGAGTGGCTTTTCAATCGCGGAATCAAACGCTTCAGACATCGTGATTGCTTCGAGCTGCATGAGCGTCGCGAGCTTTTTTGTGAGTGGCAGCGCGCCGAATTGTTTCCGCAGTTCGGCTTCAACATCGTCAGCGGGTCGACTTTGCGGCCGCGCGGCAGCCATGACGACCACGTCGCCCTGGTTTTCTATCTTCACCTGGCACGCCAGACGCAACGACTGGTCCAACTGTTCCGTACCGAGTTGTTTCTCTTCGACGAGACTCGGCGACGAAAGCAAGTCGGCGCCGGCTTTCACCGAAACAACACAGGCCGGGCATTCGCCTTTTCCGGCAGTACATCCGGCTCCGAGTGGTGCGCCCATGCGACGCGCTGCTTCGATGAGATAAGTTCCCTGAGCGACGACGCCGCTGATGCCGGACGGTTCAAAAGTAATCGAGACACTCATACCAACCTCCAAAACTCACGGGTGTGATCTGTTTGATTAGTGTAAATCCGAGGGAGACTTCTGCAAAAGCTAAGAACCGGCAATGAGGGACTTGTCTGCTTGCTGTTGTGCCATCCGGCATTCGTGGCAGATGCCGATCATCCGCAATAAATGCTGAGTGATTTCGAATTTATGCTTGGCGGCCATCGCGTCCTGAATCGCCTCGAGCTCGGCTGAAAAGAATTCGATAATCCTGCCGCACTCCGAACAGATCATGTGATCGTGATGCTGGTGTTTGTAGTTGTGTTCGTAGTGCGCGCGCCCGTCGCCGAAGCGAACTTCACGCGCCAGACCAGCTTCAGTCAACAGTTTTAGCGTGCGATAAACGGTTGTTTGGCCGACGGTCGGGTCTTCTTTTTTGACGAGCTGGTACAGATCTTCGTTCGAGAGATGGTCTTCGGTGCGCAGGAAAACATCCAGAATCAGGTCACGCTGAGACGTCCGTTTCAGGCCTTTCTTCTGGATGTGTTTGAGGAAGACTTCCTGTTCCTCAGTTATTGGCTCTGCCGTTGTCATCAGTCTGGAGATTTTAGCACTTGCCCGGAGACACCGGAAATAATAACGCTCACTAACGCCGGAGGCGTTGGCTAACTCAGCCCAGGGTTCGAGCGAAGCGAGAACCCTGGGATCGAGACAAAGAAATGATTTGAACCCTGAAAAGGGTTCGCCAATTGACGAACCCTTTTCAGGGTTTAGAGCGATTGGGGTTCATAACTCCAAGGCTGTCGGTTCGAATCCGACCCCCGCTACTAATGTTTTCAATGACTTACGGCGAGCCGAGCCTTGCCGTTTTTCGTTTTGTCACGTTGGTGTCACTTGAAATTTCAATCGCTGCATCCTCACGTGCCGCTCCGGGCGCTCCCACTGGGTTGCTTCGACGGCTCTACCGCTTTGCATCTTCCATCGCATACGTGTACCGCATCGCCCATGCGAATGTCAGACCATCCTAAGATAACTGACAACGTGAAAGGATACGTAACGACCTCATGCTCATAAGGGGATGTTGAGTAGGGGTTTTATTCAACACGCTGAGCTCTTGCCAACGGTGATATGCTGCACTGCGTTATTTGTGTCTCACGATCAGTTGATCACATCGAGATATCTCTGTGCTGAGCGCTGAAGCAAATGAACGATTGACTCGGGTTGGCGATGGAACTCCAATGGGCGAACTCATGCGACGCTATTGGATTCCGATTCGACCGATGAGCCAAGTCAGGGAAGAGGACGTTCTCGCCGTCCGTGTGCTTGGTGAAAGCCTCGTTCTGTTTCGAACTCTGGCGGACGAATTGGGTCTTATCGGCGAGCGTTGTCCACATCGTATGACTCAGCTCAAATACGGGTTCCCTGATGACGCAGGTTTGCGCTGTTGTTATCACGGCTGGATGTTTGGCCCTTCCGGCCAGTGCCTGGACATGCCGCTGGAGTCATCGCACAGCACGCTGAAAGATCACATTGGGATCACCGCGTATCCAGTCAAGGAAATGGGCGGTCTGGTCTGGGCTTATCTGGGGCCCGAACCCGCGCCTTTACTGCCGCCGTGGGATCTTTTTGTGGTGCCCAACTGCGTCCGCCAAATCGGAGTGATGGAGTTACCGTGCAATTGGCTACAAGCACAGGAGAATGCCGGTGATCCAACTCACAGCGCCATTCTTCACGGTCATTACTTCCGCTACATTCTGAACAAGAAGAACAAGCCAAAAGAATTGGCGGAAGGTCAAACGGAAGAAGCCTTAAAAGCGCGCACTGAACTCGGGATCGGCCTCGAGCGACTGTGGGCCAAAGCCACCCCCTACGGCATGACGAAAGGCATCGTGTACTCTCAGGCATTAGGAGCTCCGCGCGACTACGTCTCAGAACACTCTACCGTCATCTTCCCGTTTTATACGCAAACAGGACGCCCCAACCAGGTGCGACAGGAAATTCAGATTCGTGTTCCGATCGACGATACGCACATGTACCACATAAGCTATTCATGCTTCCTCGGACTCAATGGAGTTCAGGCTCCGAAGCAGGACTGCATTCCGTGGTTCAAAGTACCTTTGTATGACGATGAAGGACAGCCAGTCCTTAATAATATCCTGTCTCAGGACGCGCACGCGTGGATGGCTCAAGGACCGATTGCCGATCGGACTACAGAAAACCTGGGCCGTACCGACGTCCCAGTCTCCTTCCTTCGCAAACAACTCGAGGAGCAACTTCAGATCGTGGAGAGTGGCGGCGATCCAATGAACGTCTTCCGCGATCCCGATCGCATGCCGACTGTTCTACACGGCGGACAGTGGGAAGTATCCGCATCAACTGCAAGCACATCCTCACCTGGAGCGACCGGTGCGTACGACAGGGGTTACAACCTGTATGAAGATGCAAACCGATTCGGCCCGGCCCTACCTCAGATCATCGAAATGATCCGTAAAATCAACGACTCTCAAACTCCACTGTCATAGATCGTCCTCCGCCAATCGATCTTTGTGCTTTTTGTGTCTCTTTGTGTCTAACAATCTTGACTTATTCGGAAAATGGATGTACGGTGCCGCGCATCATTTTTCCCCGCCTCGCAGCCAACCCATCCAAAAGGAGGATGTTGACATGCCAAGGACCTCAGAGATTGATGAAATCGCCAGTGCAGTCGCATATCGTCTCAGCCGCGATCGTGAAACCAGCTCCGCTAGTTTGAGCCGCAGTGCCGTGAGCAGAATCTCGAGTGCCGTCGCCTACACGTTGGCCGGTGGTCGAGGTCGCGGAACTTCGGTTTCGGGTCGTGGAACCGAAACCAGGATTGCTAGTGCGGTTGCTTTTCGCCTCCGAACGAGCCGTCGCCAGAGCCCAATCGTTGCGCGTTTAGCAGCCACTCGAGACGCAGCGACCTCCGTGGGTCGTCGTTCCGTTCGTCGACCAGCCAGTCTGATTGCTGATCGACTTGCCTCACAACCCGAATTGAGGCAGCGGGCTCGAGTCTCAATCGACGCAGTGGCCAGCGCCATTACTCGTCGACTCAGATACAGCGATCAGTTAGGCACCTTTCCGATTAGTGCTGTTGCCAGTCGTGTTGCGCGCCTCCTCTACAGACGCCAACCCGCTCCGGATCGAGTATCCAGCCGTCGCCAGGCCGATGCGTTGGCAAGTACGATCGTGGCCAGACTAACCCGTCGCGAAGGAAGCTTGCCGATCCACAGGGAAGGCGATCCAGGAAGACAACCGGGCTAAGGTTGTAAATCCTGGCAGATCGTATTCGCCACGTCCTCGATAGAGGAACGCGGGTAGTGTTTCTGATAACCAACGACACGCGCGCGCTCAACCAACTTCACGCGCAGGCTGAGGACTGTCGCAATGGCGCGGTCAAATACAAATCATTTCGATCAGCCTGATCGATTTGCCTGGCTCCTCGGAACAAAGGAATCGAAGGCCGCCGTGCGTTTTACACACGAGCAGATCGAGCCTGCATGTGCCTTCATCGTTAGACACTGGCAAGTCCTGCCCATCATGGAGCCAAGGTTCTTAAAGTGGATCGATCGTCAGTCTCGCGAGGATCCCGCCGTAAAACACGTCGCTGATGTGACGATCGCTGTTCGCACGTTGGCGCGGATGCAGATGCTCCTCGCCACGAGGTTCGTGGCCGAATTGGAACGACGCGGCGTCCCGTATGTCCTAATGAAGGGCGCCGCCGCGAGTCTCACGCTCTATCCTGAAGTTGATCTGCGAAGCGGACTCGACGTCGACATTGGTGTTCCAAAGCGTCAAATCAGAGAGGCCGAAAGGATCGCACAGGAGCAAGGATTTGTAGCAGCGGCTTTTGACGACGCTAACCGTCATGCTCATCGAGTAGATGAACGCGACAAGACGTTCGTGGAGTCACAACATTACGAACTCGCTTGCATGAACCGAAGGCAAGTAGTTCAGGACCTGGCTCCTGAAGACGAAGCCGCGATACGTCGCAGCATACCGACGCCACGCGCGTGGCACGAAACGGAAGAAGGAGAACTGGCTTGTTACGTGACCCTCGACGTCCATCACGGCATCTGCCTGGATATTTCGGTGGATGAAATGGTGGAGACCGTACGACAAGTAACCGCACATGGTTACAGCGTTCGCGTCCCTCAACCCGAGTGGATGATGCTGCAACTCATTTTTAAGATCTATTGGGAAGGCGTGCAGCGATATCGCATGCGCGCACTCTACCAATATGCCGACGTGGTCCGACTGGTAGGAGATATTCAAGGACCTGTCGCAACCAGATTGTTCGAGCTCCTCCGACAATACGAGCTCGAAGCTGCCGCTTACTACGTCCTGCGCAGAGTCGAAACTGACTTCGGGCTGATGCTTGGTCCGGAGTTGCGCGATTTCCTGCACCAAGCCTCAATCCCCCCCAACGATTATCTGCCCACCGAAGTCAACGACATGGGAGATATGTGGCCGAGGCTGTGGGGCTTTCGTTGATCCTCATGATGGCCATTGTAAGGAGGCCTTCTAATGCGAGTGCTGTTTGTCTACCCCGAACCCGACGTCGCTCCGTTCTACCTACAATCACCTCTCGGCTGCCTTTACCTCGCAGCTGCCTTGGAAGCGGAGCATGATGTTCGTGTCTACGATCAAAACGTTGACGACGAATCTTTGGAGGCCGTGATCGAGCAATTCGATCCCGAGGTTCTGGGTGTGTCTTTCACCACCGGATGCCGGATTAGCTCGCTCAACCTCGCAAGAAAGTATGGCGGTAACCACAGAATTCTCGTTGCCGGAGGAATTCATCCGACGTACTGCCCTAACGAATGCATTGAAGCCGGATTCGACTTCGTCGCGCGCGGAGAAGTTGAAGACAGTCTGGCGGAAGTGTTGCGCCACGTCACTGCGCCTCGACCTTTTCTCAAAAATGGCTTCAGGCTGCCGGCGGGTTATTACTACAAGTCACGCGATGGCGAATATATTGATACAGGAATAGCCCGCTCACCCAATATCAACCGGTGGATGCCGGCACGTCACTTATTGCCAAAGAAGTACCATCGCCGCTATTCGCATGGCGTGCTGATGGGATCTCGCGGCTGCGTGTTTGGCTGTACTTTCTGCGCTTCGGCGCGCACTGGTTTCAGGGAACGCGACCCGCGATTGATCGTCGAGGAGCTCGAGTACATCGTGAACGAAGAGGGACACAACGCAGTCCACTTCGCGGACGATATCTTCACCTATAAACCCAAATGGGTGATTGAAATCTGTCGCGAGATGGTGGCTCGAAAAGTAAAGTGTCGATGGTCCGTGAACTCGCGCAGCGATATCCCGGAGAACATGTGGGAGATGTTCGATTGGATGGCCAAAGCCGGATGTGAAATGGTGGGCTTCGGTATTGAAGCTGCGGATCAGAAGACGCTGAAGCTTTCAGGCAAAGGATTGAAGGTGGGTCGAATCATGCCGGTTCTGCAAAGAGCACGGGAAGCCGGTCTTGGAGTGAAGTGTAACCTGATGGCTGGTCTGCCTGGAGAGACGTATGAGGATCATCTTCTGACTGTGGACCTGATGGAAGTCATCCAACCGAATCAGATCGTTCTCAGTCTCACGACACCTTATCCTGGAACGGAGATGGGCAGGCATCCGGAGAAATTTGGAATTCGACTGAAGACCGAGAACTGGACCACGCTTCTTCAGGATGTGTATTTGAATGTTGATAAGTTTCACGAGGTGATCGAGTACGACAGCATCACCACGGATGAGATCATCGGCTACGTCAATGCGTTGTTAACGAGGTTAGCGCCGTACGGGTACATCAGAGTGAGTGAGGACAAAGAGCATGCGCAACGGCCCGAGAAAGTAATCAAGACGTTCCTGGACAAGCCGATGCTGCCGCGCTTGCGTGACGAGACTGGACGTCAGGATATCTACAACCGCGCGAGTGAACCCTCCTGGATATTGTAAAGCAAACTCGCTAGCTGCGAACCCGGTCGACTCTGTGCAAGTAGATCTTGATGACAAATGATAATTCTCAACGTGAACTGTCTGCACAGCGGCGACTGGGTTTTCGCCGCACCTCAATTTCGCGAGGAGATTAAACGCGAAGGTAAGATCGTCAACCAGTTTCCCGCTCATCACAACGGCGCCTGGATGTGGACGCAGGCCCTTCGGGACCTCGGGCATGAAGTCATCGAGTTTGATTACCGCACCAACTCCTTCATCAAGAAAGAATGGCAAGCCAGGTTCTCAACCCTTCACGATGGCTACAACATCCTGTGCAAGAGATTTCAACGACTGCTCGCACTTGAGACGCGGTTAATGAACGAACGTCTTCTCGCGATGGCGAGAAAGATTAAACCCAATATTTTCATCACTTATCCCGGCGAGCGAATATTTCCAAAGACGATCCAGGAGATGTCCGAGCGGTTGAAGATTCGAACCGTGCTGTGGCTTGGTCGCGACGTGGTCTATGAGCGCACTCCCAATGTGGTGGAATCATTCCCTTTTTACGACTTCGTATTTACGATCGACCCTCCAGCCGTTGACAAATACAAGCGTCACGGGGCGAGACACGTCTTTTATCTTCCTCTCGGTTGCTATCCTCCTACCCATCGACCGATTGATCTGACTGACGAAGATAAAAAGAAATACTCGGCCTCGGTGTCGTTCGTAGGACAGTTGTTTGATGACCGGCCAGAGTTTTTGTGTAACCTGATCGACGAGAAAGTTAACTTCTGGACCCACTGGTGGGACACTAACGGCATAAAAGCGAAATATCCCCAACTTGCACCACTCTACCGGGGCGAGGCTCGAGGCATGGCGATGATCAAGGTATTGAATGGAGCCGAGATTGTTCTCAACGTGCATCGAGCGACTAACTCTTATGAAGGAACAAACATGCGCACGTTCGAGGCGGCCGGCTGTGCCGCATTCCAGCTCACCGAATACAAGAAGGAAATCGGCCGCATGTTCAAAATCGACGAAGAGATCGCGGTCTATTACGATATGAACGACATGAAGCAGAAGATCGAGTATTACCGGAGAAATCCGGAGTTGCGATCCGAGATGGCACTCAAGGCTCAAAGAAGGGCCTATGCCGAACACACGTATCAACACAGATTCGAAGAGATGCTGAAGGTAATCAACGGAGCTAATTGTGTTGGCCAGTAAGTTTACGCATGGTGCCAGAGTCGCAACAGCCCTCGACACGTGTGCGAGAGAATTCGGAAAACAAGCCGAATCAGTAAAGGAAATCACCTCTATTCCGAATCCGGATAAGGCGGTTCTTCGCGTGGAGTTTGCCGGCGGCCTGACGATCAAACTGTGTGTTTCAACTATGGCCCACTATCGCTTTGACGCAGCGACGCAGTTTGCGGACTTAATCGAGGATGTGCGCTTTCCAAAAGTCTTACTTCGCAGTGAGGGTTGGGCCGCTTTTGAGTGGATCGACGGGATACCGTTATCGGAGCTTTCATTAGACAGTCACATTTTGGACGGCGCCGTGCATGTACTCCGCGCAATACATGAAGCCAAAGTCGAAGCCAACACCGACATACGTTTGACGACGCTGGAGGATGTGCGTCTAAGATTAGAAAGGATAACACCACTCCTTGTTTCGCGAGGCATCATTTCTAATACAGAGTCGGACATGATCTCAGACCTCAACCGTTCGCTTCGACTTGAGACGCTCAACATCTCTCTGATTCACGGTGACTTCTCCCCGGCCAATCTCGTTTCCTGCGGAAACGAATTGTGCGTGGTGGACAACGAAAAGATGAGGATTCATGTCACTGATTATGACCTCTGTCGAGCCTCGACGTTTTGGGACGAATGGACGCTCGGCGGGCGAAGTCTTCTGGACGTTTACAGGCGACAGTCCAAGCTGCAATTCGATCCCGCAAGTCTTCGCTTTTGGGAAATATATGACCTTGTTTACAGAATAAGTTACCGAATATCAGCATGTGATGAACTCAATGTTTTTTGCATTCTGAAACTGAAACGGATCCTGGCCGCAGGGGCGTCTTTATGATCTCGCCGAGCCTTTGCAACACGCTCAGTTTTAACCACGCTGATGAGTGTGACTTTCGCTATTTCGATATCAAGAGCCAGCTCCTTCGCGTTGGGTCGCCTGCTCGCGAGATCCTCGATAGTCTCGGAGCGTTCTTCTATCCTTACATTGAGAGTTCCGATGAAACGTACGGGCCCGATCAGTTTTATGAACTGACAGCGGTCACTGCCCCAACGCTGTTCGATGACTTGAGGGCAAATCTTCCCGATTCCCCTGACGATCTCATAACGACAAATCTCAAACACGATCTCGAATACGAGCTCAGGTGTTTTTTCTCCGAATCTGGAGAACTCACCATCATCGAAGATGAACCGTTAAAGCTGTTCTATGTCGTATTCGCTCGCGGAACGAAGATCGTTGGCACGGATGGATCAAGAATCCGAACGGGCTTACTCCGAATCATCCGCAGCGCGTGGATGAACGAGCAAGATGGTCTGATAGTACACAGTTGCGTGATGGAAAAGCATGGTAATGGAATCGTAATCGCGGGCGACAAATACTCGGGTAAGACGACTTCTTTATTGCAGCTTTGCACACAAAAGCAATACAACCTTGTCGCGAATGATCGCTGCGTGCTTCAGTTCGACGAATCGAATAGACTGCGGGCGCTTGGTGTTCCAACAGTAGTAAACCTGCGACCTCAAACCATCAAGCCATTTCCAGACTTGCAGTATTTGAAGGCATCCGACCTGCTGGGCATTCATGACTTGGCGCGTGAGTTGAGAGTCGACGCCAAATCTGAGGTTGAAGTAAAGGCACTTATATTTCTCACCTATGACCGAGCATGTGATCGACTGTCGTATCGACCTCTTTCAGATGAAGAAAAGTGCAGCATAATCTCGTCTCACTTGTTTTCCGATCGCGAATACGATTGGGTCACATTGTTGAAGATCGGGCGCGGCATTTCGGACATACAGGATCGCGTAAAGAGCGTTCGTCTCAGCGATGTTGCTGCCTTTCAACTCACCAGCAACGAGAACCAACTTGACGAGCGCGCAGACCTCCTCGATAGCTGGTGCCAGGAAAAACGGTGGATAGAAGGACACAAGGTCGGTCAGACGAGTCAAGCGGCTTCTATTCGACCAAAACGGTAAGCACCATCAGCTAACATTGCGGGAGTCGTCCGAAATTTCCACAATTAAAATGCTTTTGTGCGCATATTGAACCCGTGTTACAGAGCTGTTTGGTCCAAGAAAGTTTGTCACGCTGTGGTCACGTGACTCGATGTCAATCGATGCAAAAGGATGTCAAAGTGTGCATTAACAAGTGGTCCAGTAACGGCGGCAAGGTATAAGAAATGTTGAAGTTATGTCATTCAATGTCAAAATCTGCGTAATCCTCAGGACGCTTTCATAACCCGAGGGTTGGAGCGAAGCGAGAACCCTGGGATCGAGACAAAGAAATGATTTGAACCCTGAAGAGCCTGTCGGCTTATTCGAGTCGTGAGCCGACTTGAGTGTTCTTTGGAGTAAAGAGTAGCCATTTTGTAAGTGATTGACGCTAAGGCTTACGTCACTCTTGCATTTAGTT
>Ga0070698_100007273_pt1 | contig 11992 bp, 9 predicted proteins | sample KBSK1502metaG_FD_65477 | JGI IMG/M metagenome (GOLD analysis project Ga0070698, IMG submission 65477) | Corn, switchgrass and miscanthus rhizosphere microbial communities from Kellogg Biological Station, Michigan, USA - KBS K1-50-2 metaG | ecosystem: Host-associated > Plants > Roots >...
TCGCGCTGATAAACTGCTGCCGGCGGGCCGACGCGCAGACACTTCCCGCGATGTAGAAGTAAGACCTGATGCGCATACTCCGCGGCCAGGTTGAGCTCGTGTGTGACGACAATCACGGTGTAACGATTTGCGGCGGCTAGGCGCCGCAGCGTATCCAACAAATCCACTTGCCCTCCGATATCCAGGTGCAGAGTGGGCTCGTCGAGCAAAAGCAACAGCGGCTGTTGCGCCAAAGCACGGGCGAGAATGACGCGCTGCTTTTCGCCGCCGGAGATTTGGTCCATCCAACGGTCGCCGAGATGTTCTGCGCCAACCTGGGCCAGCGCGTTGCGCGCTACGATGACGTCCTTCTCACTTTCGAAGCGAAGGGTCCGCCCATAAGGATGCCGGCCCTGAAGGACAAATTCCCATGCCCGCGAGGGAAAAAGCAGACGGCTCTCTTGTTGGACCATGGCAATCCGCTGGGCGCGAATTCGCGGCGTAAGCGAATGGGTGACAAAGCCGTTGAGAAGGACGCGGCCGGAGAGCGGCTCGAGCGCACCTGCGATTAGCTTTAAGAGAGTGGACTTGCCGCTAGCATTGGGACCAAGCATGGCCACGATTTCACCAGATCGTGCTTGAAAGCTGGTGGCCTCCAGCGTGAAGAGCGGAGCCTGGGTCGGGTTCATGGAGTAGGCATAGCTGACTTGCTCGACGCTCAGCCGAACCTCGGCATTCGCGTGCGAGGTGTCACCCGGCCTGCGTTGTGGCAGCAATGTCGATGCGTGCGCCACGCCGCTCATGCAAGTCTCCGCCGCAACAAATAGATGAATAGAGGCGCGCCAGCAAGAGCGGTCATTGCACCAACTGGCAGCTCTGCGGGTGCAACAACCGTGCGCGCAAGAGTGTCCGCGATCACAACCGCGATGGCGCCACCGAATGCGGCAGTGGGAATCAGCAGGCGATGATCGGAACCGAAAATGATGCGCATTACGTGAGGAACGAGCAGACCGACGTAGCCGATCGCTCCGCTAACGGAAACAGCAAGCCCGGTCAGCAATGACGCCGCAATGTAAACCACAAGGCGCACTCGCGGCACGTCCACCCCAAGATGCATTGCTTCTTTTTCGCCGGAGAGGAGCAGATTCAAATCCGCAGCCGTAGTGTAGATCACACCGGTGGCGACCACGAAACCTACGGCCAAAACCCAGCGCAGGCTTTGCTGCAGTGAGGCGGAGAGATCGCCCATCAGCCAGAAAGATATGCCACGCAAATCGCCGCGGCCGGTGAGCGTAGTAATCAGAAACATGATCATGGCCGAAAGGAAAGAGGCGGAGATGATTCCGGCCAGAAGCAAAGTGCTGCTGTCGATCTGGCCCTGACGGCGTCCGAGAAAATACACGGCAGCGATGGTTGCCGCAGCTCCGAGAAACGCGCCGAGCGGTGTGAACAGCGCGGCTACGGTGTCAGGTACAGCCAGGTGCGGTTCAAGAAGCAGCGCAAGGATGGCCCCCAGCGATGCACCGCTGGAAACTCCGAGGACGTAGGGATCGGCCAACGGATTGCGCAGCAACGCTTGAAAGCTGGTGCCCGCCACGGAAAGCGAAGCCCCGACGATGATAGCCAAAAGAATGCGCGGCAGACGGATGTCGATGACGATCATGTCGTAGGCGCTGGAAATGGCACTGGTTTGACGCAGCATTAGATGGATGAGGTCGCGCCCAAGACCGTAGAGAGAAACTGGCACGGCACCGAACTTCAGGGCGCCAATCACGACCACGAACAAAATGGCGGCGAGTATGCCACAGCGCGCGAGGAGACGCCAAAGCGTCAGCGGGCGCATGCGTTGTCCCGTGAATTGGGAAGCGTTTGGCCGACGAACGTTGCTAATGAGAGAAGCAGTGGGGATACGCCATACAGGGGGAGAATTCGATTCTCGGCTTTGTTTTTTTCGTTTTCTGACTTTTCGGCGAAGGCCTCTGGATGAAGCTGCCGAGCCAGATCGGCGATGGCGGAAACGATACGCGGCGCAGGCCGATTCACGGCATCGCTGGTGACGGCGTACCGGCGATTGCGCACGGCCTCCAAAATGCGCCAGCCCGGAAGGCTCGAGAATGTCCCAGCGTTCATGGTCGCGTTTTCCCCATGCGACTCGGCGAAGACAAGAAAGTCAGGTTGCTGGCGGACCACTTCTTCCAGGTTCAATTGCGGCCAACTCTGTGCGGAATCCACTATGGACACAGCGCCAGCATGCTGCAACGCGTCGGCGATAAAGGTGTCTTTGCCGACGGAAATGAGTGGTTGGGCCCAAACGACGAACAGCACGCGGCGCTGAGGGAAAGGAGCAACGCGCTGGCGCGTGTCAGCAAGACTTCGCTGAAGGTTTTCGGAGAGAGAGGTACCGGCCTCCCGCGCGCCGAGGAGATCGGCTACCCGCTGCGTCGAAGAAATAATGTCGTAAACGTTGTGGGGATTGGTCCCATACGAAGGAATTCCCAGCTCAGCGAGAGCATTGACAGTCTCGAGTCGGTTCAGGTTAGTGACTAGCACCAGGTCAGGGTGCAACGCGACGATGGCTTCCAAACTTGGATTGATGGCATCGCCCACTTTGGCTTTTTTCTGAGCCTCGGCGGGAAAATCGCAATACGTAGTGTCCCCCACCAGAAGGTCCTGCAAACCCAGAGCGAAGATCGTTTCTGTCAGGCTCGGCGCTAGAGACACAACTCGACGAATGGTGGCCGGAACATGGATTTTGCGGCCGAATTCGTCGACAATCTCGCGAGACGTGGCAGCGGGCGACGTGGCCAAAGGCGCTGTTACGGGAACTTGCGCCTGCGACAACGCGGCGCAGATGAGCAATGCCAGGGATGCCCCAGCAGCGCATCGAAGGTTCCTGGCGAAAACAGTTTGCTGCACGATGTCCCCTAAAACAAAAGTGCCCAGTGCAACGAAAAAGCCCCACAGCGAGTTGCGATGGGGCTCCCCGGCGGCGCTCTTTCTCGCGAAGAGCCCAGTCCTCTGCGGCGCGGGAGGGTAGCCTGGCTTACGGCTCTGAGCCGATCACAGTGGCGGGACCGCGGCCGATTTGCACGGCCTTCCCCTCATCCCTTGCCTGCAAGTTAAAAAACCAGTGTATGTCTCGCATCGGCAAAGTGTCAAATCCCGCCGAGATGGTCCCAAACCTTTTTCGGCATACTACCGATTTTTCCAGTTCGGCTTGCGCTTCTCGACTAAAGCGCGCAGGCCCTCCTGAGAATCCTCCAAGCGGTAGAGTTCATTCAGAAAGATATTCATCGATTGCTTGAGCCCCTCACGCAGGGAAAGCCCCATCCCGCCGAGGATAGCTTTCTTCGCCATGGTCAACACCGGGCCAGAATGTGCGGTTATTCGCGCGATCAAATCATCGACCGTCTTTTCCAAGTTGGCTTCGGGAACAAGGCGATTTATGATGCCCAGCTCGAGAGCACGCTCAGCACTGACGGGCTCACCCGTCAGAACGAGCTCGAGCGCGATTTTGGGGCCGACCAGAAAAGGCAAGATTGTGGACGCGAGCGGAGGAAAGACACCGATTGTGATTTCTGGTTGAGCGAATCGAGCTTTGGGGCTTGCCACTACGAGGTCGCCGAAAGCTGCAAGCTCAGCACCGCCTCCGATCGCCGGGCCGTTCACTACGCAGATGACCGGCTTGCCCACTTCGAGCATTCCTGCGAAAGCAGCATGAAATGCATCAAGCATTTGAAAAACGCGCTGCGAGGTATATTCGCCGATGTCGATGCCGCCACAAAATACCTTACCGGCGGAATCAAGGACGATGAGCTTGGCATCGGTACTGTCTCCGGCGAAAGTAATGGCGTCCGCAATTTCGCGGAGCATAGCCTCGTTCAGCAGATTGTGTTCGGGGCGATGGAGCGTGATGCGCGCGACGTTCTGGTCGATGCGGAATTTGACAAATTCAAATTGTACGGGATTTCGGCGTGCCCTCTGTGTCGTGTACTCTTCTGCGTTGATAGCGTTGACCGGCTCAATCATGCGGGCCTCCGAGGAATTTGCAAATTCATCCGCGAGAGAATGTTGTCCGGCGGTGACATGGACCAAAATCGATGCTAGCACAGCGCTTTCGGCGGCTTGGGAAGAGTAACTGCTTGCGTGCGCAAAGAGTTTGCGGCAGCAGGCTGATCTTTCTAGCGCACGTTAAGAGGTGTCGTCGCCGCGGGCGCGCAAGAGTTTGGGAATTGAACGGCCTGTAATATAGAGAACCGGATGATCGACACAAAGTGACTGCAAAGACTGCAAGAGCTGTTCATTTCGACAGATCGACTATTGATGCGCAGGGTTTTCCTCTGGCTTCAGCTTGGGAAATAGCGCCACTCATCCGTTTCGATACCGACTGGCAGGGGCTGAACGCAGATGCCGAGCGTGCGACGCAGGTGCGCCTGCTATGGACTGCGGAGAGTCTGTATTTGCGCTTTGATGCGCGATACCGAACAATTACGGTGTTCCCCGATGCGGAAGCTAGCGGGCGCCGAGATCATCTCTGGGATCGCGACGTTTGCGAAGCATTTCTGCAACCCAACCCCTGCGAACGTCGACGGTACAAAGAGTTCGAGATTGCTCCCAACGGATTCTGGATCGACCTCGACATTGCACCGGGAGAGAAACACGACTTGGAAAGCGGGCTGAAACGCCGCACAGAGATCGATACCGGGAACAAGCAATGGCGCGCGGAATTGCTCCTGCCGATGAAGTGTCTGACACTGCAATTCGATGCATCGGCCCAATGGCGAGCGAACTTCTATAGGGTCGAAGGTGCCGAGGAGCCGCGCTTCTACTCCGCTTGGCAGCCGACTCATTCCGCATATCCGAAGTTTCACGTGCCGGAAGCCTTCGGTTGGCTCGTGTTCAAATGATCGACTTGAAGCGTAAATCGTGACTCGGGCGCGTCTAGAATTCGAAGCGGTCGCAAGCTAAGGCGCGGGCTAGCGCAGGAGGGACTTTTTCCATATTCTTCCGGAGTGTTCAACCGAGTTGTCCGTGTTTTCTCAAAATTGCATCTTCCTGTTCGTAAGACACCGACTGTTCTAATCCTGATCGCATCGCTGATGTTTAGTCTGTCGGCGTGCGGTGCAGCATCTCCACAGGGCTCATTGGTCACAGAAAATTCTCCTGTGATTACGAAGGTGGAGCCGCCGAATTGGTGGATTGGATTGACGCCGGAAATCATGCTGCTGCTCTATGGGCACGGCCTTGAAGCCACAGGTGTAGAGTGCAATCTGCCGAGCATTCTTGTGGAACGTACGCAGGCTACCGCCGGTGGCAAATATCTGTTCGTCTGGCTGAAATTCGGCCCAGGTATAAGATCGGGCACGGCGGTTTGCCGGATCACGACTCCAGCGGGACTCACTTCCTTCGAATTGCCACTGGCTGCGCGCACGGAGACGCTACATAGGTTTCAAGGACTCACGCCCGAAGACGTCGTGTACTTGATCATGCCGGACCGATTCGCAAACGGCGATCCGACAAATGACGAGCCGTCAAATGCTCCCGGTTCGCACGATCGCTCGAAGCCTCACGCATATCATGGAGGCGATCTGCGCGGCATTCGCGATCGGCTCTCATACTTGAAAGATCTCGGCGCCACCACACTTTGGCTAACACCAGTGGTGAAGAATGGCGCGGCCGAAGACTATCACGGCTACGGAGCGGTGGACCTATATGGCATCGAGCCGCATCTAGGCACGCTCAAGGACTATCAAGAACTCGTTGCCGAAGCGCACCGGCAACGAATGAAGATTCTGTTCGACATTGTGCCTAACCACGTTGGTCCGCGCCATCCATGGGTAACCAATCCGCCCCTGGCGAATTGGTTTCACGGAACGCCGCAACAGCACACGAATTCCACGAGCTCGCTAGATGGATCGTTCTATGGGCAGACGAAGGACCAATCCTCCGGTCACGATCGCTTCGAGTTCATCGTTGATCCCCACGCTCCGGCGCGTTTTTCGCGAAGCCTTACGGAAGGCTGGTTCTTTGGCCTCCTGCCGGACCTGAATACAGAAAACCCGGTCGTAGCACAGTATCTATTGGAGAACAGCATCTGGTGGGCGGAGTCGTCGGGCCTGGATGGCTACCGCGTCGACACGTTTCCTTACGTTTCACGACCGTTTTGGTCACGCTGGAGCGTAAGCCTGCGAAGAATCTATCCAAGGTTGATGACCATCGGCGAAGTCTTCCATCCGGACCCCAGCGTGACTTCGTTTTTTGCCGGAGGGCAGAAGCGCTACGATGGCATCGACACGGGTGTGACTACGGTATTCGACTATCCACTCTATTTCACGTTGCGCGATGTCTTGCTGCGGGGCGCGCCGACGGGACGCATCGTTGACATCCTGCGGCACGATTCCTTATATGTGCAGCCCGAAGACTTGGTCACCTTTTTCGCTAACCACGATGTGCCGAGATTTGCGAGCGCGGAAGGGAGCTCAGTTCCCAAACTCAAGCTGGCGTTTGCATTGACGTTGACGCTGCGCGGCATTCCTCAGCTCTACTATGGTGACGAAATTGGGATGACCGGCGCAAGCGATCCGGAAAACCGGCACGACTTTCCAGGGGGGTGGAGCGAAGATCGACAGAACGCATTTACGCAATCAGGACGGACGCCGGAGCAACAAGAGATTTTCGGGTACGTGCAGACGCTCTTGCGATTGCGGCGGGAGCATGCGGCGCTCAGCAATGGGAAACTCTGGCACTTGGCAGCCAATGAATCGTCTTATGTTTTCCTGCGAGAGACCGAAGAGGAAAGCGTGTTGGTGGCATTCAACAATTCAGCAACGCAACGGGACCTTCGTATCCCACTCGCCGACACGCCCGCGCAGAGTGCACAGGGATTGTCTCAACTATTCGGCGGAGGCAGAGCTGAAATTGCAGGGAAAGAAGTTCACATCAGCGCGCCGCCGCAGTCGCTCTCGATCTTCGCGCTGAACTAACTCGTCGCGATGCCAATGCCAATGCTCCGGCTCCAGAATGTTACCAAGGACTATCTAACCGACGGACAGCGCGTGCGGGCACTGGATGAGATTTCTCTGGAAGTGTCCCGCGGAGAATTTGTTGCGCTTGTGGGCCGTAGTGGCTGCGGGAAATCGACGCTGCTGAACCTTGCCGGCGCAATGGACCTGCCGACTTCAGGTCAAGTGCTCCTGGATGGAGTGGCTACATCGTCGCTGAAGGACAGCGGTCTCACGCGTTTGCGGCGAGAAAAGATCGGTTTTATTTTTCAGTCGTTTCAATTGCTTCACACTTTGAACGTGGTGGAAAACGTCGAGCTCCCTTTGCTGCTTGCGGGAAACCAGAATGCGCGCGCCGTCGCAACAGAACGACTTGCTTGGGTGGAGCTCGATGGTTTGGCCGACCGGTATCCTCATCAACTCTCGGGCGGACAAATGCAACGTGTGGCGATTGCGCGGGGATTGGTACATAGCCCGAGCCTGGTGCTTGCCGACGAGCCTACCGGCAATCTCGACACATCTACGGGCAACACCATTCTGGCACTATTGCAACGCCTGGCGCGCGAGCTCAATACCGCTACGATCATCGCAACGCACAGTATTGAGGCCGCGGCCCTGGCGAGCGTGCTGGTGCGTTTGCGAGATGGAAAGATTCAAGAAATCAGTCGGAACTAAAAATGTTACGCCTTGTCCTCTTCTACCGGCTAATCGTTCGTCCGATGCGCGAGGAACCGATGCGAACGGCGCTAACCGTTTTGGCGATCGCATTGGGAGTCGCAGTCGTATTGGCCATCGACCTTGCCGGTACCGCGGCAACCGGTTCGTTCCGCTCGTCCATGGAAACGCTGGCGGGTGATAATAATCTCGAAGTGATTGCAGGCGGCGGTGTTCCAGAGGGTCTTGTTGCAACGCTCGCGACTCTGCCCTACCCGATACGAATCTCGCCTCGAATCGAGGACTACGCTGTCGTTTCGGAGACTAAGCGGACTCTTCCCCTAATTGGTCTGGATCTTATTGCCGAGGCCAACCGACGAGCAGACAAGTCCTCCAGCTTCGACGTGAGCGAGTCACAAGATGCATTGGAGCATTTAGGTGATTACGACAGCATTTGGGTGGGCGAGAGTCTCGGCCGGAAGACAGGAGATCAGCTCCCGCTCTTAATCAACGACCAGATGCGCACTTATATCATTCGCGGTGTGTACCCTGACGCAGGTGGAAACGCAGCCGCAATCGTGATGGATATAGCCGCCGCACAGCGCGCGCTGAATAAGCTTGGCCGCGTCGACCGCATCCTCGCTAAACTTCCGCAAGCGCCGGACCTGGAGAAATGGCGGCAGCGCCTGCAACAAGCAGTGCCTGCTGGCGTGGAGGTGCGTTCCGCCGGTACGGGCACGATCGAGAATCGCCGCATGCTCGGAGCGTTTCGTTGGAATCTACGGCTGCTCAGTTACATCGCCCTGGTTGTGGGCGCATTCTTCATTTACAACACCATTTCTGTTTCTGTCGTGCGCCGTCGAGCCGAAATCGGAATCCTGCGTGCTCTCGGCGCGAATCGTGACGCTGTCCTCGTGGCGTTTGTCGGTGAAGCGGCAAGCCTCGGGTTTGGCGGCGCGCTACTCGGGCTGCCGCTCGGCCGGCTAATGGCTACTGGAGCCGTAAGGATCATGGGAGCAACCGTCGAGGCGCTGTACGTGAGCAGCCGCCCCGGTGCCATTGAGTTGACTCCCGGATCGGTGCTGCTCGCGCTGACCGTCGGAATCGGTGTGGCCATTGTTTCGGCGTATTCTCCCGCCCGAGAAGCATCGCTCGTCCCTCCGGTCGAGGCTATGGCACGAGGCAGCCGCGAATACAATTTCAGCGTTCACAAGCTGCGGGACCTTGCGTGGGCCCTAGCCCTAGGACTCGTTGCGGCAGCAGCTTCCCGTGCTCCTGCCATTGCTGGGAAGCCATTGTTTGGGTACCTGGCGGCGTTCTTGCTCGTCGTTGCTAGTACTCTGAGTATTCCAGCTTTAGTGGATGCGCTTACGGGTGCCACCTCGGGAGCGCTCGGAAGAATTTTGGGTGTAGAAGCATTGCTCGCATCGCGAAGCCTATGCGCCTCGCTGCGTCGTACTTCCGTTCTGGTGGGCGCTCTGTCTACGGCGATCGCGATGATGACCGCGATTGGCATCATGGTCGGGAGTTTTCGGCAAACGGTGCTCTTGTGGATGGGGACAGAACTGCCCGCGGATCTTTACCTTCGGCCGGCCGGAGACGCTGCGGCAGATCGCCACCCAACCATTTCTGCGGAGTTGGCGGAGAAAATTTCCCATCTGCCCGGTATCGCAGCAATAGATCGGATCAGGGAATATGAAATCAGCTTTGACGGCGTGCCGACTACGTTGGCCTCTGCCGACCTCTCCGTAGTGCGCTCCTATCACAAAGTGGATTTTCTATCCGGGAGATCAGCCGATCGCGTTTTGAGTCAGTTTATGGACCCTTTTGCGGTTCTCGTTAGCGAACCATTTGCAAACAAGCACCATGTGCGAGCTGGCGACTCAATCGGCGTTCCGCTTGGCGTGGCACGGCCGTCCTTTCACATCACGGATATTTACTACGATTATTCGAGCGAGCGCGGTGGAATCTTGATGGATCGCAAAACCATGCTGCAATACTTACCGGATCCGGCCCCCTCAAATTTGGTGATTTACGTGGCTCCGGGAATGTCTCCCGATGCCGTGCGGACGGAGATCGAACAAACGGCCGCAGGCCACCGCGTGCTGATTTTTGCCAGCCGCGACCTGCGCCGTGAAGCGCTTCGAATTTTCGATCGCACTTTCGCGATCACCTATGCGCTCGAGGCCGTTGCCGTAAGCGTAGCTGTAATGGGCGTAGCCGGAGCCCTTCTCGCCCTGGTGATCGACCGCCGGCGCGAGCTTGGGCTGTTGCGTTTCCTGGGAGCGGCCTCACAACAAGTCCGCAAGTTGATCATGGTGGAAGCCGGGCTGCTGGGACTGTTCGCAACTGTTGCGGGAGTAGCACTGGGTTTCGCTTTGTCGTTGATTCTGATCTTTGTAATTAATAAGCAATCGTTCGGCTGGACCATACGTTTTCACTGGCCTGTGGCAGTGATTCCCGGTGCTTTGACGGTGGTCTACGTCGCGACGGTCTTAGCGGGTTTATACCCCGCGAACATCGCGGTAGGCCTCAATCCGATCGAGGTTGTCCATGAAGAGTAGGCCGTGGGTCCTATTGGGAATGGCGCTGTTGGTGCAACATCCAGAGTTCGCGGCCCAATATCGCACCGCCTTACCCGGATACCGCTACGAGTTCCCGCGCGACTATTTCAATCATCCCGACTTCCAAACGGAATGGTGGTATTACACGGGGAATGTCAAAGCAAAAGACGGGCGGCGCTTTGGATTTGAGTTGACATTTTTTCGCCAGGCGGTGACTCGCGATCCGTCGAAGGCAACTATCTGGGATCTGCGGGATTTGTACCTCGCCCACTTAGCTTTGAGCGATCTCAATCGCCGCCAGTTTTATCATGCTGAACGCACGAACCGCGCCGGACCTGGCCTGGCCGGAATCAGCGCATCCGAGGCCCGGATCTGGAACGGCAATTGGCAGATCGAATGGCAGGGAAGCGAACAGAAGTTGCGAGCCGTTGACAATCAGTTCGAGCTGGACTTTTCTTTGCGGCCGGAAAAGAAACCTATAATCCACGGCGAAAATGGCGTCAGTCAAAAGGGGCAAGGAGCGGGACGCGCATCACACTATGTCTCTTTGACGCGCCTGCTAACGACCGGCCAAATCAAACTTGCCGGGGATCGCTTCGATATCACCGGCCTCACATGGATGGATCACGAGTTCTTCACCGAGCAACTTCAGCCGGATCAAGTAGGATGGGATTGGGTCGGTTTGCAGTTTGATGACAAAACTGAGCTGATGTTATTTCGTATCCGCCGCAGCGATGGTTCCGCGGATCCATATTCCTCCGGCACATTTGTTGATGCAGACGCAGTGAGCATCCCTATCAGAGCCAACGAATTCACATTTCAACCCGGACGCGAGACCTGGAAGAGTCCTTCCACGGGTGCCCTGTATGCGATTCGGTGGAGCGTGTCGATTCCGCGGCTCGCTATACAAATAGACCTGCGCACTTCGCTTCCAAACCAAGAGCTAACCAGCAACGGGGTGGGTGGCCCAAACTACTGGGAGGGCGCCATTACGGCGAACGGGCGGCGAGGCAACGCGGCCGCTACAGGGAACGGCTATCTGGAAATGACGGGCTACGACAGACCTTTTTCGATTGGCTTAATTGGTAGAACCAACTGATAGATTGGCCGGGACACTCTCGCCCGCGAGTGCCCCGACCGCCCAAAGAGCGATCGATCATCAAACGCACACTGACAGGGCGTGCGTCAGCTGCGTTTCAATGTGGCTATCGTCCGACGCCGCGTATCCGTTCACGGGTAGTGGTTTCCTCGGCGGCATTGCTCCGAGAGAATTCATCCACCTGGCGCTCCGCTTCATCTTTCGCGATTCCGTAACGCTCCTGAATTCTACCCACCAACTGATCGCGCTTTCCGGCGATGAATTGCAGATCGTCGTCGGTCAGCTTTCCCCACTTTTCCTTCACCTTACCAACAGCTTGTTTCCATTTTCCCTCAATGCGATCCCAGTTCATTGAGACCTCCAGTCTTTTGCATGTGTCGCGGCGACACACGCAACTCCCTACCGACAAGCTCCCTTGCTAGCGAACCATGGCACTCAGGCGAGGAAAATACTGGAAACTACCGAGGGTGGTGAGGCCGGAAATGTAGCGCGCAAAAGGCATCTGCGCAGTGCATTTCGGTCTCAGGATCACTTGCATGCGCAGGCAGCCAGCTCCTGTTAGGAAACGCAAGATTGTTGATTGGCTCGCCAGCCCGGTCCAGCGGGTTATCGGCTAGGCTTCGATGATGTTGTTTCGCACCGCGTAGCGTACCAGCTCACTGACGGAGTGGCAGTCGAGCCGTCGCATAATGTTG
>Ga0070698_100007274_pt1 | contig 11991 bp, 8 predicted proteins | sample KBSK1502metaG_FD_65477 | JGI IMG/M metagenome (GOLD analysis project Ga0070698, IMG submission 65477) | Corn, switchgrass and miscanthus rhizosphere microbial communities from Kellogg Biological Station, Michigan, USA - KBS K1-50-2 metaG | ecosystem: Host-associated > Plants > Roots >...
CGGGGGCCGGCGCACGGGCAACCGCGACCGCGGCGGCGGCGGAGGCGGCGGGCGGAAGCGCCGCCTCTTCTTGGCCTGCCGTGGTGCTCCCATTGGCAGTGAGTGTGCCTCGCGCCGGCGCGTGCCACCAGTGCGAGTGGGACGTGCAGCGCCGGTGAACGTGCTGAAGCGCAGACGCGAACCTCGTCAACGGTTGGGCCTCACGGCCAGCTCCGGCTCGCCGTGGTGGTGTCGGACAACGGGACCAACGTCGCGACGCTCTACAACGGCAACACCGGAGCAAAGGTGCCGCTCACGGTCGCGGTTGCGGGCGGCCCGACCGGCACGCTGTTCAACATCGCCGGGGCCGGGTTCGCGGTGCCGGGCCGGGCCTCTTCACGGTTCCTGTTCGCGAGCGAGGACGGCCAGATCCGCAGCTGGCCCGGCTCGGGGACCGTTGCTCAGGTGACGGCCGCGCAGAGCTTGGCTCCCGCAGCGAAATACAAGGGACTGGCGATTGCCGTGACTCCCGACGGGCCGCGGCTCTACGCGACCGACTTCCACAACAACCACGTCGACGTGTGGGACAGCTCATGGAACCTCGTCACCTCGGCAACGTTCACCGATCCTTCCCTTCCGACGTCTACGCGCCGTTCGGGATCCAGAGGATCGGCGACACGATCTTCGTCACCTACGCACGGCAAGACGCCGAGGCCGCTCTTCGGGTCGATCGACCCGAACTAGCCCGACTCCTCTCTAGACCCGTGGTGGAGCCGTTGACTCGCGCACGTTGAGCCGCGGGCGGAACGACGAGTCCGGCAACGGTTTCTGCGGCTCGGCGATCAGCGTGCTCAGCATGTCGACCGCGACGTCAGCGATCTCCTCGATCGGTTGCTCGACCGTGGTCAGACGCGGTGAAGTCCACTCGGCCGCGTCGATGCCGTCGAAGCCGACGACGGACAGGTCCTCGGGCACCCGCAGTCCTCGGGCGAACGCTTCCTGGAGGACGCCGATCGCCATCAGGTCACTCGAGCAGATCACGCCCGTCGGCGCCGGTGCCTGCGTCAACAGCTTCCGCAGCGCCGCGCGGCCTCCCTCGACGCTGAAGTCCTCGTGGGCTGTCAGCCCGTCGGGATCGAGCCCGGCAGCTCGCAGCGCTCGCTCGCGCCCCGCCGCCTTCTGCTGCGTCGGGAGATAGAAGCTCGGGCCGGCGACATACCCGATCCGGCGATGCCCGAGGTCGAGGAGGTGCTGCGTCGCGCACTCGCCGGCGTGCACCTCGTCGACACCGACCGAGGGAACGCTCAGGTTGTTGAGGGCACCGTTGACGAACACCATCCTGGCTCCCTCTTCGACGAGCCTGGCGTAGTGGTCGTGCTCGCCGCTCATGTTCGTCATCTCACAGGAAATGAAGATCATTCCGTCCACTTCTCGATCGAGGAGCATATGGACGTAGTCCACTTCGCGGAACGCAGCCGCGGTGGTCGAGCACAGGATCGAAGCGAACCCGGCTTCGGTGGCCCGCCTCTCGATTGCCTGGGCGAGCTCCGGGAAGATCGGGTTCTCGAAGTCCGGCAGGAGCAGGCCGATCACTCCCGTCTCCGTCCGGCGGCCCGACGGGACGTACAAGAGCTCCCGCATCGCCCGCTCGACGCGCTCGCGCGTTTCCGAGCGGACGTTGTCCAGCCCGCTGGCGACGCGGGACGCCGTGGCGACGCTGACACCGGCTTGGCGGGCTACATCTCGAAGGCTGGCCATAGTGTTGCAGGTCTATGTAACAGATTCTCAGCCTGAACTCCAGCCTTTTCCTGCCTTGACATTTTCTGAGACGGGGCATAGGCTCCTGCCTGTTTCATGGGGCTAAGACATGTTTCAGAGCAGTTGGTGCCGGGCTCCGGTCGGGCGGGACTGCCGAGGAGGAGGAGGAATCGATGAAAGTAGGAAGGCGTTCAGCCGTCCTGCTCGCCGTTGTCCTCGCCGTGGCGCTGTCGCTCGTCGGCAGTCGTTCTGCGCCGGCGGCGCACGCGAGCGCGAAGGCGGCGAAGCTCACGATCTGGGTCGACAACGTCCAGAAGCCGGCCGTCGACAAGATCACGTCGAGTTGGGGCGCGCGGCGTGGGGTCGACGTCAACGTCGTGTTCCATTCGTTCGGAACCATCCGCGACGACCTCAAGACGGTCAAGGCCGAGAACGCACCTGACGTCATCGTCGCAGCGCACGACTGGACGGGCGACTTGGCCGCGAACGGGCTCGTCCTGCCGCTCTTTCCGACCAAGGCGTTGAAGAAGCAGTTCCCGAAGTACGCGCTCGATGCGTTCTCGTACAACGGTCGTCTCTTCGGCGCACCGTACGCACTCGAGAACGTCGGCCTCGTCGTGAACACGCGGCTCGTCAAGGTGCCGAAGACGTTCGCGCAGTTCGAGAAGGAAGCGCTTGCGTTCAAGCGCAAGAGCGCGGACAACATCGCCCTCGCGGTGCCTCAAGGCTCCGGTGGGGATGCGTACCATATGTATCCGTTCTTCTCCGGCCTCGGCGGCTTCGTCTTCGGCCACGCGAAGAACGGCGCCCTGCAGCCGAACAAGCTCGGTCTTGCAACCAAGACGTTCCTGAAGAACGCGACTCTCATCGACAAGTGGAATCGCGAAGGTCTGATCAACTCGAAGATCGATTACGGAACGGCGAAGAACGCCTGGCTGAAGCAGCAGGCGGCCTTCTGGATCACCGGACCGTGGGAGGTCGACGCGCTGAAGGCGAGCGGTAACCCCTTCCGGATCATCCAGCTCCCGAAGATCATGGACCGCTCGGTGCCATTCCTCGGCGTCCAGGGCGCGATGGTGACGAAGTTCGCCCAGACACACGGCGTCGAGAGCCTCGCGAAAGACCTGGTCGCGAGCGAGATGATGAAGGCGGGCTTCCAGCTCGATCTCGAGCAGGCGAACCTCCGCTACCCGGCGAACAAGCTTGCCGGCAAGCAGGTCAACGACCCGATCCTGAGGCAGTTTGGGGCCGCCGGCCTCGGCGGTGTTCCCATGCCGAACATCCCGCAGATGGGCAGCGTCTGGGCTGAGCTCGGCGGTGCCTGGGTCAAGGCGACGAAGGGCCCGGGGGCGACGTCCGCACGTGTCGCATTCGCGGCGGCCGCCAAGAACATCCTCGACAAGATCGCAGGAGGCTAGGCAGCTGAAGTCAGTGGGCGTCCGCCGCGGCGGACGCCCACTCCTATCGTTCGGCTTGCGATTCGACAGGAGGAAGGTCTGAGCACTCCGTCTGCAGGAATCAAGCCGAGGTCGCGGTCGAGCGCAGGAGCGCGGGCGCTCTCACTCCCGACCCGGCTGATCAGCGTCTTCTCGGGCACCGTCGGGCTGGTGATCAAGATCGTCCTGCTCAGCCTGGTCAATGCGTTCGCGATCTGGGCGGCCGTCGTCCTGGCCGACCACCACAAATGGCGTGCCCTCGTACTGCTCGGGGTGGTGACGGCGGCGATCGACGTCATCTATCTCGCCAAGCGTTGGACGGTCCCGCTGAAGTTCCTGATTCCGGGAACGATCTTTCTGCTCGCGTTTCAGGTGATACCGGTCGTGTACACGGTCAACGTCGCCTTCACGAACTACTCGACCGGTCACATCCTGTCGCGGTCAGAGGCGATCTCGAACATCGAGCAGAACTCACTCACGGAAACGAGCAACGGGGCGTCGTACGCGCTGACGCTGATGCGAGACGGCAAGCACCAACTCGTGCTCGCCCTCCTCGACACCTCCGGTCGCACGTTCATAGGAACACCAGACGGCCTGCATCCGATCCCCAAGACCCGGGTCACGATCGCAGACGGAGCGATCACGACAGCGCAGGGCTACACCCCGCTCAAGGGCACGGAGCTGGCCGGTATCGACGCCGAGCTCTCGTCCTACAAGGTCCCGGTCGGGGGAGGCAAGGCGATCGAACCGCAGGGCTTCGACTCGGCGGTCGTGCTCGAGCCGACCTACCGGTTCGACCAGCAACGGGACGCCTTCGTTCGAATCAAGGACGGCCTCGTCTTTCGGGACAACGGGCGCGGGTCGTTTGTCGCCGCGAACGGAGCCGAGATCGAGCCCGGGTGGAAGACCTACGTCGGGATGAGGAACTTCGGCCGGATCATCCACAGCTCGCTGATCAGAGGTCCGTTTCTCAAGGTCTTCGTCTGGACGATGGTCTTTGCTACCTCGGTCGTCTTGCTCTCGTTCGCGCTCGGCCTGCTGCTCGCGATCACCCTCAACAAGCCCGGGCTCAGACTCCAGCGGACCTATCGCGCGCTGCTGATCATCCCGTACGCGGTTCCTGCCTTTCTCGCTCTTCTCGTCTGGCAAGGGCTGCTCAACGATGACTTCGGCGTCGTCAACCGCGCGTTCCACACGAGCATCCCGTGGCTCTTCGATCCGAACTGGGCTCGTGTCTCCGTGATCTTCGTCAGCGTTTGGCTCACCGTGCCGTACTTCTTCCTGGTCTCCCTGGGCGCCCTGCAGTCGATTCCGGGCGAGCTGATCGAGGCTGCCGAGGTCGACGGCGGCGGGGCGTGGCAGGTCTTCCGAAAGGTCACGCTGCCCCTTCTGCTCATTGCCGTCGCGCCGTTGATGATCGCGTCGTTCGCGTTCAACTTCAACAACTTCAACAACATCTATCTCCTCACGGGAGGCGGCCCGGCCGTGAACAACAGCCCGGTCGCCGGTGCGACCGACATCCTGATCAGCTACACGTACAAGATCGCGTTCGCCGCCGGCAAAGGGCAGGACTACGGTCTCGCCAGCGCAATCGCGATCCTCATCTTCTTCACCGTAGGAACGATCTCGGCGATCTCGTTCTCGCGCACCAAGGCCCTGGAGAATCTGGCGTGAGCACGGCTGAAAGCCGAGCTGAGCTCTCGCTGCCCTCGGCCGCCGAACGGCGTCGCAAGAGGCGGCCGGGCATCGCCGATACCTGGTGGCGGCACCTGGTCGCCTGGATCGGCGTCGTGATCGCGCTGTTCCCGGTGGCCTACATCGTGTCGGCTGCGTTCAACGGCGACAACTCGCTCAGCGGGTCGTCGCTGATCCCGCGCAAGCTGACGCTCGACAACTTCCGTTCACTCTTCGGAGTGCAACAGCACACGACCGGACATGCGACGTTCCAGAACGCCCACTACCTGAGCTGGTTCGGCAACTCCATGATCGTGGCGGGCGGAACCGCGGTGCTGACCGTTCTCCTGAGCGCTCTGGCCGCGTACGCGTTCAGCCGGTTCCGCTTCCGCGGCCGCCGAATCGGAATGCTGACGCTGCTCCTGATCCAGATGTTTCCGCAGTTGCTCGCCGTCGTTGCGATCTACCTGATCGTCCTCAACACCGGAGACGTCTTCCACTTCATCGGGCTCAACACCCTGCCTGCCTTGATCATCGTCTACCTCGGCGGCGCGATGGGCGTGAACACCTGGCTGATGAAGGGCTTCTTCGACACGATTCCCTCGGAGCTCGACGAGTCCGCCCGGGTCGACGGTGCAACGCCGGCACAGGTCTTCTGGGGCGTGGTGCTGCCACTGGCCGCCCCGGTTCTCGCCGTGATCGCGCTGATCTCCTTCATCTCGACCTTGAACGAGTTCGTCATCGCAAGCGTGATCCTCGAGACCCAGCAGAAGTTCACCCTTCCTGTCGGTCTGTGGCAGTTCATCGACCAGAAGTACTCCGAGCACTGGGGGCCGTTCGCGGCCGGGGTCCTGATCGCCGCAGTCCCCGCCGCACTTTTGTTTGCCTTCCTCCAGCGTTACATCGTGCAAGGTCTGACCCAGGGTGCGGTCAAGGGATGAGCGCGACGGAGGTCGACCTCTCGGCATCGCTTCTCGACGAGCCGCATCACGACGGCTCGGACATGTACGTCGTCCACCGGCCGGAAGAGCTCGGGGGCGAGGCCGTGGTGCGCATCCGGGTCCCCAGTGAGGTCTCCGCGGTCGCGCTCCGCTGGGTCGAGAACGGCGAGGCGCGAGGGGTTGCCGCGACCGAAGAGGAGGGCGGTTGGTGGCGTGCGCGCTTCCCCGTCCCGAATCCCAACGTCCGTTATCGCTGGCTGCTGTCCGGTGGTGAGGTCGGGTACGCCTGGCTGAACGGTCTCGGCGTCGTGCGTCACGACCTTCCCGACGCGGACGACTTCGTGCTGTCGCTCGACCGGGGCGGTCCCTCGTGGCACCTGGAATCGGTCGTGTACGAGATCTTCCCGGACCGTTTCGCGACGACAGGCGCCGGTGGTGCCCCGCCTGAGTGGGCCGTCCGGCGCCGCTGGGACCAGCTCCCCACGGGCCGCGGCCCCGAGACGCCGTACGAATGGTTCGGCGGCGACCTCGGCGGCGTCGAGGCGCATCTCGACCACATCGAGTCGCTCGGTGCGAACGTCATCTATCTGACACCGGTCTTTCCTGCCGGCAGCACCCATCGCTACGACTCCACGACGTTCGACCACGTGGATCCGCTGCTCGGCGGCGACGAGGCGCTCGAGTCGCTGACGCGTGCCGCCCACGGGCGCGGCATGCGCGTGATCTCGGACTTGACCACGAACCACACCGGCGACAAGCACGAGTGGTTCGTCGGAGGAGAGCGAGACCTCTACCTCTTCGACGACCAGGGTGACTACGAAGCCTGGTGGGGCATCAAGTCGCTGCCGAAGCTGAACTGGCTCTCCCCAGAGTTGAGGCGGCGTGTGCAGGCAGTCGCGCGCAAGTGGGTGGAGCCGCCCTACGCCCTCGACGGCTGGCGTGTCGACGTCGCGAACATGAGCGGGCGGACGGGAGCGACGGACGTGAACACCGACGTCGCGCCCACCCTCCGGGAGGTGCTCGACCCGGAAGCGCTGCTCGTCGCCGAGAACTTCCACGACTTCCGTTCGGACTTCCCCGGCTGGCATGGAGTCATGAACTACGCGGGCTTCTCCCGGCCGGTCTGGACCTGGCTGCGCGGCGAGCTGGAGATCCCGTACTTCGGACTTCCCGTTCCGATGCCCCGCCTCAGCGGCGAAGCCTCTGTCGCGACGATGCGGGCGTTCCGCGCCGGTGTCCCCTGGCAGTTCGTCCTGCACTCCTGGTCGATTCTCGACAGCCACGACACACCACGGTTCCGCACGATGGCGGGGTCAAGGGCTCGTCAGCTCGTCGGAATCGGTCTTCAGATGACGATGCCCGGCGTTCCGATGATCTTCGCAGGCGACGAGCTCGGGCTCGAGGGCGAATGGGGCGAGGACGCGCGTCGAACCATGCCGTGGGATCGCCGCGACGATTGGGACACGGGGCTACTCGACGAGTATCGCCGCCTGATCGCCCTTCGCCGGTCGAGCCCGGCGCTGGCTCGTGGCGGGATCCGCTTCGCGTTCGTGGACGACCACGTCATCGCCTACATTCGCGAATCCAGCAGCGAGCGTCTCCTCTGTCTCGCCAGCCGCGACGACCACGCACCGGTGCGCCTGCCGCTCGCGGCGCTGGGAGCACGCGAGCTGGAGTCTCTGTACGGCTCGGATTCAGAGCTCGAGAACGCCGAGGCAGTGCTTCCCGCTGCAGGCCCTTCATTCCACGTCTGGAGGCTGACGGATGGCTGAGGTGATCTTCGACAAGGTCGAGAAGGTCTACGACAACGACGTCCACGCCGTCCACGATCTGTCGCTGGAGATCCGGGACGGCGAGTTCGTGGTGCTCGTGGGGCCTTCGGGCTGCGGGAAGACGACGGCGCTTCGCATGGTGGCGGGCCTCGAGGAGATCACCGACGGCAAGGTCTCGATCGGCGGACGGGTCGTCAACGACCTGACCCCGAAGGAACGCGACATCGCCATGGTCTTCCAAAATTACGCGCTCTATCCCCATCTGTCGGTGTCAGACAACATCGGCTTCGGGTTGCGACTGCGCAAGACGCCGAAGAACGTCGTCGAAGAGCGGGTCGCGTGGGCCGCGAAGCTGCTCGGCCTGACTCCCTACCTCGACCGCCGGCCGAAAGAGCTCTCGGGCGGACAGCGCCAGCGGGTTGCGATGGGCCGAGCAATCGTGCGACAGCCGCAGGTCTTCTTGATGGACGAGCCGCTCTCGAACCTAGACGCGAAGCTGCGCGTGCAGATGCGCGCCGAGATCGCACGGATCCAGCACGAGGTCGGAGTGACGACGGTCTACGTCACGCACGACCAGGTCGAGGCGATGACGATGGGGGATCGCGTCGCGGTGATGCGCCGAGGCGAGCTGCAGCAGATGGCCGAGCCGCAGACCCTCTACAACGCACCGAACAACCTCTTCGTGGCGAGCTTCATCGGCAGTCCGGCCATGAACATCGTCGAGGCGGACGTCGTGCGCGCTGCTGGTGGCCTCGCGGTCCGGATCGGGGAGCAGGAGCTGCAGGTGCCCGAGGACGTCGCGCGACGCCGGCCGGCTCTCTCCGGGTACGCCGGCCGGAAGCTCGCACTCGGGATCCGCCCCGAACACCTGGAGGACGGGATCCTCCTGGGGAACGGTGGTGCCCGCCTCAGAGGCCGTGTGCTCATCACCGAGGCCCTCGGATCGGAGATCCTCGCGCACGTCGAGATGAACGCGACACCGGTCGTCACCGAGGACGTGGTCGAAGGCGCCGTCGTGGACGAAGCCGAGCACGGCATCGCCGCCGAGCTGCTCGATTCCACCGACGGGGACCGGACGACGTTCGTCGGCCGGTTCGACCCATCGTCGAGGGTCCGGCCCGACGACGACGTCGAGCTCGTCGTCGACACGGAGAAGCTGCAGTTCTTCGACCTCGAGACCGGCTACGCAATCCACGAATCAGCTGTCTGACGTAGCCGCACCGTTCGCGGGGCCTGCAGCAGTGCTCGGAAACGGGGCCTTGCTCGCGACGCTGTCGGCAAGCGCCCGCGTCGAGGGACTCTTCTGGCCCAGCGTCGACCGGGGCTCCCACCTCGGCGAGCTCCGACTGGGCATCGAGCGCGACGGCAAGCTCCGTTGGCTCGACGAGGAAGGAGAGGTGCACCAGTCCTATCTGCAGGACACGAACGTCCTGCTCACCCGGCTCGGCGAGGTCGAGGTCGTCGACTTCGTGCACGAGCTCGAGCCCGTGCTCATCCGCCGCGTGACCGGCGAAGGTCGGCTCGTCGTGCAGTGTCGCCCGGACCTCGACGGGTCGACGCGGCTCATCGGGGCCAGCGTCGACAGCAACCGCGTCGTGTTCTACCGGCGAGACGTCGCACTTGCGATCGGCGCTCTCGACGCGGAAGCCTTCTCGCATGGATTCGGCAGCGCAGAGGGAGGGATCGCCCGCGCGATTCCCGGGCACGCCGTCGTCGCGCTCGCGTTCGGGACGTCGTCACGTGAAGCCGTGGCGAGGCTCGATGCGGCGCTGCAACAGGACTTCCCCGAGCTGCTCGCATCCCGTCGTCGCCACGACGCGGCCCGGTTGGAGTCGGCAGCCGCGCCGCCGGCGTCCGCGCCGGAAGGAGTACCTGCGCTGTACCGGCGAACGCTGCTCGTCCTCGACCTGCTGAGCGACCGCAGGACCGGTGCGGTGATCGCCGCGCCCGAGCTCGATGCGGACTTCGAGCATTCCGGCGGCTACGGGTTCGTGTGGGGACGTGACCTCGCCTTCATCGTGCTCGGCTTGCTGGCCGCCGGCCGCACCGATCTCGCCGCGCGCGCGTTGCGCTGGCTGCCGAGTGCCCAGGAGCCCGAGGGGTTGTGGCTGCAGCGTCACTGGACCGACGGGTCGCTCGCCCCGTCGTGGTGCAAGCACCAGCTCGACGAGACGGGGGCGATTCTGTTCGCCTACGAGGCGGCCTGGCGCGAGCTGGGTGATGCGCAACTCGACGCAGACCTCTGGCCGTCGGCGCGGCGAGGCGCCGAGTTTCTGCTCGGGACGATCGAGCAGGACGGAATTCCGTGCGCGACGGCCGATTTGTGGGAAGAGCGCGACGGGCGCCATGCCTTCACCGCTGCAGCGATCTACGGAGGGCTGCGCGCGGCGGCGGCGATGGCGCGCAGGCACGAGCCGCATCTCTCTGACTCGTACGAAGCAACCGCGGAGGTGGTTCGCGAGGCGATCGAGCGCGAGCTCTGGAGCGATTTCCACGGCCACTACCTGCGCTCGCTCGGCGATCCGGTCCTCGACGTGTCCCTCCTCGGCCTGGCCTGGCCTTTTGCAGCGGTCGACCCCGGCGGCGAGCGGATGCGCGCGACGGTCGCGGCGCTCGAGGCCGAGCTCGGCGACGTCGAGCACGGTGTCGCGCGCTACGCCGGCGACACCTACGCGGGCGGGAACGACTGGGTGCTGGCTGCGCTGTGGCTCGGTCTGTGGTGCCGTCAGGTCGGCGACACGGCCGGGCTCGACCGCTCGCTCGAGTACGCCGTGCGTGCGCAGACCAGCCTCGGCCTCCTGCCCGAGCAGGTGACGGACGAAGGCGACCCCGCGTGGGTCGTGCCGCTCGCGTGGAGCCACGCGATGCTGTTGCTCGCGGCGCGGCCCGAGCTCGCCGCGGTTCCGGCCACCCAAGGAGGGACGCCCGCCGCCGTCGGTCTCGAAGGCGGATGAAGAAGCTCGCGCTCGTCCTGCTCGTCGCCGCCGGCGTCGTGCCCGCGCCCGCCGGAGCGGCAAGCGTTCGTCTGTTCCACGACACGTTCGACCTGCGCTATCGCAGCCCTGGAGGTGCTGTCGCAACGGGGACGAGCGTCCGACTACGTCTCCGCGTCACCGGTGCGAAGGCGCAGAGCGTCACTCTTCGCGTCGACGCGGGCGATCCGGCTGCGGAGACGCAGACGCGATCGTTCTTGCCGCTGCGCCGCGCCGGGCGTTACTGGAGCATTACCTTGCGCACGCCTGCAAAGCCGGCCATTCTCAGTTACGTCTTCCGTGTTCGCGTCGGAAAGCGAGCGCTCTGGTACGGGGACGACTTCGGGTCGGCGGAAGACGACGTCCATCAGGGCGGAACAGGCGTGCAGAGCGAGGTCGACGCGCAGGGGTTCCAGCTGACTGTCTACGACGCACACTTCACGACGCCGTCGTGGCTGCAGGGAGCCGTGGTGTACTCGATCTTCCCCGACCGCTTTCGGAACGGGGACCCGAGCAACGACTACTGCCGCCCCGGCGGCACGTCGGGATGTCCGACGTTCTACGGGACCATCCCCGCAGCGCTCCATCAGACGTGGAACGAGCCGGTCGAGAACCCACAGAGCACCGGCGTCTTCAATCGTGATTTCTTCGGCGGGGATCTCCAGGGAATCGAGGAGAAGCTCGGCTATCTGAAAGCTCTCGGTGTCGACGTCATCTGGATGACCCCGATCTTCAAGGCGCGCTCGAATCACCGTTACGACACGGACGACTACCACCACGTCGACCCTGCGCTCGGCGGCGACGCGGCGTTCGCCGAGCTGGCGGCCGCCGCCAAGGCGCAGGGAATCCGCCTCATCCTCGACGGTGTCTTCAACCACGCTTCGTCGGACAGCCTCTACTTCGATCGCTATCACCGCTACGCGAGCCTCGGCGCCTGCGAGTCCACGGACTCGCCCTGGAGAAGCTGGTTCCGTTTCACGTCGAACACGACGCCGTGCGGCAGCAACGACTACCTGGGCTGGTCTTCCCTCGACACGCTCCCGGTCTTCGAGCACGGGAACGCGCTCGTGCGCGATTTCTTCTATCGCGGGCCCGACAGCGTCGTCCGCCACTGGAGCGACCGCGGCGCCGACGGTTGGCGGCTCGACGCAGCCGATCAACTGGACCACAGTTGGTGGCGCGACTTTCGCGCCACTGTGAAGTCCTATGCACCCGATGCGGCGATCGTGGGTGAGATCTGGCCGGACGCCAGCGACTACCTGCTGGGGAACGAGTTCGACTCGGTCATGAACTATCGCTTCCGCCGGGCGGTCGACGGCTTCGTCCGCACGACCGAGTGGTCGGACTCGACCGGCACGATTCCCGTCCGGACACCGACGCAGCTGGATCTCGCTCTGCACGCCGTGCGCGAGGATTACCCACCTCAGGCATCGGCCAGCGCATTCAACCTCATCGACTC
>Ga0070698_100007275_pt1 | contig 11991 bp, 7 predicted proteins | sample KBSK1502metaG_FD_65477 | JGI IMG/M metagenome (GOLD analysis project Ga0070698, IMG submission 65477) | Corn, switchgrass and miscanthus rhizosphere microbial communities from Kellogg Biological Station, Michigan, USA - KBS K1-50-2 metaG | ecosystem: Host-associated > Plants > Roots >...
CAGCTGCGTGCGCGCCGTGATGCCGAGCTTGGGAAAGATGTGATACAGGTGCGAGCCAATCGTGCGGTGCGACACAAACAGCCGCTCTGCGATCTCGCGGTTCGAGAGACCGCGGGCAGCCAACTGGGCAATCTGTAACTCCTGAGCCGTCAGGCGCTCGCTCGCATCCGGCGGGCGTCGCCGGCCGACCGACTCGCCGGTCGCTCGCAACTCGTTGCGAGCCCGCCCACCCCAGCGCCTGGCACCGAGCGCGTCGAACAGCGCCATACTGCTTCGCAGTGGCGTCCGCGCGTCGGTATTGCGTCTCTGGCGACGGAGCCAGCGGCCGTAGGAGTAAAGCGTTCGAGCGCGCAGGAACGGCGTGCCGCTCAAGTCCTGGCTAAGCGCCGATTCGTAGAGATTGCCCGCCGCGCCATCAGGTGCCATAAGCGGGCGCGCGCAGCTCAGCCCAGCGCATAGAATGACCGGCTTGCTTCGCGTCGCGATCGACTCGAGGTCTGCCATCGCTCCAGTGAGTCGATCGAGCTGCCCACTGCCGGCCGCGGCTTCAACGAGGTCGAGGATGGACGGCCAACGCATGAAGCGGTGAAAGACGGCGTCCTTCTCATCGAAGACGGGCCATAAAGCGACGAATGCCGCTTCGTGACGGCCTTCGCCCAGCGCGACCGCGGCGCGAGCCAGATGCGCGGTTGCCAGCAGCGGGCCGCCGTTCATCGCAATCCCTGACCATTCGCGCTGGGCCAACACACCGTCGATGTCTGGACCGTTTCCGCGCAGCGCCGACACCAGCGCGCCAATCAACGCGCCAGTAAGACCGAACTGGGGCTGGTTGGTTTCATGCGCCAATGCGGCTCCTTCGGCCGCAGCGGCCGCCGCCGCAGTCCATTCACCGGCAAAGGTCGCGGCCCACGAGTAGTGCACCAGCGCCTGCGTTAATAAACCGAGCCTGACCTGGTCGCGCAAGCCATCGACGGCAGCAGAAAGGAACCTCGCGCCAAGCGCGAAGTCTCCCGACTTCTCCGCGGCGATTCCAAGGTACATCGCCGCGATCGCATCGGGCACCTGGTGCAGCCTGACACGCGATACGTTGCTGATCACCGCCGGACCAGTCTCCTCGGGATTGGCCAGGGCCGTGACGGCCAGCACTCGCGGATCGCCGGCGGGAACAGAAAGGCTCTGTGCGGCTTCGACGAGGTACTGGCGCGTCGTAGGCCTGGTTCGTGTCCACCAGGCGCGGTGCGCCACGGGAACCAGCGAGCGTAGCGCCATGTCCGGGTCGCCGCCGTCGTTGGCGATCTGCCGTGCGATCGTGACGAACGTTTTCGCAGCCCCGGGCTCGACCCAGACGTTGCCACTGGTCATCTCACCCAGCCACGCGAGCCGCGCGCGGTCCGAGGAGCCGACGTCGAGCTGCCTTGCCTCTTCGGCGAGCCGTGACACCACGTCGGAAAGGCCGAGCTCGTACCCAAGCTCGGCCGCCGATACCAGTCGGTGTGCCCTTGTCCGCGGGTTTGGAGTCAAACCCGCCGCGCGTTCGAGGGCAGCCGCCGCTGCGGTGACCGCCCCCCGGCGCATCGCCGCAGATGCATACCGTTCGAGCTCCGCCGCAACTTGCTCGTCGCGACCGACGGCTGCCATCGCCTGGTGCCAGACCCGGCGTTCCTCATCAGAAACGATTTCGGCCAAGGCACCGTACATCTCGAGCACCTCTCGCGAGTTGGCAGCCTGACGCACGGCCGAGCGGATGAGTGGGTGGCGGAAGCGTATCTGACCGTCGCCGATGTCCACCAGGCCGGCCAGCACCGCCGGCTCAATAACCGACAGCGGCGCGTGCCCAGCCGCAAGGACCTCACCGAGAGAAGCTCGACTGTCGAGCGCCGCGGCGAGCAAGACGAGGCGTGTCGTAGGCGGTAGGTCGCGCAACCGTGTCGCGAAGGCCTGTTCCAGCCTGGCGGTCAGCGTGGTCGGCGCGCGGGATAGGCCGCTCTGCGGCATGGTTCGCGGCAGCTCGACCAGCGCAAGCGGGTTGCCGGCTGCCTCGGCCAGGACACGGGCACGCATGATCGGATGCAAATCGGGTGCGATCAGATCGAGAAGTTGGCCCGCCGCAAGCGGACTCAGCCGCTGAAGGTCGAGGACGCGGATCCCCGCATTCTCGATCGGTGTTTGATAGCCGGCCCTGACTGCGGCTAGCAGAACAACAGGATCGTTCTCCAGCCGGCGAGCCATGAAGGCCAGCACCTGCATGCTCGCGCGATCGAGCCAATGCGCATCATCCGCACATGCGACCACGGGCGCCGACTCCGCCGCCCGGCTCAGGATCTGCAGGGCGGCCATCGCGACGAGGAACAGGTCGGGCCTACCGTCGGCGGTGACGCCGAACGCCGCCTCCAGCGCCTGCCGCTGCGGCTCGGGCAGTGCGCTAGCTAACCCCAGGATCGGGCGGAGCAGCTGATGGAGGCCGGCGAATGCAAACTCGGCTTCGGACTCGACGCCGACGGCCGTCAAGGTTTGGGCCCCTAGGGCGGTGGCCTGCCGACGCGCGCGCTCCAGCAGAGCGGACTTGCCGATGCCCGGCTCGCCCCGGATCAGGATCGAGCCGCCGCCGTCCGCTACGTGACCGACGAGCGCGTCGACGATCTCCGACTCTTCGTCGCGTCCAATCAGCTCGTCTGTGGCCACGACATGAGGATAGGGTGGGTGAGGTCAATGGAGGGCGCCTAGGTTTCGCAGCTTCCTCCCGTCTTACCTTCTTGCTAAGTTGCGCGCGCCGAACCCTGCTTGACTGAGTCAACGAGTGACGCCGCCTCGTCCCGGTCTACGAGCCGGCCATTCAATCCACCCCACGGGTTCAGATCGCCACCCACCTCGATCCGCGCCCATGCCGTTACGCCGCCGGCTCGCTTGGGGTCGAACCCGGCAATCCGGATTAGTCGCTCGACCTCGGTGGCGGCGGTCGCGTCGTCCGTCGCGTAGACGTGTGGGTCGTTCATCCAAGCATTGCCGAGCGAGGCCGCCCCCAGCCGCCCGACCACCACCAGGGGGAAGGTGGTCCCGAAGGCGAGAAGGCCGAACGCCCGTCCCGGTCACTCGCGAGGCGAACGGCGCTTTCGAACCACTCTCGCCAGTTGCTCTCGGCGAGACCTGCCGCTCTCATCCTCCGTCGCCGTCGTCATGCGCATCGAACGGCGGGACATGCAAGCCGTCGCGGAGGAGCACCCACACGCAGAAGCTGATGTCCGGATCCCCTCCCACCTGGGCGCCCCGGTCGTTCCATTTGGCGCTCTAGACGGCCGGCAGTGTTAGGAACGTGGCATCATTTTGGCGACTCCTGGTTTGGGTAAGTGAGCGGGAACATGCCGAAAGTTGCGGATGGTCAAGAGGTCCTCGAATCGGTCCGCTTAGCACCCCTGTTTCAAGCGCTCGCGGATGAATCAGGCGAGGTCCGGCTGAGTGCGTTCGAGGCGCTAACACGTCTGCCCCTCTCGGACTCAGGCTGGCGCGAAATCGGCTCCTTTGTCGATAGGGCCCTCAAGTTGGGTGAGTCGGCGCCTGAGCGACTTGCGGTTATTGACGGGGCACCATGGATTCCTGTCCGATCGGTTCAGGAGCAATTAACGCGGATCGCCACGGAAAGCGAAGGCGAAGACCGAGCCCACGGCGCCCAGGCGCTGGCGGAGGTTCAGCGCCCGACCGCGCAGCACGGTGGAACGCCGCTGCATCCGGAATGGGCCCGAGGTCGACCCGTTGGATTCACTTCTTACCCCGCCGCGGAGGCCGTGGAGGCGCGGGCCGCCCTGGCACGGCTCGACCTGTCACGGCTGTTCAAGTCATCGAGCTTCTTCAATGATTTGACCGAGAAAGTCGAGGCGCTCAGTGTTCCCACCGGTCTGGTCCCAGCCGCAGTGAGCATGTTGTTCGAAGAGGCCATAACGCCGGATGAATTCGGTGACCCCCCTGGAATCGCGATCGGAAACTCCATCGTGACGTGGGTCGAAGCAATGCAGGGACGATTTTCCCCCGAGCTAGAGGGGCTCTTTGCAGTGTACGCGTACCTTGCAAGACGCCTTTTCACTGAATATCGCAACCGGGCGGCTCGCTCGTCCCCTACAGGAGCAGAGTCATTATTTCGATTTGTGGGCTGGGATGACGAGGCTACACCGCGATGGCTTTGCTATCAGATCGGCTGGACGGTTTCCCGCGGCGGACTCAATGACCTGGTTTCGGGTCTTGGTGCTCGCCTAACATCGGGCGATCGCGAGGAGCGAATGGCGGCGGCATACCTCATCGCTGACGCAGCCGACTATATCTTGCAGCCCGATGCTCCACTATTCGGTGGCGGGCGCGCACCCGCGCGGCGACGAATGCGAGACGAACTCGTGGACGACTCGCCGCGTTCTCTGGACCAATTAGTCGCGGAGGAGTTCAGGCGACTGGCAATTGGATCGGTTCTCTTCAACCCTCCACAGCAGATGAGAGTGGGCGCCCGCGATCGCGTTGAAGTGCGCATCAGCCTTGAGCCCCCTACCGCTCAACTCCTAGAGGGATTGAAGGGCCACGGCGTCCCACAGACTGAGTCGATTAAGGTAGGAACCTTCATGAAGGCGCGCCTCCTAGGCGATGCGTTCGATGTGCGAGCGCTCAGCAGCGAAGAGCAGGTCGTCACTAAGCATCACCACGCGCAATGGGAATGGGACGTCACGGCCCTCCACCATGGGACACATATGCTGTCCCTAGCTGTCACCGTTCGGTTGAAGATACCGTCTGTCGGGGAGGAACTGATGGACCATCCGGTCCTCGACCGATCGATTAAGGTCCGAGTAAATCCCGGCTACGCGATCATCAGGTTCGTGCGTGCTTACTGGCAGTGGATATTGGGAACGATCATTGGGTCTGGCATCATCGGCTGGCTCTGGCAGACCTTGATCCACCGATGAGCGAGGCTAAACTGTCGACAAGCGGAAAGTGACGCGCGAGCCTTCAGGTTGGGCCAAGCCAGGTCCACGTCGATCATTACGGATCGGCCGCTGGCATTCCAGTCGTAACCGCCGGATCGGCTCGATTTACCGTTCGCTGGCGAGGCAAGATGCGGACGCAAGGATAGCATCTGTCGTTGATGTCCTGGTCGGTCGCTGGTTTGCTTCAGCGTTTGTTGCCAGCCGCGACGACCTGTTGCGGACCGCTGTGCTGGCCGCACCACTAGACGATGCCGCACGACAGGGTTGTGGGAGGGCAAAAGTCGATCTAAATGCGACCGTGCACACACCTAGGACGCCTCGCGAGGTTATTACTAATCGAGCTTGGGTTTGGGCAAGGTTTTGAGTCGGCGCTGTCCCTAGTGCGGTTGCAAGTTCCCGATCTCTCGCCAGTTGGCGGGCTTAACAAGCAGTCCACTTAACAGGCCATCCGCCACAAGCAAAACGGTGTCTGTGGCGATGCGCACACCCCGACCCTCCGCCTTCGTCGTGGCGAAGACGCCAAACCAGCCGGACACAGTGTCAAACACTTCCCGGAAGGGGGCACCTGGCACCCTGATCGAAACACCACGAGCCAGTTGGACTCCAAGCACTTCTGCAGACCCGTCTTCTGCTTCCGGGTTGGGTATCTCTCCCGAAATCCAGCGCGTGCGCGGCGAGTATCCCCACAACCAAAGGCATCGGCGGCTCCTCAACGAAACTTCGAGCTGCAACGTGTTCAAGGCGAGCGAAGTCGTGCCAGCGTCTCCCACAACTTCTAAAACATCGGGTCTCGTTAGCGCCTCGAACTTAAAGGCATGGTCGCCAAGTACGTAAGCGGGGCGGCCTTCCACCAAGGAGGCTGGTGTTACTACTTCCAACCTCACGACGTAAAGTTGAAATGCAAAATGGTATTGGTGAACGCGTTCACCACGAGCTCCCAGGTGCCTTGAGTCCCATTAAACGCACCCGGCACGTCCCAGCGAACCGCACCTAAGACTCCCTCGGGGTCGAGCCTTGGATTGTCGGCTGCCATAATCTCCATGCGCACGAGGGTCGACTGCACAAAAGGTCTACTCGCTATGTTAGCTGCTACGGTCGCGGTGATTCCGAGCGTCGCCGGGTTGATGTTTAACGCCAAGATCCTTGCGGCGAGTGAGTTCGCGAGAGCGCCTACGCCAGCCTCGGCCGCAATGCCGACGGCCGCTATGCCAGCAGCTCCGGCTAAGGGGACTCCAATCGCTATCCATCCGCCCTGCTGGAAGTTCTTGACGAAGTTTTGTTGACCCTGTTGCGCGTCAGCAGCGACAGCGCCCGGCAGTTCGGACAAGCCGCGTGCGATGACTCCCTCACAGCTCTGGCTCGAGAACGGGTTCCAATCACACAGGCCCGTTGGATCTTTCCCATCGAGCGGGTCGTTACGTACGTAGGCATACGGCTGCTGTGTCCGCACGATAGCGGGATCTCGGGCAATGAAGCCACCGGTGCTCGGGTCGAAGTACCTAGCACGCAAGTAGATAAGACCTGATTCCGCATCCTGATACTGGCCGGCGTATTGGAGCGGATTTACGATGGAACCGGAGCTTGACGTAACATTGCCGTAAGGGTCGTAGCTGTAGCTTTGATCAACAACTGCTGAGCTGTTACTCAACGCGCGAGTACTGCCCAACTGATCCACCAAGAAGTACTGGACTGATCCGCTGGAAGTAACCTGTTCGAGTGGCACGCCACCCGGGCCATAGACATAATTGGTGGTCGCGTCTGTCAACTGTAGCGGCAGGCTTTCCGCCGTATCCCAGGCAAAGGCCGTTGTCTTTCTCGAGGCGGTCTTGCTCATTCGCAAGCCATCGCCGTTGTAGGCATACGTGGTGGAGCCGGCATAGCCGGTCAGTCGATTGGCCTCATCGTAGGTATAGGAGGTTGTCGTACCAGATTGTGTCTTAGACTGGACGCGGTTGCCATCGCTGTCATAAGAAAACGTTAGTGACGTGTTGTTGCTGCGTGTCAGGGTGCTCAGTTGATTCGCCGCATCGTAGGCAAGGGTCGATGTGACCCCGCCGGCCGGTGCGATCTGCGTCAGGTCGTTAGCGGGGTCCTCTGAGAAGGTCGTCGTTCCACCGGAAACCAGACGCTCAAGCGTGTCGTAGCCGTAACCGACCGAGTTCTCCGACTTGACTTGTCCCATCCCGTACCGCCCGTAGCCCAAGTTAAGTAGCTGGGTGCCGCCGGGGGCTGTGTAGACAATCGACGTCGGCCGATCAACGTTGTCGTAGCCCAGAGTGCCAGTTACTCCGTTTGCATAAAGTTCAGTTTGCAGATTGCTGTCGGCATCGTATGTCAGGGTCGTCTGGTGGCCGAGCCAATCCTTTACGGAAGCCAGGCGATTAACGGTGTCATAAGTCCGAAGTAGCGCGCTCGTTTGCCCAGGGTACTTGATGCTGGTGAGGTTGCCGACTAAGTCATAGCCGTAATCGACCTCCTGACTTGCTCCATTCACGGATTTCGTCAGCTGGTGTAAAGAGTTAAATGAGTACGTGGTGGTCCCCGAGCCGTCACTCATCGATTGGCGCTGGCCGTCGGCATCGTAGATGACGCTGACCTTCGGTGTCTTGCCGTCGCTGTAGCTAATCGAAGTTAGCTCATTTGTATTGTCATAACCGTAGCTTGTTGTACGGGCCATGGGGTCAGACAGGGTGGTCAAATTACTGGCGCCGTCGTGACCATAGCTCGTTTTTCGACCGAGCGGATCTGTGATCGAAGCGATCCGATTTAGCGGATCATATCCGAGCACGGTCGTAGCGTTGCCACGGGCGTCGGTCCACTGGCTGAGATTGCCGGCTAAGTCGTACCCGTACTGGATGCTGCTACTGTCGGGCCGCGCTACGGATTGCAGTTGATTGGCGACATCGTAGGTATAAGTGGTTGCATGGCCATTGGCATCCGTCAGAATCTGCAAGTTTCCATCGGCGTCGTACTGGTACTGTGTGAGATCTCCCAGCGGATCCTGGACGCTCTTCAGTTGCCCCGATGGGCTGTAACCGTAACTCGTCGTAAAGGCCGAGGGAGTTCCCCCCGAGACGTTTCCCTTCGGGCTAACCTTAGTGCGGAGATTTCCCAAGTTGTCGTACGTGTATGTTGTGACATCCCCGGCGCGGTCCGTCACGCTTTGAGGGTAGCCGTTCGCGTCGTACGAAAAACTCCAGCTGTTGCCGTCGGGGTCTTGCTCGTTAATCACATCGCCCGGATGGGCGGGATCGCGAGTCAGGCTCGTTGTCGAGTACTGATTCGTCGTTGTATTGAGCCTCGCGACACTAATCAGGTTGACGTTGGCCGCGTCATAGCCTAGGGTCGTGACGTAGGTCATCGGGTCCGTGATCGTCGTGAGGTTGCCATTGGCATCGTACGTATAGGAGGTCGGGTGTTGAAGGGGATCAGTTCGCTTTAATAAGTTCCCGTTCCCGTCCCAGGTAGAAGTCCAAGTATGCTTGTTTGGATCGGTGAGGGAGCTAATCCCGGCCGTGGGGTCGTAGGCAAATGTCCAAGTTGCGGCCTGCGGTGTGCCAGAGCCCAGAGTACGAGAAACTAGCTCGTTGTTCTGGTATTGCTCTACGGTAACGTTCCCTTTGGGGTCCGTGACCGTGGTGGTGTTGGACGTGTACGAATACGTCGTAGTTCGGTTCAGAGCATCCGTCGTCGTGTTGACCTGCGCGGTGCCGGCATAGTACGAAACTTGAAGGGGAGGATTTCGTCGCGGGTCGGTTACGGAAGTAAGCAGATGATTCGTGTCATACCCATAGGTCGTCGGTCCAGTATTTACGTTAGTGACCGTCTGCAGATTCCCGGACCCATCGGGCTGAAAGAAGACGGTCCGGCCCGTAGAGTCACCCACGCTGGTCAGGAAGTTGCCTGTGTAGTTGAGACTTAGGGAGCGCTGGGCCGGGTCGGTCACAGTGGCGAGCTGTCCGCTCGCATTGTAGGTGAGCATGGTTGGAACATCGTTCCGGTCGAGCTCCTTGATGAGCTGGCCAGCTGCCGTGAACTGGTACTGGCTCAGATCTTTGCGAGTAAGCATGAAGGTGCCATCGGTGGTGTTCTTGATCAGGGTGCCCATCGCTCGTGTGGGAGCCTGATAGCCCAAGGTCGTGACAATGAATGGCAAGGTGCTCCCATCCTCCTGGTGCACGGTTGCGTCACCACCCGGATCGAAAGAGAGAGACATGTTGTAGTTATGCGTCCATCCAAAGCCCAGCGGTCCGTTCTGACCGGAGGCGGCCGAGTTGTAGGTTCTCGTAAACGCCAATGGGATCCCTCGGCCAGGGATCGACATATCGGTGTAGCTCGGGCAGTAATTGCCGCTTGCCGTATCAACGGCCTGGGTAGCGCTCGTCGTCGCATGCTCGGTGGGGTTTGAGCATCCAAGGAACTCCCTTCCAGCTGGGCCTCCATCCCAAGTCCACGTGTCGCTCAGATAGTTGTTCGTACAGGTGGTCTTCCCATGGGAAGTCGTGCAAGTTTGATTGACACCTCCAAACAGGACGTCCGTTCCACTTTGCGCATGAGCCGCCATAGTCGACCCTTGGCGACTTGTTGGAGCATTGGCCGGCGACAGTTGAGTCCAGTTCGCGCCATCCCAGCTCCAGGTCTCAGTAAGAGACGAACTGCTGCCTGAGCTTCCACCAAAAAGAATCAGCGTCCCGCTTGCCGAGTCGTATGCTATCCGACTATCAACTCTGGCGGAAGGCGAGTTTGCCGGCTGCTGCTGCGTCCACGTGCTTCCGTCCCAGGTCCATGTCTCGTTAACGTAGACGTGGCAACTGCATGACGTGGACCAGATTTCACCACCGAACAGAACAATAAGACCCGTCGCGGGATCGTATGCCATCGCGAACGAATCACGGGGACTCGGCGAGCTTCCGGGCGCGGCCCGGCTCCACGACCCGTTGAAGATCCAGGTGTCATTTTCCGGCCCCACTCCACCAATGTCGCAAGGCCCAGAGTTGCCGCCGAAGAGAACGATGGATTTGGTCGCGGCGTCGTAGTCCATGCCGAACCACTGCTTTGGTTCAGGTCCGCCTCCCGCTAACTGGGACCACGTGGAGCCGTTCCAGGACCAAGTGTCGTTCGGCGGTGGGCAATTGTTGGCGATGTCGCCGCCAAACAGAATTACGCTTTGCGTTGGATCGTAATAAGCCATCCCAGCGTCTTCCCTTGCCGACGGTGAGGTAGCCGGGTTTTGTTGTGACCACGTCTGTCCGTTCCATGCCCAGGTGTCTGCAACCAAATTGTTGCAGAGGCTGCACGGCTCGTAGCCGCCAAAAAGAAGATCAGTGCGGTTAGCCGCATCGTAGGCTATGCTTGAACCATCTCGGCCGGGCGGAGATGTACTTAGACTTTGCTGCGTCCAATTTGTGTTCTGGGGAGGACCCGCTGAGCTAGTAGCCGTTTGCTGGTGTACCTGAACATCTGAAGCATCGGCAGTAAGAATCCTTGAACCGGATGCGGAAAGCGATTTCGCATCGATGGGGACTGTGGCCGTGAGCAACACAACAGCCAGCATGAGCACAAAGCCACGACTTCGACGACGGCTGCGCCGACTTCCCCCACCCATGGAGCCCCCCCGCGACCGATTGGCCGACCTTTGGTCGCCATGTTGGTCTTGCGCCTGCCAACCGTCAATCCGGAACGTTAGTTTGGCCTATTCGATTAGAAGGTCACCTTGACATCAAGGTTCCGACCTTTCTTACGACGCCGTCCGATATGGACGCTAGGTAAACATGGTTAGGAGAAAGACGACATAAAGTCGAGTCCCCCATCGGAACTTCTTGCAAGGCGGGGGTGACGTCGCGTGAGGTGGTGTAAAAACCGGCGTGCGGTTCCACAGTGATTATGCGGTTTGCAGCTCGAGCAGCGCTTGCACCACCTCCTCTTGGGTTGGCTCGGTCAATTTGTTCATCGACTCCTGACTGAAGTAACGTCGACCGACGGCCCATTCGTCGTTCTGCTCCTCGAGCACCGCCCCGACGAGGCGCAACCGAACCGCGACCAGCTTGGGGAAGCGCCGCTCGAAGAGACGCGAGATCCGGGCGATCGTTTCGCGGGCACCCTCCCGGTCGGGTTGCGCAAAGATGGTGCGCAACGTCGCGGCCACCATCTGCTGGGCGGCCTTGGGGACGGTCGACAACGCGTTGCGCATGAAGTGCACGCGACAGCGTTGCCAGGTGCTCCCGGCCAGGACCTGGGCCACCGCCTGCTTGAGACCAAGGTGCGAGTCCGAGGTCACCAAGCGGACGCCCCGCAAGCCGCGGTTCACCAGCTGGCGGAGAAACGCGAGCCAGAATTCGAGATCCTCGGCCGGCCCGACGTCGGTGCCGAGCACCTCGCGCTCGCCCGTGCTGCGCACCCCGACCGCGATCACCACCGCCATCGACACCACCCGCCCGTTCTCGCGCACCTTCTCGAAGGTCGCATCCAACATCAGATACACGGATAGTCGCCGTTCAGCGGTCGGGTGCGGAAGGCGTGTACCTGGCCATCGAGCTCTTTGCAAATTCGACTCACCTGGTCTTTGCTGATGCCGTTCAAGCCGAGGGCTTGCGCCAGCGCGTCGACATTGCGGGTGCTGACCCCGTGGACATACGCTTCCTGCACCACCGCGAGCAGCGCGCGCTCGTGACGCCGGCGCGGCTCGAGCAGCGACGGAAAGTAGCTGCCCTGGCGCAGCTTGGGAATGGCCAGCTCGATGGTGCCGACCCGCGTATCCCATTCCCGCTCCCGCACCCCGTTGCGCGAGGTCAGGCGCTTGTCGGTCCGCTCGTACGGCGCCGCGCCGATCGCCTCGGTGACTTCGGCATCCATCAGCTCCTGCGCCAGCAGCCGGAGCCCATCCCGAAGAAACTGCGGATCCGCCCCCTGCTCGTCCTTGCGCAGCAGGTCCAAGAGTGCCATCCTGAAATTGGTCATCGTTGTGGTCCTCCAAGTTGTTGATTGAAGCTCTTCACTTGGAACCACACGGTGGCCCTTCTTGTCAATGGGCCCC
>Ga0070698_100007276_pt1 | contig 11991 bp, 11 predicted proteins | sample KBSK1502metaG_FD_65477 | JGI IMG/M metagenome (GOLD analysis project Ga0070698, IMG submission 65477) | Corn, switchgrass and miscanthus rhizosphere microbial communities from Kellogg Biological Station, Michigan, USA - KBS K1-50-2 metaG | ecosystem: Host-associated > Plants > Roots >...
CCCATCATCTCGATAATCTCGGGCGGCGGTCCGATGAACGTGATCTCAGACGCTTCGCAAACCTTGGCGAAGTTCGCATTTTCGGAGAGAAATCCGTACCCGGGGTGAATGGCGTCGACATTTGTGATTTCGGCCGCGCTGATCACGTGCGGAATATTCAAATAGCTTTCGCTGCTGCGTGGTGGTCCGATGCAAACCGCTTCATCCGCGAAACGCACATGCAGCGAATTGCGATCCGCTTCGGAATACACAGCGACCGTCGAAATTCCCAACTCTTTGCACGCGCAAATCACCCGCAGGGCAATTTCCCCTCGGTTGGCTACCAGAATTTTATTGAACATATCTGTGGCCGCCTACTTCTTGCGGCTCGGGCGGATTCCGAACAGGGGCTGGCCGTACTCGACTGGCTGCCCGTTCTCCACAAAAATCCGGAGAACTTCCCCGCTGCTGTCGGACTCAATCTCGTTCATCAGCTTCATGGCTTCGACGATGCAGAGCGTTTGCCCATCTTCTACGTAACCGCCGATTTTAACGAATGGCTCGGCCCCAGGACTCGGTGAGGCGTAGAAGGTCCCAACGATCGGTGATTTCACCAGGTGGAGGTCGTCCGTCGACCTTGGTTCGGACGCCGCAGACGTAGCTGCCGCACCCGCAACGGACGAACCGCCTGCCACAATTATCTCCGGCATCACGGGCGCTCTCGGGGCCGTAATCACCGTGCCCGTCGAAGGCTTCTTCAGCCGAATTCGCAGGTCGCCGCGCGAATATTCAAACTCTTCTAAATTGTGCTCCGCCATGGTCTTCAGGAGCTGTTCGATCTGTCCGGTGTCCAGGCCTGCTGATGACCCGCCACCGCTGGACTTCGAAGCCTTTTTGCGTTTCATTCGTTTTGTATTTAGAGCTCTATGAAATCCCGCGAGGCGCGGGTCAATACTTCGTTACGCCCTTCGTGCACCACCACGTCGTCTTCGATCCGAATCCCGCCGACACCGGCAAAATACACACCCGGTTCTACCGTAACCACGTTTCCCGAGGCAAGCTGTGTTTTTTGACCCTTCGCCAGCCGGGGTTCCTCGTGGACCTCCAACCCAAGCCCATGCCCTGTACTGTGAACGAAATACTGATCTAACCTGTAGGAGGCCAGTACCCCTCTGGCGGCAGCATCCACTTCACTGCAACTCTGCCCCGGCTCGATGGCCTCGATGGCCGCCGTTTGCGCTTCCTTAACGGCTTGATACCACAAGCGTATCCTTGCGGGGGCTTTCCCCACATAGACCGTTCGCGTGATGTCGCTGCAGTATTTTCCAAGTATAGCACCCAGGTCCAGCACCACCAACTCATTTTTCCTCAGACGCTTAGCGCTAGGCCGCGCATGCGGAAGCGCCGCACGGGCTCCGAACGCGACGATGCTTTCAAACGCCGTGCCGGAAGCTCCTCCCCTTCGCATCCGGTATTCAATCTCTGCCGAGATTTCAAACTCCCGGACCCCCGGTTTCAGCAACTTGATGGCTGATTCGACCACCTCACTTGCCAGGATTGCCGCCCTGCGCATTTGCGCCAGTTCTCCGGCATCTTTGCGGGCACGCAGGCTCTGTACCACTCCCGCTAGAGCCACGAACCGGCTTTCGCGTCCCGCAGCCTTTTTCAGGAGTTCGCTCTGCCCTACGGTCAATTGATTCGCATCGAACCCTACTCTCCTTCGGCGGGATCTTTTGAGCACCTCGCCGCAGGTGCGGAAGAGCCCTTCCTTCTGCTCCACAACGGCCACGCCTCGGAGTTCCTGGGCAGCCTGTACCGTGAACCGGCCATCGGTCACCAGGGTTAGTCCCCGGCGGTCAGCGATGACAACTCCTGCTTCCCCGGTGAAGCCCGTCAGGTAATACCAGTCTGCCGGGCTCGTGATCAGCAGCGCGTCAAGACCAGACCTCCGGATGAGCCTCTGAAGTTCCTGTAAGCGAATTGGAGGTGGTGTCGGCATAAAAAATCGGGGAGACCGTAGTCCCCCCGATTCCGATCAAAGTTGAAAGCGACTCCGGCTTGTACTTCCCGGATTATCCGGGGATGATTCTCGGCGTCAGGAAGAACAGCAATTCCTGCGACGTGACGCTGACATTTGTCCGCTTGAACAAGTTGCCGATCAGAGGCAAGCTGCCAACCAGCGGCACCTGGGTGACGTCTACCCGCTGCTGCGTTATGATAACACCGCCGACGACGACCGTCCCACCATCGGCAACCAGGACTTTGGTTTCCGCGGACTGCGTAGCCAACGCAGGAATGCCCTGGATTCGCGCAATGCCATTGTCGACTTGTGTGTTCTCTACAAGCACGTCCATGAACACCGTGCCTTCCGCCGTGATTTGCGGAGTAACCTCAAGTTTGAGCACCGCGTCGATGTACTGGACGGAAACAGTGTTGTTGATTGTCGTCTGGATGGGGATCTTGGTACCTTGTTTGACTGTGGCTTTTTCGTTGTTTTGCGTCGTTAACCGCGGTTTCGAAAGCAGCTTGCCAACGCCTTTCGCCTCGGCTGCGGTGATGAAGAAATCAATCGCAAAGTTCGCAGATCGATGAGAGAAGCCGAAGCCGCTGGTCGGTGCTCCCGCTCCGAAACTTGTCGCCAGCGGCAGACCGGTTCTCGTGATTGCGGTGTTCGCAGGAGCAACGGACCCCGGGGCGATGGGGAACGGCTGACCGATAGGTACCCCCGCGCCAGTGACAGGCTGGGCCGTACTGATACCACTGCTTCCACCTTGCGCACCGGAAAAGAGGCTCCGCCCTCCGGTCGTTGTGCCGCTGAATCCCAGTTCCGTGCCGATATCCTGAGCGAACGAGCGAGACGCGGAAACCACGCGCGCCTCGATCTCCACTTGCTGCGATTTGCGGTCGAGCTGCCGAATGAGGTTGTCGACCACTGGAATGGTTATCGGAATGTCTCTAATGATCAACTGGTTCGAACGGTCGTCGGCGAGAATATCACCCTTGGGCGAAAGGAATTTCTTGAGCGTCGGCGTCAATGAGGTGGCTTTCGCATAGCTTAGCACGCGCGTAACCGTAATCGCAGGCGTCGCGTCATTCTGCGCCCGCTGCAGATCGCGGACCGTCTCCGCTTCCTTCCTCAATGTGTCGCGGGTTGCGATGCGAAGTACGTTGCCATTGAGCTGCTTGTCTAGCCCGTTGTTCTGCAGAACGATATCGAGCGCCTGATCCCATGGCACTTCGTCTAAAACGATCGTCAGCGTACCCTTTACCGCCGGATCGAGTACGACGTTCAGACCGCTGATTTCGTGAATCAGCCGGAAGAAATCGCGCAGATCCACATCCTTCAAATTTACTGAAATTGGTTCACCGGTGTACTTCCCGGAAACTGCAGCCGGCGTGGCCGTCGTATTTTGCTGCACGGATGGTGCAAGCGTGGCGGCCGCATTGCTCGCCTGCTGTACCGCCTGTTGCGAAGCTTGCTGCGATGAAAAATCATCGGGACGGCTTGGCTGATTGTTTCCAGTAAAGGAGCCCAGCGCCGCGTTGGAGTTTGTCAATTCGTTCGGCAGCGCGAACCGCGGTGCCGAGACGTCCTTCAGCGACGCGCGGTGTTCCGTGCTCCGAGGAAGAGCATCGCCATAATGAAACGCCGGTTTCGTCTCCCTCGAGGAAGCAGTGATCGCCTTCGTGCCGTAATCAATCGGAGCGTCCGCCGGGGAATCGAAGTAGATGATAAACGTGTTGCCATCCCTTCCGATTTGATACGGCGTGGCAGCCGTCAGGTCGACCACTACGCGCGCCACGCCCGGACGATATTGCCCCAGCCGAACACCACGCACCGGCGCCGACACCCCAGGAATGATGGTCTTCTGCACGGCCATTCGCGTTCCGGCAAAATCGAGAACGAGCCGGTCCGGATTTTGCATCCGCGCGATGTGCGCTTCCAGGCGACCTTCCCCTTCCACCCGCACGCTTGCTCTCTGCGCCGCCTGCATCACAGCTACGCTGGAAATTACCGCAGCCGTCGCCGTCACTCCGGCGGACTCCTGCGACTGTCCCAGCAGAGGCGCCGAGCTGCATGCCAAGCTTGCGAGGATCAGGCAGCCGTTCCGTAGGGCCGGCCAGTTCGTCTTCATTGCTGTTCTCCTGCACTCGAATAAAGTCTCTTGTTCACTTGCCGTTCGACAGGCTTGCCGAACGCGTCCTTGCCTTCTTCATGGAAGATCACGCCTTCCATCGAAATCTTTTCGACCTTGCCGTCATACAATTGGTCGCCCTCGCGCAGAAAGTACGTTCTCTGCTGAGGATTGGCCACCACGGCGATCATCCCGTTCGCGGACTTGACGACGCCGTCCAAGCGCAGCGTGCCAACTTGCAAGCCCGCTTTGCCCGGCGGCAGGTTCTTGGCCAGCGCATCCTGAGCCTGCTTGCGGCCAACGAGCGATTCAAACGGGTCGCGCCTCGCCACTTTCTGCTCGCTCGCTGCAGGCTTCTTTTCCGAAACCGTTCGTGCACCAGGAGCAGGGGCCGGAGATTTCGCATGCGTCTTCGCCGCGGGTTTTTTGGACGTCGTGACGGCCGGTTTTGACGCCGGTTTAGCAGTCGACGTTGCGGTCGGCTTCTTTGCCGTCGTGGAGGCTGGCGCCGTTTGCGAGCGCATTCCGGGCGCCGCAAGCAGCGTGATCCCAACTAGCAATGTCATCAAAGGACGCATAGTTTGTTCATTCCCGCTCAATTTTTCGCTCCCGGCTTGGCAGCACCTGTGGTCGGTGTTGCATCACCCGGTTTCGTAAAATACGTCGTGGCCGTGAAGATTCCGCTCACCGTACTTCCTGGACGCAAGGGGTAATGTCCACCCTTGGCCTTATCAGGGTCGGCAAATTCGAGGTCACCCACGTTGATGATTCGGGAGAGACGGCTTAGCCTTCCGAAGAAATCCAGCACATTGAAGTACGGCCCGTCTGCCTGAATCTCGAACGGCATCTCATAGTAGTTGTTGTCTTTCGGTACCACCGCTTTCGCCCTCAACTGGCGAATGGCGACATTGGACGAACTCGCCGCTCCTTGCAGCTGACGAATGAACTCATCGGTCTCTTTTTCTTCAGGAACAATCGTTTTCAGCGTATCCAGCTGCTTGTTCAGCGCGTCCATTTCTTGCTTCAGTTCACCGAATCTTCTCTGATAAACCTGCAATTGCTGAACTTCCTGCGTAAGCTGCGCTCTTTGCTGAACGGCCTTATCCACCTGCTCTTTTTCCTGCGCCACCGGCGAGAACGGCAGATAGATTCCGACCAGCACGAGGACTACCGCGATCGCCGCCGCCACCAGCCCCTGCATAATCACCGACATGTCTCTCAATGGATTGGCCATTGCGGTCTCCTAACCCTTCTTCGCAGGCGCGGCGTTCTGCGCCGCTGCGCTCGCCGGCTTGGCCTGCGGCCCCAATTGGCTGATCTCGGCGTTTAGCTTGAACGTAAACGTCTCTACACCCTTGTTCTCATCCTGCTTGGTCTCATCGATCTCGACCTTTTGGAAATATCCTGAGCGCTTCATCGCGGTAATGAAGTTGGCCACCGAATTAATCGACGCCGAGGAGCCTACAATGTTCAAGGTATTCCCCTTGCGCGTCATGTTCGTGAGCCAGAGGTTTTCCGTGCGCGAAACAGTGTTTGCCACCATGTCCAAAAGCTCTTGCCCGCCCGTGCGGTCGCGCTGCAGCTTCTCGATGGTATCCACGCGGACTTGCAGAATGGCTTTCTGCTTGTCAAACGCTTCGACCTGCTGCTTGATCTGCTGCAATTCCGTCTTTTGCGCCGTAAGCTGCTTGATGCGGTTGTTCTCTTCGGTCAGCTTGCTCTGCCACGAAAAGTAGATGTAGCCGAGCACCAGGCCGCCAAGCACCACACCGGCGCCAATGAAGACCGCCGGCAGCGCCGCGCCGGTATCCACCGGCCGCCTTGCTGACTTTGGCCGCGTCTGTCCGAGAAGGTTTATGCGGATCATGGCTAGTCAAAGCTCCTCAACGCCAGGCCCACGGCAATCGCCAGCCGCGGCGCCATCTCTCGAATCTGGTCGTCACTGTGCTTGCCGGGATTGATCAGCACCTTGCGGAACGGATTCAGTTCCTCGACCGGCATGGCGAATTCTTCGCGCAGCAGGTCAACTAGCCCCGGCACTCGCGCCGTTCCTCCCGCCACCAGAATCCGCTGAATGTTTTCACCGCTCGCTGTCGCGCGGAAAAAATCAAATGTCTTCTGGATTTCCAGCGTCAGGATGTCGCTGACGCTGCGCAATATCTGCTGCTTCTGCTCGTCGGTGACGCTCGGCAAGGTTTCGCCCTTCTTCAATCTCTCGGCGTCCTCGAAGCTCAAATCCAGTTCCTTCTGCAGCGCGTCCGTATATTGATTTCCGCCCACGCTCACGTCGCGCGTGAACAAGGGAATTCCCCCGCGCACGATATTGATATTCATCACGCTCGCGCCGATATTGAGCAGCGCCACGGTTTGGCCCGCGTCCGGTTCGTAATTCACTTCAAAGCAGTTCTGCAGCCCGAATGCGTCGATATCCACGACCACCGGCGTTTTCCCGGCCTGCGCGAGTACGTTCGTGTGGTTCAAGATCTTGTCTTTCTTTACCGCCACAAGAAGCACGTCCATCTGCGAATCCATCGATTCCAGCAGCTGGTAGCTCAGGTTCACGTCGGCGATGTCAAACGGGATATGCTGGCTGGCCTCGGCGGGGATGCGGTCATACAGCTCTTCCTCGCTCATCAGCGGCAGCGGAACTCGTTTCACGATCACCGAGTGGCCAGAAACTGATGTGGCCACGTTCTTCGTTTTTACGCCGGCACTATCGAAAATCCGGCTGATGGCATTCGCGACCTGTGGCGCGTCCATGATCGCGCCGTCTACTACGGTGTCCGGCGCCAACGATTCCATTCCAAAGCTCACGAGCTCATACCCGGCCTTGGTGCTCTTCAATTCCACGGACTTAATGGAGCTTGAACCGATATCCAAACCAACCAGCTGCTTGCTTTTTTTTCCGCCGAATAACATCTCGCAGCCCCTTTATTCTTTCGCCAGCTGAAATTCTTTAACCCCTGCAACCGGCTAACGCCGTTTCGCGTGCACCTGGCTCATCTTACGTTCCATCCACCTATCCAGGATGGTCTTACGCAGTTTCCAACGGTTACCCAGTTTGAATGCCGGAATTTCACCCTCCGTGATGTAACGGTACAGAGTGTCCGGGCTGATCCCCAGATACTGCGACGCCTGCCGCACATTCATCACTTCACGCGATTCGTTCACGAGGAATGCCACTCCGGCTATGCTTACACACCCGACTTTTTGCTTCTGACGCGGACTCTCGAACTGCACCGTGGACTCCCGAGAGCGCCGCCCGTGTCAGCGTTATCCCATCCCGAAAGTCAGATGGTCAAGCGTTTAACGCCTGCAGTTGTCCTAAGAATACGGGCAATCATAGGCAGTGATGGGTTTATCTTGGGCACTGGACCCTGTATCTAGAGGCAGGTATCGTCTCTAACTACTATATGTTGTTGTTTTGCGGCGAATCGGGACTGTCCAAAGGGACGGTTATCGTTTCCCATCACGATTCCGCGCTTTCTGGCTTCAACATACGCTTGGAGGCAGCCTTTTTTTCGCCCAATCGTATGCGTTTCTCTCGATGCTATACTTCGCAGCGTGAATGTCCCGACTGTCGAGGAGTTCATGAAATTTGCCCCGGTCCTCGCACTTCTGTTGTCCGTGCCCTTCGCTTCTCACCGCGAAGAAGCGTCTGTAGCCGGTCCTCCTGACTCCCGCGGATTTCTCTTCATCGCCAATCAGTTCGACCACACAGCGCTCGTCGTGAACCTCGATTCCCGGCAAGTTGTGAACAAAGCCGGCGTGGATATCAACGGCCACGAAGTGGTCGTCGAGCCCGGCCATCGCTTCGGTTATGTTCCGATTTACGGCAATTCGGGCGTGGGTAAGCCCGGTACCGACGGCAGCACCGTCCAGGTAATTGATCTGCGCGCAGGTCGCACCCTAAAGATCATAGACCTCGGCAAGCCTGTCCGTCCGCATTGCGCCAGGTTTGGACCGGATGGCAAGCTCTACGTAAGCGCGGAGTTGTCGAACGCCATCCAGATACTCGACCCGGCCACTGGCCAGACCGTCGGCACGGTTCCTACGGGCGCGCCGGAATCCCACATGTTTGTAATCTCGCCCGATGGACACCGTGCTTACACCTCGAACGTCGGTTCAGGCAGCGTCAGCGTGCTCGACCTGCAAAGCCGTTCGCTCATCACCGTGATTCCAGTCGCCAAAAGAGTGCAGCGCATTTCCATATCAGCGGACGGCCGCTTCGTTTTCACACATGATCAGGATGCTCCACGCATCGCGGTCATCGACACCGCCACGAACACCTTGGCCCGGTGGATTGACCTGCCCGCCAGCGTTTACTCCTCGGCGCCGACTCCGGACGGGCGGCTACTGCTCGCAAACGCTCCGTCAGGCAAGCTCTTTGTGATCGATTTGTCGTCAGAAAAAGTTACCGCGTCCTATTCCATTCCAGAAGCGATCGGGGAGATCGCCATTGACGGTGCCGGCACCCACGCCTACATCAGCTGCCCGCAAAAGGGCACGATTGAAGGATTCGACATTCGCGGTGCCAAATTGGAAGCGCCTATCGTTTTGTCGCCAGGCGTCGATGGATTGGAATGGTTCCCCACACTTTCGTAATTCTCAGATTCCCAGTGTCTTCCACAAATTCGTGACTCGCTTCTTCGTGGCTTCGTCCATCAGGATTTCATCCGGCCACGGCCGCGTAAATCCTTCCGTCGCCCATTTGCGAGTCGCGTCAATCCCCATCTTTGAACCGTAGTCCTGCATCCGCGCCGCGTGGTCCAGCGTGTCCACCGGCCCCAACGAAAATTGCACGTCGCGCTCGGGGTCAACCGCACACAATGCCTTCCACACTACCTCGCTGTAGTTCTGCACATCCACGTCATGGTCCACCACCACGATCAGCTTCGTGAACATCGCCTGCCCCAGAGACCAGATCGCATTCATGATTTTCCGCGCGTGCCCCGGATACGATTTCCGGATCGCGACAATCATCAAGTTGTGAAAAATGCCTTCCGCCGGCATCGCCACATCCGCAATTTCCGGATACTGCATCTTCATCACCGGCAAGAAGACGCGCTCCACCGCGTGCCCCATGTAAAAATCTTCCTGGGGAGGCGGACCAACTACTGTCGTCAAATAAATCGGATCCTTCCTGTGCGTCACGCACTCCACATGAAAGACCGGGTACTCCCCTTCGAGTGAATAAAACCCCGTGTGATCCCCGAACGGCCCTTCCGTCTGCAGCTCGCTCAAGTTGACGTAGCCTTCCAAGACGATTTCCGCATTCGCCGGAACCTCCAACTCATTCGTTTCGCAAGCGACCATCTCCACCGGTTCTTTGCGCAGAAACCCCGCGAACATCATCTCGTCCAGGTCCGGCGGAATCGGCAGCATCCCCGAAAGTGCCGTCGCCGGATCCGAGCCGATCGCCACACTCACGGCAATTCTTCCCTCGGGATTTGTTGCGCGGGCGCGGCGAAAATGTTCCGCGCCGTGCTTCTGCGTCTGCCAGTGCATACCGGTCGTCCGCTCGTCGTACACCTGCATGCGATACATCCCGACATTGCGCTTCCCGTTCTCCGGATTCTTCGTGAACACCAGGGGAAACGTGATGAATCGACCTCCATCCTGCGGCCAGCATTTCAGGATCGGAAAGTCAAATAGATTCACATCGTCGCCTTTGTGAATCACTTCTTTGCAGGCGCCGTCTTTCACGGTCTTCGGGAAAAACGATCCCAGCTCCGCCAACTTCGGCAACATCTTGATCTTGTCGAAAATTCCCTGCGGCGATTTTGTATCCAGGAATCCGCGGATTCGTCCGCTTACTTCATCGAGCTCATCTACTCCAAACGCCATGCACATCCGCTTCACGCTGCCAAACGTATTCACCAGCAGCGGATACCGCGAGCCCTTCGGTTTTTCAAACAGCAGCGCAGGTTTACCCCGAGCGGCGGCCGTTTCCGGCGCTCTGAGGGGCTCGCCTCGTTGAACTCGTTGCACGACTTCCGTAATTTCCAGCACCGGGTCCACTTCGGCCCGCACGCGCTTCAACTCCCCCGCCCTCTCCAACTCCTTCACAAACTCTCGCAAATCCCGATACGCCACCTGGCCTCCCTACGCAACCCCGCTGATCGTCGCTACAAATTTAGCACGGAGCGTGCCCGCCTCCTTGAATCTGCTTGACGCTCTTGCGCTCGACTTTGCGATCAACAAGGCGAGGGTCTACAAGCCACTCGCTTAGCATCGCAATGAATTCTGGCGCGACCAGTTGATAGAGCCTTTTGTTCCGGCATTTGAGTTGCACCACGGCCAGCGAATCGCAGAACACCAGATCCATCGCCCGAAAATCCACTTTGGCGCGCATTGGAAAGAGAAACTCCCGGTACGAATGCCGCTCTCCCAGCATTCCTTTGATCAAACCTCTCGCAGTCTTTAGAAACGCCGGACTGTAGGAAGCTACGGCCACCGTGCCAGGGTCTTTCATAAGCCGGATTGCATCCAGATGCTGGTCAGCCGAATTTAAGATCAGCGGCGCCCAGAGACGAGCTTTGAACTTATCCCCGTCGAATGATCCTACGATGTTTTTTGCACCCACCACGATTGCATCTGTCGCGAGATCTGGACGTCTTCTAAGAGCACCAGGCGGGCAGATTTCGACGCGCGAATTGAGCGATTGGCGCAACTCTTTTTCGATGATCTTTCGAAGGCCGCCCTCTTCTTCAACAACCAATACGTACCGCGGCGCCGCCATCGAGAGTCGCTCAATCACTCTTTCCTCGAGTTCCTTGATGGAAAAACCTATGGCGCGCGCTTGTTGAATAGCGTTGTCGATCAATGAATCGAGATCGTTACTCTGTCGCGCGATGCTCGCATCGACATGCAAGCGCGCGCCGCGTCGCCGGCTCAACCACTTCCGCTGAACAAGCAGCGCATAGGCCTTGCTTACTGTGTTGTGGTGGATATCGAGTCGCTGTGCCAACGCTCGGACACTCGGCATTCCTTCGCCCGTTCGTAGCGTACCGGTCGTGATCTGAAATACGATTTGCTCAGCAATCTGCTCATGAAGAGCTACTTCCCGGTCCCGATTCAGTGAGATTTTCACGGTACTCGGCAGATTCTACTCTGATTTCCACAAATATGACCCCAGGGGCGGACTGTGACGCTTTAAGTTCTGTCATAGCCTGTGTTTCAGCACGGTGTTCCCACTGCTATCTTCCAATCGATTTGTAGGTGCTCTCGATCTGAATGGAGGATTACCATGCTTCTCCCCTGGCTGCTGATACTCGGAATCACGTTTTGTTTCTTCCTATGGGAACGCGTTTTTCCGGGCCGCGAGCTTCCGGAAAGTCCGCAATGGTATCTTCGGGCCGCGCTCCTCAATTCGTGCCAGATCGCGATTGTCGCGCTGTCCGGCATTTCCTGGGGCCGATGGCTACATGGAAGCTCACTCTTTCACTTTTCTCATCCGCATTCGCCTGTTCTCGAAGGACTAGAAGGATGGCTCCTAGGGACGTTTTTCTTTTATTGGTGGCACCGCGCTCGGCACGATTCGAATTTTCTCTGGCGCGTATGTCACCAGATTCACCACAGCCCGGCCCGCCTCGAGTTACTAACTGCTTTCTACAAACATCCGATCGAGATTGCAGCTGATTCCATGCTCACAAGCGTAATCCTCTATCTGATCCTCGGTGCGTCGGTAGAAGCAGCGGCTTGGTACAATATTTTCGCGGCATTCGGCGAATATTTCTATCACAGTAATATCCGCACGCCTCACTGGGTCGGCTACGTCCTGCAGCGCCCGGAACATCATTCGATTCATCATCAACTAAACCTGCATAAGTTCAACTACGGAGACATTACGTTATGGGACCGACTTTTCGGGACT
>Ga0070698_100007277_pt1 | contig 11990 bp, 11 predicted proteins | sample KBSK1502metaG_FD_65477 | JGI IMG/M metagenome (GOLD analysis project Ga0070698, IMG submission 65477) | Corn, switchgrass and miscanthus rhizosphere microbial communities from Kellogg Biological Station, Michigan, USA - KBS K1-50-2 metaG | ecosystem: Host-associated > Plants > Roots >...
GTTGATCGATGCGCGCGTGCGCGAGGACGTGCGCCACGAGCTCGCTGCGATGGGACACGAGCTCGTCGTGCGTGAAGAAACGATCGGGTCGGGCTGGTTCGGTCGCCCGAACGCGATCGCGGTCGATGCGCAGGGCGCGTTGCGCGCGGGCGTGAATCGCCTGAAGCCGTCGATCGCGATGGGCCATTGAGTGGCGCGCGGGACTCGGAGCTCGCAGGCCCTGTCGGCTTCGCCGAGATTCGTTTCTAAGGGCTCCGGAGTGAGAATGCCTGCCGGTACGTATCGAATCTTCGCTCGGCCAGCACGCGGAGCGTTCCGGGATCCAACCGCCTGAGGACATAGCCGGGACTACCGGAGCCTTCGCTTCGCTGGATGAGTGCGTAGAGCGCGCTGCCGTCAGGCGCGGCCCGGACCCAAGAGATCTTGTTCTCGTACCAGTACGGCTCCATCTTGATGTCGCTTCCCAGGACGGAAGCGTCACCAAGTGCGATGGATGACATTCCGAGGTATTCGTGCGTCGCGTCTCCGTTCGCGTCGATGCGCTCGCGTTGAGCCCACGAGTAGAGCGTGGCCCCGTCGGGCGAGAACGCGACCGAGACGTCGTCCGCCTCGTCTGGCGTCTTCGCCTCCGCGACGGACGGCGCGAAGATCCGCTCGAAGAACGACGACTCTTTCTTGTACGAACGCGCGGACAGGACCTGACCGCCGGCGGTTTCGACCAGCCAGAGCCGTCCGACCCTGCCGACCGGGGCGCAGCAATCGGCGGCGCCGACGATCGCGAGGAAACGCGCGTCGGGACTCAGGGCGAGGCCGGGCGCGACGTGCGCACGCACGGGCGAACCGGCGACGATCCGTCCTGTCGACCACTGACCGCCGACGAGATCGGGAATCGCGGTGTGCCACAGCTGGACTCCGGTCCGGAGGTCCCACGCGCCGAGCTCGAGCGGACCAGGTCCGGAACGGTTCTGCGCGGCGACCAGCGTGAATAGCCGACGGCCGGGATCGTCCTTCACCGACGCGACCTGATCGCCGGACGGCGAGAACTGCGGCTCTCGCGCGACGACCTTGCCGGTGGCCGTGTCGAGGATCATGCGTTCGGCTGTGAGGGCAGCCGGCGGCCACAGGCGCGCATAGATGCGTGATCCGTCCGCGCTGAGGCCATCGACGATCACCGGGACCTCTGGACTGAAGCGCGCGCGGAGAGCGCCGGTTCGGCCGTCGTAGATGCTGATGTCGAGTTCTGTAGCAGATGCGGGCTGGCCGTACCCGTAGGTCATAACGGCGACCGCTGAGCCATCGGCGGACGCGCTCGCGAAATTGTTGTTCGCGCCGGCACGCTGGATGGAGAGAAGCGGCTTCGCGGTGAGATCGCCGAGGCTCAGCGGGTCGATCGGGATGAGACCGGCTCCATTGAAAGAGTCGGTGAGATATAGGGTCTTGCCCGCGATATCACCTGATCGGGAAGGGAGTGCGGGCCCAGGCATGTTTCCAGCGTCGCCGGCCAGTGGCGTACAGGCAGCAAACAACGCGGCGAGCAGGAATCGCCTCACGATCTCTCTACAGGTCTGAGCGCTGATCGGTTCCCGGTCACCGCTGAACGCAGACCTTGAGCACTGTGCCGACGGGGGGGACTCGAACCCCCCACTCGGTCGCGCGAACCACTCCCTGACGGCGATCGGGTCCGCTGGTTCGGTCGCCGGAACGCGATCACGGTCGATGCGCACGGCATTTGCGGCGGGCGTGAATCGCCTGAAGCCGTCGATCACGATCGGCCATTACACATCGGGCATGCGAAGGAACAAGCGCCCGCCGGACAGGGTCGAACCGCGTCCGGGTGCCACGCGTCCGCTTGCTAGAATTGGACCTACCCGCCGACGTGGAGAAATTTGGCAAACTCGTACGCTTCAGGGGCGTATGGCCGTAAGGCTTTGGGGGTTCAAGTCCCCCCGTCGGCACAGAGTTTCCGCTCTCGGAAGTCGTCCCATTTCTTCCACTTTCGCATCAGGCGCGGTGACGTCGGGTCCTCATAGAGGCGGGTCAGAAGCACCTTCGACTCCAGATTCCCGTACTTCAGGCGAAACATGTCGTGCCGACCAGCCTTGCGCCGCATGTCGATCAGACCCTTGATCCCAAGGCACCGGTGCAGGCGGGAGCGAAGCCACTCCAAGTGGGCACGGCTCGCAGAGTGGAACAGGGTCCAAAGGCGCCGATACTCGTACGTCGGGTACGTCTTCCGCGTCGGATGGTGAGAGAAGGACAGGACTGAGCCGTCCCCATCAAGCAACCCGCGGGCGAGCGACAGGAGATGTTCGTCTGGAACATCGATCGCGCCGAGCGTGAGGCTCTTCCGCTGATGCAATCCAATGGACTCAAGCCACCGGTACCAGACGACGTCTCCGAACTGTGCCTTGTACACGACGCCGCCCGACCGCGTCCGGACCTTGCGATAGCGGACAGGCCGGCCGATGCATCGGAGGAAAGTCTCGACGAGATCGGCATCGCCAGAATCGAACGAGAGATGGCGACCGGTGTTGATCAGACATCCATCAGTTGCCATCAGGCCGACCGCGTAGGCCATCTCAGTCGTCCAGGCCGGAACGGTTGGACTTCGTCCAGCGATGCGATACGACCCGCGGGCGCGCCCCACCCGCGCCGCGACGTTCTTCGCCACTCGCGGATCGGTCGCGGCGGTCAGCCCTCTGGACCAGCTCTTCGGTATGCGCCGAAGATGCGCGTCGCAAACGTGTCGCGTCAATCGTCAGACTGATCGATCTTGTCGCACGTTCGTGCGACGCAACGCAGTCCGAACGATCAGCGCCGCTGCGCCACCTTCACGTACCAGTCCTCAACGTTCCATAGACGCTGCGTCGGCTCGCTGATCGGCGCGATCTTCAGACCGTTCACCGAGCGGCGCTGCACGTACAGGTAATCGGAGAAATACAGGAACACGACGGGCACCTCCGTCGCGATCGCCTGGAACACCGGCGTGTAGAGATCGCGGCGGATCTTCTGGTCGTACGTGCGGCGCGCCGCCTCGAGCGCGCGATCGATCGGCAGCGTCGCGAATCCCGAGAAGTTGTCGCCGGGGTCTTTCGACTGGCTCGAATGGAAGAAGGGGTACGGGTCGGGGTCGTTGCCGAGGTTGATGCCGACGAGCAGGACATCGAATGCGCGCTGCCGTGCGACCCGGTCGACGAGCTCCGCGAACGGCACCGCCTTCACCTCGGCGCGCATGCCGATGGCCACGAGATCCTGCGCGACCTGTTGCGCCGCGGCGAAGCGCGCCGGCTCGTCCGAGCACGTGATCGTGAGCTTCAGCGCGACGCCACCCTTGTCGCGGATCCCATCGCCGTCGTGATCCTTCCAATCGGCCTCATCCAGGATGGCGCGCGCATCCTCGACCGAGTAGAGGTAGCGACGGACGTCCTTCACGTAGCTCCACGAGCTCGGCGGGACGAACTCGTCGGCGACCCTCCCCCGCCCATCGGCGGCCACCTGCAGCACGCGCCCGCGGTCGATGGCCGTGGCGATGGCCTGCCGCACGGCGCGATCGCGGAAGAGCGCCTTCTCGGGACGGGCGTTGAGGAAGAGCGCCGTGAAGTCGTTGGTCGGAAGGCTGTAGACGCTCGTGTCCTTCAGATTGCGCGCGCGCTCGGCGTCCACCGAGCTCAGGCCGCCGGTGCCGTCGATCTCGCCGCGCGCGAGCGCCGCGAGCGCTTCGGACGGATCGCGAAAGAAACGCAGCACGATCTTGTCGAGATACGGTCGGCTCCGCGCCGGCTTGGTTCGGTAGAAGTCGTCGTAGCGCGTGAGCACGACCTGCCGCGCGTCGGCGTCGGAGAAGCGGAACGGTCCCGTCCCGATCGGATGGGTGGCGAACGGATGCCGCGCGAGGTCCGCGTATTTCACGCGGCCGAGGATGTGCGAGGGCAGGAGCGGCACGCGCGTGCTGTTCGCGAACGGGCCATACGCTTCCGGCAGCGTGAACGTGACCGTCTTCGCGTCGACGCGCGCGACGTTGACGCCGCGGAACGCGTCGCTGAACGGTCCTACGTAGGCCCTGTCCTGCAGAAGGCCGACGGTGTAAACGACGTCATCGGCCGTGACGGCCGTGCCGTCGTGCCAGCTCGCATCGGAGCGAATGCTGAAGCGCCAGACCTTCCCCTCCGGATCCGTGTTGAAGGACTCGGCCAGGTCCGGAACGATCGTGCCGTCGCGGTCGTAGCGCGTGAGCCCGCTGAAGACGAGGGCGGACACGTCCTGGTCGACGTTCGTCGACGCGATGATCGGGTTGAGGTACTGGGGCACGCCGGCGATGCCTTCGACGTACGTGCCGCCATATGCCGCGACGATCGGCTCGTCGGTCTGGTCGAGCGCGATCGCACCCGCGCTTGTGAGGACGAGAAGGCCGATCAGCGCGAGGACGATCGACTTGTCGCGCCGGGTCACCGGTCGTCAGCCCGCGTTACGAGCACCAACGATCGAGATGACGACGAAGACGACGATGAGCACGATGGTCAGACGGAAGAGCGTGCGCTCGAGGCCGCGTCGGCTGCGGTACGCGGTGGATTCGCCGCCGAAGGTCGCGCCGAGCCCGGTCCCGCGCGCCTGGAGCAGGATCGCCGTCGCGACGGCGACCGCGATGACCATCTGGGCGACCTGGAGAAGATCCATCGGAGCAGTCGATGTTACCGGTTCTTCGGCACGTAGATCCGCAGGCCCGCATCGACGCGATCCAGCCGATAGCGCTCGAGCACCGCGGCGACCAATGCCGGATGCCACCGCTGGCGCTCGTACGCCGGGGCTCCATCGAGCCGCTCGAGGTCGGCCTCGCTCACGATCGACGAGTAGCGTGCGTCCGCCACGGATCGGATCACGAGATCTCCCTCGGCGAAGGAGATGCCGGTGGCGAGAAGGCGGGACCAGAGGAAGGTGTCGTCGACCACTGGCTCGCGGCCGATGGCGACGAGGAGCCCCGAGTCCTCCACGAGCGCGGCGCCCGCGGGCAGGACCCGAGCGGCCGCGAGACGGGCCGGATCGCCCCAGGCCCCGGTCGTCGGCGCGCGTCCCAGGACCACGCCGAAAGGATCGAAGAGCGCGACGCCGACGATCAGCTGCACCGCGGCGGCGATCGGGAAGACCGAGGTCGCGCGCAGGCGGGTCGCGATGCCGGCCAATGCGAGCGCCGCGGCGGCCGAGAGGTCGAGGAGGTAATTGATCGTCGCGCCCTCTCGTCCGCCGAGCGCGACGATCCCGAGCGCGCCGACGGCGTAGGCGGCGAGAGCGCCGCGCGGCGCGCGCGAGAGGACGGCGACCCCGAGCGGCACACCGAGCGTGAGGATGCCGACGAGAGCGAGCGCGAGCGCCTGCTCGGCACTCCACGGGAGCCCGTTCCACGTGACGACGTGCAGAGCGGCGAGCTTGAACGGACCCAGCTCCGGGAACGCGACGAGCACGAGGGCCGCCGCGACGACGCCACCGCCGACATACCGGGCAAGGGCCGCGCGGTCCGCACGGACGAGCCACCCGGCCAGCGCCAGAGCCGGTAGCGCCGCAGTCGGCTTCGTCGCGATCGCAAGCGCGAGCAGGACACCGCCGACCGCCGCGCGGCGCGGCGTCGCGGAGACCGCGAGCACCCCGCCGACCGTCAACGCGAGCGCGACGAGGTCCGGCTTGATCGCCGGGCCCCAGACCGTCGCGGGGAACGAGGCGACCCACCCGTCCGCGAGCGCGATCATGACCAGCAGGCCGCCCGCCCGTGCGCGCCAGGCGATCGCCGTCGCGACAAACAGGGTCGCCGCGATGCTCGCGACGCGTCCGGCGACGAAGGGATCGCCGAGTCCGGCGACGTGGAAGTACAGGGGCGGGTAGTTCGCGGCCGTGAAGATCGGGCGCAGGGGGCCACCGCCGACTGCGGCACCGGTCGTGTACTCCAGGCCGTCGCGCGCCAGGAGCGCGGCATGCGCGACGGCGCCCTCCCCGTACAACACGGGCCCGTCAAGCGTCACCGCCCACAGCCATCGCGCGATCGCGATCGCTGCGAGCGCGCCTGCGACCGCGGCGAGCACGAGCCACGCGGCGCTCGCGCGGGTCACGTCCGGCTCAGCAGGTCACGTCCCGTCATGCGCGGCGAGACGGGGAGCCCGAGCAGCGTCAGGATCGTCGGCGCGACGTCTCGCAGCCCTCCATCGCGCAGCGCGTACCGCTCCCCGTCGGTCGCGACGAAAATGACGGGCACTGGGTTCGTCGAGTGTTGCGTGTTCGTGCTGCCATCTGGGAAGGTCATCTCCTCGACGTTCCCGTGATCCGCCGTCACGAGCAGGCATCCGCCCGCGATCAGCGTCGCGTCGACGACCCGGCCCACCGCCCCGTCGGTCGCGGCCATCGCACGCAGGGCCGCGCCAAAGTCGCCGGTGTGCCCGACCATGTCGGGGTTCGCGAAGTTGACGATCTCGAAGTCGTACCGACCCGAGCGGATCGCGTCGACGAGCGCGTCCGCGACCTGCGCCGCGCTCATCTCGGGACGCTCGTCGTAGGTCGCGACCTTGGGGGACGGCACGAGCACGCGGTCCTCTCCCGGAAAAGGATCCTCGCGGCCGCCGTTGAAGAAGTAGGTCACGTGCGCGTACTTCTCGGTCTCCGCGACGTGGAGCTGCCGCAGCCCCCGCTCGGACATCAGCTCCGCGATCGGAGTCACCCGTGGCTGCGGGAACGCGACGAGCACGTCCGGCAGCTCGACGTTGTACTCGGTCATCGTCACGAAGGTCAGGTCGGCCGGGACGCGCTCGCGCGGAAAGCCCGCGAAGTCTCTTTGCAGGAATGCCCAGGTCAGCTGGCGCGCGCGGTCGGGGCGGAAGTTGAAGAAGATGACCGCATCGCGGTCGGCGACAGGGGCACCCTGCCCGACGACGTGCGGCTCCATCAGCTCGTCGCGGCACTCGGCCTCGCGATAGCAGGCCTCGACCGCCTCCGCCGCGGACGTCACGCGGGGACCGTTCGCGTCGACGATGGCTCGGTACGCGCGCTGCGTTCGGTCCCAGCGCCGGTCCCGGTCCATCGCGTAGAAGCGACCGTGGATCGTGGCGATCGGCGCGTCGACCCCGGGCAGCAGCTCGAGCGCGCTCCGCGGCGGCATGTCCCGTCCATCGAGAAAGGCGTGGACGACGACCCGGGGCACACGTTCGCGTCGCGCGAGATCGATGAGTGCGGCGAGATGCCGCATGTCGGCGTGGACCCCGCCGGTGGAGAGCAGCCCCATGAGATGCAGGGTCCCGCGCTCGCGGACCGCCGTGCACGCCGCCCGCAGGGCTCGGTTCTCCATGAAGGAGCCGTCCGCGATCGCGTTGTTGATCGCCTCGAAGGACTGCGGCTCGGCGTACCCCGCACCCATCGCGAGGTGGCCGACCTCGCTATTGCCCATCACTCCGGCCGGCAGGCCGACCTCGGTCCCGCTCGCCTCCAGGCGCGCGTGCGGGTAGCGTGCGAGAAGCTCGTCGAGCCGCGGGGTGTCGGCACGCGTGGCGGCGTTCGCCGGACCGTCTGGTGCGATCCCCCAGCCATCCAGCACACAGAGGACGACCGGGCGGTACTTAGCGGTCAAAGGCCGCGACGATCTCGCCGAACTCCGTCGCGCGCAGCGACGCGCCGCCAACGAGCGCGCCGTCGATGCCCCCTGCGCGCGCGAACTCGGCGACGCCCGTGGCGGTCACGCTGCCGCCATACAGGATCGGCGTCATCTTCGCGTCGATCCCCGCGCGCGTGAGCGCCTCGCGGATCGTGGCGGCCGCGCTCGTCGCGTGCGCGGCGGTCGCGGGCCGCCCGGTGCCGATGGCCCAGATCGGCTCGTAGGCCACCACGAGATTCGCGAGGCGGTCTCGCGGCGCATCCGCCAGGTCGGCCCCGATCTGCCGCGAAACGACCGCCTCCGTCTCGCCGGCCGCGTATTGGGCCTCGTTCTCGCCGACGCAAAGGATGACGCGCAATCCGGCGCCGAGGGCGCGACCGACCTTCTTGGCCACCCGCGCGTCGTCGTCGCCCTGATCGCGCCGCACCTCGGAGTGACCGACGATGGCGCCCGTCGCCAGCCCGGCGAGCATCGATGTCGCGAGCTGCCCGGTGAACGCGCCGGCGTCGGCCCAGTGCACGTCCTGCGCGTAGAGCGCGACGCGAGACCCGCGGAGCGCATCCGCGACCGCAGGGAGCGCGATGGCCGGCGCGGCGACCCCGATCTCGACCGCGCGCGACGGGAGCGCCGCGACCTCGCGCGCGAGCACGACCGCGGCTGCGATGGTCGGCGGATTCATCTTCCAGTTGCCGATGACGAGGCGGGTCACAGGCGCCCGGCTTCGTCGACGAGCCGCCGGAGCCGCGAGCGGACGCTCCATTTCGTCGTGCCGAGCCGGCCTGCGAGATCCGCGAGCGTCGCGGCCGGAGCGCGCAGCCGGGCATGCGCGACGGCGCGCAGCGAATCCGGCAGCGACGCTAGTCGGCCGTCATGCGTGAGCGCCCTGATGGCGGCGCGCTGGGCACGCGCGGCCGAGACCGCGCGGCGAAGGTTCGCGGCGTCGGCATTCACGAGCGCGTTCGTGCGCCCACGGACCTCGCGCGCGACGCGCCTGGTCTCGAAGCGCAGCAGCGTTTCGGTCGCTCCCGCGGCGCGCAGGAAGGCCGCGATCGCGTCGGCATCCCGCAGCGCGAGGACCACGCGCCCGCGGCGCATTCGCTCCTGCGGCCGAAGCCGCTCGCGGCTGAGGACCGCGCGGGCCCGCCCGATCTCACCTCGCGGCGGCCGAAGCTCGAGGAGGTAGCCGGACCGGCCCGCCGACACGGACCCGCCCGCGAGGAACAGGCCGCGCAGGTAGGCGCGCCGGCAGCACGCCCGGCGGAGCGCGGCCCGCGGCGCGCGGTCCTCCGCTCGATGCGCGAGGCGCCGCGCGGCGACCCCGAGGTGTCCCGCCCGCGGAAGGAGCGCCGCCATCACGCCTCGATCGCAGGATCGGAGCGGCAGCCGCGCGAGCTCCGCCTTCACCTCCTCGGAGAGCGGGTCGCGACGAACCGCGGTGACGCCGCGCCGGGGCATGGCGGGTCGGGGGGGTACGGCCCCCCCGCGGCCTGTCACGTCCGCACGTCCTCACGGTCGCGATCGCGATGCTCGACGGTCGTCTCCCCCGGCCAGAAGCCGCGGATGCGCTCACCGACGTCGTCCGCGATCGCGACAGACCGATGCCGCCCGCCGGTGCACCCGAACGCGATCCCGAGGTGCGCCTTCTTCTCTTCCTCGTAGCGCGGCAGCGCGAACCGCAGGAGCGGCTCGACCTGCGCCAGGAAGGCCTTCGTCGCCGGATGCCCGAGCACGAACTGCCGGACCTTCTCGTCGCTTCCGGACAGAGGTCGGAGCTCTTCGATGTAGAAGGGATTCTCCATGAAGCGGACGTCGAACACGAGGTCGGCCGCCGGCGGGAGCCCGTACTTGTAGCCGAAGCTGATCACGCGGACGAGCATGCCGGACGTCGCGCCGCCGTAGAGCGAGTGCAGCGTGTCGCGCAGCTCCTTCACGCTGAGGTGCGTCGTGTCGATCACCTTGTCCGCTCGCGCGCGAAGACCGACCAGGACGCGCCGCTCCTCGGCGATCGACGGCCCGACACCGCCGGCCGCCTCGATCGGATGGCGGTGCCGGGTCTCGCTGTAGCGGCGCAGGAGGACGTCGTCGGAGGCATCGAAGAACAGGATGTGCGGGCGATCCCCAGCCGCCTCGAGCGCCGCGAGCTCGGGGAGCGCGTCCGCGAAGAGCGCGCCGCTCCGCGCATCGATGACGAACGCGACGTCGCGGTGACCGCCCTTGCGGGATACCTCGAGGGCCGACCGCATCAGCGCGGGCGGGAGGTTGTCGAGCGTGTAGTAGCCGAGGTCCTCCAGCACCTTGACCGCCTGAGATTTCCCCGAGCCGGAGAGCCCCGTCGCGACGATGAAGCTCGGCCGGTCGCTCAAGCGACGCCTCTCAGTCGGGGAGCAGGTGGGACAGGACGAAGCTCACGATCGAGATGAGGACGGACCCGACGATCGCCCACAGGAGCCCGTTCACGTGGAATCCGAGCGCGTCGATGTTGGAGACGAGCAGCAGCATGAGCCCGTTGATGATCAGGAGGAACAGCCCCAACGTCGCGCATGTGATCGGGATCGACACGAGGACGAGGATCGGCCGCACGAAGGCGTTCACCAACCCGAGGACGAGACCGGTCAGGACGAGGGACAGATAGCGCCCGGCGTCGCCGTACCCGTAGTCGACGTTGCCCCACGACAGATTCGGCGAGAGGACGAGCGAGGCGACGAAGATCGCGATCGCGTTGACGACAGCCCGCCATACGAGCCTCATGCGCGGAGAGTACCCCGCTGCCTCGGCTCAGTGCTGCCCGAGGCCGCCCGTCAGCGCCGGCGCGGTGACCGTCATTCCACCGAGATGAGGATCCGGTCCTCGTTGTCGCTGATGTCGACGATGTTCCCGGCGTGGTTCACCGAGCGCAGGACCTCGTCGAGATCGATCCCGAACTTCCCCAGATGGGACCGCACGAGCCCGCTGGCGGCGATCTTTGTCTTGCCAAGGCGCGCGAGGCTCAGCGGGATCGCCAGATTGACCTTTGTGCTCTTGCCAGACATGACGACGATCCGCAGGACGCGGCCGCGCAGACCAGCTGGGATCGCGCCGTCGGAGATCAGCCGCTCGCTTCCGTGGACGTCCGCGCCCGCGTCGCGGCGATCGTCGATGTCACCGAGCGCGCGCAGCAGGCGATGGGCCTGTTCGGCGTCGATCTTGCCATCCGCGAGCAGCTGCAGGACCTGCTTCCCCTCCTCGCTCGGCATCAGCCGGCCCGTCGTCGGAGGTCGTCGAGGGCGGCGGCGGCATCGTCGACGCTGAGCTCGCCGCGGGCGAGGCGGTCGAGGACGTCGCGCGCCGAGGGACCGGCGTCGGCATGTGGCTGGTCCGAAGCCTCCTCTTCGGGCGGCTCTGATGGGCGGAACGCGTCCTCCGCGAACCCTGCTGGGGGCGACGACGTCGCGCGCTTGATGTGGAGATCGCCGCTCACGGTCTTGACCCGGACGCGCGTCGCGCCCGCGCCCATCCGGATGGTCTTGTCGCGCCGGCCCTCCCGGCTGACGTCGGCCGGGAGATCGGTGTCGACGTCGCCGCTCATGCTCCGGAATGCGATGGTGTACGACGCGCCCGCGATGGCGAGGTCGATGTCGCCGCTGATCGTCTTGATGAGGTTCTCGTCGTCGCCCTGAAGCTCTCCATCGAGGTCGATGTCGCCGCTCACGGTCACGACCGATGCGTCACGTAGCCGGCTCGCGTGAAAGGAGACCTCGCCGCTGACGCTGTTCGCATCGACCGCTCCGGCGAAGCCGCTGACGCTCGCGTCACCGCTCACGGTCTTCAGCCGCAGCGGACCCTGAAGATCCTCGACCGTGACGGTGCCCGACACGCTCTTGACGTCGGCGGGCCCGCGCGTGCCGGAGATGGTCAGCTCGCCGCTCACGGTGCGCGCGTCGACCTGCGCCTCGCGCGGGACCGTGATCTCGAGATCGACGGCAACGCGGCCGCCCCGGAACAGATCGCCCCAGCCGTGGTCCTGGTCGTACAGACGCGGCCCGACGCGGATCTCGTTCCCCTCCTGCTCCAGCCGCACCTCCATGTCGTCCATGAGGCGCCTGGCGCGATCTGCGTTCGAAGCGTGGACGTACTTGCGGCCCGAGACGACAACCTCGCCGTCCGCACCGACGCGGATGGCCGTCTTGCCGGACACGTTGCGCACTTTCAGGTACGGCATGCCGGAGAGGGTGAAACGTTCGCTCACCGGCTCCGAGAATTCCTCGCCTCCCATGTCGGCGCCACCCGCGACGAAGTCCCGGAACATGCCCTCGGCGAACGCGCCCGGATCGAATCCCGCGCCGAATCCGAACCTCACGCGCCGGCGCTCGCGGCGCTCCTCACGGCG
>Ga0070698_100007278_pt1 | contig 11988 bp, 9 predicted proteins | sample KBSK1502metaG_FD_65477 | JGI IMG/M metagenome (GOLD analysis project Ga0070698, IMG submission 65477) | Corn, switchgrass and miscanthus rhizosphere microbial communities from Kellogg Biological Station, Michigan, USA - KBS K1-50-2 metaG | ecosystem: Host-associated > Plants > Roots >...
GAACCGCAACGACATCTTCACGCAGCAGCAGATCGACGCCGGCCGCGCCGACCCGCGCTACAAGCGGAACCAGTACGGCTTCGCCGTCGGCGGTCCCATCATCCGGAACAAGCTGCACTACTTCGGTACCTTCGAGCGGACGCGCGAGCATGCGTTCTTCACCGTGCCGGCGCCCGTGCAGTTCTATCCGAGCCTGGTCGGCAGCTACGAAGGTGGCTCGTTCACCAACATCTCGTTCGTCCGCGGCGACTACCAGGTGAACAGCAAGCAGAACGTGTTCTACCGCTACGTCAACCAGCACACCGAGTTCTTCTGCAGCAACTGCGGTGGCACCGCCTCCTCGTTCAGCAACCTGGACAACCTCATCCCGCGCGACATGCACGCGATCGGCCACACGTGGGTGCTGTCGAACCGCGTGCTCAACGAGTTCTACTTCATGCGCGCGACGGCGTCGGACCGCAACTATCAGAACAAGGACTACGTGCCCGCGAACATCCTGAACAACGTGGTGACGCTGCCGGCGTCGCTCGGCGCCGGCCAGTACATCGGCACGCAGCAGTACCGGTTCCCCAGCCTCATCTGGGGCAACAACCAGTGCCTCTGGCCGTGCCGCACGGGCACGATGACGACCTTCACCGAGGCGCAGGAGACGCTGTCGATCAGCTCGGGCGCGCACAACTGGAAGATTGGCGGGAGCGTCCAGTTCTTCCCGACGCACGAGTGGGCCGCGAGCAACCCGGGCACGTGGACGTTCGGCCGCGATCAGTTCTTCGATCCGCTGAACCCGAGCTTCAACTTCAACTCGCTGACGGCGCCGACGCAGTTCCAGGCGGCCTTCCCGAACGTCTACCGCGACATCGTGAGCCACACTTACGCAGCGTACGTGTCGGACGAGTGGAAGCCAATCGGCGGCGTGACGTTCAACCTCGGGTTGCGCTACGACATCCAGACTGGCGTCTGGGACGAACACCACACGCAGGCGGAATACCCGAGGCCGCTGCCGTATGTGGACTTCGCGTCGCGCGGCGACAGGAACAACGTCGGACCGCGCACCGGCGTCGCGTGGGACGTGCTCAAGACCGGCAAGCTGGTGGTCCGCGGCGGGTACGGGCTGGTCTACACCAACGTGACCAATGCGACGCAGGGCACGGAGATCACGGCGCTGAAGCAGAACTCCATCATCATCAACAACCCCAGCTACCCGGATCCCTATCAGGGACGCGACCCCGCGTCGTTCGCGTCCACGGCGCCGCCGAACATCAACATCCTGAACAACGACCTCGTGAACGCGCCGGTGCATACCTACACGGCCGGCTTCTCGCAGCAGCTGCTGTCCGACACGGCCATCAACGTCGACGGCGTTTACCAGAGGTCGCACGACTATTTCACGCAGGAGAACATCAACACGCCGAGAAACGGCGTGCGGCCGCTGCCCGAGTGGGGTCAGATCGTCTCGACCGACCCGATCGGCAAGTGGACCTACAAGGCGTTGCTCGTCCGGCTCGAGAAGCGGCTGTCGCACCGGTATCAGTACCAGGTGTCGTACACGCTGGCGAAGCAGGACGGCAACTACGGCTCGCCGGACCTGGTCGGGATCAACCAGGGCGGCACGATTACCGACTACTACAACCCGCAGTTCGACATCGGCCCGCTGCCGAGCGACCGGCGCCACGCGCTCGTCGTCAGCGACGCGTTCCAGCTGCCCGGGGATGTCGTCATCGGGACTATCTTCAACTTCCGCACGACGACGCCGTTCAGCGCGAAGGCCGGCACGGACCTCAATGCCGACGGCAACAACACCGACTACGTGCCCGGGACGACCAAGAGCATGGGCAACCGCAACAACGAGGCGATGATGACGGCGGTCAACGCCTACCGCGCGACGCTGGGCATGCCGGCGCTGCCCGTGAGCCAGATCGACACGAACACGCTCTATCGCTTCGACATCCGCGGCAGCAAGGCGATCAACCTGGGTGGCGGACGCAAGGTGGAGTTGATCGGACAGGTGTTCAACCTGTTCGGCCGCACCAACCTGGGCGGCGTCGGCAGCCAGTACCAGACCAACGCGCGCGCGGCGGCCTTCGGCCAGATCCTCACCGCGCAGCCCCGCCAGCAGGGAGAGGTCGCTCTGCGCTTCGCCTGGTAGCGACCCGGCGCCGACAAAAGTCTGCCCGGGCGGCGCCTGATATCCCCGCCGCCTGCGAGATCCAATTGCCAGGCGCCGACTCCACTGGCACGCTCCTCGCCCCTCTGCCGCGCCTCCGGCACATTCCCCCCTAGGGACAGAGTGGGTTATGGAGAACAACGCACAGCTAAAAGGCGAGACCAAAGCGCAGCTGAAAGTCGTGCCTGTTCGGCCCTCGGACGATGAGGCGCTGAACACGTTTCCTACCGAATCCCCGGACGCGAAACCGGGCCGATCGAAATTCGCGTCGATCGCGCTCATCGGCGGAGCGGCCGTGTGCGTCGCCGTCGCCATCGGGACCGCGTTCTGGTGGAACGCCCACCCGAGCGCCGCGGCCCCGGCCACCGGGGCGTTGACCGTCGAATCGGAGCCCGCCGGGGCGCAGGTCTTCATCGACGGCAGCTCGCGCGGGACGACGCCGCTCACGATCGCGCTCGTCGAGGGTAAGCACCAGCTTCGTCTCCAGGAGGGTGCTCGCACGCGGGAGATCCCGCTGACCATCAGGCCGGATGCGACGCTCGTGCATCACGTGACGTGGCCCGCGGAGATCGACGCCGCCGCCCACGCCGCCACCGCCACGGGCAGCCTGCGCATCGTCAGCGAGCCGTCGGCAGCGACGGTGACGATTGACGCGATCGACCGCGGCTCGACGCCGCTCACCGTTGCGGGGCTGAGCATCGGCCAGCACGACGTCATCGTCCGGAGCGGCGGAAAGACGCAGCGCCGGACGCTGCAGGTGGAAGCCAATACGACGACGTCGCTGGTCATCTCGGGCGTCGAGAGCGGCACGCCGTCAGGCTGGCTGTCGGCCACCGCGTCGGCGCCGCTGCGGATCCTCGAGTCGGGCCGGCTCGTGGGCAGTACCGAGAGCGATCGCATCATGCTGCCGGCCGGCGACCACACGTTCGAATTCAGCAGCGATGCCCTCGGCTTCTCGGCGACACGGACCGTGAGCATCGGCGCCGGCCAGACCTCGTCCCTGGTGCTGCCGATGCCGCAGGTCACGGTCAGCCTGAACGCCGCGCCGTGGGCGCAGGTCTGGGTGGACGGCCAGGCGCTCGGCGCAACGCCAATCGGCGATTTCAGGACGACCATCGGGACGCACGAGGTGGTCTTCCGCCATCCGCAGTTCGGGGAACGGCGGCTCACGGCGCTCCTGACGCTCAAAGAACCGGCGCGCGTCGCCATCGACATGACGAAACGGTGATGACGATGAAAAGCATGCTGTTGCTCACGCTCGTCGCGTCGATCTCGTCGGCCTCGATCGCGTTCGCCGGCGACGAACCGCTGTCCGACGCGAAAGCGCTGTTCGCCGCCGCGTCGTTCGACGGGGCTCTCGCCGCGCTCGATCGCCTCGACTCCGCGAACGCCGCCCAACCGGAAGCGCTCGAATACAAGGCGCTCTGCCTGCTCGCGCTCGGCCGTCCCGCCGACGCGCAGAAGATCACCGAGACGCTGGTGACGACGGTTCCGACGTTTGCGCCGTCCGACGCGGACCTCTCGCCGAAGTTCCTCCAGCTGCTGACCGAGACGCGGCGCCGCATCGTCCCGACCATCGCGCGGCGCCTGTTCGCCGACGCGCGCGATCAGTACCGCTCGAAGAACACCGCCGACGCCAAACGGGTGTTCGAGGAGGTCATGACGCTGGCCGGCGATCGCGTGTGGCGTGATACCGCCGAAGCCGAGGACCTGCGGACGCTCGCGTCCGGCTTCCTCGAGCTGCTCGACGGCGCAGCCGCGCCCGCCCCGAAGGCGGCAGCCGAGCCGCCACCGCCGGCTGCACCGCCTGTCGTGCCGCCCTCGCCGGCGGCGGTCGCTGCCGCGCTCGGACAGCTCGAGGCGCCGGTGCCCATCCGCCAGACGATGCCGAAATGGGTCGCGCCCGATCGGGTCAGCGCCATGCGAACGTTCCACGGCACCATCAAGGTGCGCATCGGCGTCGACGGCCATGTCGTGGACGCGATGATCGCCACGCCAACGCATCCCGACTACGACAAGCTGCTCCTCGACGTCGCGCGAACCTGGCTGTACAAGCCGGCGCTCCGAAACGGACAGCCAATCGAGGTGGAGAAGGTCGTCGACTTCAATCTGCAGACGAAGTAGATCTACCCGTTGCCCGACGCGAAGCCGATAATCTCTCCGTGGGAGACTTTGACGACGATCTCGATCATCTCGCGTCGGAACTGAATCTCGTCGCGCCGCAGCGCACGGCGGAAGCGCCCGGCACCCACCGGTCGATTGAATCGTGGCTGCGGCGGCTGCGGGAGCTCGAGGGAAGCGACCTGCTGCTCGTCACCGGCGCGGCGCCGGTCGTGCGGGCGCAGGGCCGGCTGCTGCCGACGTCGGAGGTCGTGCTCGGCGCCGACGACATCACGGCGGCGGTGGCCCCGCTGATCCCGCCGCGGCTGCTCGACGCGTATCAACGCGGCGCGGCCGTCGATCTCGCGTTCACGGTTCGTGGCCTGGGACGCTTCCGGATGAACTATCACCGCGAGCGCGGCCGCGCGGCGGCCGCCATCCGCGCGCTGCCGCTGCGGATTCCCAGGCTCGCGGACCTCCACTTCACGCACGACATCGGCCTCCTCTCGACGCTGCCGCGCGGCCTCGTCCTGGTCGGAGGGCCCACGGGCTCCGGCAAGACGACGACCCTGGCGTCGCTCGTCGCAGAGATCAACGCCCGCGACGCGCGGCACATCGTCACCGTCGAGGATCCGATCGAGTACGACCACGCGCACCAGCGCTGCGTGGTCGAGCAGATCGAGATCGGCGTCGACGCGCCCGACTTCCCCACCGCGCTGCGGTCGGCGCTGCGGCAGGCGCCGGATGTGATGGTCGTCGGCGAGATGCGCGATCCGGAGACGATGCGCATCGCGGTCGCGGCTGCGGAGACGGGCCACCTCGTGTTCGCCACGGTCCACGCGACGGATGCCTCCGCGGCCGTGTCGAGAATTACGGACGGCTTCCCGGCGGAGCGCCAGAACGCCGTGCGCCAGGAGCTCGCCATGGCGCTCTCGGCGGTGCTGACGCAGACGCTGATTCCGACCGCATCGGGCGCCGTCGTTCCGGCGGCGGAGCTGCTGGTCGTGAGCTACGGCGCGCGCCAGCACATTCGCAAGAACGCGCTGCAGCACCTGCACCAGGAGATCACGATCACGCGCAAGGCAGGCTCGTTTACGTTCGAGGAATCGCTGGCGAAGCTCGTGGAGCGCGGCGCGATCGAACGGAACGAGGCGCGCCTGCGCGCGCCTCACCCCGAGGAATTCGACACGATCAAGATGTGATGACCGCTCGCCGTTCGCCACGGCGCGCTTCGTCGATCGCGGCGCACGCTGTACCGGCGCCGTAAGCCCGTTACCATGCCGGTAAGAAATGTTGATTCCAGCTGCGGGTTCTCTCAACAATCTGGAGCGGCACCTCGATTGCTCACGGGGCACCGTATGCGCATCACAGCGGCACGTCCTGCGCTGATCGTCGCGTGCGCGCTGACGGCAGCAAGCTGCGGCGGCGGCAGCATGCCGGCATCGCCGTCCGTTCTGAGCCCGCTTGCCGCGTCAGCCGGCGGGACGCTCCGACCACTGGACGATCCGACTCCGACTCCAGCGCCGGCTCCCGATCCTGCGCCACCTGCCCCCGCGCCGGATCCGCCGTTTCCGCCGCCCCCGACGCCGGCGACGGTCACGATCAACATCGTCGGGACCGCCGGCTCGAGCGCGTTCATGCCGAATCCGTCGGCCGCGAACATGGGGGATCAGATCGTCTTCAGCAACTCCGACGCGCGGGTGCACCACATCGTGCTCGATGGCGGGGCCGATCTCGGCGAGGTGCAGCCAGGCCAGTCCAGCGCGCCGACGGCGCTGACGACGCCCGCGGCGACGTTCCACTGCACCATCCACCCGACTATGGTTGGAGCGATCAACGGCGCTATCGCCGCGCCACCGTACGAGCCGCCGCCCGACGACTACTACGGGTATTACACCGGCCGCTGATGGCGGCCCCGCCGATCCGGCGGGCTGACCCTCGCGGCGACGAGTGGTACTCCCCCCCTGGACAAGACCGTGTCTTCGGACCGATAGTGTGCGCGGAAAGGACACCCTCGCCATGCATAGACTCCATATCACGACACTCGCGGCCGCCGCCCTGCTCTGCGGAGCGACGGCCTTCGCCCAGGCGCCGATTCAGCCGGTCATGATGAAACAGCTGAAGCCGGACGTCTGGGCGGGCCTCGGCGGCTCGGGCGGCAACAGCACGATCTACATCGGCAAGACCGGCGTCATCGTCGTGGACGCGAAGCAGACGGAGGCAGGCGCCAAGGACCTGCTGGCCGAGATCGCGAAGATCACGCCGAAGCCGGTGACGACCGTCTTCCTGACGCACAGCGACGGCGATCACGTGAACGGGCTCGTCGCCTACCCCGCCAGCGTCAAGGTGATCGCCCACGAGAACAACAAGAAAGAGCAGCAGGCCGCCATCGCGGCGGGCGGCCGCGGCGCCCCGCCGCCGGATCGCCTGCCGTCGCAGGTCACGACGAAGCAGAAGGAGACGATGACGATCGACGGCGTGAAGCTGGAGCTCTATCACTGGGCGCCGGCGCACACGAGCGGCGACCTGATCGTCTACTCGCCGCAGAACAAGATCGTCTCGACCGGCGACATCGTCGTCACCAACCGCGCCGACGACAATCCGAACATCCACATGGACAAGAACGGATCGGTCGAAGGGTGGATGGCGAACGTGAAGGGGATGGTCGGCCTCAACGCGGACATGTACGTCACCGGCCACGGCGACATCCTCACCAAGGCCGATCTGCAGCGGAAGTTGACGGCCGTGACCGAGCGGCGGAACAAGATCGCCGCGATGGTCAAGGAGGGCAAGTCGCTCGAGGCGATCAAGGCGGCCCTGCCCGACGCGCCCGCTCCTGGCCGTGCGGCCGCGCCACTTGCCGCCGCCAACGCGGCCCCGGCCGCCGGCCGTGGCCCCGCGCCCGGATTCGTCGACGCGGTGTACGCGGAGCTCACGAAGAAGAAGGCCACGTAGGACAGAACCGCACGAACCCATCGATTCCCCCGACCTGAACGGGCTTCAGGTACCAACCTTGCGCATGCAGATGGTTGGAGGAATCGATGGGTATCGAGCGACGGGAAAAAGGACGCCGGGCAGAGGTCGTCAAGGCCGTCGTGGACCACGTCGTTCACAGACCGGAAACCACTGTTACGCTCGAAGGATTGCAGGACTTCCTCCATATTCCGCAGGAGGCCGCGGGACGGATCGTCTCGAGCCTGGTCAACGCGGGCATCGTGCGCGAGGTGCGCGACGGCGTCTGGACGCGCGTCCCGGACCTCCCTCCGAGCGCCACGTAGTCCTTTTGCCATCCTCAAATTGAGCACCGGATTTCCGTTACATTTTCGCGCCTGAGCTCACAGCCGCGCTCGACCTTTTCAGGCCCGCCACAGCCGTAATCGTGTACCATCCGGGGCCATGCCGACACACGATTCCGCCCGCATCCTGGCCCGCCGGTCGTTCTTCTCGAAACTGGGCTTCGGCCTCGTCGGGGGCGCAGCCGCTGGCGCGGCCGGTTCGCCGGCGCTGGCGCAGTCGTCCGAGGGAACCCGCTTCGACCCTGCGCGCCACTCGCAGGACGACTGGTACGGCCAGGTGCCCGGCAAGCATCGCTTCGTCTTCGACGCGCCGTATCCTGACGGGATCTCCAGCGCGCTGCAGTTCATCAACAACTACTACAACCTGAACGTCAGCGAGTACGGTCTGAAGGACAGCGACCTCGCGGTCATTCTCGTCGCGCGGCATCAGTCAACGATGTTCGGCTACAGCGATGCCGTCTGGGCGAAATACGGCAAGCCGATCGCGGACCGTATCAACCTCGTCGATCCCAAGACGAAACAGCCGCCGATGGCCAACATGTACAAGGATCGCCTCGACACGCTGATCAAGCGTGGGGTGCAGATCGCCGTGTGCCAGCAGGCGACGCGCGGCAACGCGGGCGCCATCGCCATGGCTACTAGTCAGACGCAGGAGGCGGTGTTCGAGGAGTTGAAGGCGAACCTGCTTCCCAACGCGCGGTTGGTGCCGGTCGGCATCCTCGCGGTCAACCGCGCGCAGGAGCACGGCTACTCGCTGTCGGTCAGCGAGCGCGCTTAGTTCGTTCCCTTCGCGAACATCTTCGCGAACTCGTCGTTGGTGCCGACGCGCCCGTGCGTCGGCACGTGCTGCGCGACGTCGAGCTTCAGCTTCACGATGTTCTGATACAGCGTCCTGGTCGCCGCGGTCGGCGCGGCGATCGCCGCGCCCTGCGCCGGCGGTGAATAGAGATCCGCGTTGTAGAGGATTTTCTCCTTCGGTAGGTAGGCCATCAGCATGTCCTGGCTGTGATTCCCCTGCCGCAGCGACGGGTCGCCCAGCTCGTACGCCATATCCTGCACGTGGAAGATCTGCAGCATCCGCACGCCGTCGGTGACGACGTACGGCGCCGTCGCGCGCGTGTCGCCGCCAACGGCTTCAATCGGCGCCGGCCGCCTGCTGATCATGTACATCGGCGAGTAGACGGCGAGGCGATCCGGGTCCAGCGTTCGCGGCGCCGGGTAGAACATGATGTCGAGGTAGTACTGCTTGTTCGTCTCGTGCGTGACGATCGTCGTCCCCTGCGACAGGAACGTGCGAAGGCCGCCGGCGTGATCGAAATGATGGTGCGTGTTGACCAGGTACTTGATCGGCTTGTTCGGTACGAGCCGGTTGGCTTCGGCGATGACGGCAAGCGACCGCGCCTCGTTGTTCGGCGCCTCGACGACGGCGACGAAGTTGCTGAATTCCACGACCATGCTGTTGTGCGTGCCGCCGGTCACCGCCCACACGCCGTCGGCGAGCTTCTGGCTCTGGGCCCGGACCGGCGCGAGCGCCGCCGTGCGCACCGCCTCGGGCACCGGCATCGTCGTCACCGGCACGTTGGCCTTCACGTCGGTGATCTTGTACTCGTAGTAGTTGTGCGCGGGGTTCAGGCGCGGGTCGCCCTGGTGGACGTGCACGAGCTGCGGGAACTTGATGCCGTTGAAGTCCTTGTACTGCGTGTAGCGCATCTCGTAGTCCATGTCGCCGTAGACCGGGTTCGGGAACCACGTGTCCACGAGCTCCACGAGATTCTGATCGTTGACCGTCACGTTCATCTTGTACTTGCCGAGCAGCGTGAACGAGACGATCGTCACCTTCCGGCCGAACTGCGAGAGGCCGAAGTCTGACGGGCCGACGATCGGCGTGGTGATGGCCGTCGCGTCGGTGGCCGCGAGCCCCGCCTTCAGCGCGCCGTGCGGCGTCAGCGCGAGCTCGAGCTGCCGCAGGATGTTGTACGACACGCCGTCGAGATACATGCGCGTGAAGGGAACGGGCATCGTCCCCTGCACGTCCCACGCGAAGTTGCCGCTCAGGATGGCGGTGACGTGCTGCTCGGGCATCGGCACGCGGCCGAAGGTTGGATAGCTGCCCTGCCGGCGCGTGTAGTCCTCGCGCGACCACTTCGCGTCGTAGTCGATGACGCGCGTGTAGTCGGCGACCTCGAAGTGCGGCCAGTCGGTGTCGAGCCCGTAGGTCTGGCCGATTTGCGACGACCAGCCGGCGCCGGAGTACTGGATGGTCTTCAGGTTCTCGCCGCCCATCGCCTTGAGCGACGCCTGCAGGACGGCGCGCGCATCCTGCGCGGACGCGGTCGCGGCCGGCAGTCCGAGGACGACAATGAGGATCAACAGCCTTCGCACCATGAGTCCCTCCCGAAAAGAGCATGCGCAGTGTGCCATGGGCCTATAATCCCCGCAACCCGAACCACGATGGCGCGCTGCGCGCGCAACCACGAAGCGCACGAAGACATTTCGGGAAACGGAGATGTGCGATGACGATGAAGAAGTGGGCGTGCCTGGGACTGCTGACGGCGCTTGCGGGATGCTCGTCGCCACAGGCTCCCGCGTCGAATGCCACGCCGCAGGCGGCGGATCCACGCTCGGATGGCGCGGAAAACGTCAGGCTCGTCGGCTACAACGACATGCAGGGACGCCAGGGACTTCAGCTGACCGCGAAGTCCGACCCGGCCAATGGCAACTGGGTGTACGTCGGGCTCACGCCGAACGACCGCAACGATCCGCAGGCGTCTGACGACGGCGAAGGTAACGATGAACCGATCCTCAACCCGATTACGGGCAAGATGGAATGGAACGGTACGGCCATCCTGAACATCGACGACCCCGCGAACCCGAAGTTCGTGTGGCACATCCCGAACGAGGAGGCGCACGTCAACTCGCGATCGGTGTCAGTCGTCTATGACTACGGCTTCAATTCGGACCCCGCGGGTCACGACTACCTGATCCGCAGCTGGGACACGGGCAAGAAGTTCAAGTTCGAGATCTGGGACATCACCACGCGCGGCACCGACCCGTCGAAGATTTCCAAAGTGTCCGAGATCACGGGAACGCCGCCGAACAACTGCGGCCCCGGCTGCGGCGGCACGTTCATCAGGCGCGCGCACAAGGGATGGTGGTCGCAGAAGTCCGGTTTGTTCTATTCGAGCTCGGGTGAGCCCGGCTATCGCGGCCTGACCGTCATCCACATCTGGGATCTGAAGGACCCGAAGCATCCGAAGTTCATCGGACGCGCGGCATCTCCCAGTCAGCGGGACGGCACGCCCGGTTACCAGAACGAGTACGCGCATCACCCCATGGTTGACGAGGAGAACCATCGTCTCTACATCGGCTTCCGCGGCTCGGGCCTGGCCGGCGGCTGGGACATCACGGACGTGACGAAGCCGAAGATGGTGTGGCTGATCGATACGAACCCGCCTGGACGCGGGCCGCACACGGTGTCGCCGATCAAGTACGAGGAAGTGCCGAACTTCAAGGGCCCGGACGGCCTGCCGCGCACCTACGCGTTCATCACCGATGAAGCTGCCGGCACCGCGGACATGAGACCGTGCACCAGCGGCATCCGGTCGAAGGCGTACATGGTGGACATTACCGACGAAACGCATCCCTTCCCGGTCTCGACCTGGCAGGTGCCGGTCGGCAACTTCTGCGACAAGGGCGGACGCTTCGGGCCGCATCAGCATGCGGAGAAGGTGAACAGCGAGATCAACCGATTCGAGGACAAGCTGGCGTGGGTCGCCTACTTCAACGCGGGCATCCGCGTGGTTGATCTCTCAGATCCGTACAACCTGAAAGAGGTTGGCTATTACCTCCCGAAGACGAACTCGCAGTCGCATCCGATTGCGAAGGGACAGCCGACGGCGATTCAGATCAACGACGTCACCATCGACCACCGTGGGCTGGCGTATGCCTCGGATCGCGTGGGGACGGGGTTGTTCGTGCTCGAGTACACGGGGAAGAAGAAGCCGGCGACGGCGACGAAATAGGTGGCAGGAGGCAGGTGGCAGGTGGCAGGAGGTGGCAGCGCCTCCCTGCTACCTGCTCCCTGCGACCTGCTGCCACCGGCCCCCTGCCACCTGCCCCCTAAAACCGCGTGATCACCTCAAACGTCGCCGCGCGCGGCGTCTGCGGATTCGTGAACGTCCCGAACGTCTGCGGGTTGTAAATCCGGTTCGCTCCCTGGCGGCTGAACTCGGTGAAGTGCCCCGCGTTGAGGAGATTGAACACCTCGAAGGCCAGCTCCACGTTGCGGCCCCCGCCGAACGGAACGCGCTTCCCCGCCTTCACGCCGACGATGTGGACGTCAGGCGCCCGCGGCTGCCCTTCGCCGCGCGTCGGGTAGAAGAAGCGGATGCGCGTGGCGAGCGGGTTCGACTGCCGCACGCCGGTTGA
>Ga0070698_100007279_pt1 | contig 11988 bp, 10 predicted proteins | sample KBSK1502metaG_FD_65477 | JGI IMG/M metagenome (GOLD analysis project Ga0070698, IMG submission 65477) | Corn, switchgrass and miscanthus rhizosphere microbial communities from Kellogg Biological Station, Michigan, USA - KBS K1-50-2 metaG | ecosystem: Host-associated > Plants > Roots >...
CCCTCTGCTTGTTGTATGGATTGTCGCTTGCAGCTAGATGCTTCGAAATTTGTGAGAAGCATGGCTGTGGCCAAAAAGCTGCCGGGGGAAAAGCTGCGTCAAGTACTTGATTTGGAAAAAGATAAGCAGAACAAAGTCGAACCCAGCCCGACGCCTGTGCGAGATCGCGCTATGTGTGTCGGCTAATTGACAGCGTCCCGCCGCAGCCCCGCCGACTTGCAGCATGATCCTCCCCTACTGGTTAAGAGCCTACATGCGTAACACAGTTCACGCCCCAGGCATTACCCTGCGACGTGCGCGACTGAGGCGAAACATCCAAGCAGCCACTCAAAAGGCTTTTACGCCTTTGAACTTCACGTCTCGGGATGAGCTGCTGAGCTGGGCGGAGAAGCGAGAAAATACGTGTGATGCGTTCTGAGAAAGAGTGGGTATCTCGGCCCGGATGCTTGGTGGCAAGTCTTTCCTTGCACATCTCAAATCGAACGAGGCGGATTATGCTGCGTTCTCCAGTCCGGCATTCCGAAATGAAATACGAGCGATGGCACTCCAGTCGCTATCTCCCAAGCCCTGCGCCATGGCAGCCACAAATCGATCGTGAACCAGACTGGCCATTGGCATGGGTACGGCGGCTTCTTCCGCAGCAGCTAACACCAGCCGGTTGTCTTTCAATCCGAGCGGCAATTTGAAACCTACCGGTTCGAAATGATTGGCGGCGATCATGCCTCCGTAATTGATGACCACTGGCGCCGAGAACAGCGAGCCGGTGAGAACCGCCAGGAACTTGCTTGGATCCACCCCGGACTTTCGGACCAGGGAAAAGGCTTCAGCCAAGCTCTCAATCGTGGTGGAAATCAGGAAATTTCCCGCCAGTTTGGTTACGTTCGCCGAGGATGGTTCCTCGTCAACCACAAATGTCTTCTGTCCCAGGGCGTCGAACAACAGCTGACAGCGCTCAATTTGCTTGACCGGCCCGGCGGCAACGATGAAGAGCTTGGCTGCGGCAGCAGCCTCGGGACGACCAAAGACCGGAGCAGCAATGTAGTGCTGCTGCCTTTCCCGGTGTGCTGCCGCCAGTCTTCGGGAAAGGGCGACACTGATCGTGCTCATACCAATATGAACAGCGCCGGCTGGGAGCAACTGAAGAGCTTGCCCGGGGCCGAGCAGAGCATCTTCAACGGCACGATCATCGGCGAGCATGGTGATCAATGCCTCTACTCCGGAGGCGGCCTCCCCTGGAGTTCCGGCAACTTCTGCGCCTAGCGGCCGCAACTCCTCCGCACGGCTTCGAGTCCGGTTGTAGAGCACGAGTTTGTGCCCCGCTTTGATCAGGTTGCGAGCCATAGCTGATCCCATTTTTCCTAGCCCAATGAACCCTACTTTCATTTTCTTGTCCTCCTTCTTTTGTTCATGCTCCTGACTATTCCCATAATTCGCCTCACCATCTTACTTATAGGAATGCCCCCAGTCACCGTGGGACTTTTGGCATGGGATGCGGCATGGTGGCCGGTCTCTCGGGAAGGACTGGAGCTCGGTGCGGCGGAAATTCTCTGTCTTGCATCGGGGCCACCTGCCTTCCTGACCGCAAAGCTTCGATCTGTTGCGGCTCGAGAGGTCGTCCGGGATGTTCGGACATTGCGGGACGCATTAGGCGGAGCGGTATAGTCGGTGGAGGGGGCGTGGCTCTGGTAATTAACCTCGGAGGACTCATCCGTGTCGAAGGCTGCGGCTTTCCACTCGCCTCGGGAGGAGACGTTCTCGCCGAGTTTCCCGCGGGCCTCTTTTGCGGACTCTGAGCATGTGCAGGCCGGCCGGCTCCTTCGCCGTTTTTGTTGGCAGCAACCAATCGCTGTGTACGAACCGGGGGCGGAGATACAGGCTTTCCCGGCGTAAGAGCACTCCTCGTCGGATTAGCGGGCGGATGTGGGATAATCTCCGCCTTTTCGAGTTGATCTGGGGGACACGCACAAGGTGATGGGCCACAGGGTGTCCACTGCTGAAGACACTCGTCGGCACCGCAGTGGTTGCGATCGTCTTGTACGCGTAATGCCCGACGCGTATGTTAGCGACCGCATGTCCCAACCACAATTCGTCTTGAGCATCAAATTCGAGTGCGAACTCGCGGTTACTGTCACATATTGCCCAGATCGGAGATGTTCGTATGACCTTGGTGTTAGAGAAACCACGCACGTTGCGAACACCCACTGGTTCGAGAATTGGAGAACGGAGCAAACGGGTGCAGGGGTGTATACTCGCCCGCGTTCAATCACTGAATGATTTGAACATCTCAAAATGGGGGAAAACACAATGCATTGGCTAGGAGTAGTGCTGATTGGTCTGGTTATCGGGGCAATAGCAAAGCTTCTGATGCCGGGCAAAGATCCCGGTGGGTTCATTGTGACGATACTCCTAGGCATCGCCGGTTCAGTAGTAGGAACCTGGATCGGGCGAGCCGTCGGCCTCTATCAGGAAGGTCAAGCCGCTGGCTTCATTATGTCGGTAGCGGGAGCGTTATTGATCCTCGCCATTTATCACATAATCCGAAGAAAACGTCCGGCGTGACAAGTGGGTAGTGGCTAGTGATTAGCGGCTAGAGCGTCCTGGTGCAACTACGCGCTGGTGTACTTGCCACTACTAATCTACGCTTGCGTAATATGTCCGAGCGATTTGCCTTTCGGGATCTCCGGGAATTATTTGCCAAGGCGAACGAGGAGAAGTCTGGTGATCAGTTGGCGGGGCTGGCGGCGCGATCAGAGCGTGAACGCGTGGCGGCCAAGTGCAGGCTGGCGGATCTGTCTCTGGCAGAAATAGTCCAACAGCCCCTGATCGATCCTTCTGAGGACGACGTCAGTCGCCTCATCCTTCAAACCTTCGACGAAGAAGCTTTCCAGCCTGTCAGAAGCATGACGGTGGGCGAATTCCGTGAGTACATCCTGGGAGATGCGACTAGCGAAGCAGAGCTGCGGCAAGTTCAGCGCGGCATCACGCCAGAAATCGCGGCCGCGGTGGCCAAGATCATGAGCAACAAAGATCTGGTCCTGGCCGCGGCCAAGATCCGCAACATCACGAAGTGCCGAAACACCATGGGCCAGCCTGGGGTGTTAGGAATTCGCGTGCAACCTAACCATCCGGCTGATGACGTTGGCGGAATTTTGCTTTCCACGTTTGAAGGCCTGCTTTATGGGTGTGGCGATGCAGTGATCGGTGTGAATCCTGCCACCGATTCAGTGGAAACGGTTAGCTCCATACTGCGCGGACTCGAACGTCTGGTCGATGTGTATAAGATCCCGACTCAAACCTGTTGTCTGGCGCACATTACCACTCAACTTGCCGCATTGCGTGGCGGAGCTCCCGTGGACCTTCTTTTTCAATCCATCGCCGGCACAGAAACAGCGAATCGAAGTTTTGGAGTTACTCTCGCCATGCTGCAGGAGGGACGAGAAGAGGTAATCGAACATCACGAGCGACGTGCTGTTGCTTGGGTAGGCGATAATCTGATGTACTTTGAAACGGGGCAGGGAAGCGCATTATCGGCGGAAGCTCATCATGGCGTCGACCAACTGACCTTGGAAGCGCGGGCGTATGGTGTTGCGCGAGCATTCGATCCATTTTTGGTGAACAGCGTAGTCGGCTTTATCGGCCCAGAATACTTGTATGATGAAAGGCAAATCATTCGCGCTGGGTTGGAAGATCACTTCATGGGAAAACTGCTGGGTCTGCCCATGGGGTGCGATGTCTGTTACACCAATCACGCGGCCGCGGACCAGAATTCGGCCGACAATCTCATGTTGTTGCTAGCGGCCGCAGGGTGCAACTACTTCATGGGTGTTCCCTGTGCCGATGATGTGATGCTGAACTATCAATCCACCAGCTACCACGATGCCCTCGCGGTAAGAAGAATCTTCAAACTTCAGCCTGCTCCAGAATTTCTGGCCTGGTTGCAATCCATGGGAATCTATCGAGATTCGGAACCAGCTTCGCTTGATGCCTCGGCGAGGCGTAAGTTGCTGCAAGGGCTGGAGTCGTCGCTAGAAAAGACCGTCTAATGTCTTCTGAGTCGGACGAATCGCTAGCTTGGCCCGAAATCGTTACCAAAATTCGAGCGCGTACTCCAGGGCGTCTGATCGTGGGCCGGTCGGGCGCTGCCTATCGAACCGGTACTCAATTGGAGCTGCGTGCAGCTCACGCTAATGCACGGGATGCTGTCCGCGCAGAACTGGATCTGGAAAAACACCTTGGCGCAAATTTCGTGAATCGGTGGGGCCTGTTCGAGGTTTGTACTCGTGCGAAATCTAAAGATGATTTTCTACTGCGTCCCCCCCTAGGGAGGAGTTTCAGCGAAGCATCTCGAACTGATTTGTTGAAACGTTGTCACCCAACGAATAATGTGCAGATAGCCATTGGCGACGGGCTGTCGGTAGCCGCGATTTCTGCCCAGGTTCCAACCTTGCTTCCGCTTCTGTGCGAAGGAGCTAAGGCACGAGGCTTTACAGTGGGGCAGACATTTGTAATCCGTCATTGTCGGGTAGGCATCCTCAATGACATCGGGGAGGTACTTCATCCAACGGTTGCCATACTGTTGATCGGAGAACGACCGGGTTTAGCTACGGCGGTGAGTCTATCCGCGTACTTGGCCTACTGCCCGCTCGTGAGTCACACCGACGCTGACCGAAATCTCATTTCCAACATTCACGATCGCGGCGTAAAGGCGCACGCCGCCGCTACTCGGATCCTGAATCTCGCAGCACAAATGATGAAAGCCAAAGGCAGCGGCTCGCAATTGAGAGAACAGTCGCCGGCACTTGAAACGTAAAAGCCGGTTTATTTGAAAACGCCCCAAACCTCCTGCGCGCGGGGGGCCTCGTCTCGTGGAAACGGCCACTGCCGCGGACTCCCTTTGATTGAAGGGCAACCCTTTGCCGTAAATTACCGTCCTAACTCAGCCTCTTCCTCTGCACTGCTCAGTCAACGCGAAGTCTCTGAAATCCGAAGTTGCAATTAAAAGGGTCCTTATGGTGAACAATTTTCGCAAAACTTTCCCCAAATCTGGTTTTGCTTTGCCGGCTCTCATTCTCTTCTCGCTCTTTGCGATTTCCCTGAATGCATCTGCTGCTTGCCAACCTGGACCCACCGACCCTTCCGTGACTGTGTGTACGCCTACGCAAAACCTGATTGTGCCCAACCCCACTCACGTCGTGGCCAGCACCACGGATTCGCAACACAAAGTCACGGCGGTCCAAATCTATGTTGATAACGTGCTCATGACCAAAGTGAATGCCAATACGATCGACGCGTATATCAACCTGGCGGTCGGAAATCACTTGGTCACAGTGCAAGCCTGGGACGACAGTGGAGCAACCTTCAAGAAAAATGTAAACGTAAGCATGAGTCCGCCGTGCAAATTGTCGGCAGTGAACCAATCCATTACTATTTGCACTCCAAGTGGCGGAGTCAAGGTAAGTTCTCCGGTTCACCTCGTGGCCGGAACGACAGACTCGAGTCCGGTACAGACCATTCAGATTCTTGAAAATGGGGCCTCGATCTATCAGACCAAATCTCAAACCTTGGATGTATATCTGACTAATCTGGCGGCCGGGACGCACAACCTGACCATCACTGCACAGGACCAGAACGGCGTTTCCTTCAGCAAACCATTGTCTCTCCGGGTAGTTTCGACCAGCGGGATGACAAAGTTGAAGCACATCATCTTTTACGTGCAGGAAAACCGTTCCTTCGATAATTATTTCGGTGTGCTGGGAAGATACCGAGCTTCCAAAAATTTGCCCAGTGCGATTGATGGTCTCCCCCTTGGTACCACGCTGTATAACACCCAAGGCAAAGCGGTTCATCCCTTCCACTTTCAGACGGTGTGTCACGAAAACCTGAGTCCATATTGGAATGAAAGCCACCGCGATTGGAACGGCGGCAAAATGGACGGATTCATGAAGACCTCCACTTCGGTGCCTTCGAGCATTGATCCCACGGGCACGCGAGCGATGGGCTATTACGACGAAACCGACCTCCCGTACTATTACGAGTTGGCAACTCAATTCGCCACGAGTGACCGGTTTTTCTCGCCCGTGATGACAAATACCAACGCCAACCGGATGTACCTTTTTGCCGGAACATCATTTGGTCACATTTTCCCTGACACTCCGCCGAAGGGAGGATGGTTGCAACCTACGATCTTTGACAAGCTGGATGCGGCAAACGTTCCCTGGCGTTACTACTATCAGGACAACGGCAGCTACTTGCCGCAGTGGTCCACGTACCAGCGCGATGCCACGAAGATGTATCCCATTTCTTCTTGGTATAAAGATGTGCAGAATGAGGCGTCTCTGCCATGGGTAATCTTCATTGAGCGCGCCGGACCTTCCGGTCTGGATGAGCATCCTGGTAACAACATCCAGCTGGGCGAGGCGAATACAAAAAAGATCATCGATGGGCTGATGAATAGTCCCTCATGGGCGTCCTCGGTGTTTATCTTGTCGTATGACGAAGCGGGAGGTTTGTACGACCATGTGTTGCCTGCAAGCGCTGTTCCGCCTGACACCTTTCCCCCCATGCTGAAAGCGGGAGATCAACCTGGCGATTTCGCGCACATCGGATTTCGCATACCTATCGTGGTTGTTTCTCCTTGGGTGCGGCCAAACTTTGTGTCTCATACCTGGCGCGATTTGACCTCCATCCTGCGACTGATCGAGGTCCGGTTCAACGTGCCCGCGCTCACCGCGCGCGATGCCGCCGCGGACAATATGTTGGAGTTTTTTGATTTCTCAACGCCCCACTGGTTGACTCCTCCACCGCTACCGGTCCAACCAGCCAACGGGGTATGCGACTTCAATAAGGAAAAGGCACCGGGGTTCTAAAGCGGCACTTAGCATTTGGCACTTAGCATTTAGCCATTACGGACAGGTGATGGTTCCTCAAGGTTGGTGAGGGGCTAAATGCTGAGTGCCTCTTGTCCCACCTCAACCGCGAAGGGAACCACCACTGTCCTGTAATGGCTAAATGCTAAGTACTAAATGCTAGGTGCTGCATTCTTTTCCCTCCGATATAATCCAGTGCCTCAATCGCAATGCAGGGCAAGCTTCACGTGCGAGGTGCGATGCAAATACGTCCGGGGATTGAACTGGCCGGCCTGAGCGATGTGGGATGTCAGCGGAAGAACAACGAGGATCGCTACTCCTATTGGGAGCCTGTGAGCGACGAAGAGTTCCGTCGCAAGGGCCGGCTGGCTATAGTCGCCGACGGTATGGGCGGATATGAAGGCGGCCAGGAAGCCAGCGGCATTGCTGTAGAGACTGTCGAGGAAGTTTATGCCGGCACTCTCAACGATGATCCCCGATCATTGCTGAACGCCGGATTTCGCGCCGCCCACCAGCGCATCCAAGAGCAGGCCAGCAAAAACCTAGCGTTGCATGGCATGGGGACCACGTGCACTGCCATCGCCCTGCTCGGAAACACTCTCCACTTTGCTCACGTCGGGGACAGTCGCCTGTATTTAGTTCGCGATGGTTCTATATCCGCTCTTACTCGGGACCACTCCTACGTAAACCGGTTGGTGGAAGATGGGATTCTCAGTGCGGAAGAAGCGGAATCCCATCCCCAGCGCCATATTCTTACTGCCGCCCTGGGTTCGGGCGCCGAAGTATTTCCAGAGATGTCACCCGAGCCAATGTCGCTGGAAAAAGACGATGTCCTGGTCCTTTGCACCGACGGTCTATGGGGTGCGGTAGCCGAGAGTGAACTAAAAAGCGCGGTCGCAAGACCACCGCTACAGGCATGCAAGAATCTGGTCGCATTGGCAAAACAGCGGGGCGGGCCCGATAACATCACGGTGCAGGTGCTCAAACTGAGTACGTAGGGAAGTAGCAAACGGGCATAACCGGCTAAGACTCATCACCTTTCGCTCGACCAAAACACTTCAGCCAAGTGGAAAACGGCTGCACATTTGAGGCTTCCCGCCTCATCCCATCTCCTCGCAAGTGGTTGAAACCACAATATCTGTTTTGAAATCGCTTGCCGTTCTGACTGGCATCGCGATTGCTAATGTCTTTTATGTCGATAAATTCTATTAAAAAAATAGGGTTTATGGCAGTATAGAAAACCATGAAGATCTCGCAAAAGGGGTTGTACGCGCTGCAGGCCATGATGATGCTGGCCCGCCACTACAACCAGGGCGCCATCCGCATTCGCGATGTCGCGTATGAAGAAGAACTGCCGGAAAAATTCCTCGAACTGATTTTGCTGGAATTGAAAAATGCACGCATCGTGGAAAGCGTGCGCGGCGCCAAGGGCGGATATCAGTTGCGGCGTCCTCCGTCGGAGATCTATCTCAGCGAAATTATCCGCCTGATTGATGGGCCGCTGGCGCCTTTTGGAGATGCCGAGCAACTTCGCAGTTTGATCGATCGCGACGCGGAGCATCGCGCTCTTTACCGCGTGTTCCTCGACGTTCGCGACGCGGCTGCCCGCATCCTCGAGCACACTTCGTTGGCCGATATTGTCAGCGGGCAACGTACAGAAGCATTGAAGGCGAGAAAGAGACGCAAGAAAAAGGAAGCCGAGAGTGGCATTTTGCCGATGGTAGTTCCGGGGAAGAAATGAATAAGGTCCTCATCATATTTGTTTTCATTCTTAGTTTTTCTATTTCAGGCTGGGGGCAAGGAACTGTCATTCGAGTAGGAGCGTTTCCGAATATCACGCACCCGCAAGCCATGGTGGGCAAGGCCAACGGATGGTTCGAAAAAGCGCTCGGCTCCAACGTAAAAATCGACTGGAAGAGTTTCAATGCTGGACCTTCTGCGATTGAAGCCCTGTTTTCCGGGGCCATCGATATGACCTACATCGGTCCCAATCCGGCCATCACTGGCTATGTCCGATCCCAAGGGGAAGCACTGCGAATCGTCGCAGGAGCAACCAGCGGAGGAGCATCGCTGCTTGTGCGCAACGACTCTGGGATCAACAAGCCGGAAGATTTCCACGGCAAGAAAGTGGCGTCGCCACAGATGGGAAACACCCAGGATGTCGCCTTACGAGCCTGGTTGAAGGCGCACGGAATGAAATCCGCCGACAAGGGCGGAGATGTGCAAGTAATCCCGCTGGCGAATCCTGACCAACTCACATTGTTTTTGAAAAAAGAACTGGATGCCGCTTGGGCGCCCGAGCCGTGGGCAACGCGGCTGATCCGCGAAGGCAACGGACGTTTGTTCCTGGATGAGCGTGATCTATGGCCCCAAGGTCAGTTCGTAACCGCACATCTCATCGTGAGCACTAAATTCTTGCGCGAGCATCCGGATTTGGTGAAGACATGGATTCGTGCACACGTAGAACTCACGGATTGGATCAATGATCATCTGCCCCAAGCCAAGAACATACTGAACCAACAGATTCAAAGGGAAACCAGCAAGGCTCTTTCCGCTAGCGTGCTTGATGAGGCCTTCGGCCGGCTACAGGTTACTTACGATCCCGTGCGAAACGCTCTGCTGACTTCGGCTCGATCCGCCTACGACGCTGGCTTTCTCGGACGTCAAATGCCGGATCTATCAGGAATGTACGACTTGACCTTGTTAAATCAGGTTTTGGCGGAAAAAGGAAAGAAGGCGATCCAATGACAGCCAACCCAACTCCTCAGCCATCTTTTTCTGGCGAGCATAGAAGTCCAGCTCGTGCCGCATTGAACCGCTGGAAGGCCGGAGTAGGATTAGCCGTAATGCCCCATCCGTCGGCCGAAACGAAGGCCAGCGCCAAAGTCTCATTGCAGGGAATTTCGCTGAGCTACAAAGCGAACGGCGGAACACATCTACTCGCGCTTGAAGACATCAACCTGAAAGTGAATCCTGGGGAGTTCGTTTGCGTTGTCGGGCCCTCGGGCTGCGGCAAATCAACTTTTTTGCACTTGATCGCCGGGCTGCAGCAGCCGAGTTCGGGTAAGGTGCTGATCGACGACAAGGCGGTGGAGGGACCGGGGACAGATCGCATTCTCATTTTCCAGGAACTCGGTCTGTTTCCGTGGCTGACGGTCGGCGGGAACGTCGAATTCGGAATGAAGATGAAAGGGATCTCCAAGGCCGAGCGCCAGGAGAAGATCCAGTACTACCTGCGACTAGTCCACCTGGGAAAATTCAAAGATAGTTACATTCACCAATTGTCCGGCGGAATGCGGCAGAGGGTAGCACTGGCTCGCGCACTGGCGAAGGAGCCGGACGTCTTGCTGATGGACGAGCCGTTCGCTGCACTGGATGCGCAAACCCGCGACCTGCTGCATGACGAACTGGAACGCATCTGGGCGGAAACTGGAAGGACGATTATTTTCGTGACCCACAATGTCCGCGAAGCGGTGCGGTTGGGTGATCGTGTGGTGCTGTTTACCTTCCGTCCGGGGCGAGTGAAGCGGGAATTCCTGGTTGGCCTGCCGCGGCCTCGTCATCTGGAAGATGTGGCGGTCGCAAAAAACGCGCGCGAGATTCTCGACGACCTGCGCGAGGAGATCAACAAGTCCCTGGAGGCGGAATACAGCCATGAAGCGGTTCGCTAGATACCTGGTGTTTTATTCGGCCTTGATCGGAATCTGGTTCTTACTGGCCAAGCTAAAGGTGTGGCCGCCGTACGTGTTCCCAACCCCGCAAGGCGTATTGGAGTCGCTTTGGGCCGGCTTCTCCGATCACAGCTTCTGGATTGCTATCGGCGTCAGCATGAAGCGCATGCTGCTGGGATATAGCCTCTCTGTGATATTGGGAATGGTCTTAGGTTTGGGCGTTGCGAGTAACAAGTTCCTGGAACAGACTGTGGGCGGCCTCTTGGTCAGCCTGCAAAGTTTGCCGAGTATCTGCTGGTTGCCCCTCGCGGTGCTCTGGTTCGGACTGACCGAGAAAGCCATCCTCTTTGTGGTGGTAATGGGCTCGCTGCTGTCGGTCACCATCGCCATGGAAACAGGACGGCAGCAGATGCCGAAGATTTATGGAATGGCGGGAAGGAATTTGGGTGCGCGAGGCTTCCCATTGTTTTGGTATGTCTTGCTTCCCGCGAGCCTGCCGTACATCGTTTCAGGACTGAAGCAGGGATGGGCATTTGCCTGGCGCTCCCTGATTTCCGGCGAAATGATTTTCGTAAGCCTGGGATTGGGCCAGATGCTGATGATGGGACGCGACCTGAATGATATGAGTCTGGTCATCGCGGTCATGATCCTGATCGTCGCCATCGGATACATCGTGGATGGTCTGGTGTTCAGGACAATCGAACGCAGGTTGCAGCAAAAGTGGGGATTGACGCCCGCCACGTAGGCCGATATTCCGCAGATTCCCAGGGTCCAGAGCTGACAACAACGAAGGACAGAACTTGCTTTTAATACAAGTTAGTTTATCGACTTAGTGCAGATAAGATAAAACCCAACACTCAACCAGATGGCGTGCGTGTGGTTTCCCAAGCCGAAAACCAATGAAGGAGCCGATTCGCATGCGAGCGTATTCAGGATGGTTTAAAGCCGCGTTGTTGATAGCCGCCATGACAACGAGTGTTTTTGCCCAGTCAGCTTGGCCGACGAAGCCGAAAAAAGCACGCGTCGCACCTAGTGCTTCCCAACAAGACGTGAAAGATCTGCGCGAGCTCGTAGGCGCGCAACAGCAGCAACTGGAGGCGCAGCGCCAGCAGATGGACGCGATCAAGTCTCAGCTGCAGCAATTGCTGGACACAACTCAACAGGCCAATGCGGCCGCACAGAAGGTCCAGAGCAGCGCCGAGCAGGCTCAAAACACAGCCACGCAGGCGCAACAATCAGCCACGAAAGCGCAGCGCCTTGCCGATCAGGCTTCAGCCAATGCGGTGGAAGCCAAGACGGCGCTTTCCATCGTGAATGGCAAGAGCCAGGATGAGAATAAAAAAATCATCGCGCTGCAGGAGGTACTGGGCCGGTTTCGGTTCAGCGGCGACATCCGATTGCGCGGCGAAAGCATCTTTCAGGATTGCGCTGCGTGCCTGGATCGCAACCGG
>Ga0070698_100007280_pt1 | contig 11988 bp, 11 predicted proteins | sample KBSK1502metaG_FD_65477 | JGI IMG/M metagenome (GOLD analysis project Ga0070698, IMG submission 65477) | Corn, switchgrass and miscanthus rhizosphere microbial communities from Kellogg Biological Station, Michigan, USA - KBS K1-50-2 metaG | ecosystem: Host-associated > Plants > Roots >...
CTCTGCGCAAGAAGTGCCAGGCCACGATTACCGGGTTGTCAGATGAGAAAGCAGGCCAACAGATCCATTTTCCCTGGCTTGGGGAAAGTCCGATGAGCTTTTTAGAACTCCTCTTGCTGACCATGCGCCACGTGCAGGAACATGCGGCCCGACTGAGCCTCTTTCTCGGACAGCACGGCATCCCGGGCGAGACACTCGACTGGATTCCGCAAGCGAAGCATGCAACGAGTCTCTGAAGCGCGAGTAGGCGTGGTCGTCGGGCCAGCGCGTGCATTCCTAAACACTCGGCCTCTAATAGAGAGACAGGAATGGTTTGTGCCATTTTCAAGTCTCCGGGCTTCTTTTGCCCAATTTGAGTGCGCACCCCTTTCAAGCATCATACGGCGAGGTGTCCGCCTACTTTGAAAAAGTCGATGCCGGGGAACTTCCAGATGGACCTCTCCCGCCAGAGATCCGTCAAGACTTGCGAGACATTCTTGCAGATTGGCGGCAGGACCTGCTCAGGCAAGAAGGATTGTTGTAGCCCCACTTCTTTTTCAGTTTGTTTAAAATTCTGGGCTAGAACGTTCTTTCCAACATGGAGGAGGTTTTTTATACTATCCCACAAGTCGCCCGCCTCCTACGCGTGGATGCGAACACGGTTCGCCAGTGGGTGAGGCATGGCGTCCTGGAGGCTGAGCAAATCAAGGAAGGCCGGCGCAACCGCTACAAGATCAAGCAATCGGTGCTTGACCGCTATTTGCATATTGCTCCTTTGTCACAACAGAATGAGTAGTCCCGCCTGTTTCATTTCTCCCCTCGCACGGCTCGCCAGAATGGATAAGCCACTCTTTTACGAGGCGCACAGTCGGACTCAGACTCGTATGCCGATGGCCGAGAGAATCGGGTGAGTTCAGGATCCACTTCAGATTGCCAGCAGGCTTATTCAGGAGCGCAAATCTGCGGAAATGAATAGTTCAGAAACTCTTCAGGATCCATTTCAGAGTGCCAGCTCCTGAAATGCGAACAGTTGGCCTGTCAGTGTGATTCTGACGGAAAAGTACTGTGTACCATATAACTGCGGTTGAGATTACAAACGAAGTGGCTCTAAAGGCTCTTGTACCTATCCCGAAGTCCCTTATCCGAGGCTTCGGACGGGGGAAGAACAGGAGACGCTCACAAGCGAAAACCGGCTCCCTACCAGGAAGAATAACGTGCTTTCGATGCATGAAAGAAGAAAAAGTGTAAGCTCAGCATCAGTTATATGGTACACAGTACTTTTCCGTCAGAATCGCACTGACAGGCCAGCCTGTCTTAATACGATATGCGGACGACTTTCTGATTTTCCATCCCGAAAAGGACAGGTTGGAGAAAGCAACAGAAGCGGTTACCTCTTGGCTCAAAGACATGGGGCTATCCCTGAGTCCGAAGAAGACAAGAGTCACGCACACGTTACACCCTTATGAAGGAAACGTGGGGTTCAACTTTCTCGGCTTCACGGTCCGTCAATTCCCGGTAGGAAAAACCACCACCGGAAAAGACACACAAGGGAAACCTCTCGGCTTCAAGACGATCATCAGGCCAAGTGAAGAAGCCATCAAACGGCATATGGCGGAAACGAAAAAACGGGTAAGGAAGCTGAGAAGTGCTCCTCAGGAGAAACTCATCAAGGACCTCAATCCGATCACGAGAGGATGGGCCACTTAGTACAGAACGGTAGTGTCAGCAAAGGTCTATTCCGAATGCGATAACATCCTGTACCATCAACTTACGAGATGGGCACAATGGCGGCATCCCAATAAAGGGATGAAATGGATGATGAGAAAATACTGGCGACAGTTTGGAGATCAAAAATGGGTGTTTGCAGCATCTGAAACGATGACCATCAGGAAGCACAGTATGACCCATATTCTCTGTCCCTATGCCAAAGTACGGGGAAACGCCAGTCCCTATGACGGTAATCTTCTTTACTGGAGCCAACGGCTGAAAAACCACCCGATGCTACGAGGAAAGCTCGCCAAGCTTCTTCAAAGACAGCAAGGAAAATGCCGATGGCGTGAGTTGACGTTTCGGGAGGGCGATTTGATTGAAATCGATCATCTTGACGGAAATCACAACAACGATGCACCGTCCAATCAAGTTACACTCCACCGGCACTGCCACGATGAAAGACATGCCAAGCCACGAGAGGATTGGATGCATGCCGCTGGTATCAATCACAAATGACCATACACTGAAGAGCCGGATGATGGGAAACTATCATGTCCGGTTCGGGAGTGGTGGTGGAGGGAGCAATCCCTTCGCCAACCATAATCATCATGAGTTGAGTACCAGCAAGCATTTCGGGTATGCATGCACACCAGCCATGGCATCAGGGCTGACCGATCACATCTGGAGCGTCTCTGAATTGCTCAGTTTTAAAGTGGCTCCTGCTCCGATGCCGCGAACCAAAACGACGAGGACGACCGCGCAAAGCAACGGGACCTGATCCGATTGTGCCTAAACGACCGCGAGGGCGACCTCGCACACATCCCTTGCCGGATTCGACTCTGCCCAAACGGCCACGAGGCCGCCCTCGTAAGGTCGCCTGAGCACGTTCACCGGTTAGTGGGGTTCTACCCGAAGACTACTACCTCAGATAATTGTGCTCATTTCCCCTCGCAGAATGCTGGGATTTACAAAGGACGACGAGCGCAAAGGGCAGACGAGCGAGACACTCCTCAAGGTCGCAGCGACGCGCTTGGTGCGGAGCCTCCTGGCTGCGATGAACCCTCTCCACCCAGTTGGGCGAACGGACTCCGGGGTGCTTTAGGCGGTCAGTTGTCGCAGTGAGTGCAACCAGTCCTCCCACGATTGCCATACGAACCCAGGCCGATTTTCCACCGGGCTGCCAACGCACACGCCTTGGCCCGCTCCCGCCAGAGCAGGCTGAGTGTGACTCGGCGCGACGAGGCCACGCAGGAGGGTGAGCGCGTCGGCGGCGTTGCGCCACGGTCCCACCAGACCTGACGGCAAGGCGGCGATCACATTGTCAGCACCGGTGATCACTGTACACAGGCGCGCGCCCGGCCAGTTGCCAATGTCCTGCCGGTACCCGGCGTAGTGCCCAACCTGCAAGCCCTCAACGCTGGGCAACGAAGGATAGAGCGTTCGCAGCGCGTCCCACGCACGCCGGAGCAAGGTGGGGTCTGCGGGAGCTGCGGCATCGTTGGGGACGTCATCGAACGACGGCCCTCCCAGCTTCATGGGCGTCACGTACCAGGTAACGTGCTCGCCATCGTCGTGCGCCGCCAGCAGCAGCCCGAGCGAGAGGGCAGCGACGCTAGCCACCGGGAGCGCGTGGTGTGGGGCGCGGAGGCAGAGCATGTGCACAACGCGATGCTTGATCCGTTTGAGCTGGGGCGCGGGACCGACAAGGGTGTGTAGCAGCCGCTTGCTCCCACAGCCGGCGGCCACCACGACCGCCCTGGTGCGTAGCTCGACCTCTGGGCTGCTCTCGGGCCGTAGCACGACCGCCTCGACCGGATGACGCCCCCGGAAGCCGGTGACGGTCCCGCGGATGAGGTATGCCTCGCGGCCCCGGCTGAGCGCCGCAACCAACTCTCGCTTGTTGAAGCTGTAGTCGGGCAGCGCGCGGGCTGTCTCCATGAATGCCGGGGAGAAGCCCTCGGGCAGGGAGGCCGGCGGGAGCCGCGCGAACGCTGGACGAGCGCGCAGGAGTAGCCCACGCAGTCCGGGCGGTGGAAGGACGGCCCAGTTGCCTGTCAGTGTGACCCCTCGGGCGCGCAAAAAGGGATGGACAAGCTGCGCCGCTGCTTGCGGGAGCGAGCTCCCGGACAGGCCGAAGCCAGTGTTCAGGAAGCCATGCGAGTGGAGCGTTTGCCCCGCGCCGAGGTCCCCCTCGGTCACGAGCGCGCAGGAGTAGCCCGCTGTGATCAGCGCGTCCAGGATGACGAGCCCCTGCACGCCCCCACCAATCACCACCACATCTACTGCCGATGTGTCCATAATGTCCTCCCTTGCTTGAAAGTGGTGAGGAGGGTGACTGTCCGCATCGTCGCGCGCCATTGCCCTCAACCACGCATTTGTGTTACACTGTTACGTAACAAAGAATAATGTAACACTGTTACGGAAAGGTGTCAAGATGGGCCGACCAAGAGCATATGACGAGCGTGTGGCGAGCGCCCTGCTCGAAGCCGCGGAGCGCATCGTTGATGCGGAAGGGTTGGACGCGCTCTCCGTCCGGCGCGTTGCCAACGCGGTGGAGGCCACCACCCGCGCGGTCTACAGTCTGTTCGGGTCCAAGGACGGGCTGGTCGTCGCGCTCGGCGCGCGCGCCTTCCATCTGCTCGAGACTGCGCTCGACACCTTGCCCACCACGAGCGATCCGGCGAACGACCTGGTGGAGGCGGGCGTCCTGGTCTTTCGCCGCTTCGTGTTAGACCATCCCGCACTGCTGCGGATCGGCTTTCAACACGAGGGGATGTCACCCGAGCTCGCCTGCCAATTCCGTGACGCGTCCGACCAGGCCCTGGCTCGTTTGCAGGGCCGCGTCGCGCGGCTGGCGGACAGGGGCCAACTCGGCCAGCGGAGCATGGCGGAGGCTGTCTGCGCCTTCAGTGCGGTATGTGAGGGGTTGGCAGCGCTCGAACTGCGCGGCCGAATGCTCCCGGGCAGTGCGGAGGCGCTTTGGCGCGACACGCTCGGTGCGCTCGTTGCTGGATGGCGCATTGCTTAACTGCCCCGCCGGGAACCGGCGCTCACGTGCGGCGAGACGTCCGCACAAGATACGAGACATCCAGCACGAGCGGATGGCCTCCTCGTCGTTGGCGTCTCCCCCGGCTTCCGTCAGTGGCTACCGTATCCGCAGCACAACTCGGGACGCCCAATGCCTGGCTGCTCGTACGGCCACACCGGCAGGAGTACGGTGTGAGCAGCGGCTTTCTTTCCAAAACACGCTCTTACCTCAGATAATTATACAGTAATTACCTGTAAATTTTGCAATTAAGCTGGTGGAATCTTTCTGATTATCCTGTGGATAAGAGGTCTGTAAAAGCTGTTTTGTGAAACAATCTCAACGGCATAATGGAGAAGATCTCGCCAGTTTAATTGCAAAATTTACATCATAGCTCATCAATTTCTCGACTCACCAAATCTGACCATGAGCCAGGAATCGCTTCAAGTTGGTGCGTCTGCATCCCTTTTCCTCCTCGCTAAAATTCCTCAACGTAGGACGCGGCAACGGCTTGTGGGGGATTGGTGTAGCGCTGGATATAGCGCTGGGAGCGGTGGCCGAGTCGGCGCTCCAGCTCGTAGCTATCCGCGCCGGTCACTTTGGCAAGCTGGAAGGCGAAGGTATGGCGCAGCGCGTGTGGGTGCAGCGGCGAGATGTGGCGCTCCGGATCGCGCAGCTCCGCATCGTGCCAGCGCCCGATCTGCATGAGGATCAGATTGATGGCGCGGGGCGAGAGCCGCCCGCCCTCTCTCCTGGCCGCGATACTCTGGGCGGCGAGAAACAACGCCGTCGAGGTTTCATCGGCATCCAGGGAGCGCTCGCGCTCCAGGTAGTCGGCCAGCGCCGACCGCGCATCGGCGGAGAGAAAGACTGTACGTTCGGTCTTGCCCTTGCCGCGTGCTTTGGTGATGCGCGCTGACCGCGCGCTGCGCAATGCCTCCGGCGTGTGCGGCTCCACCTGGTCCAGGTCGAGATTTACCAGCTCCTCGCGCCGCAGCCCGGTGGAGAGCAACACATACACAATGGCCCGATCGCGCCAGGGGCGTCCATGCGCCTGTCGCCTGGCTTTGCCCTTCTGCCGTCGCCCCTTGAGCAGGTGAAAGCGTTCGAGCCGGTCACACACAGACTTGAGTGAACGCACTTGGTCGGCGGATAGCGCGCGCGGCTCGAGCGGCGGCAACCCCAGTTCGCCGACACCCTTGGTCGGGTCGCCGGCGGGAAAGAGCTCGTCGTTTTGCGACACGACCCAGGTGGTAAACGCCGAGAGCGACGCCAGATGATTGTTGATGGTGGCGTGTGCCAGGCCCTGCGCCTCCAGGTGGTGCTGCCAGGCGACGACATCACGCTTGAGACAGGTCGAAATGCGGTCATGGCCGTAGGCGTCAAGATAGAACGCCTGGAAGCGGGAGAGATGCAGCGCGATCTTCTGGGCAACCGCTTCTGAGCGTACCCCAACCACGGCGAACTGCAGGTAGTGGGCCCTCCAGGCGGACAGCGCGTCAGGGATGCTGGCGATCTCGCGCCGCATGGCCTCCTGCATCTTTCGTGAAGTGATTGTGTCAAGATAACGCATGTTGTTGTTATCCTGTTCACGCTCATGTGCAGCCGTGTTTTCGGTCATGGTGGTTAACTCACTTCACAGAAGGGACGTTTCGTCTACTGACTCGGTAGACAGAGTCTACCTGAAAATGAACGGTGGTGCAAGAGGGCAGATGGTACCCCACCGGAACCTCGTGTTTCCTCCCCGTGACAATGCCGCACTGATCGGCGCTTTTCATCTGGTTGCGCAACCCATCAGTGGTAGGACCAGCATCAATCCTGGCCCTACCTGATACACAGGTGCCGTAAAAGATGTACGCTTGCTTGCTAAGGATTCATACACATATACCGTACAAGAAATACGGCAGGTAGCCCATGACAAATTACGTAGGGTATGGTAGACTTTAGGATAGATAGAACATCGAAGGTACCTGTCACCGGGGGGAGGTGGCAGCGCCTCTGTAGATGACTCCTTATGAATTTCGTTGTCATGTAGCTGCGTTGCTCTGCAGCGCGTCCTTGCTCTGCCTTTCATCGGTGCCCGGTTGCTACCATGAGCGGGTGTATTTTTGTGCCTGCTGGCTCCCTGTCAAGAAATGGAGCGTGCCGCATGTCCCGGAGTATTTTTCGCTCGCGTTCTCCACAGGATCGACCCTCTATGCTCTCTCCTCCACCAATGTAGCAAGCAATCACCAGAATAGGTTTGCTGTCAGCCACTACACAGTAGGGAGGGTCTTTCGATGCGTCTTGCTCTCTTTCCATGCGTCGGGCGTGATCCAGGCTTGCCTTCTGGCCGCTTGAAACGGCGATACGTGATGGGTATGGCGCTCCTGTGCGTCCTGCTTTGCTGTGAATGCGCTTTCGGCCTGCCGCGATTACACGCGCAGGGGACGGCATTTGACCATACCGCGCCGGCGCTGGATGCAACATGCACTCAAGCCTATTACTCGCCGGATGGGAACCCGTTCCAGCTGTGCCCAGGCCCCTATCCGGGCGGGGGGAACTGTGTGTGGTGGGCATGGGAGCAGTGGCACCTGCTGGGCTATACCTTGCCGCTCAACTGGGGCAACGCTGCGGACTGGATTGTCGATGCCGAGCGCACCGGCCTGCCCCTGGGCGAGGTGCCGCGCGTTGGCTCGATTGCGGTCTTTCCCGTGGCTGATGGCGTCTGGGCCTTTGGCCCTGCCGGGCACGTGGCCTTGGTGACCTGGGTGAGCGCTGATGGCAGTACGTTCGATGTGACCTATCAGAACTATGGTGATCCCACGCCGATGTATACGGGCGTGGGATATCCTGTTCAGGTCATCAATGAGCCTCGTTACCAGAATGGCGAGCTGCGCTTCATTTATTTCCCGCTGCCCATCGATCCCAACCGGTTTGCGCAGCTTCCCGGGGTCAACGGGAGTGGCCTCTCGGAAGTCATCCAGGCGAATAGGGCACTGGCTATCGGCTCCGCTCTCGCCTCCAACCAGGCTTCCGGGATCACGCTGGGGCTGCCACAGGGGTCATCTGAACAGGCATTCGATGCCGATTTCGCGGGCAACGGGCTGAGCGATCTCTTGCTTTATACCCGCGCGCAGGGACGGCTGGATGTGCTCAACCTGTCCTCTCCAGCACGACCGAAGCGGCACTATTCTCGCCTGGTGTACGATGAAATACGTGCTGATCCCACGACACTGATCACGCCGCAGCGCGTCAGCCTTGTCGACGCTACGACGCCCGCCGGCGGTTGGGGGTCAGCGCTCGACATCCGTATCGGGGACTTCACAGGCTCAGGGCAATCTGAAATACTGCTCTCTGATCGTGTCACAGGGCAGATCCAGTTGCTTGTCCTGACTCCGCAACTGCGGATCAAGCAGCACATCACGCTGCCTGGCTGGGGGCCGGGGTGGGAAGTGTACGTGGGGCGCTTTGATGGGCAGTGCAGCGCGCTCTTCCTGTATAACCGGTCTGTGGATTCAATGCCGCTCTCCAGTCCCAGCGCAAGTTCGACACCTGGCCCCACGGCAAGTCCTACGCCTGATCCCACGACGAGTCCGAAAACAAGTCCTACGCCGATCCCGTCGCCGCATCCTACCGCGAGTCCCACACCGAATCCAACACCCAGCCCAACGCCAAGTCCAACAGCAAACCCAACGCCTAGCCCCACTCCTGGCCCGACGCCAAGTCCCACACCCAGTCCGACACCGGGTCCTACACCAAATCCAACACCCAGTCCGACAGCAAACCCAACACCCAGTCCCACACCAAATCCCACACCCAGCCCGACGCCTGGCCCAACGCCAAGTCCGACTGTGAGTCCCACACCCAGCCCGACACCTGGCCCGACGCCAAGTCCGACTGCGAGTCCCACACCCAGCCCGACACCTGGCCCGACGCCAAGTCCGACTGCGAGTCCCACACCCAGTCCGACAGCTCACCCGACGCCAAGTCCGACTGTAAGCCCGACACCGGGCCTGACGCCAACACGGAGTCCGGCACCCGGTCCGACTGCCACAGCACCGGGTGGCAATCCGGGAGGTGGACCGGAAACGCAAGCAGCTCCGGCCAATGTCCTCGTGGTTGACTTCAATCGCGATTTGAGCGTGCGCCATGTGCAGCCGTACACGCTCTCGCAGGACTCCTGGGAGGTGTATGTGGGCCGCTTCGTCAATCCCGGGCAGGACGGCATTTTTCTGTATGATCGTATCTCGGGTGAGGCACGTCTCATGAGCTTTACCTCCACACTCCTGCTTGCTCACTCCCAGGAACTACACACCCTGGTGGGGAATTGGGAGGTCCATAGTGGTGATTTTGCCGGCTCCGGCCAGGCGCAGGTGCTGCTGTACGATCCAGGAACCGGCGATGCGCACTTCCTGGTGTTCGCGCGCGACCTGTCACTGGCTGCCCAGAAGAGGTACGCCGGATGGGGGAAGAACCTGGTGCTGTATCCCGGTCACTTTGGCAGCCCGGCGCCGGGCATCATGCTCTACGACCCGGCGGCACAACAGAGTACGTTTCTCGCTTTTGATGCCCGGCTTCAGATAACGCTCCACTATGCCGTGCCGAGCTGGGATCAGCACTGGCAACTACTGGTCGGTGCCTTCCTGGATCGTTCGCGCTGCGTAGCCAGGGGCAATTGTACGACCGGCGACGACATCCTGCTGCTTGATCGCCGCACCGGTGAAATGCAGCAATACATTTTCTCGTTTGGCCCCCGGTTCAAGATGTACGATAATCGCTTGCAGGCTTTTTTGCGCGAAGGGGCAGCAGCAGAGGCGCGCCTGATCGCTGTTGATGCCCCGTCCTTGAGCGTGCTGGCGACGCTTGATACGACGATTACCGTGGAGGAATGGTATTGAAGTGCGTTCTGAAAGGAGTCAACCAATGAGGGCGAGTACGTTGCTTTTACCGGCGAGGAGGGGGGGTCGGCGATGGCACCTGGTTGTCCTTGCCCATCCTTTCCGCGATCCGTCGCTGCTCATCGCTTCCCTGCTGACCTTTATCGAGTTGGGGGGACTACCGGTCTACTGGTACTGGATTCCCGGTATCACGCTCGTGAATCTGGTGTTGGTGCGCATCATCACCTGGTTGATGACGCTGTCGCTGCTGTATTGCGTGCTTTTCCTGTATCAAGCGGGGAAGCGGGGTCTATTCAGGAGGCCGGTAGATCGGGATTTCGGAACGGCCTGCAAGGGCCGATAATGGATTGTACGTTTGTCACCTGGATATTGGGTGGGGCACGGGGGGGCCGATACACCGGCGATGGACACGGTGAATCGGTCCCTACGGATGGCTGGGATACTGTGTCAATGTGCATAATGACGTTACGGAGGGTCGGAGTAATGTGTCAATGTGGATAATCGGTCCAGATGGATGGTCGGATTATTCCATCAATGTGCATGATTGTATCCGCCATTGGTATAGTACCTTTGGTAGAGAGATCGTAACGATTTATTCTGTATCGCAACTATACAGATGAGTTAGAAAGCAGGTGAAACAGGATGGCCGACCAACGCCTGTTCCAGGGCAGTCAGCACAGCCAGATCTTGCTTGCGCAACGTCGAGAGAGAGCCGCGGATGCGGCAGAAGGCCTGAGCAAAAGCCTCCGAGCGGAAACAGCCGGAGACCCTTTGCCGGACCTTCACCATGCGGATAGCGCGCTCCGCGAGGCTAGTGTCAAAAGGCACGGCGAAGTTGTCCAGGAACAGCAGCACCGCCTCCTGGTGCCTGGACAGGCGATCCAGCAGATTGCGCGCCGTCGACTGTTTGCGCCGACCCCGTCGGCCGGTCTCTGGCGGAGGATCCGGCGGGTTGGCTTGATAGCCCTCGGAAAGCCTCGCTTCAGAGCGGGCTTTCCAGTCGGCCACCTCCAACGGATGCAGATGACTGCGGCCCTCGGCTCGTGCCTGCTCGACAGCGGCGAGGCTCGCCAGGAGCAGCTCTTGCAGCTCTGCGGCCCAGGCTTGCCATTGCTCCTCGTACAAAAAGGTCAGTTCGCGCAGATGGTGCACGTTACAGAGCGCATACTGGCACAGCAACTGCCAATACGACCTCCAGCCATCATGCACACTCCCCCCCTGGAAAGCCGCCAGGATGCCGATAGCGTCCAGAGCCGCTTTCCCCCGCTTGGGATGCACGGCAGAGTGGGTCAAGTACTCCGTGGCAGGCACATGCATGAAGTCGCGCTAGCCTGCCAGATAGAGGCCTGTTTCATCCTGATGCAGCATCTCGGCCTGGCTGAGGGCGACTTTGATCTGCTGCTCCACCGGTGCCAACTGCTTCGCACAGCGCTCGACCAGCCGAGGCCTCGTGCCCACGCTCATGGAGGGTCCCAGCAGATCCTCCACCACTTCACAGGCGCGCTCATACGGCAACAACTGCTGCTGCACCAGGGAGACGCCCACCACCCCAATGGCTGCTCCATACTGCACTGGTGCATGTATGCCGTCAGGGAACGGCGCCAGGCTGATCTGCTGACAGGCAGGGCAGCACTTCTGGTAGACCTGATGCTCGATCACCAGCACACGCCTGGGTGGCAGGTCGAGCTCCTGGCGCCGTTCCACGGCCAGGCTCGCTACCTCGCGCAGATCGCGCTGACAGTGGTGGTAGTCAACCGGGTGCACGATCACCAGATCGGGTGTCTCCGACAGCTTCAGGGTGGTTCCTGCATGACCGGACTGCCCCCCAGGCTGCTTGCCACTTTTCTTGCGCAGACGGTTGGGCTGCCGATGAAAGCGATCCGAGGAGGGGGGCAGGTGACTGTTGTGGCTAGCTTTGGCGAGTTGCGCTTCCAGCACGCTGATGCGTTCGCTCAATCGCGCCACTTGGTCTCGCAGGGCGGTATGCTCTTGTCGGAGCTGGTCCAGTTCTTCATCTTTGGTCATGCCTGTACGCTACTGGCTTGCTCGCTCGTGTGCAAGCCTCTAGTACTCCTAGTTAGTTACTCTGTATCAAAGTTCTTCATTCTATTCCAATATGTAGGGTTTGTTATTCTATTTTGAAAGCGGGTTATCTCGTATGTATACTCTATCAACGTATTCCTATCGCTTTTCATCTACTATTATTGTTCTTTTTATTATCGTTAGGCATGGTTCAAATGAACTTGACAGGTTCTCACCAACAGTAAGGTCCAGCCCCGTCATGCTTCGCTGCGCTCAGAGCTTCGGCGGAGGCGTGACACGGTGCGACTGTTCAAACGGTCAAGGACTTTTCTTCACATTGAACCTTGCCTTAGTAAGGAGTCGTAGCTATGT
>Ga0070698_100007283_pt1 | contig 11983 bp, 9 predicted proteins | sample KBSK1502metaG_FD_65477 | JGI IMG/M metagenome (GOLD analysis project Ga0070698, IMG submission 65477) | Corn, switchgrass and miscanthus rhizosphere microbial communities from Kellogg Biological Station, Michigan, USA - KBS K1-50-2 metaG | ecosystem: Host-associated > Plants > Roots >...
TGCCGCTGCGTGCGGCGTACCGCACCATCTGATTCGCATCGGGTCCGATTTCTTCTCCGACTTCTCTTCGCAAGTAGACCGAACCGTTTACATTACCGACGGCAGCTTCGGTGTCTGCGGCGCTCACGAAATCTATTTGAACAGCCTCGCCCGTAGTCTGGCCCCACTGAGACTCACAGGCAACTTCGGCAGCGAGGTGCTCCGGTCGGTGACGATGTTCAAGCCCCTCGGACTCTCGGATGAGCTATTCGATGATGACTTCCGCCAACGCATATCGGCGCTGGGACCTCCTACACCAAGCGCGGCGGCCAATCCGGTCTCCTTCACTGCCTTCAGCGAAATCCCGCTGCATTTGTCCGGAGTAGTGCGAGCCGCACAGTCGCAGGTCACTTGGCGCACGCCCTATATGGACAATGAGATCGTAGCCCTCGCCTTTCGAGCCCCCGAGAATGCCAGGCGGTCTTCGAAGGCGGCATTGCGGGCGATACGGCGGAATAACTCAGCGTTAAGCAGTATCCGCACTGATGCCGGCTTGGTACCAGCATCGCGATTACTGTCGATCCTTAATTACTTTTGGTGCCGCGCATCGTTCAAGCTCGACTACTGGTACGGTGATGGAATGCCGCATTGGTTATCGGTTCTCGATACGAGGCTGCGTCGTCTCGGCTTACGGTCCTGGCAACCCGGCCTCCATAAGTATCTACACTATCGAAAGTGGTTCAGGGAAGAACTGGCTGGGTACGTACGCGAGCGATTCACAGACACCTTAATCAATCGGAACCAACTGTGGAATCGAACCTTCCTCGACCAGGTCGTGAGCGACCACACGAACGGCCGAAGGAACTACGTTCGCGAAATCAACTCTGTCTTGACGCTCGAAGCCATCGAACGGCTTTTGTTCCACCAGCCTCTCGGGACGAAGCAATCTTCTGAAAGGATCGACACCGGGCTATGCCGCCGTCCTTAGCGCTGATCGTCTGGTTCATCATTCTCCTATGCCTGTTCGCTTTTGACCCGGCGAAGGATCGCAGGGGCTCGCCAGCCCTCTGGCTTCCGTTGATTTGGTTAGTTTTCGTCGCGTCCCGGTCGCCGAGTCAATGGCTCAGTCTCACGACGGCCACGATCGCGACAACACTCGAAGAGGGGAGTCCCCTGGACCATATCGTCTATTTCGCCCTCATATGCCTGGCTCTCCGTGTCTTGGTTGCCCGGCATGTTAGCTGGCGCGACGTTTTTGCACGAAACTCAGCGTTGCTATTGTTTGCCCTTTTGGGGCTTCTGAGCATCCTCTGGTCCGATTTTCCATTTGCCTCCTTCCGGCGCTGGTTACGCGAGCTGGGAACCTATTTAATGGTTCTCGTCGTCCTCACAGACGCTCGCCCGCTCGACGCTATCGACGCCCTGATTCGACGCATGTCCTATCTACTGATCCCGCTCTCAATCGTCTTGATCAAGTATTTCCGCGAAATCGCTGTCGTATACGACCCCTGGTCAGGAGGGGCCGCTTTCGTTGGAGTTGCCTCCAGTAAGAACATGCTCGGGACGCTCTGCCTATTCAGTGGCCTTTTCCTCTTCTGGGACACGTTGAGACGCTGGGCGGATCGCAACAGGAAGAGGACGCGACAGATTCTCTTCGTGAATGCGGCCCTGCTGATCATGACCCTGTGGCTTCTGAATCTCTCCGACAGCGCAACATCCAGACTGTGCCTATTGATCGGGTGTCTGATCATAACGATAGTTCAGGTCGGCCCGGGCCGAGCGAATCCGAGTCGACTTAAGGTGATGATTCCTAGTGTTCTGATCGCGGGTCTTCTGATGGAATTCATCTTCACCGCATCCGATACGGTCGCCAGTTTTGTCGGACGCGATCCGACCCTCAGCGGCAGGACCGAAATCTGGAGAATACTCCTCAATGCGGATACCAATCCGCTCTTCGGTGTGGGATACCAAAGCTTCTGGCTCGGTCCTCGCCTAGCGGCCGTCTGGGCGGCGTATGGCATGCCCGGCCTGAACGAAGCTCACAACGGATACCTTGAAACCTACCTCAACCTCGGTCTATTCGGTCTTTGTCTGCTGGTTTGGCTCCTGATTGCTACCTACCGGATGCTTTGTCGCCGGTTGACGGTGTCTTTGCATTTCGCCTCGATTAGCCTCGCGGTATGGACGATCCTCGTCGTCTATAACGTGACCGAAAGCGCCTTCGGGCACAGCCTTCCGTGGTTCACGCTTCTGCTCGTCGGTATGGCCGTTCCTCGGTCAGATGCTCAGATGCCTGTAGAGGTACAGAGGTACCATCAAGCGGACAAAGGCCGGGTGGTTGGCAGGTACGTCCGACCTGGGCTCGTTCGAGGGTCCTTTCACACGGAGAATTCATGACGCGATTACGCGTTTTGCTGTTAGCGCCTGACTGCAATCCGGAACAAGTCAGCATCCCTTATGTCACTTATTCTCATGCGGCAGCGCTCGCCCAACTTCATGATGTCGCTCTGGTCATTGGACCGCCCACTGAAGACGCTGTGCGCCGCGCGAAAGCACCGTTTCGCACCATCGAGATCATCCGGATGCCATTGCTCGAGCGCATCTACGCCTGGAGTTTGCGCAGGATCTTCAAATACAACTATGACACTCAGGTGTTGACCGCTTTCGGCTATCCGTTTTCCGTTGCCTTTGAGTGGTACGCCTGGCGACAGTTGCGGCGCCGCATCGTTGCGGGAGAGTTCGATGTCGTTCTGCGTATCCAGCCGATGACACCGGCCTTGCCGAGTCCTTTCGCTTTTTTCCTGCGCAAGGGCCCTATACCTTTCGTGATCGGGCCGCTCAATGGTGGCTTGCCGTGGCCGCCCGGATTTAGGCAGCTCGAGAACCAAAGGGAATGGATCGCTGGCTTAAGACATCTTTACCAATTTCTGCCTTTTGCTCGATCCACCTATCGCCACGCAGCAGCCATCATCGCCGCTTCCTCGCAAACGTATGCGGAGTTTGCCGCGTATTCCGAGAAACTCTTTTTTGTCCCGGAACCCGGTATCGGTCCTTCTCAGTGTTTGGGTGACTCTCGCAGTCCGGAGCCGGGCGCCAAACTTGAGCTGATTTTCATTGGCGGCTTGGTTCCGAGGAAAGCCTGTGACGTCGCCTTGCGCGCAGCTGCTCCGCTTTTGCGAGGCGATTTGGCCCGCTTCACCGTTGTCGGTGACGGACCGGAGCGGCAACGCCTTGAGCAGCTCACGAGATCCCTTGGAATTGAGAAGACTGTTTCTTTCTGCGGCTGGCTCAGCCATGCCGAAGGTCTCAAGCGCTTGAGATCCGCTGACGTGATGGTGTTTCCATCCATTCGCGACAACGGTGCAGGCGTAGTATTTGAGGCTCTTGCGGCCGGCGCAGTACCTGTGGTCGCGGACTTCGGCGGGCCTGGAGACATCGTTCATTCAGAGGTTGGGTACAAGGTGGCGCTTACCGATGAGAGCGATATGGTCTCGGAGATGGAAAAGATTTTGACTAATCTCGCGGATAATCGGGACCACCTCCATCGCCTACGCCAGCAGGGCATGTCGTACGCACGGCAACGCCTCACTTGGGAAGCGAAGGCACAGAGCGTAAGTCTCGTCCTGAGTTGGGCTGTGCGGCGAGGTTCGAAACCACATCTCCCGCCTCCAAAGGTGTTGCATTTCGGCCGTGCTCGCTAATCTTCAGAATTGCACCCCAGCGTCCAGCTGCGAGTCTAATTCTGACGCGTCGTCGGGACGCGGGCCGAACGTCAGTTTGTACGTGGGCACGCCGTCCGAAACGCAATTTATCCATGCCAAAAAACCGCCAATTAACGGTCTCGCTACAGATCAGTCCCGCCTTCACACTTAACGGTGGATAGCGGAGTTTCGTCGCGCCTGCGTGCTCCGCACCGGCATCCCGAGCACGGCGCCGACGCGTGTGCTGCCGACGTCCGTAAGCTCTTTGGAGGACACCGGGGCTCGGACACAACTCTCAGTTTCTGTAAGAGACGGCGACCATGGATATCCTCGTAACGGGCGGCGCAGGGTTTATCGGTTCACCCATCGTCGATCGCCTCGTGGCCGCCGGACACCGCGTTGCGATCGTGGACAGCCTCGATACGGGCCGGACGGAATTTCGCCCATCCTGGGGCAGACCTCCATGTCGTCGACATTCGCGGTCCCGAGCTGGGCGCGATCATGGATACCGTCCGGCCCGACGTCGTCGTCCACGCCGCCGCACAGGTGTCGGTCTCGCGCTCGATCGCCGATCCGGTGGCGGATGCGTCCGTGAACGTGCTTGGCACGATGAAAAATCCACCTGAGAATGGGACCCCTGCTGGAGGATGGCCGGAAGCAAGGAGGAGGTCCCATGCCAGGGAAAAACAGCGTTGCTCCACGCTATCGGCTCCGCCTCAAGCAGCGCACTGCCATCGTCGCGTACGCCATCGAACACGGGGTGCTGCCCGCCAGTCGCCGATTCGGGCTGGATCGAAAGACCATCAGGGAATGGCGTGACCGGTGGCGCCAGCACCGCACACTGGGTCTGGTTCCGCGCTATCCCGACCGGCGGCCGTCGCGTGTTCCAGAAGACGTGCTTCGCCTCCTCGAGCATGCGCGCCGCGAGCTCGGGTACGGGGCGCCACGGACCCGGATCTGGCTACGGCGGGTCCACAGACGGAGCCTGCCGGCGGCCACGATCCAGAAAGCCTTCGTGCGCATGGGACTCCCTCGGTTGCTGGGCAAACGACGTCGGGCGGCGCGCCCGCGGCAGTTGCGGCTCTTCGAGAAGCCCCATCCCGGGGACTCAGTGCAGATCGATGTGAAAGTGGCAAAGGCCGGCGGCCACAAGGTGTACCAGTACACCGCGATCGACGACTGTACCCGCTTTCGCGTGCTCCGGCTCTACCGAGAGCAGAATCAGCGCTCAACGCTGGCCTTCTTCTCGGCGATCCGTGAGGCGTTGCCCTTCCCGATCCGGCGCCTGCAGTGTGACAACGGCACCGACTTCCCCCTCGCGTTCGCGTTGACCGTGCAAGAGGCTGGCACCAAGCTGCGGTACATCGAGCCACGACGTCCGGACCAGAACGGCAAGGTGGAACGTAGCCATCGGGTCGACAACGAGGAGTTCTGGACACGCTATAGCTTCAGTTCGTTCGATGAGGCGGCGGCCGCGCTCCGAGACTGGGAGCGCGTATACAACTTCGAGCGCTTCTCGATGGCCTTGCATGGCGAGACGCCCGCCGAAAAGCTCTATCGACTGCTCCCGGCCCTCCAGGTCGCGTAGCACGCCGATGACGCGCCGCGCTTTGCCTCCAGGATCGACGACCATGACGATGGCTTCATCGCCGCATCCCGGTTGCCGCGTCCATCTCCATCAATGCCGAAGCCGGCGCAGCTCTGCCCGGGTCGCCGCTCAACACGCTTGTCGAAGTGCCTTCGTTACTCCCACTCGCCACCTCGACACGTGTCCCATTCAAAAGCAGCTTGAACAAACACGATCGCCGTCCTTAAACATTATCGACGCACCGGCGTGAGGCGCGTCGTGTATGTGTCGACCGGGGGGGGGCCTACGACGATACCGATATCATACCGACACCCGAAACGCATCCCGCGCGCCCGATGTCGCCGTACGGCCTTTCAAAGGTCGCCGCTGAACGTTACGTTGAGTTGTGGCGCGAGCAGAGCGGAGGCGAATGCGTGGTACTGCGCCTCACGAACGTCTACGGGCCGCGTCAGAACGCACAAGGCGAGGCCGGCGTGGTCTCGATCTTCACCGAGCGCGCTCTCGACAGGAGACCCTGCATCGTGAACGCCGACGGGGAGCGGACACGCGACTTTGTGTTCGTCGGTGACGTTGTAGACGCCGCCGTGCGCGCCGTCGACCGTCCCGCCGTAGCCGGCGTCTTTAATGTTTCGACGGGCCGCGAAACCTCGATCAATGAGCTCACATGCGAATTGTTACGCGTGCTGCCGGCCTCGCCGACAGTCAGTCATGGCCCGGTTCGCTCAGGCGAACAACGTCGCTCGGTTCTAGATCCGCGGCGGGCCGCCGAATATCTCGGCTGGCAAGCATCGACGGCTCTGGCTGAGGGGCTTCGCATGACAGTCACAGCCGCGGTGGATCGACGGTCTGCACAAGGCGACGATTAGGTTTCGAGTAGTCCCTGCTCGCCTCGGCGTTATCCGTCTAACGAAGCACCATGTCCAAAGCAGCACGATGTCGCACTGACACTGGCGTCAGTATGTTGTCACAACAGTGTGTAGAATCGCCCCGGGCCGCGTCCTGAAACCGCTGTATTCGCGCGTCATCACAATATCTTCCGAATGGCACGCTTTGCGCATAACGCCGCTCACCGGAGGAGGTTCAATGCGATCACTCCCTATCCCTCGCGTTCGAATACTTGGTGTAGTGCGCCGAGGAGCCGATAACATTGCGGGTACGGCTTCCTGTCATAGGCTCAGAGGCGTGCACGAGAGCTACGTGCCTAGACTAGTGCGACCTATTCTTCTCGCGCTCAGTGTCGCGTTGGCGTCTCTCACGGCCGCGCCTGCTGGCGCTGCGACCTGGTACGTGCGCACTGCGGCGTCCGGTGGGCCGAACACCACAGGGCCGGCGAACTCCTGTGCTACTTCGGATGTCGCATCGGCGCACTCCAACGTCGCAAACAATCCCGCAAATCCAGACACGATTCAGCTCGCGGCGCTCTCGTGTACGTGGACAAGTGGCGTCACATTCACTAAGTCCGTCATCGTCAAGGGGGCTGGTGACGGGAGTACCGAGCGTCCCTGTCCTTGTACGATTATCGCCGACAACGCGAGCGGCACTCTCGTTCAGTGGAATATCTCTGTCGGGGGTACGGTGCGTCTCTCGGGCATCAGCTTCACGAATGGTGGCGGCACGTCGTCAGCGGACGCCATCGTCATTAATGGGTCCGCTGGAACCGCACAGTGGGTACGCCTCGATCACCTCACGTTCAATCAGACCAACAGTCGACCGCATCAACTCCTCGTCGTCAATGCGGTGGGCGTGGCGGACCACGTCACGTGTACGCTGACCAACAGCTATTGCTTCAAAGTCATTCACCCCGGATGGAACGGTGGCAGTCAAGGTGATGGTTCGTTTGCTGCCGCCACCAGCCTTGGCACCACCAATGCCTTCTACGTCGAAGACACCACGTACTCGGGAGGATTCACGTCGTCATCGTTCGTGGATGGTGACACTGGAGCCCGCATTGTCGCACGCAAAAACACACTGACTAACTCCAACCAGGTCGTTCACGAGCAATCTGCGGTCTATGGTCGCGGCACACGACTCGTGGAGTTTTATTCCAATACCCTGAACTACACAAGCTCTTGGGGGAGCAGCATCAGTTTCCGCAGCGGCACCGGCGTTGTCTTCAACAACACCAACAACTACAGCGCCGGTTCTGGCGGTCCGTACGTCGCGTTCAATTTGCTCAGGCAAGTCAGTAGCAATTGGGATTCGTGGGGCGGCTGTGATGGCACCGCGGCCTTCGACCTGAACGACACAACGGGCGGGCCGGGCGGCAATGGCATATACGCGTCGTCCGCGACGCTCGGCACAGCCGTCAGTGGTTCCGGAAATCTGACGCTCAAAGTCTCGGGTACACCGTGGACGACGAACCAATGGGCGCCCGCGGGGGGGACAGCCTACTCGGCTCGCAATCTCAGCCAGACGTGGAGGACAGGATTCAAGCTGAGCAGCATCATCACGTCAAACGACGCGAACACTCTCAATCTCCAAACCTCAAGCAGTCACGGCGACGCCTCGTTCAATGTTGGGGACCAGTGGGAGATTCGCCGCGCCGTCTCGTGTATCGATCAGGTCGGCCGCGGTCAGAGCAACTCTCTGACGGCGTCAGTTGGCTGGCCCAATCAGGCGTTAGAGCCCATCTACGTCTTCAACAATACGCCCGCCATCTGGACCTACGGCGAAGCCGGGATGCCTGGATTTCGTATTCGGCTCCAGCCTAATCTGGATTGGTACAGCACCAACGCGTCGTGCGCCGGTTCGTCCTCCTGCACGACTGGCGTCGCTGTCGGGACGAAGGCCCAGATGAATGCGATTACGACCTGCACCCAGGGCGTCGGCTTCTGGGTGACGAACGAGGCGAACTGGGATACGACGCTGTCCCCGAACACGAGTGGTCAGCTCTACAAGTGCGGGGCGTCGAATACTTGGACGCTCTTCTACACGCCGTACACCTATCCGCATCCCCTACGCACTAGTGGAGTCTTGGCCGACGACGGTGTGCCTGCAAGCTCCGGAGTGACGGGACCGGCGGGTCCTCTTCAGGCGCCGACAAACCTAAAGATTCAATAACTCTGAGCGTCGAGAAGAATATTGCAAGTGGGTGCGAGTGGCGCGTGGGTTGTCGCTCACGCGCCAATTCGCCCTTATGCAGTCATCTTCAGCGGTGATCGTTCCGACTCGACTGGGCGCGAGTTCATAAAGCGAAACAAAGCACGCGTTTAGTCGCAGGTGTGCGGCTTGTGGGAACTGCCCGCCGCTTTCGGCCTCTGATCCCGCCTCTGCCGGTATTTGTAATGTCGACGCTGGCCATCGTGCCATCGTTGTCGCGTGAATGTCGTCGGCGGTAGACTGGGATCGATTCGAGCCAACCCACACTCAAGCGTGAAGACAGCTCTAAAGGCGCTTCTGAGACGCTCCGCATTCGCTAAAGGCGTCGTGACTGCTCTACGCGGCGTCTGGCTCGATTGCCACGTTCTTATCTGGAGCACCACGCGGAATCGTACGATCGAGCGGTATCTCCAAACCGCAGAAACTACGAAGTTACATCTCGGTGCCAGCCATAATCGGCTAGAGGGATGGTTAAACTCTGACGTGGCCCCGGGCTCGGGTATGATTTATCTGGATGTAACGCGCCGCTTCCCATTCGCCGACGATACGATCGACTACGTATTCGCTGAACACCTCATTGAGCATGTAGATCACGAAGACGCGCTGACGATGTTGCGTGAGGCGTGGCGTGTACTGAAGCCTGGTGGAAAGATTCGCATTGCGACGCCTGATCTTGGGGTTATCGTGCAACTGCACGGAGCAGACAGAACTGAGGCGCAGAAAGACTATGTCGATTGGATCGTCGCCCGCTGCATGCCCTTCGTCGACCGGTGCAAGGAAGTCTTCGTGATCAACAATGCGTTTCACGCGTGGGGACATCGCTTTCTTTACGATCGAGAGCTACTAGCACTGACGCTATCGAGACTCGGCTTCACCGATCTAACTTTTTGTAAGCCGGGCGATAGCTCAGACCCTCAGTTGCGGGCTCTCGAAGCACATGGTCGCGAGATTCAGAATGAGGAAATCAATCACTTCGAGACGTTTGTCGTTGAAGCGAGGGCCCTAAAACACTGAGGAGATTGTTACCCCCCTTTAGGCCGCAAGGCGCCGTTGCTGACGGCTTCGACGATCCCGGACATCGAGTCCCAGCTGAGGGCATTGACAAAGTATCGGTATGCGAGCCCGGATAACCGTTCTCGCAAGGCAGCATCGGTTAAAAGACGAACGCAAGCTTCGGAAAAGCGCTGTGTACCATCCGCGAGAAGGAGGTGCTCATCATCGTATGCCGAATACCCAAACGCGCCGTATGTCGTCGAAACCACCGGACATCGTCGTGCAAAAGCCTCGGCGATCTTCACCCGTGTCCCACTTCCGATTCGGACCGGTACGATCATACCGGCCCAGGTACCCATCTCCGCCGCAACGTCAGGAATCCAGCCTAAGCCAGTAACGCCATTCGATGGGTTGTTAAGCCTGTTCGTCCCCTCTCCGACCAGGCGAAGCTTCACGTTCGGAAGCTGCTTTTTCAGGATTGGCCAGACATCACTGATGAACCACGCGAGCCCGTCGGCATTCGGTGGGTGCCGAAGATGCCCGATAAATCCGAGTCGGTTCAGCGGATCAGCACCGAGCCGGGGAGCGACCTCCACGGGATGATAGCCGTTGGGCAGTACAAACATACGAGGCGACGAGCCGAGGTAACGACGATCGGCCTCGCTACAAACACACACCGCGGCGAAGCGCCCGACAAAGCGCTTCTCCCGCCTGTACCAGACCCACTGCATTTTTCGATTTCGTAGCTTCCGAACCGCACCCTCAGCAATCGCAATGTTACTTGCGTACGCCCGACTGGAGAGGTCGTCGGCATCCAGAACGGTTTTCTCGGCCGTCTCAATCTTCAGTGATGTGGCGACGAGATCCGTGTGTATCCACGTGAGCGCGTACTCCTTCATCAGTCGCCTAACGGCATGTGCGTCAGCCACCGACGCTACAAAGTCGTAGACGTCGAGATAGGCCGGGTCCAGATCACGGCGGAGCGTATGAACGATCCCGCGTCTTTGTGGACCGGCCAGTCGAAAGACTTCGCGAATCTCGAACTCCTTCGCCGTCTTCTCAACCGCATCGGCATCCATTGGCCACGGTTCCGGCACTGCGAGAACCACCGAAACGGTGCCCAAGCGAGAGAGGAGTCTGGCAATGCCGAGGACACGCTGCTGGGCACCGTAAGCGGGCGCGTGTGGTACGTGGGAGGTGACATAAAGAATTTTCATAGACGTTACGTCAGCTCGCCTCGCGCAGCACGAGTACCACAAGACTGCCACAGGAAGCGGGCTTCGCGAGCCGAAAACCTCGCTGGAGGCTTTTCCGACCCACTTCTGGGCAACGCCTAAGCCATCCGCCGCGGGCGAACCCCGCGCGCCGCAATCGTCGAGGCGACTCGACGAAGCAAACGAGCGAGCCGGCGCGTTGCAACGAAGCGGAGGCCCGTGCGCAATCTCCAGAAACACTCGAGTCCGAGCACAAGCCCTTCGCGGACGGCTCCCCGCTCGACCAATCTCGTGGCCGTAGCGAACGCGTACTGCGCAACGCTCCGAAGAGATGCCTGCCACAGCTCATGTCGTGCCTCGAATGGAAGATACGAGTTGATGAGAGTAATGGCCCGGAGATGATCACGCACGACGACGCCGTTCTTGGCCATCCCCCATCCCGCAGACTTGTCATGGAGCCGGTAGGACGCTAGCACACGCGGCTCGAACCACACCTTCGCCCGTGATGCGAGCCTCGCCCACATCTCCCAATCCAGCGCGAACACCATCGCCGGATCGAAGCCGCCGGCCTCGAGGCACGCGGTGCGTCTCAGGATGGCCGAGGCAAACTGAATCCGCTGCTCCGTTGCGATCCTTCGCAGAAAATCCTCGACGATCCCCGGTGACTCACGCTCCAGATATGACAATCCGATGACAGTGCCGTCGGCATCGATATAGGCATGCCGGCAATAGGCGATGGCGACGTTCGGCTGATCCATTCCGGACTGTAGCGCCTCGTAGAAACCTGGCGCGACACAGTCGTCCTGATGAAGAATGTGAATCCAGTCGCCGCGTGCGCGCTCGATGCACGCGTTCCAGTTCCGTGCGAGGCCCAAGTTACGTGGCTGGCGATACAACCCGATACGGCCGCCGCCGACGTCCGCGACGACGGCGTCCGGCCGGTCGTCGGGTGAGGCATCGTCGACGACGTCGATGTCCATGACATCAGCGCCGAGGTCCTGTCGGAGCACGCTGAGGAGCGTCTCACGCAAAAATCGGGGATCGGGCCGGTACGTGGGAACGACGACGGAGATTCGCGGGCGGACCAAGCTCACGTTAGCACCGGGCCGCCCCCTGACTGCACAGCCGCCCTCACCGCGTCCTCTACGACGGTGGCATAGGACTCCCAGGTCCAGCTCTGTAAGAAACGGTGGTGCGCCCGATCGGCCATGCCGCGCGCACGTTCGGGAAGGCGGATCAAGTCGAGACAGCGCGAGGCGAATCGCTCGGGTTCGTCCGCGATGAAGACCTCCTCGCCATCATGGACGTCGTAGCCATACGCTCCGAGAGCCGTCGCGACGACCGGGCAGCGCCGCGCAAACGCTTCGGCAAGCTTGATGCGCGTGCCAGCACCGGCGCGGACGGGAATG
>Ga0070698_100007285_pt1 | contig 11980 bp, 13 predicted proteins | sample KBSK1502metaG_FD_65477 | JGI IMG/M metagenome (GOLD analysis project Ga0070698, IMG submission 65477) | Corn, switchgrass and miscanthus rhizosphere microbial communities from Kellogg Biological Station, Michigan, USA - KBS K1-50-2 metaG | ecosystem: Host-associated > Plants > Roots >...
GAGCTCAGTCGGGGACAGAAGCTCGTCGTCGACGAGGATCTTCCCGAGCAGCTGCCAAGGAAAATCGGCTTGATCCATCGGTCCAGATATCGGCGCGCGGGCCCGCGGGCTAAACGGCGTCCTACGTCGATAGCGAAGCGACTATGAAGCGGGCCCGGCCTTGTCACGAAGGCACGCGAGGAGTTTGATTCTCCCATGGTCCGCCCGGGCCAAATGGTTTCGACGCTTGCGGCCGCCGGGCGCAACGAGAACGTCCGGCGCCTCGAGCTGTCCTGGGGCGCGGCGATCGCGGCGGAGTGGGCCCATTTCGTCGCGCTCGGCGTCTTCGCGTACAACCACGGCGGCGCCAGCGCGGTCGGCGTGGCCGGGCTCGTCCGGCTGCTGCCGGCGGCGGCGATCGCGCCGTTCGCCGCGTCGCTCGGCGACCGCTTCCGGCGCGAACGCGTCCTCCTGGCGATGATGCTGGTCGGCTCCGCGGCGCTGGCCGGCTCGGCCGCCGCCTACTTCGCGGGCTCGCGGCTGCTCGTGTTCGCGTTCGCCGCGGTGCTCGGCCTCGCCACGACGCTGATCAGGCCGGCGCTGCAGGCGCTGCTGCCGTCGCTCGCGCGCACGCCCGAGGAGCTGATCGCGGCCAACGGCGCGACCTCGACGATCGAGAGCCTCGGCACGCTCGTCGGGCCGCTGCTCGCCGGGGTCGTGGTCTCGCTCGCAAACGTGGGCGTCGTCTTCGCCGTGGCCGCCGGAACGCTCGTCGTCGCTGCGGCCCTGCTCGCACTGGTTCGCGTCGAAGGACGCGTCGAGATCGAGGAGGAGACCGGTGCGTGGCGGCTGGTCTCGGACGGCCTGCGCTCGATCTGGCGGACGACCGACGCGCGGCTCCTGATCGGCCTCGTGGCGGCACAGACGTTCGTCCGCGGCTGCCTCAACGTCCTGATCGTCGTCGCCGCGTTCCAGGTCCTGCACGCAGGGGCGGGTGCCGTCGGCTACATGACGGCCGCGATCGGGGTCGGCGGGCTCGTGGGAGCTGTTGGGGCCATGACGCTCGAGGGCCGTCCGCTCGCCGTTCCGTTCGGCGGCGCGCTCGTGTTCTGGGGGCTCCCGCTGCTGCTGATCGCGCCGTGGCCTCAGGTCATCTCGGCGATTGTCCTCCTGGCGGTCGTCGGCGCGGCGAACAGCGTCGAGGACGTCGCCGTCTTCACGCTCCTTCAGCGGATCATCCCGGACGAGCTCCTGACCCGCGTCCTGGGCGCGGTCTGGGGCCTCGCGATGGGCGCGGTGGCGCTGGGCTCGATCGCGGCGCCGCTGATCGTCAGCTGGGTCGGCCCGCGCGTCGCGTTCGCGGTCATCGGAGGCGTCCTACCGCTCCTCGTCTTCGTCACGTTCCGCCGTCTCGCCGCGATCGACCAAACCGTCGTTCCCGCGCCCGAGCTGGAGCTGATCGACCTCGTGCCGATGTTCGTGCCGCTCTCGGTGGCCGGGAAGGAGCGGATCGCCTCGAAGCTTCAGCCTCACCCGGTTCGCGGGGGCGAGGTGGTCATCCGAGCCGGAGATGAGGGTGACGGCTTCTACCTGGTCGGGGACGGCGAGCTCGACATCGACGCCGCAGGACGGCACACGACGGCTCACCGCGGCGACTACTTCGGCGAGATCGCCCTGCTGCACGACGTCCCTCGGACAGCCACGGTCACGGCGGCGGTGGACTCACGGCTCCTCGAGCTCCATCGCGACGACTTCCTGGCCGCCGTCACCGGGCACTCCGTCGCCCACGCGGCCGGGCATGAGGTTGCCGCCTCTCGGCTCGCGCTCGATCAGGACGCTGATGCGGCGAAGTCCGTGCTGAGCGGCCAGTAGGCCACCCGCACGGGTCAGCCGCCGAACCAGCGCGCGCGGCGGCTCGCGCCGAAGTGCTCCTTCTCGGCCACGAGCTCGGCCGACGGCTCCTGGAAGGTGCCGGTCGGCGTCGGCCCGGAGAGGAAGTCCACGTCGACCCGCCCCACCCGGCCCGCTCCGAACTCGACGTAGCAGGATCCCCGCCCGTCGTATGGCGCCGGTTGGCCGCCTCCCCGCAGCCCCGCGAGGATCTCGGCGGCGACGACGCGCGCCGCCCCCTCCGAGAAGACACCCGCCTTCGGGACGCCGACCGTCGCGACGTCTCCGATCGCGTACACGCCCGGGAAGCGTGTGGCGAGGGTGCGTGAGTCCACGGGGATGTAGCCGTCCTCGGCCATGCTGCTCTCGAGGACGACATCCGGCGCGCGGTGCTTCGGGACGCCGAGAAAGAGGTCGTACGGCAGCTCCTCGCCGCCGTCGAGGACGGCGACGCCGCGGTCCGGGTCCAGCGAGCTCACGCGCCGTTCGGGAACGAACTCGATCCCGCGCGCCGCGAAGGCCGCGAGGAGTGCGGCCGACGTGTCAGGCGAGGGAGGAACCGGCTTTCCGAACGGCATCACGAGCCGGATCTCGCAGTCGTCTCGCACGCCCCGCTGCGACAGGTAGTCGTGCAGCAGCAGGGCCGCCTCACTCGGCGCGGGCGGGCACTTGAACGGCGCACCACAGACGCCGACCACGGCACGGCCGTGTGTAAACGTGGGCAAGACGTCTCGCAGCCGCTCGGCGCCGGCGACCGAGTAGAACTCGTTCGGGCCGTCGGCGAGCCCGGGCGTCGCGTCGAAGTCGTAGTCCGCGCCGAGCGCGACGACGAGAATGTCGGCCTCGTGCGAGCCCTCGCTCGTCGTCACGCGCCTGGCTTCTGGCTCGATGGCCGTGACGGTCTCGCGCAGGAAGCGGACGCCGGGCTTGTGGAAACCGTCGTAGGACACGCGAACCTCGTCGGGCGTCGCCTTGCCGAACAGCACGTCGAGCTTCGAATAGCCGAAGACGAAGGCGTCGCTCTCGTCGACCAGGGTGAGGCCCGCGTCGTCGCCCAGCGCGTCGGACAGGATCGTCGCGAGCTCGAGCCCGCCGAACCCCGCGCCCAGGACGAGCACCCGCGACTGCATCGCGAGAGCCTAACCGCGTAATCTCGCGTCTAGGATGGAAGCGAGCGACGAGTACGTGCTCGACACGCCGGTCGTCCGGGAGTTCGTCGTGGCGGTGCGCGATTCGATCGCAGCCTCTGCCTCGCCGCAGGAGGCCTGCGGCGCGATCAGGCCGCGGTTCGCCTCGCTGCTGGCCGATCAGGACTGGCTGCCCGGCGAGTACCGCGAGAGCGCGAAGGAGAGCGGGATGGGCGGCGGGATCGGTCAGTGGCTGCTCTTCCGGGCGGTCGACCCCTCGCTGTCGTTGTTCTCGCTCGTCGTCCCGTCGGGCTCGGTGACCCCGGTCCACGACCACCTCGCCTGGGGGCTCGTCGGCCTCTATCAGGGCACCCAGGACGAGGACATCTACGCGGAGCGCAACGGGCGGTTCGAGCTGCTCGAATCGCGGTCGCTCCGCCCGGGCGACTTCTACGAGCTGATCCCGCCGCAGGACGACATCCACCGCGTTCGCACGACCTCGCCCGAGACATCGGTATCGATCCACCTCCTGACGAACGACACCGGCTGCGTGTGGCGGCATACGTTCGACCCGGAGTCGGGCGAGCGCGCGCCCTTCCGCTCGGGCTACGTCAACGTGCCCTGCAACGACTGAGCTACCGCAGAGGCTTCACGCGCCCGGTGAACCCGTGATGCAGGCGCTCGTGCTCGTGGAGGGAATCAGCGACAAGATCGCGCTCGAGACGCTCGCCGAGCGCCGCGGCCGCGATCTCTCTGCCGAAAGCGTCGAGGTGGTTGCGATGGGCGGCGCCCAGGCGATCGGCAGCTTCCTGGAGCGCTACCGCGGCCTCCGGCTGGCAGGCCTCTGCGACGCAGGCGAGGAGCCCGAGTTTCGCCGAGCCCTCGAGCGGGCCGGCCTCGGCTCGAATCTCGACCGCGCTGGGATGGAGGAGCTTGGCTTCTACGTCTCCGACCCGGACCTCGAGGCCGAGCTGATCCGGGCTCTCGGCGACGAGCGCGTGCTCGAGGTGGTCGAAGCGCACGGAGACCTGCAGCCGTTCCGCACCCTCCAGAAGCAGGTCGAGTGGCGAGGCCGGCCCGTCCAGGACCAGCTCCGCCGCTACATGGGCAGCGGCGGGCGCCGGAAGACCCGCTACGCCCGCTATCTGGTCGAGGCGCTCGATCTCGATCGCGTGCCCGCGGCACTCGACGGCGTGCTCACCCGACCAACCTGATCTCTCGGTACGATCGCGCCAGGCGGGCCCCACGGGAGAGGGGAGACAACATGCGCGGCCGGTTTTCCTCGACGATTCTTCTGGCGTTTGCGGGCGCCCTGGCGACCGCGGCGCTCGCGGGGGCTGCCCCGCCGATTCCGAACTTCGACTCGACCGCGATGCGCGGCAACGAGGCCGAGGACGCGATCGCGGCCAATCCGACCAATCCGTCGAACGTCGTGACCATGGCGACGCTGCCGGACGTCGTTGCGGGACTCGCGGTCGCCGTCACCTTCAACGGCGGGAACACGTGGTCCCGTAGCGTCATCGGCGCCTTGGCAAGTGATCCGCTCGGGGAGATCTGCTGCGACCAGCAGCTTGCGTGGGACCGCTTCGGCAACCTCTGGATGACCTACCTCGTCAACACGGACGGCAACATCAAGGTCGCGCTCTCGACCGACGGGGGCACGTCGTTTAGGAAGGTCGCAGATATCGCCGCAAACGGCGACCAGCCGTCGATTGCCGTCGGGCCGAACAGCGTCTGGGTCAGCTTCAGCGACTTCCCCGGAAGCCAGGCCCAGGTCAAGGCGTTCGGGGCAGCGGTCACCGGCCTCGGCCAGGTCGGAAGCTTCAGCGCGCCGGAGAGCGTCCCCAGTCCCGGAAACGGAGACTACGGCGACACCGCGGTCGGGCCGGCCGGCCAGGTGATGGTGACCTACCAGGATCGAACCGGCGGCCAGGCGGAATCCCACATCTACACCGCGGTCGATGCCGACGGGCTCGGGCCTGCGGGATTCGGGACGCCGCGGCTGGCCGCGCACAGTCACGTCGGAGGCTTCGACTTCATCCCGGCCCAGCCCAACCGCTCGATCGACGCCGAGGCGAATCTCGCCTGGGACCGGACCGGCGGCGCGCACAACGGCCGCGTGTACCTCGTCTGGACGCAGGAGGTCCAGAACGAGGGCAACAACACGGACATCATGCTGCAGCACTCCGACGACAACGGAACGACCTGGTCGCCCGCCGTTCGGCTGAACGACGATCACACCGTCAACAGCCAGTACAACCCCGCGATCGCCCTCGACCAGACGAGCGGCGACGTGGCCGTCTCCTGGTACGACACCCGGAATGACCTCGGGGCCGGCGGCAGCGGGGACACGGACGGCATCCCGAACGACGACTTCCAGATCTGGGCGACCGACTCCACGAACGGAGGCGTGTCGTTCGCGCCGAACTTCAAGGTGAGCCGCGGAACCTCGAACGCGGTCGATGCCAACAGCTTCTTCGACACCGGCGACTACACGCACGCCGCGTTCCAGTCGGGGAAGTTCTGGCCGGCCTGGTCGGACAACTCGAACAGCACCGGCGACAACCCGGACGGGGCGCTGCACCAGTTCGACCTCTACACGGCGAAGGTGGCTATCCCGTAGCGACCCAGGCGTCGAGCGGCTGATCTCTTCCGCGGAGCTCGAGCGTCCGTCGCTCGAGCTCCGCGGTGTCCAGGCCGCCTGCGGCAGCCGCCTCGGCGCTGATCAGGATCTCCCCCGCGCCGGCGAGGCCGGTGAGCCGCGAAGCGGCGTTGACGGTGTCACCGAGTGCGGTGAAGTCTCGGATGTCGCCCTCCCCCACGCTGCCTACGAAGGACCGGCCCGTGTGGACTCCGGCGCCGACCGGGATCCATCCGCCGGTCTGCTCGACCAGGCCCCGCGCGGCGGCGATCGCGTCGGCAGCGTGGTCGTCCCCGGCGAATCCCGGGATGAAGAGCGCCAGCGCGGCGTCACCGACGAACTTGTCCACGATGCCGTCGTGCTCGTCGACGACCTCTGCGGCCGCCCCGTAGAAGCGCGCGAGCAGGCGCGAGAACTCTTCCGGCGCCATGCCCTCGGCGATTCCCGTCGAGCCGCGAACGTCGGCGAACAGGACCGAGATCTCGACCTCGGCGCCGCCGGGGTGCTTGCTGACCGCGCGGATGCACCACTTGCAGAGCCGCCGATTCAGCGGCGAAGGTCCGTAGGCGATCGCCCGCATCAGGAGGCCGCCGGGCCCGCGGAACGGCGCGTTGCAGAGCTTGCAGCGAGGCGGCGAGGGCAGCGCGCCCCAGATCTTCCGCATGCCGTGGAGGCGCGGGTAGTCGCCCGTGAGCATCTGCCTCCACATCTCGTCGACGGACGGCTTGGCCATCGACGTGGAACGCTACCGCGGTGAGCGAAGAGCCGATCGTGGCCGACGTCGAGCGGATCGTCGCGATCAGAAACCCGGTCATCCGCAACCTGGAGATCACGTACTGCTATTCGCGTCTCGCCGCGGCCGGCGCGCGGCGGAACGGCGAAGGCGCGAACTGGTGCACGTACGCGACCTGGGCCTCGCGGCAGGCGGGCGGGACAATCCGGGGCGAGGACCTGCTCGAGAACCTCGAACGCTGCTTCGGGAGAAGCCGCTGGGTCTTGCATCCGATCGCAACGCTGTGGCGCCGGATCCTGCGCCGAGGCCTCTTCCAGCCGGAGACGAGACTCGGACGCCTCGCGGCCGAGCTCCACACGCCGTTCGACGCGTTCGAGCGGGCGAGCGACGCCGTCGCGCGCGGGAACCTGAAGGTCTTCGAGGAGATCGGGCTGCAGTTCGCCCGCTGGCTGGGCGGCGACCAGCCTGAAGGTCATCCCTTGCTGCGGCAGGCGTTCGGGCACTACGACCGCCTCCGGCTCGAACGCGACCCCGGCAAGCGTGCCGAGCTCGCCTTCCTCGGGAACCTGAAGATCGGCCTCCACGAGCAGGCTCGCCTGCAGCCGCAGATCCTGGAAGCGCTCGACGCCGCATTCCAGGCGCAGGAGGATCTTGGGCGGCGGACGCTCCGAGCGCTCTTCCCTTCTGCCCCGCGGTGGTGGCAGGCCCTGGAGGCTCCGGCCGCCGCCCTGACCGGCCTCTCCGCGCGAGCGCTCCAGCGATCTTCGAGCCGGCTCGCGCGCGAGGTGATCACGGAGTCGCTGATGGTCCTCGCGCTCCCGGGGCGCGTGCTGGCGCTGGGACGAAACCTCATCGACGCGTACCCGCACGAGCTGCTGGAGCCCACCGACCCAGAGTTGAAGGAGCTCCTCGCCCGGTTCGAGCCGGTCCCGCCCGCGCCCGACGACTGCGGCGTGCGCGACTGGTCGGACCTGCACCAGCGGATGCACTTCATCGTGCACCTGTTCCGGGTCTTCCACTTCGACGAGAAGCTCTCCGACCCGCCTTTCACTCCGGCCGAGGTGGGGAGCTTCAATCGGGGAGTGATCCCGGATTAGACCAGATCAGGATGTCGAGGATCCGCACCTCAGTGAGCTCGTGCCCGCGACCCGCGAGGTCTCGCTGGACGGAGCGCAGCGCCGACCGGTTGCGATCGAGGTCTCGCTTGTAAGCGCGGATAAGGGCGGTTGCGTGCTCGCCGAAGGAATCGGGTCGATCGGAGATCCCCAGGTACGCCTGCACGACGCTGTCCAGCATCGGGATCAGCGCGGGCCGCTTCGGGTAGAGCGCCTTCGTCATCTTCGAGTAGCCGACTCCGCGGATGTCGCCAAAAGCATCGAATAGGCGCGTCAACGGGTCCCAAGGGATCGACCGCGCGGCGCCTGCCAGAGACACATCAGGGTCGATCGAGCGCAGGGCGTGGTCGATCCGGCCTCGTCGCTCGAGGATCGCTGCGATCTCTACCGCAGAGATGCGGGCGCCGCCGCGGTTCGCGTGCCTGAGGTCCCTTTCGTCGAACGAAGTCGGGTCTGACGAGTACGCGTCGTAGGCCGAGTACACCTCGATGAAGGCGAGCGCCGCTGCGAGCGGATCCTCGATCTCGACGCCGCCGCGAAGGGTGACTTGCATCACCGGCCTTTGAGCCGGGCGGCCTGCTTCGTGAGATACCGCCGCTCCGCGAGGTTCGTCGTCTTCCGAACGGCGGCTCGGTACTGCTCGATCGCGCCGAGTGGATCGCCGGCCAGCTCCAGGAGGTGCGCACGGACAGCGTCGAGGCGATGGTGGCCGTTGAGGCGCTCGGCGACCTCGTCGACGACAGCAAGGCCCGCTTCCGGCCCGTCGGCCATCGCGGTTGCGACGGCGCGGTTGAGCGTGACGACCGGGTTGCCGGTCATCCGCTCCAGCAGCTCGTAGAGGCCGAGGATCTGCCGCCAATCGGTGGCCTCGGCGTTCGGGGCGCGGTCGTGGACCGCGGCGATCGCGGCCTGGAGCTGGTATTCGCCCGTCGCCCTCTCGAGCAGCACGAGACCTTCCGCGATCCGCGCCTGGTCCCAGAGGCTCCGGTCCTGTTGCGGTAGTGGGACGAGCTCGCCGGCGGCGTCGGCCCGGGCGGGGCGTCGCGCATCGAGCAGCAGCATCAGCGCGAGCAGTCCGGCGACTTCCGGATCGTCCGGAAGCATCCTGGTGAGGCGGATCGCTTCGTTGGAAAGCTCCGTACGCTGCAGCTCGCTGCCGCCGCTCGCCGCGTAGCCCTCGTTGAAGATGAGGTAGAGGACGTGCATGACATTCCGGAGCCTGGCGGGCCGTTCCTCCAGAGTCGGCATCCGGAACGGCTCGCCCGAGGCCTTGATCCGCTGCTTCGCCCTCGAGATGCGCTGGGCCATCGTCGCCTCGTCGACAAGGAACGCCTTCGCGATCTCAGTCGTGGTCAGCCCGCCGACCGCCCGCAGCGTGAGCGCGATCGCCGAGGCGTCGGTCAGCGCTGGGTGGCAGCACAGGAAGAGAACGGTGAGCGTGTCGTCCCGGACAGAGACCTCGGGCGCCGGCTCTTGTGGGGTGGCCTCACGCTGCCTGCGTGCGCGCTCGCTTCGGTAGTAGTCGATGAGCCGCCGCTCGGCGGTCTGGATCAGCCACCCGCGCGGCTTCTCCGGAACGCCGTATCGCGCCCAGCGCTGGGCGGCCGCGATGAGTGCCTCCTGGACGGCGTCCTCGGCCGCGTCGAAGTCGCCGAAGCGGCGGGCGAGCACGCCGAGGACCTGCGGCGCCAGCTCGCGCAGCAGGCCCTCGACGTGGGGCGGTGTCGTGAGCGTCAGGCGCCCCTCGCGGTCTGGAGGTACTCCTCCATCCCGGCGGCGCCGGAAGGCCGCTCCTCCATGATCTGCCGCACCTGGATCGGCTGCTGCGTCGGAACACCGTCCGGCCCGGGCACGGCCGAGATCCTCGCCGCGATCTCGAGCGCCCGCTCCTCCGACTCGACGTCGACGATCTGGTAGCCGGCGAGCCACTCCTTGAACTCCTGGAACGGCCCGTCGGTGACCACGGGGGCGGTACCGTCGGAGGTCACGATCTTGGCAAGGTCGGGCCCGGTGAGAATCTCGGTCTGAACGAGCTCGCCGCTGGCGGTCAGCTCCTCGTTGAGCGCGCGGTAGTAGTCGAGGTGCGCGTCGATCTCCTCCGGCTTCCACTCCTCCATGGGCGTGTCGACGACGCCTGGCTGGAAGTCCACTCCGAGTAGGTATCTGGCCATGTCACTCCTCTCTGTTCGTGGGAACTGTCGCAGCTAGAACGGAGCCGGCCGGCCCTTCTCGACATTGCAGTAAATGCAGACGACTCCGAGGTCCTCGGACCCGGCTCGTATCAATCCGGTGACGTTCCAGTCCCGGGGTCAGCCCGTCCGGACGGACACTGCTACGCTCGCCGAGGAACCGACGCGGAGGTGGGAGAAGTGAGCAAGATCGAAACCTGGGTCGGGAGATTCGTCTGGCACGAGCAGGTCTCCTCGGACCCCAAGCAGGCGCAAGACTTCTACACACAGCTGTTCGGCTGGGGCACGGAAGTCTTCAAGCCAGGCGAGATCGAGTACGCGATGATCTCGTCAGGCGGGCAGACCCATGGCGGCTTCGGCGAGGCCCAGGAGGGTGCGCCACCGCCCCACTGGCTGAGTCACGTCAGGGTCGCGAACGTGGACGACACGCTCCTGAAGGTCGAGGGCGCAGGCGGGAAGCTCGCTGCGGGCCCATTCGAGATGGGTGAGGTCGGACGTATGGCGATCATCACTGACCCGCAGGGAGCCTTCATCAGCCTGTACCAGCCCGAGGAAGAGGCCCCCGGCTCCGAGGGTGTTTTCGTGTGGGACGAGCTCGTCACCACCGACCTCGACGGCGCCCAGCGTTTCTACGAAGAGATCTTTGGTTGGACGACCAAGGACATGGGGACCGACTTCGGCGGCTACAGGATCTTCGAGGTCGGCGGGATCGGCATCGCGGGACTGATGGCCGCGCCAGATGCGTCCATCCCGGCGCACTGGCAGCCCTATGTCGCCGTCGACGACACCGACGCGACGACAGCGAAGGCGACGGAGCTCGGCGGTTCCGCCTTGCTGGAGCCGATGGACGTGCCGACCGTCGGTCGTATCGCCCTCATCCGCGATCCGCAAGGCGCCGTGTTCGGGATCATCAAGCCCGAGCCCACTTCGTAGGTTTCTCTTTGAGCCGGCCGCTCCTCGCGACGGGGCGGTCGGCTCGCTTCGGCGCGGCAAGCGAAGCCACCACCATGAGCGCGCCGATCCAGAACGAGGCATCCTTCACTCGCAGGACCGGAACCCGTCCAGGGAGGCACGATGAGCCTACTCGACCGCATCCGGCGGCTTTGGAAGACGCCCGAGCCCGATCACCCGCTCAGCGAGGAAGAGCGCCACGAGCATCCGCCGGAGACGGCGTTCGACGTGCGCGCCTCGTTTGAGCAGGACTATGTCGGCAGAGATGTCGACCCGGACGAGCCCCGCTCGGGTCGCGTCTGAGCCTCAAAGGTTCCGGGGTCAGGACAACGGCGTCCATCTGACACCAGCTGCCGGCGAGAGTGCGAAGCTAGTCGCTCTCACAATCTCCCCGACTAGGGAGGGACCGATGGAGCAAGAAGTGAGCTTCGAGCGGGACATCCGCCCACTCTGGCGCGAGCGCGACGTCAAATCGATGGCGTTCGCGTTCGACCTCTCGTCCTACAACGACGTTCGCAACAACGCCGAGGCGATCTACGACAGGCTCGCCTCTGGGACGATGCCCTGCGACGGTGCCTGGCCGGCCGACGACGTGAACCGCTTCCGCGCCTGGATCGACGGCGGATCGCAGCCGTAACTCAAACGCCCCGCAGCAACTGCCTCTCGACCACGAGCGGCACCAGCAGGTCGCGATAGCCGTGCTCGTCGAAGAGGACAGTCAGCTGGTCGCCGTCGTACCGCTGCACCGTGCCTTCGCCCCAGCGTTCGCTCGTGACCCGCTCGCCGACCGCAAACGGCCGCGGCGTGGGCTCCTCGCTCGCCCCCGCCAGGTCGTTGTCGCAGTTGCCGCACGGCCCGGGATAGTCCTGGCCGAAGTACGTCAGCAGGAACGACCGGCGGCAGCCGGTGTGCTCCGCGTAGCGGCGCATCATGTCGAGGCGGGAACGCTCGACCTCGTTCTCGCGCTTCGTCTCGGCGTCCGAGGCCGCTATCGCATCGGCGACCGTCAGTGCGCCCGTCCAGCGCACAGAGCCACCGGCATCCCAGACCGCCGCGCCGATGTCGACGAGGCGAACGATCGCCGCAGTCCCGCCGCGCGTCGCGGCGACGCTTCCTCCCGTCGCGAGCTCCGCGGCGACGCGCGCAACCATCTCGGTCGAGACGCCCCGTGCGGTCAGATGGACCGCGGCCCCGAAGTCCTCCGGCCGGTGGAGGAGCCGCGCGTGGGCGGCCCGCTCGTCGCGGCCGGCTCGGCCGATCTCCTGGTAGTAGCCGTCGAGCGACGGCGGCGGATCCACGTGCACGACCCAGCGCACGTCCGGCTTGTCGATGCCCATCCCGAAGGCCACCGTCGC
>Ga0070698_100007286_pt1 | contig 11980 bp, 13 predicted proteins | sample KBSK1502metaG_FD_65477 | JGI IMG/M metagenome (GOLD analysis project Ga0070698, IMG submission 65477) | Corn, switchgrass and miscanthus rhizosphere microbial communities from Kellogg Biological Station, Michigan, USA - KBS K1-50-2 metaG | ecosystem: Host-associated > Plants > Roots >...
CACCTTGCTCGGATCGCCCTGGCCGTCGGCGACCGCGACCTGGCAGGTCGGTCGCTCGCGACGGTTCGACGACGTCTGGAGCTCAACCCGGGCGTCAAGACGATCGCCGCGGTCGAAGCCCAGGTGAGCGGGCTGGTCGAGGGCCGGCTCGAGGATTTCGAACGGTCTGTCGGACTCTTCGAGGAGAGCCCGCGTCAGCTCGCCCTGGGATCTGCCCTCGAGGACTACGGGCGGTGCCTCGCGGGGACCGATCGCGATCGCGGCGTCGCCGTTCTCGGACGAGCGCTTGAGTTGTACCTCGCGCTCGGCGCGGATTGGGACGCTCGGCGCGTCCGCGGCCGCCTCGCCGATCTGGGTGTTCGGCGACGGATTGTGCTGCCTCGCGAAGGCGCCAAGGGCATCGCTTCGTTGACCGGCGCCGAGGCGCAGGTCGCCACGCTCGTCTCCGACGGAATCACGAACCGTGAGATCGCCGAGCGACTCTTCCTCTCGCCCCACACGGTGAACAGTCACCTGCGGCATATCTACACGAAGATGGCAATCAACTCGCGCGCCGAGCTAGCGCGCATCGTTGCCGAGCGGGCGGGCGGCGACTCAGGCCGTGCAGATCGCTCGAGCTGAAGGGTAAGAGACAGCCGACCGAGGTCGTCGTGCTGACGACGACTTCGGCTCGTAAGACGGGAGACGTTCGCGATGGCGACTGACGGCCCGATCGTGTTCATCAGCCACAGCCGCATCCGGCCTGGCCGACTGGCCGACCTTCGGTCGTTCCTCGCGGTCGGGGTGCCTGCCCTCGAGGCCGCGAAGCCGAAGACGCTGGCGTTCCTCGCCTACGTGGACCAGGCGTCGATGACCCTGACGATCATCCATCAGTTCGCGAACACCGCCGGCTTCGCCGCACATGTCGAGGGCGCCAACGACCGAACCGATGCCGCCGCGGCGTTCATCGAACCGCTCGCGATGGAGATCCACGGCGCTGCCGACGAGGCCACCGTTGCGGCGATCCGGTCTGGGCTGCCGAGTGGGGTTCCGGTTGTGATCCGACCCGACTACCTCGGCGGATTCCTCCGGCTCTCCCAGTAGTCCGCCCCTGATCGGGCTGGGCCGCCACCCGCGGGGTCGCTGGCTGGCGAGCCAGCGACGACGCGGGATTCATCGGGACAGGAGTCAGTGCAACGCGACGTAGGCGCAGAGCAATGCCAGGGCCGCGGTCGTCGCCGCGAATACCGTCCGCTCGATACGGCTTTTCGAGGCCAGATTGCCAAGCGTGTTCAATACGAGGAACGCCGCGATTGCCCAGGACCCTGGCGCGAGCAGCCCCGTAGCACCAGCCGGCCAACCGATCGCGCCGGCCCGAGCCAGGATCACCAACGCGCAACCCGCCAGGATGGCCGCCGCGATCGCGCTGACGGCTCGGAGTCGGTTCGGGAGCGTGCCCGCATGTCGACCGCCGAGAACATGGGCGCCAAGCGGCGCGCCGAGGGCGAGGCTGACTTGAAACGCCGCCATCCCCAAGAAGAGGACGGCGGCGAGAATGGCGGCGGGGAACGTCACGGCTTCGCAGTCCCAGCGCGGACCGCCGCGACAACGTCGACGATGGCCTGGCTCGATGCTCCGGCATCGATCCCCGAGATGAGCGAGTTGTGGGTGGCGGCCGCCATGACCCGATGGATGCTCGCGGTCGAGAGATGCGCCAGCGCGTCCTGGGCGGCCGCCCAGCCGGGGTCGGCTCCAGCCACGGCCGTCACGACGATGAGTGGGCGATCGCCGAGGCTGGTCAGGGCCGAGGCCTGCTGTAGCGCCGTTCGGAGGGCACGAACCTCGTCGCGCGCCCCGCGAACGATCGCCGCGGTCGACTCCTCGGCGGGCAATCCGAGAAGAGGCGCCAGGAGGCCGATACGGGCGAGCGAAGGAGAGAACGTCGAGACAGTCTGGAACATCGAATACACGCCCGGGTACTCGGGCAGCGCGGTGAACGCGTCGTCCGGCTGTGAGTCCAGCAGGACCATCCCGGCGACCTGTTCGGGGTAACGGGCCGCGAAGACCCGGACGTAAGGCCCACCCGAGGAATGTGCGGCCAGGATGTACGGCCCAGGGACGCCGGCGCGCTCGAGCAGGGTGTGCAGGTCGGTCGCCAGAGCGATGCCGTCCTGCGGGCCGGCCTCGTCGCTCCGTCCGTGGCCCGCGCGGTCGTACGCGCAGACCGTCGTGGTCGCGGCGACGGCGGGCGCGATTCCCGCCCAGGACGATGAAGATGCACCGAGACCGGCCTGAAGAATCACCGCCGGGCCGCCCGAGCCTGAGCACTCGATGTAGAGGCGGTGTCCGCCGACATCGATCATCTTGCCGGCACCCGCCTGGGCAACAGCCGTGGCCGCGCTGACGGTCGTGAGGGCGCCCCCGATCGCGAAGACAAGGAGCGTTGCGATCACCGGGACGACGAGCCAGCGACCGCGGCCGCGGAGATTGGCGCGAACTTGGAAGACCATCCAGATCGCCAGACCGGCGATGGCCATCGGCCAGACCCAGCCGAGGAAGTCCATGAAGGCGGGGCTTGGCTGGATCACCATCAGGCCGATCCCAATCGAGCCTAGGACGATCGCCGGCACGGCGGTCCACGCCTGCGGCTGGGCGCTGAAGCGGGAGGAGGTGAAGCCCATCAGGCCCCAACCGAGACCGAAGGCGAAGAGCACGGAGCCGGTGACGAGCGGCTCCGAGCCGCCCGACGCGACGGTGAAGGCGAAGGCCACGGCGAGGGCAGCCCCGGCAACGATCGAGCCGAGGATGGCGAGAACCGGAGAGCGGGTGCTCGTGGTCCGAGACGAGTCGTTCATGAGTAGTCCTCCGAGGATGCGGGTGAACGGGTTGGCCGTGGTAAGGGGCGTCATGACGCGACCGCGGCGGACGCGGGGTCCGGAGACGCGACGGCCGAACCGGAGGTTCGAGATCCCCGGGCGGCGCGCCAGAAGAGCCAGAAGATCAGCAGGGCCTCGCCGACGAAGGTGAAGGTGCTGATGGTCAGCCCGTAGCCGGCAACGAAGATTGTCCCGATCGAGTCGGCCAGATAGCCGATGCCGGCCAGAGTCACCAGGGCCGCCAGCAGCCGCGGCGCCGCGAACCTGAACAGCAGGATGCCGAGGCCGACGAGGTGTAGGCCGAAGATCCCGAGCGCCAGGTGCCAGCCGGTGTCGAACGACGCGACCGATACCGCGACCTGCGCCTGGAGCGGCGCCGATTGCAGTGCCGTCCCAGCCGCGGTGTCCACGAGCCGGGCCGCGTTCACCAGGTTGAGCAACGCAAGGGCGAAGATCGCGGCATAGACGATCCGCAGCGAGGCGACCATAAGCGCGAGGCCCTTGTCGATCGGTCGCAGGAGGAGGTAGAACCCCCAGGCCACCGCCACGTCGAGGATGGCGACGACCAGGAAGGCGACGATCGCGGTCTGGAACAGGCCCAGCGACGCGGCGATGTTGGTCGTGGTGGCGGCCGCATCGGCTGGCACGATGAGGGTCTTCAGGACCCCGAACTGGGCGAGCGGGGCCAGGAGCGCCATCAGCAGCAGGCTGAAGCCTGTCGCCAGCACAGTGCGGCGCTGATGTTTGTCGTCCGTCCGGCTGCTCGCATCGATCGACGATCCGTTGGTCATGTCGTCCTCTTTCCGAAACGGCTGAGCCTTGACGTGTCCGGGTGGATGTGGCTCGCCGGGTCTGGTCGAACCGTAGGGTGGCGAGCGCCGGCCTCCAATGGAGTCAGCACAGCCCTCGACGCGGTGTTTGCTCGGGGAATGGGGAGAGGGTCTGCACGGGGACCCCGGGGCGTAGGATGGGTTCTCTAATCGATCGCCCAGAAGCCGAGACGCGGGACGGTCCGTCAGAGGCCCTCGTTCGGCACCGTCAACCGCGATCGATCGTGGAGGGTCGTGATCGATCTACCAACCGTCAGCCGGGTTCGTCCCCTGCTCCTGATCACCGCGGCCGCGCTCGGTCTCGGAATGCTGGTCGGCAACGCTCAGAACGGTCCGCTCGTCCTCCGCACAGTGCTGGAGGTCCTCGTGGGCTGGTCGTTCGTCGCCTGCGGCACCTACATCTGGGCTCGCCGCCCGGCCAACCGCCTCGGCCGGCTCATGACCACCGTCGGCATGTTGTGGCTGCTCGGGCGGACGTTGACCCTGGTCCCGAATCCGGTCGTATACACCGCAGGCCTCTGGCTGACCGACCTCTGGGCGCCCGCGTTCGCCCTCTTCCTGTTGTCGTTTCCGACCGGCCGCCTCGGCTCTCGAGCTGACCTCGCGATCGTCGGCATCTTCCTGTTTGTCACCGTTCCGCTTGAGTTCATCTGGTTTCTGTTCCTGGTGCTCGACAACGGCCTGAACGCGTTGGGCATCGCGCCCAACGAGAGCGCCGCCCACGTGATCGACACGATCCAGCGGGACCTGATCTCGCTTGGCTCCGTGCTCCTTGTCATCGCCCTCGGTCGGCGCTGGCTGCGATCGAGCGGCCCGGTTCGGCGCCAGATGACGCCTGTCTTCGTGGGCGCCTTAGCGATCCTCCTGCAGTCGGGCTCATGGATCTTCCTCTCGTCCGGGACAAGGGTCGAAGTGTTGGACGACCTGATCTTCCTGGCCCAGATCGCCATCCCGATCGCGGTCGTGTTCGTGGTGGTCCGATCCAGGATGGCCCGTGCCGGCGTCGCGGACCTCGTCGTCGAACTGGGACAAACACCGACACCGGCCCGGCTCCGCGATGCCCTGGCAAATGCGCTTGGTGATCCCTCCCTGCAGGTGGCCTACTGGGCCCAGGGTCGGGATCGGTTCGTCAATGCGGCCGGCGAGCCGATGGTGCTGCCCGCGGACGGCACCGGCCAGGCAGTCACGATGCTGGAGCGAAACGGCGTCCGGGAGGCCGCGATCATCCACGACGCGATCCTGCTGGAGGATCCGGGCTTGATCGCCTCGGTTGCCAGCGCCATGCGGCTGGCGGTCGAGAACGATCGGCTGACGGGAGAGGTCGAAGCACAGCTCCAGGAGGTGCGCGCGTCGCGCGCGCGCATCGTCGAGGCCGGAGATCGGGAGCGCCGGAGGATCGAGCGGGACCTTCATGACGGCGCCCAGCAACGGCTCATCTCGCTCAGCCTCGAGTTGCGGGTGGCCCGGTCCAAGCTCGGAGAGGCTGGCGACCCCGAAGTCCGACGCAGCCTCGATCGGGCAGCCGATGAAGCCCAGGCGGCGCTGGTGGAGTTGCGCGATCTCGCCCTCGGGATTCACCCGCTGATCCTCACGGAGGGGGGCCTCGGTGAGGCCATCGAGTCCCTCGCCGATCGCACGTCGGTCGATGTGTCAGTGGACGTCGGCTCGGAGCGTTACTCCCCAGCGGTCGAGGGCGCCGCCTACTTCGTCATCTCGGAGGCTCTGGCCAACGTGACCAAGTACGCCAAAGCGACGAAGGCAACCGTGCGCGTCACAGGGCTCGCTGATCACATGACGCTCGAGGTCAGCGACGACGGGATCGGCGGAGCCGACCCTCGTTCCGGAAGCGGCCTGCGTGGACTTGCCGATCGCCTGGCTGCCCTCGATGGAACGATCACGGTCGTCAGCCCGGTCGGTGGCGGGACGACGCTCTCAGCGCGGATCCCGACCATTCCTCCTATCGCTTCCCCCGTGCCAGCCCTGTAGTCGCTGGCGACGCCTGATGACACGATGGAGGCATGACCACGATCCTGATCGTCGACGATGACGCTCGATTTCGGGCGCAAGCACGCGATGTCCTCGAGGCGGACGGATTCGTGGTGATCGGCGAGGCCGCTGACGGCGCCTCGGGCCTCGAGGCTGCCCAGATCCTCCGGCCTGATTACGTGCTGCTGGACGTCGGCCTTCCAGACATCGAGGGATTCGAGGTGGCGAGGACCCTGGCAGTCGCCGGGCCGCCTCCGTGGGTCGTTCTCACGTCGAGCCGGGACGCCCGCGCCTACGGGCGGCGCCTGACAAACGGTCCGGCGCTGGGCTTCATCCCCAAGGAGCGGATCTCCGGGGCGGCCATCAGGGGACTGGTCGAGCGACCGTGACCCTACGGGTCGTCCTTGCCGATGACTCGGTGCTCGTTCGAGAAGGCGTCGCGCGACTGCTGACCGACGCCGGCTTCGAGGTCGTTGCTCAGGTTGGCGACGCCGATGGGCTGTTGCGGGCGACCCGAGAACACCTCCCGAACGTCGTGATCGTCGACATCCGCATGCCGCCGACCCACACCGACGAGGGCCTACGCGCCGCCGAGGCGATCCGCGCCGAGCACGGTACCGAGGTTGGCATCCTCGTCTTGTCCCAGCACGTCGAGCCGTCGTTTGCCATGCGCCTGGTGAGCGACGGCGCCGGCGGCGTCGGCTATTTGCTAAAGGACAGGATCACCGACCTCGATGATTTCGCCGACGCCATCCGGCGAATCGCGAAGGGCGGCTCGGCGATCGATCCCGCGGTCGTCGCAGTACTTGTCGGGCGCCGTGCCCGAGTCCCACTCGACGACCTGACTCAGCGCGAGCGGACCGTCCTCGCATTGATGGCGGAAGGTCGATCCAATCAGGCGATCGCCGATCGGTTGTCGATGGCGCGGAAAACCGTCGAGGCCCACATCGCCAACATCTTCTCGAAGCTCGAGCTGCTGCCCACGTCGGACGACCACCGTCGCGTGCTCGCCGTGCTCGCCCACCTGCAAGGGTCCGCTCGAACGCCACCGTGAGAGAAAGGACTCGTGTCGTAGTCCGCCGGAGATCTGCCACGAGACAGGTGGCTGGCGAGGAAGGATTCGAACCTTCGATCTCCTGATCCAGAGGACTCCCAACGTTTCTGCCGATGGTCGGTGCGATCTGAGCGTGGCGCGGACTAGATATTGGTGTCTCCGGCAGGCAATCAGGTTGGACATGACGGAGTCAGGTGTACGTCATTCGTTCAAGTAACTCCGGGATCGACCATATCGCGCTCGCAGACGGATGGAAAGGGGAGTGGTTCCCGCTGTTCCCATTACTCCCATTCGAGCGGTCGGCACGGCCTCGGTGGCCCGGGTCGACTGGCCCGCCATGTCACCTCGTGTGGTCGCCGGCGCTCCCCTGCTCGCCTTCGGCCTGGTTGGGTCGCCCCGGCGATCAGGCTCCCGGCAGGACCCGCCCGATGGCGTCGAGGATGAGGTCGAGCCCAAACTCGAACTCGTCGGCGTAGTCGAAGCCGGACGCGAGCAGCTCACTTCCGACACGCGCTAGGTTCGGGTACGCATCCGCAGGTACCTGGGCGACCACCGCTGACAGCTCCTCGGCGTTGCTGAACTGCAGGTTCACCTCCTGGAGCGCGAACCCTAGAACGTAGCTGTCCACCAGGTTGTAGGCGTGCGTCGCCATAACCGCCGAGCACCCGGCGTCGAGCAGGACGGTGATGGTGTCCTCGTGTGTGCGGAGATTGGCCGGGCCGGGCCTCATCCGCGATTCCATGAGCGCGATCGCCCAAGGATGCCGGCGCAGGGCCGCGCGGGTCGAGATCGATTGGGCACGGAGCACCGTTCGCCAGGTCGAGCGAGCAGCCGGCAGCTCGATCTCGGCGAAGACGAGGTCGACGATCCCGTCGAGGATGTCGTCCTTGTTGCGAACGTGTCGGTAGAGGGACATCGCCTCCACGCCGAGCCGCCGCCCGATCCGCTGCATCGTCAGCGCCGTGGTGCCGCCTTCGTCGGCGAGCTCCAGCGCCGCGTGCAGGACGCGGTCCCGGGTGAGCGGCGCTCGCTTCTGAGTCGTGCAGCGGGTCATCAGTGTTCTCCTCGAGTGCCCCTTGACGCCATGATAGCTTATGTCATACGCTTATGCCATACGCTTATGATATAAGCTAAAGACGACCGACACGAGGAGCAAGAGATGACCATGGGAACAACCAGTGACCGCGACCAAGCCCTGGTCGGCCGCGCCTTGCCCGCCGAGGCGGGGATGAAGGCAGTCGTGCAACGCCGCTACGGGCCTCCCGAGGTGCTCGAGTACACCGATGTCGGCCGGCCGGTCGTGGGCGACGGCGACGTCCTGGTCCTCGTCCGCGCCGCTTCGGTCCACCCCGGCGACTACTTCGTGATGACCGGCGTGCCGAGCATCGTGCGGCTGGCCTTCGGTCTGCGTCGGCCGCGCCATCCCATCCCCGGCAGAGACCTGGCCGGCGTGGTGGCGGCCGTCGGCAAGGACGTCGCTGATCTGCAACCGGGCGATGAGGTGTTCGGTTGGAGCACCACCGGGACGCTCGCCGAGTACGCGTGCGTCCCGGCGGACCAACTCGTGCGCACACCGGCCAACCTCTCCGCGGGCCAGGCCGCGGCCGTGCCAACGTCGGGGATCACCGCACTGCAGGCACTGCGCGACATCGCGCACGTGCAACCGGGGCACACAGTGCTCGTCACGGGCGCATCAGGCGGCGTCGGGACGTTCGCCGTGCAGATCGCCAAGGCGTTGGGGGCAGAGGTGACCGGGGTGTGCAGCACCCGCAACTTGGAGCTGATCCGGTCCCTTGGCGCCGCGCACGTCATCGACTACACGCGAACGGACTTCACCCAGGCCGGACAGCGCTACGACGTCATCCTCGACAACGTAGAAGCACGACCGCTGCACGAGGTACGCCGGGCGCTCACACCCACCGGCACGCTCATCCCCAACAGCGGCCGAGGAGGACGCCGGATCGGCCCGTTGGGGCGGGTCGTCAAGGCCCGCGCGAGATCGCTGGTCAGCCGCCAGACCCTGAGGCCGTTCACTTCAGTCCAGAAGCACCAGGACCTGCGCACACTCACCGGCTGGCTCGAGGCAGGGGAGCTCACCCCGGTCATCGACCGCACCTACGGGCTGAGCGAGGCGGCCGAGGCTCTCCGCTACGTCGGGGCCGGCCACACCCGAGGGAAGGTCGTCGTCACCGTGTGAGCGTGGATCAGGTGTCTCGACCCACCACAGCGCAAACCCCTGCCGGCCGCCGCTGTCTTGCGGACCGGCTCACCAACCCGAAGGAAGGAGCTCTAGGTGAATCATCCTCAAACAATCGCAAGAGTTACGGGCGTATTGTTCCTGATCACGTTCATCACCGCGATCCCCCAATACATGATTCTCTACGCGCATGTGCTGGCCGACCCCAACTACATCGTCGGTGTCGGCCGATACACCCTCATCATCGCCAACATCTTGGAGCTGCTCCTCCTCACCGCCACCATCGCCACCGCCGTCGTGCTGTTCCCGATCCTCAGGCGGCAGAATGAAATCCTCGCCCTTGGATACGTCGCGGCTCGTATCGTTGAATGCGTCTTCATCGCGGTGGGCATCCTCAGCCTCCTTACGGTCGTGGCGTTGCGCCAAGAGGCTGCCGGCGCGGATCCCGGCTCGCTCGTCCTGATCGCCGGTGTGCTGGTCGCGCTCCATGATCCTGGCTCGTTCCTGCTCGGGGCCGGCTTCTTCGTGGCGGTCGGGAACGGGCTCATCCTGGGCTACTTGATGTACACGTCGAGACTCATTCCACGGCCCCTTGCCGTGTTGGGACTCATCGCCGGACCTCTGCTCATCGTTTCGGGGGTCGCCCTGTTCGGGGTCTTCGAGGCAGGCTCTGTGTCGCAGGGCATCGCGTCCGCCCCATATTTCTTCTGGAATCTGGGGCTTGGCATCTGGCTCACTTTGAGGGGCTTCAATCCGTCTGCAGTCGCTCGCTTACAGAACGTTTCACCGTAGGTGATGTCGGAGGGTTGATGGCGGAAAGGGATCGTGGCGGGGTACGCCCCGGCAGTCCTGGGACATCACCCTCGGCATCTCGGCGCTCGTCGTGTCCGACCGGGACGAGCGCCGCGCGACGACTGCATCGAACGGGTGACGCCGCGGGTCGCGGCTGCCAATACGCGCAGTCAGGTGAACATGGCGATCCGGCGAATCAGGTGAACGTGGAGAAGTCGAATCAGGTGAACTTCGGCGCATTTCGGGGCTTCTTCTTGGAGCCCGCGCCACGCTCTTCCCGCATGAGACCACCAGGTGTGGTGGTCGCAAGTCCCTGAACCGCTACCCGTCGGGTAGCTGGCTGGCGAGGAAGGATTCGAACCTTCGATCTCCTGATCCAGAGTCAGGTGCTCTACCGTTGAGCCACGCGCCAGTGATTCGTGCTCGAACGAGACCGATTCGAGGTCCGTTCGCTCAATGTTTCCGGGTGAGTCAGGTGCCCATCCGAAAACGAATCAGGTGCCCATCCGAAAAGTCGGATGAATCAAGCGCCCATCCGGGCGCCGTGCCCCGATACTACCTCCGCTGGGGCGACGGCTCAAACTGCTGCGAGATGAGCGGGCCGGGCAGGAATCGAGGGCGAGGACTTGCATGACCACGCGAGCGCCCTCCGCGGGCAGCTCGAGGTGTCAAGGACCGTTCGAGTCCCGCGACCTCTTGATGGTTCAACCGTCTATCCGTAACAGGCCTCCGAGTGGACGCAACCCCGCTCCATTCAAGGGGAGCGGTTCCTTCTATTCCCACTATCCCCAGACTGGCGGAAGGGAGCGTCGGAGCTGTGGCCGGAGTCTGTCCGCAATGTCTGACTGCGGCTCACGTGGCCGCTGGCGTCAGGTCCAGTCGGACAGGATCGCGGCGGAGCGAGCCCCCCATCCGACCGCCGGCTCAAGCGCCACGACCACGCGGCGCATCGCTGACGCCAGAGTGGCAGTCGCGTCTTCGACCGGCGGTAAGGACCGACCGGGCTCCTCGAGGGATCGGGAGAACCTGGCGAGTTCCTCGGCCAGGAAGGCGGCCTGTGCCCCAAGGTCCACGGCGCCCCCCAGATACTCCTCGGCGACACCGGTGGCCTCGTGTTCGTCCTCGACGATCTCGAGGATCCGGCTTTGCCCCAGTGCGATCTCGGCCATCTCGGCCTCGAGTGTCGTCGCTGCTGCCTCGAGGGGCGCCACCTGCGCTGCGTATCGATCTACAAGCGTTGATACGTCCGCCGGCGTTGGCTGAGTGGGGAGGGCGGAATTCGCCTCGTTCAATGCCTGGACGGCCGCCGAGACGCTGGCCGCTGCCTCATTGGCGTGGAGGACTTTCACGCCGGTTCCGATGACGAGGTATTCGAGTTCAGGCCAGTCGCTTCTCACAATCCACCTTCTTGTAGAGATGTGCGGTCTAGTAGACCGGTGGTCGTCGGTTCAAATCCGACCGCTCCGGCCAAATCCTCGACAGCCTGGGGGTGTCAGCGCGATTTGCCGCTCGCGATCCAGCGCTCGAATAGGTCGACCTGCGCCGGAGGCCACGCGCCGTCGCAAGGCATCGTGCCCGCCTTGAGGCGGGCGAGGATGGCGCCTGCATGTTCGCTGACGTCATTGCGTGACCAGAGATCGAAGGCGAACTTCATCGATGCTCGGTCATGCTCCCGGAACATCGGCTTCACGTCGGTTTCGAAGCACACGGGCTCCGTGGACTGAGGCATCACGCGCTCCATCGGTACGAGATTGGCGACGAAGCCCGCGAGGCGTTTCACCTCGCGAGCTCTGTCGCCTGATTGGTGTGGCTTGCGGTCGACTACGCGAACCGCTTGACGAAGTCGAGAGCCGTCTGGGCGACCTCGCGCCAACCATGGTCGATCGTGAGCGAGTGGCCCCGGTTCGGGACCTTCACGATCTCTGTGACACCCGGGTTGCGCTGCTGCCGCTTGTAGGCGGCGTCCGCGATCGCCCACGGCACGGTGTGGTCCTTCTCGCCGTCGATGATCAGCAGGGGACCACGGTCGGGGTTCTTCGTGTCCACCTTCGCCTCGGTCCACGGGTTGAGGTTCGCGTTGCCCATCTGGACGAGCGAGATCCCGGAGCCGGCGACGTGGTAGGTGTCGTAGAGCTCCCTCCCCTCCTGCTCGTCAAGGGCGTTCGCCCAGCCGTACTCGAACTGGTCGAACGTGAGCGTGATCGCTCGGCCGCGCGTGCGCGGGTCGATCAGGAACGGCCCGACGCCCTTCAGGACCGAGAACGGC
>Ga0070698_100007287_pt1 | contig 11977 bp, 8 predicted proteins | sample KBSK1502metaG_FD_65477 | JGI IMG/M metagenome (GOLD analysis project Ga0070698, IMG submission 65477) | Corn, switchgrass and miscanthus rhizosphere microbial communities from Kellogg Biological Station, Michigan, USA - KBS K1-50-2 metaG | ecosystem: Host-associated > Plants > Roots >...
GTTGCCACCAAGCATAGGGGCACTTGCCTCATGTTCTTTGCGACACGCGAGAGAATGTCGAGGCTGCCCGCATCGAGCCACTGGCAGTCGTCGACGATCAAGAGCACCGCACTGTGTTGGCGGCCAAGGCTGAGCAAGAAATCGGCGATCGACGAATGAAAGCGCTCTTGCTCGGCCTCTGGGGCGAGCGCACGCAGCGCAGGCGCCTTGTCCAGCAACGACGCCATCGCCGGCGCGAATCGACAGAGAACCGCGGCCACCTTCTGTCCCGCATTGCGAATTGCGTTTTCATGCCGACGCGCGGCATCGGGCTCGAGCCGAGCGAGCGTCAGAAGGTACTGTGCAAATGCGTCGCGTACCACAGCATAAGGCCGTGGATCGTGAGGCTGCGCCTTGCCAAAGAGTACCAACGCCCCGGTTCGACGCGCCAATTTGGTGAGCTCACGCGCCAGTCGCGTCTTGCCCATGCCGCTCTCGCCCTCCAAGAGCAGCGTCGAGCCTCGGCCCGCGCGCACGTCATTCCACGATTTTTTGAGCGCGAGCATCTCGGCATGGCGACCGATGAGCCCGAAGGAGAGCGCTTTTTGCCGCTCGCCCGCGCGCCAATAGTGCAGCGCGAGGTCGTGCACGTGCAGATCGAGCTCTAGCTTGTAGACGCGCTCCATGGCTTGGGCAAGCTCACCGTGCATCTGCGCGATCTGCGCTGTTTCGCGTCGAGACAAGATCGCCTGGCGCAAGCCGTCGTGCCGGAGGCAGTACAATCCGCCCTTGAGCCCCTCGACCATTTGCCGAGCCACGAGCGTCGACAGCGCGCTGTAGAAATGGTCGGACGACAAGCCGGCAGCAGCTTCGAGAACCGACGTATCGACTGGACGAGCGGCGATGGCCAATAACTCGAGCACGCGCTCTGCTTCCGGCGTGAGCGCCGCGATGCGGCGCAGCAGCACCTGAGTGATGCTGCTTGGAATGTCTAGCTGGGCGATGTCATCGCTCGTTGCCCAACCGCCGTCCTCGATGTAGACGCCGCCGTGTTCGACCAGGCTGCGCATGACCTCCTCGACGAAGAAGGGATTGCCGCCAGTCTCGGCGCAGACGCGATCGACGAATGCCGGCGGCAGCTCTTCGATGCCAAGCATGGACGACAATAGGCCTCTGACGTGTCCGTTCCCAAGCGCCTCGAGCGCTACGACGCCTATCGCGGCGTGGGATCGTAAAGCCGCCAAGTGCGCTTCGAGCGCGCGCCCGCTCAGCTCCTCGTCGCGGTAACTCCCGATGAGGGCGAGCTTGATCCTGCGTTCGCTCGAGACGGAGAGGCGCACGAGCAGGGCCAAGGTCAGATCCTCGACACCCGTGCTGGCCCATTGCAAGTCACCGATATGGATCACGTACGCAACCCGCTCCGCGACCCCGATCATGAAGTCAGCAGCGCCCTCGAGGGCCGCCTTTCTCTCCGCGTCGCTCAACGCGGTCGCGCCCTCCCGCGACAATCCGACGCCAAGCTGGCGAAGCGATCGTTCGTGCTGCTCGACCAATTCACCGGCGCCAGCGCTCGTCGCGACTTGGCTGATGTGATTGAGCAGCTCGACGATAGGCGTATCATCGGCGAGGCCGTTGTCTCGAACATTGGCGTCGATGAAAGGTAGCCCGGCCAGCTGAATCTGGCGTTTGGCCTCGCGCACCAGGCGTGTTTTTCCGACTCCGCTCGGACCAACGACGAACAGCGCGCAGCTCTGTATTTGCTCATTCTGGTTCGTGCACGCCCAAACGTGCGACAAGACAGCGTCGAGTTGCGCCTGTCGACCGACGAAACGGCTCGAGAGGATGTAACTCTCTTTCGTCGCCGCGGTTTCGATCTGGTGTGCGCCACCCGAGCTGCGATTGATCTGCTCGATGACTGCGTTGGCCGTGCGGAAGCGCTCAGCCGGCTCCTTGGCGCACAGGCGACGGACAATCTGTTGCAACCACTGCGGAATCCGCTCTGCGTCGTCGGCCGTAAACGCGACATCGACGGTCGCGTGCATGTGCAACAGGACGTACAAGGTACGCGCCGTGAACGGGAGCCGCCGACAGAGCAACTCGTAGATGATGATGCCCAGACTGTAGAGATCGACACGGTGATCGATCGAGGTCCCCCCACTGACCAGCTCGGGCGCCATGTAGCTCGGCGTGCCGACCACCCTACCGCGTCGATCAGAGCCGACCAAGCCAAAATCCAAAACCTTGACCGTGTCGTCCGAGCGAACGAGGATATTGGCTGGCTTGAGATCGAAGTGGACGATTCCGCGACTGTGCAAGTACGACAACGCGCGGCAGATCTGCACGACCAGACCCACGACGCGCTCTTGCCCAGCTCCACGCGTCGCTGCCATCAAATCAGCGCCGTCAACGTGCTCCATGGTGAATAGGTAGTCCACGCCGTCGCGCAGCGGCTCGAAATCGTAGACGGTGGCGACGTTCGGATGGCAGAGTTCGGCCATGGTGCGAAACTCCGCCTTGAACATGCTGATGCGCTCGGGCGTGAGCATCGCGCTTTGAATGGTCTTCAATGCCAAAGCCCGCTCTGGATGGAGCTGATCTGCGACGCGATAGACCACGCCCATTCCGCCCTCGCCAAGCGCCTCGAGCACTTGATAGCGCCCGTTGACCATGAACGACATCGGAAGCAGCTCAGTTCGACTGGTGTCGGTCGAAAAGGTCGCCGACGGCCGCCCAAGCTCGGCTGTTGCGGCGCTGCTCTTCAACCCGACAAGAGTGTCGCCGCTCTCGAACAAAGACAGCCGTGAAGGATCCCAGATCGATGGGTTGTAAGTGACGCCCAACGCACCGCGACCCAACTCAAACGGTCTCCCGTCTTCGCCCGTTGCCAGTTCATAATGCTCAAATCGTTGCGCCGCGTCTTGCGATGTCGGCTTGACCGCTTCCTCGAAAGAAGACTCGCCGGACTCAACCCCGCCAGCAAGAGCCTTGCGAAGCATGCAGACCGGACAGAACTCCATCGCTCCAGAAAACCCGTTACCGCAACTCGGGCAGGTACGTTGGCGCTCCGTGCTCATAAGCCTAACCGCCCTTCAGCCGCATTCCGAGCCGAAAGCAACACCACGCTCCACCGAGTGGTGCGAAATCGGCCAGCACGGCTCCTGGCAAACTGTTGTCCAGTTGCACAAACAATTGCGTGTTCTTTCATAGTAGCGCTTCAAATCAGGTTTCGGAACAAAATTCCAATCGTTGGTGTCCTGCGGCGTCCCGTGTTGATAGCGAGGTTCGGCGATGGGGCGGTTCGAATTTAACCAGCCGTAAACCGTGTGGTTAGTCGGACGCTAGCGTTGGTCACGAGATCTGAGCTTGTGGAACAAACTGTTAGCGACCGCGAAAAACGTATTTCCGCACTAGGCGCCTCAAACCTGTCCGAATCCTGTATTCGCCCCTGAAAGATCGAGACTGACTTTCAAGCACTTGCGCCCGATTGTTCCACATAACATCATACAACCGCGCTCATGTTAAATGGAACCCTATGCGCCAGCACAGAACACCGAGATCAAGAGCAAAGCGAGCGTATCAGAATCTCTCACGTGATCAATGGGCAAGCGTCCGTCGAGCCATGTGCGAGATCACACGCCAGCGGTTGCTCTATAGAATTGCGCTGATAAGCGTCGAACTTGGAGTCAGAACAGAGGCCGAGTCATGCAACCTTGCGGGCCGAGAATTTCGGACGGGCCCATTTGAAAATCATCGAGCTTGCACCCAGGGCGGATTGGGCTGTGGGACCGACAGGTACGGAGCCATTCGTCGGTTGCAAGGTCTTTCCAGCCCTCCCACAAACCGGGCAAACAGGAAAGGTGAATCGTCTTTCATGCCAATTGAATACGGGATCTTTCCTCCGAGCACTCCATTGCAGTCGTAGAAGCCGTCAGCCGGAATCAAGCATCGCCGTTTCTTGAAAGCCTCGCGATAGGACGCAGCCGTATCGGCGTGGATCGTCTCATCAATCCGAGTAATGTTTTTAGCTCGTCTCCGCTGGGCCAAACGATTCCCCGCCACTGCCACAATGGTCGCATCGCTGGTCAAGTAAAGAATGTGACTTCGGATCATAGGGTCGCAGGTTCGAGCCCTGCCGAGTGCAAATCAAGTCTGGTAAAGGATTATCAGGCAGTTGGCCACTGTAAAAATGACGGTCTCAAAAGCGTCGTTATCCGTTTGTTATCCGGTTTTCCGGTTTTACTCGCCTTTCTGACAGCACATGTGCGGATAACGCCGAGCATTTTTTCTTTGCTCATTTGGTGAACAGGCTCACAATTCCGGTTACCCCCTCGTGAACCCCTCCACCAAACGCGCCAACTAGTAACGGTTCCCAAACCCGATCAAAGAGGATCGTGGCCCGATCGGGGAGTGGCTCGCTTAAACCAACAACGTTATGAATCCGAGGGAAAATGCTCCGGATCCAAAGTGACGATAATATGGATGAGCCGATCAACGTTCAGGGAACAGCTCGAGATATGCTCGACGAGCCGATGGCGGCGCTTTTCCAGCACCAATGGCAGCTCTATCGCAAGTTCGTCGACAACAACTATTTTTACCATAACGAGGTCTATGCCCGGCTGCACCGGATCTTGGTCGACGAGGCCGTTCAGCCGTTTCGCTTCCTGGATATCGCCTGTGGTGACGCGGGAGCGACTGTCGAAACACTCAAGGGAACGCGAGTCGCGCATTATTACGGAATCGACCTCTCCTCGGCGGCGCTGGAACTGGCGCGCAAGGCTCTCGAGTCGCTCGGATGTCCTGTGACGCTCGACCACCGCGATTTCGTCGAAGCGTTGCGCGACTGGCCCGAGTCCGTCGATGTCGCGTGGATCGGTCTGTCGCTACACCACCTCCTCGCCCCGGCAAAGCTGAGCTTGATGGGCGAAATCCGCGGCATCGTCGGCGATAGCGGATTCTTCTTGATCTACGAGAACGCAAGCCCAGACGGCGAAGACCGAGACGCTTGGCTTCGCCGCTGGGAGCGCCAGAACCAGCCGTTGTGGACGGCGCTGACGGTCAAGGAATATGAGGCGATGACGGCCCATGTCCGTGCGTACGATTTTCCCGAGACGACCTCCCAGTGGCAATCGCTGGGCCGTGAAGCCGGGTTCGGTCGGGTGCGGGAATTGTTTGTCTCGCCGACGGACCTGTTCCGGATGTACTGTTTTCAGGCGTAAGGTGCCGGTCTGGTCGGCTGATCGAGCGCAGGGATATGAAACCAGTCAGCGATTGCGCTCAAGCCTCTTTCGGCCAAGATCGCGAACTGGCAACCGCCCATGTTGCCCGGCATGACATTGGGTCGCCCAGCCCGATTGCACCGCATGCCACCGGGGCATCTTTAAAACGCCGCATATCGAATTGGTTTCGGATCATAGGGTTGCGGGTTCGAGCCCTGCCGGCTGCAATTAAAACACAATCAATTACTTGAAGAGTGAAGGTGATACTTAAAAGGCGGGCTTTTGACCGCGGGATTAACTTAATTTTAATTTAATTCATCTGAATATCGAGGACGCCGTAGCGATGGCGCAAGCGTCGCGAACTAAGGTGACTCTGGATCACTTTGGCACGTTTCAAATCCGTGCCGGGCAGCGCTTCAAGCTGAGGCACTTACAAAAGTTACAAAGAGAGCGCGAAAAAGTTGGTAGCCAATTGGTAGCCAACTTTAAGGTCTCAAATCAAAGCCAGCGCCCAGTGAAAGTCTACGTTAACCGGTACCAGGACGCCTGCGGCAACAATAAAGGCCGGCTCTTATCCTTATTCAAACACCTCCGCATCGTCCTGGAGCTCCCGCTTTACTTCGCCAAAGTTTCGTTCGGCTTGTAGCTGAGGACCATTTCCATGAATAGCGAACCGCACAGGGCGGGCTGGCCGGCGCAAAAGACAACGAAGGAGTCCGCACTGCCGGAATTCTACGGCGTCATACACTTCGCCGCTCGGACAGCAGGGACGTGGCCGGCAGAAAACGAGTCTGATTTCATAGCCGATCTATGATTTCTGAGGCCCCTAACCGACGACATTGACACCTTGACTGATTATCCCTCACCTTACCATTTTCCGGCCACCGAGATACGCGGCGCGTAGCTCGTCATTGTTCCATAGAGCCTCCGGGGTGCCCTCCGCAACCAACCGCCCCGTTTCAAGCACATAACCGCGATCGCCAATCGAGAGTGCCATATGAGCATTCTGTTCCACCAATAGTACGGTTGTACCCTGCGCACGGATTCCAGCGATAATCTGAAAAACCTGCTGGACGATTAGCGGCGCAAGGCCGAGCGACGGCTCGTCGAGGAGAAGAAGTTTGGGTTGGGCCATCAGCCCCCGAGCGATCGCCAACATTTGCTGCTGGCCACCGGAGAGCTTCCAGCCCAACACATTTGCGAAGGGTTTCAACTCCGGAAAGACAGCAAACATTCGCTCTGCGTCGGACTCAAGCTCACGACGTGATGCCTGAGCGCGATTCGAACCACCAAGAACAATATTCTCTCTGACAGTGAGCCCCGGAAACACGCGGCGGCGTTCTGGCACATGAGCCACGCCCAGCTTTACGATCGCCTCAGGCGAGAGCCGATCGATCGGTTGGCCAAGGAAACGCATCGTACCGGACAGTGGGCGAATCAACCCGGAAATGGTGCGGAGCGTAGTACTCTTCCCTGCGCCGTTCGAGCCGAGGAGCGTTACGATTTCTCCCTGTTCTACACGCAAGGTAAGCCCCTTCAGGGCCTCGACCTTGCCATAGGCAATAACTATATTCTTCAGTTCAAGGAGCGACATGAGTCTTAACGTTCCCAAGATAGGCGGCAATGACTTCCGGGTTGCATAATACCTCCGCCGGAGGACCGTCAGCAATACGGCGGCCAAAGTTCAGCACGGTGATCCGATCGGCAACCTGCTCGACGAGGTTCATGTCGTGGTCGATGACAAGAATGGTAAGCCCGTGTCGCTTAAGACGCTTCAGAAGTTGGACGAGCTCGCTTTTTTCGACGGTATTCAGGCCGGCGCCCGGTTCATCGAGGAGTAGCAACTGGGGGCTGCCGGCCAGGGTCCGAGCGATCTCGATAAGCCGCTGATGGCCATAGGAGAGGCTCTGCACTGTCTGTTTACGGAGTTTCACGAGACCGACGAAATCGAGGGCGGCAAGGGCATGCTGCTCTACGCTGTTTGAGCCGATCGCCACCGCGTTCCCGGGCCGTTCCGCGCCGACTATGATGTTTTCAAGTATGCTCATCGAAGTGAAAAGCCGGACGTTTTGGAAGGTGCGGCCGATGCCGCGTCCCGCTCTCTCATGAGGTAGAAGACGGGTGACTGGTTGGCCGTCAAAAAAGAGCCGTCCGGTTGTTGGCTTGTAGATCCCACTCAACACGTTAAGGAGCGTTGTCTTGCCCGATCCATTCGGTCCAACCAAGGCATGTACAGTGTTGCGACCGACTGAAAGCTCGACTTGGTCCACTGCCTTGAGACCGCCGAAGTGTTTAGAGAGCTGTTTAACTTCAAGGATAGTCGAATCGTCTTCGTCCGCTATCTGGGTGGTGAGCGGCAGTGGCGCAACCCGACCGACGGGCGTGACTGCAGGTGGCCATAACCGCCGCCGGAGCGCTTCAAGAAAGCCCCAGATACCTTCGGGCATGACCACCATGAGTAGGATGATCGCTCCACCATAAACCGCGAGATATGTGGTCTTCAGGAAGCGAAGCCACTCGGGCAGCAAGATGAGAAGTGCCGTACCAAGTGTTGCGCCGAAAGGTGAACGCACCCCTCCCAGAAGCGCCATGGTAAGGAACACTACAGACTCAGCGAAGCTGAATTGGTCCGGACTGATATATGTAAACCCGCCAGCGAAGAGCCCGCCGCCTAGCCCACCCAAAAGTGCGCAAAGGGTGAACGCGATCACCTTGGTCCTGTAGGTATCAACACCGATGACACCGGCTGCCAGTTCGTTATCTCGTACCGCTTGCATGGCGCGGCCCAGCTTGCTGTGCTTGAGCCGCTCGACGCAGAAGCCAACTATCCAGAGCGTCCCAACACAGAGGGCAAGGTAAGTACCGCCGTCTGCAAACGAGAAGCCGAACACAAGCGGACGCGCAATTCCAGGAATACCGTCCGGGCCGCGAGTCAGGGAAATCCAGTTGGTCAGCACCAGCGTTAGAATCTGCTGAAAACTGATTGTCACCATCGCCAGATAATGTCCGCCGAGGCGTAACGAGGTGAGGCCAAGTACGACACCGGCGACCGATGCAATGACGATGCCGACAAAGAGCGCCAGCCAGAAGGAGAGCCCAAAGCTAACGGTGCCAAGCGCTACACTATAAGCACCCAGACCAAAAAAGGCGGCCTGCGCAAGATTGATCTGACCGGTATAACCCAGCACGATAGTCAACCCGACCACCGCGACCGCATACGTAGCGGCCTGCATTGACAGGTTGAGATAGTAAGCGGTCATGGGCAGGAGGAGCGGGGCGACAACTGTCATCGCTGCGATAAGGACGGTGAGGAAGCCGCGCCCGTGATTGGTACGGCGCTCCGTTGGCGGTTTGTGGGCTTCGCTGGAAACGATTCCGCTCATGCTTTTTCTGCTACCTTCTCGCCAAAGAGGCCCTGCGGCCGGAAAAGCAGAAATAAAACCAGCACGATGAAGGCGAATGCGTCCTTATAGGGTACTGAAATGTAGGCCGCGCCAAAAGTCTCCACGACACCGAGCGCCAACCCGCCAACGATCGCACCGATAACGTCACCGAACCCGCCAATGATGCTGGCGGCGAAGGCTTTCAGGGCGATCGAAGAACCCATGCCAACTGAGACAAACAAGATAGGTGCGACTAGAATCCCGGCAAGTGCACCGAGAGCGGAGCTATACATGAAGGTAAGCATGATCATCAGTGCAACCGGGATACCCAACAGGCTGGCCATCTCCTTGTCCTGCGAGGTCGCTTCCATCTTCTTGCCCAGGAGCGTCCGCTCGAAAATGAAGTGTTGGAGGGTCACCATTACTACGGTAACGCCAAGAATTAAGAGATATTGGCTATCGAAAAAGATCGGGCCAACGCTGAACCCCGGGAAGGAAAGGAAACCTGGTAGGGTTTGCGGTCGCGGCCCGTACGCGGCGAGGACACCGTTTTCCAAGAGGAGGGAGGCGCCGATAGTGCTGATGATTACCGGCTGAAAGCCGCGATTTCGCAACGGATAGTAGACGGCGAAATTAAAAAGGGCGCCGAAAACCAGCATCGCCGCCAGGGTGATGAGTATTCCGAGCCAATATGGCAACTGCATGTCAATGCAGAGCACGACCATCGAAAATGCCCCAAGCATGGCGAAGTCTCCCTGAGCGAAATTTACCACGTTTGTGGCCCGGTAAATGAGCACGAACCCAAGCGCGACCAAGGCATAAATACTGCCGATGCCGAGGCCGGTGAAGAGAAGCTGGAGGGCTATGCCCATGGCCATTGCGCGTGCAGCGGGTCAGGGCATACCCCTCTCCGCGCGGATTCTCTATTCGCTGAAGTCGATATGCTTGATGAACACGATCTTGCCGTTATCGTTTTTGACGATGTTGTAGCCCCGGAGCCCATCGCCGTTCTGATCGAAATTGTAGGTGCCCTCGACGCCCGGGTAGCCCTTGACGCTCAGGATCGCCTCGCGGATCTTCTGAGGCTCAAGACTCTTAGCGTTATCGATCACGAGCGCTAGAACATGAACGGCGTCGTAGGCCCATGCCCCATAGAGATCGGGCGCAGACTTGTAGTTCGCCTCGTACTTGGTAGCGAACTCCTTTGCTGCCGGGCTTGAGTCGGCGGCGAAATCGCAGACAGCATAGGAGCCATAGAGCGCCGGTCCAGCAAGCCTCAGGGCGGTCGTCCCCACTGTCGAGGGAGAGCCGACCCAGGCGATATTGACGCCCAGTTGACGCAACTGCCTGGCAAAAATAGCCAGATCAGGCGGAAAGGGCATATAAGTGCTCATGACATCGGCACCCGACTGCTTAACGGCGAGCACAACTGCGGTGAAATCCTGGGAATTATTAGCATAGCCTTGGACCAACGCAGGCTCAACGCCCATGCCTTTAAGGGCTTCAACCAAATTTTTCATGCCGTTGGTGCCGAAAGCTTCGGTCGAGTACACGATTGCCCACTTCTTCTTGCCGAGTGTTTTCACACCGTAGTCAGCGATCACACGCGCCGAATAGGTATCGTTCGGACGGAAACGAAAAAGCCACGGATTGCCCATATGGGTTAGCTGTGGATCGGTGCCGCCAATCATCACTGGTTTGCCTATTCTCTGGATATCTGGCGCCAAGGCCTGGATCTGGGTGCTAAAGATCGGCCCGATGAACGCGGGAATATCCTTGTCCCCGGTAAGCTTGCTGAAGGCGAGCACGCTTCCCGGATTTGTCGACTGGCTATCTTCGATGACGAGCTCAATTGGTCGGCCGAGCACGCCACCCGCTTTGTTCACTTCTTCAGCAGCGAGCTTTGCGCACTGAGTTTCGTCGCGACCGGGTTCAGCGGCGGCTCCAGTGAGTGTGGCTACCATGCCGATTTTGAGCGGCTCCGCGCTACTCGGCAAACAGGTGTGCACGACCATGAGGCCGGCCAAAACGACCCTCTGGTAAATCATCCGTTTCAACATGTTTATTTCTCTCTCGGGTATAGCAGATTGGGGGAGTTGAACTTAGTTGCCGCCGATGGCCTGCTGCGGGATTTCTCCGAGTCGCCAGTAACATCCGTGTCGCTGGAGGCAGTAAGAACGCCTCTTGATCAAAGGCCCTGGGCGCCATGCAAATTGCACACCTTTCGCCTGTTCGGTGTCAATATAAAATACGATCAAACAACCAGTCGATCGTCGTGGGCCGTCCCACCCGAAGAGGCGTCCAATAGGAAGACGTAGGTCCAGCAGCCCTCGCACGACCGGCGTGGGCGTGTAGATTCGGTCGTTCGCGCCGCGTAAAAACTCGTCGAGCGTTATCCCGGCGCGCGGGCTTGGTGGGTCGACTGTCTACACGTCGTGCAGCGGGACGCCGGCGAGGAACCGGTGCACGCGCATATCTCTGTGAAATTGCGATCTCGCTGGAGTCTATTCAAAAATCCGCACGGCGAAAGTTTTTCGAAAACTATAATCCATCATTCAATTTCACAGCGGAGGTCGGGCCCGATGGAGGAATTGACGGCTGTTTTCAGATGGGACCAAACAATGCAAGTCATCCAGGATTAGCCCCAATTCTTTCAGAGAAATTGCTTAAGGCGCGAGAGCTCGGATTTAAGGTCATCAGGATGACCAATATTGGTACTGTCAGGAGTCCGGAAATACCTGAGGATATGCTGTTAACTGTCGAGAGCACCGACGCGTATTGGGTTTATGCAGAACGTCTTAGCAATTGCAGCGAGTTCATTAAAAACCTGAGCTGCGGTTATCACGATTACGAAATTATAAAACAGTCGCGGCAACCAGGCTCGCCTAGAAATTTGGCACGCACCGTAGCCGAATGGGTGGATGGCGATGCTCTTTCTGCGCATTATGCATTCAATTCCGATGTTTTTTGCACAAACGACAGAGGCAGTAGCGCTGGCGCAAGCTCTATTTTTCACCCAAACAATCTGGCGAAACTCAAAAAGCAATTCAGCATTGTGGTTCTTTCCCCCGATGAACTGTCGTCAGCAGTGATTGATGAGGAACGGTAAGTAAATGCTTGCGACCTCGGTCACGGTGTCCCGAGCGACAACCTCGTAGAAGCTAAGATCAGAGTCTTCAACGAATTGCTTTATTCGCGGGCTCAGGTTGCTGCGCGGATGTACGGAGGTAAAATCATCGCACGGCAAGCGCCCTTCGGAAAGTCGGGGTTGCCCTTTCCATCCGCCATCAGAAAGAACGAGTCGCGGGTGAATTTACTGCCGCACCAGGGACATTTGGCTAATGGGATTGGCGCCGGCTTCTTGTCATCCGACTTGAAGTCGATGGTCTTCTTGCGCGC
>Ga0070698_100007288_pt1 | contig 11977 bp, 7 predicted proteins | sample KBSK1502metaG_FD_65477 | JGI IMG/M metagenome (GOLD analysis project Ga0070698, IMG submission 65477) | Corn, switchgrass and miscanthus rhizosphere microbial communities from Kellogg Biological Station, Michigan, USA - KBS K1-50-2 metaG | ecosystem: Host-associated > Plants > Roots >...
GCGTGAGGTTTCCAGGCAAACTTATCGTCCGGCACGCGTTCTAGCGTCTTGCGGGTATTTGCCATCTCATGATCAAACTCAGGCAGCATTGATGCGGCTATACTCATGATTTTCCTCCGTATTAATTACCGATTTAGGCCAGCCTAAATAAAAGATTTTCGGTTGTCTATCGGAAATATCCGTGACTTCGTAGAAACTCGATTTCATTGTCGGGGGTTTGAGCCGCACTGCTTTGCCCCTGAGGGGCAGCATGTTTATAGTCGCAGTGACTCCAGACCTCCGGCTTCGTTCGGAGGAGCGGACACACCGTCGTACCGCTAGGCCAAGGCTTGTCCGCTCCTCCGAACGAAGAGGGCGTGGGGAGATTTTGGAGCTATAAACATTTCACTCCTCCGGAGTGAAAACCGATATTGCTAACACTGGATGGCCAGACTCTAAGTCTCGCGACTTCACTGTTTCAGCTCGTCAGCAATTTGTGCGAACAAAAGCAGGTAAGCTCGGGCTCACTTCGGCGACGTGGCCCGCGTAGGACCCAGCTGCTTTAACAACTCCCTGACCGCCGCATCCAACTGTGAATCTTTGCCGGTGTACGTCTCCCCGATCGGACGCGTTACCTCAACGTCTACGGGCCGCGGGTTTCGTTCCATATCAGTCCCGTCGTTGGCTGTGATCTTCATCCGTGGCAAGCGAAATCCGGTACCGTCGATCAGCGACTGGTTCCACGTATAAATAATCCAACCCGCGGTCGGTTCGCCCACCACGCGTCCTAATTTCAAGGATCGGTAACCTTCAGTGAAGTCTTCTGCGTCAGACAGCGAGTGTTGGTTGGTTATGAGGATTGTTGGACGGTCCAATGACCTCTGGCCCAAAACAGTCCGCGCCGGAGCGCCACCTTGGCCTCGAAGGGTCATTGTCAGATATCCACGACGTGCCAGGACATCGATCGCATAAACGTTGACGAATCCGCCGCTGTTGTTTCGGACATCAATCACCACTCCATCTTTAGCATGATTCTCAACGTCAAGGTCGATGTACAACTGTGAGAGCGAACCTGAACCCATATCAAACATGTGAACATAACCAAGGCGTCCGTTGCTGGCCTTGGACACATATTCACGATTGCGGTCCACCCAATTGCGATAAAACAGCGCCCGTTCCGTCGCTCCACTTACGGGTCGAACCGGCACTTCCCTTTTACCAGCGCCGTCTGACGTCGACGACACGCTTAATACGACTCGCCGGTTCGCCTTATAGCTGAGGAGCTCGTCCAGATTAGTCGCTGCATCGACCGGCCGTCCGTCAACTGACCAGAGATAATCACCGGCATGAATATTCCCCGGCAATGCGGCTGGACTCAGTGGAATCACTTCAGTGATCTTTAGTCGTCCATTTGTTTCGTATTCCCTTCGATCAAAACGCAAACCGAGGCGACCTGTTATCACCGGATTGGCGTTGGGCGGCGCCGTCGCTCCAAGATGTGAAGCATTGAGTTCTCCAACCATTAGCTGAAGCAAACGACGAACTTCATCAGATGTACGCGCCCCCGCGATCAGTGGCTCATATTCAGTGCGTACTCCTTCCCAATTCGCGCCGTGATAATTCGGATCGTAGAAATTATCTCGTAGATAGGACCAGGCCTGGTGAAACACCTCCAGCTTCTCACGAGCAAAATCAACATCCATCTCTGCATTCACCGCGAGCGGTCGAGTCCGCCCTTCCAAATTCACAATTCCTATTCGTCCATTCTCAAGGTAGTACAGTTCTTTGCTGTCCGGTGTGAACTGTAACGACGATTTGGACCCCGCGGTGGAAGTGAGTTGTTTCGCAATTGCAGGATCCCGTGAAAGTTCATCGAGCGAATAGATGTAAACATTTGATTGATTTGCGACCGACGCAACCATCGCTACCCATTTTCCATCGGGACTGATTGTTTGCTGGTTTAGATCAACACCCACCGGCAGCAGGCTTAGACGGCGGCGGATATCCTCAAATACAACTTGCACCGGTTTTGGAGCCGGTTTCTTATCATCCGACCTGGTGGCGGGCTGAGAACCGGGCGAACCCGTTGGTGACGCTTCAGGGGAAGGTGTGGTAGCCGGTACCGATTCTGTCGGAGCGGGACGGGGCTCCTGTCGTGCCGGTGTGACATTTCTGGGCATTTCTTCGCGGAAAAGGTCACGGAATTGATCTTCTCGGAAACGCGGCGTCCGCGGAATCAAATCAATGCGGGCCAATTGGAAATTCTCGGTGCGTTGGCCAGTATCGAAGAGAATAAACGTTCCGTCTGGACTCCACGACAACGTATTACTGAAAACATTCGCCAAGAAGCTCGCGGGTCGCCCGGTACCATTCTCTGCCTGGACCAGGTTTATATTTTTGAACTGGTTTTCGGCAACGGGGATGTAAGCCAACCATTTGCTGTCCGGCGACCAGGCAAATGGACGATCCGCGATGATCGGTGGGCGTTCGAATGTGCCTGAGGCAACAACGCGGTCCTTCTTGTCAGCCAGGTTCATTACTCGAAGTTGTTTGGCTCCTCGCAGGAATGCTAACGACTTGCCGTCTGGAGAGAAGCAGGGAGTCGAATCGTCTTCCGCATCCTTGGTAAGTTGTGTTTCGGTATTGTTGTTGAATTCGTAAACAAACAGGTGAGGCGGGCCGTCGCGATCGGAGACATAGACTAGGCGCCGGCTGTCAGGAGACCACGCAAGTTGATACTCATCGGCGTTACTCACGGATACTCTTGCGGCATCCCCACCGTCAGTTGACGACGCAGCAAACACCTCACCGCGCACTACAAACGCGATCTTCTTTCCATCTGGTGAAAGTTGCAGCTCCGAGATTTGGTCGCTAAGCCGTAGGTGTTCCACTGCCGCGCCGGCAGACGCGCCGCGCCGTTGAATATCCACCTGAGTGCTCTTGCCCGTATCGGTATCCAATCTCCAAACTCGAAAATCATGCTCGAAAACGATCTCACGGCCGTCGTACGAAATACTCGGCCAGATAACGCGCCCTCCAGTGAAATTCGAAACGCGGCGTGCTCCGGCTTTCCCGGGTGTGACAGTCCAAATGTTTTGCGCGCCCTCTTTGTTGACGCTGTCGGAGCGATCTGAAACATAGAATAGATTGCGGCCATCGGCATTCCACATCGGCCACATGTCTTTGGCGCCTCCGGCTTCGGTGACTCGTTCGTAAGTTCCGGAACCTGAATCGAATGAACGAAGCAGCCAGATTTCAGATTCATCGATGTGGCTGTGACCTTTTCGCCACCACTGACCGGAGGCAATACCTCGAGCACTAAACGCCAATACAGTTCCATCGGGCGATGGTGCCGAGAAAAACTCGTTTGTGTAACGGTCCGCACTAACCTGCATCGGAGTCCCACCCGCTACACTCACGCGGAAAATATCGTTGAGGTTACCGACGTCACGGCTTGCCGATGAAAAGTAGATCCAACGTCCGTCGCGGGACCAGCCATCCAGTTGATCAAGAGCATCGTCGAAGGTTAGACGCTTGAGTTCTCCTGTCGCCAAGGTCAATAAATAGATATCGCCGTTGCCAGTGCGACTGGAGATGAACGCTAACTGACTACCGTCGGGTGAATACAGGGGTCGCGCCTCGTTCGCAGAATTCGAGACCAGCAGCGAAGCTGTGCCGCCCACGGCCGGAACTGTCCAGATGTCACCGCCTGAAACAAATGCAATCTCCTTTCGGTCTGGCGACAGCGCTGGTTCGGTGAAGTATGGCTGTGGAGTAATTGCCTGGGCTCCCGACTGTTCGGATCGTAGCTGTGCAAACACAGGCAGATTGAGATTGATCACTGCAGTTATTAGTAGACACAAAATTGCGTGCGATTTCTTAGGATTCATCTTGGCTCCTCCGAAGCAAACTGCGACCCGAGTTGTCAGTGTTCCTAACGCAGAGCAACGTCAGAACAAACGACGGGTGTCAAACCATTTTCGGTACGAGGCCAAACGCGCGAACCGGAAAGGTTCCAAACTGGCGAATCTTTACTGGCACTGCGAAGAATCTAAATCCACTATCAGGCAAGTCACGTAGGCCACACAGATGTTCGACGATTGGAATATTGTGCCGGAGCAGAATCGAATGGACCGGACGACTGCCGTCCTTCGTATCGTCGATGTTGTAAGAATCGATTCCAACCAAGGCTGCACCGGAGTCGGCCAGAAACTGAGCCGCCGTTTCAGACAGGAACGGATGGTTTCCGCTCCAGTACTCTTCGGTACGCCAGTGCAGGTCCCAGTCCGTGTGAAACAAAACTGCTTTGCCTTTAACATCCAGGTGTCGGATGAGATTCTCATCAAGTCCGCGTTCCTCTTTATTGACTTGTCTCAGCACGATGGCATCAAGATTCGCGAGTGAATACAGATCCAGACCCGCGAGGTCCGTCCCGTCTGCGTAGCGATGGAAGGGACTATCAAGGTACGTACCGGTATTGGCCACCATTTCAATCTTGCCGATATGGAACTCGAAACCAGGAGCGTAGCGCCGCTTGGATTCTTCTCGTGACAAATGATCGCTAATGACAGGAGCTGGAAGTCCTTTGTAAGTGATCATTCCGTCTTCGATGGTGTGACAAACGTCGATGAGTTCGTAATCGAGCTTCATAGTGCTGGTCGTAGCGGTCAGTACCACAACGCGGTAGCGTGTGGCTCGTAACATCTCTAAGTTGTCTATGTTCAAGCAAGCCACACGCTACCGCGTTGTGGTACTGACCGCTACTCCTCGTCTCTGCACAAGTACCTGAAAACTCGCAGCCATACCAATCGGCAGGATCATCTCTCGTGCGGCAGTCGTCAAACAAGACTTTTCGGCGTCATTCGAAAGAGCTGCCAGTCGAATCTCGAGTTCTTCGAGCACTCCTGCTCCTATAAGAAATTTATCAAGCGCTGCAAATTCCTCAATTTCGAAACCATGATGTTGACCTTCCAGCTTGACGTAACTCCAATCGACACTGCTCGTGATGTCGTACTCACCAGGCGCTTTAAGCACCTCATCCACAAACTCGTGACGATGGAAAGCTCTTAGCGTACCTTCGTGGCGGATCGAAGGATCGTACATATCCGGCGACTCTGCTCCATAGTCAACCGTGATTAAGTAACCTGAGATCAATTTGCTTGCTAAGTCCGAGAACCAGTCCTCGATGCCAAGATTAACGTCCACGATTTGGCCTTCGCATAATGGTGGAATGTGTTTTTGGCAAAACTGAAGCAGCCTGGTCGATGAGAGTTCACCGGGAGACCAGCTAAAATCGAGCTCTCCCTGCAGTGTGACGTACAGTTCTTTTAGCTCACCGTCGATACATTTTACGCGATGCACTGGAAACGCATCGAGCAGTTCGTTTGAAAAGACAATGCCCGATTGAATAGACTCAAGCTCGGCACAACACTCGAAATCCACACGCCCAACAAATCTCTGAAGTTCTTCCGTAGCTCGCCGACGTGCATCTTCACTCCGATCAACTATGACATATCGCGTCACGCTGAAAACTGACGGATACTTCTCTTCGAGTGCATCAAGAACACTCGCTGCAAATCGACCATTACCTGCACCCATTTCTACAATAGTTAAATGCGAAGGACGATTCATTCGGTCGTAGAGAGTTATGAAGTAACGCGCAAATGTCGCTGCGAAGAGTTCGCTACGCTCCGGACTCGTTCGGTAGTCACCCTCTCTTCCCCATCGTTTGAGATCTGAGCGGTTGTAGTAACCGAAAGTCGGATGATAAAGCGCTGCACCCATCCAATCACGAAAAGTGATTCTGCCCTCTTGCCGGATACGGTCGGCTAACTGTAAAGCGAGTGCGGTCGCCATCTGTTTCGTCGATTGGGACACTTTGATTCGTTGGAACAAGGCGAGACTGAGAAGAATCTAATTGACTACTGATTTCCTGTGCGATCGTCTTTGTCGAGTAACCGCGTGGTGTTCTCCGTCACACTTGGACGATTGGCAAGCTCCGCCGTGATTGGCCGCTGTCGCCAACCTAGCGCAGATTGTGCCGGTGGTGGTGGCAGGGCAGCGTTATGCACATGAGGACCAAACTGTGGAGCGGATATCGGCGGCGAGGCGTACGGTCGGGCACCCTGAAACGGGTTAGGAGCCCCCTCCTCGAAAAGCGCGGCATACAGCATTCTTAGAGGTCCACCAAGAAAGCAGATGATTGCCGCAATGGCCATCAGGATCTCGGGAAACGCGCCATTAATGTAGCTGGAAAACACACCGAGGATTGGAACGATAATCGCACCCAGGAGGAATAACATCCCGCCTTGCCTTACTCCCTTTTTTCGGGGCGACATCTCTTTTGGTGCTTCAGGATCGCGATAGACCGGAAGCATCCCACCGTTGGCAAGCAACTGCATCACGCCTTCTAGGGGAAACCCACACCGCGAACAGAATCTCACTGTGCCGGGAGCTTGCTGCTGACCGCATTGCGGACAAAACATTTAGGTTGTTCCTCACCAACAAAACTTGAAGGACGGTCTAAATAATAAACCCGGGAGCACTAACATCGGAAAGCATTTTCAGCGTCGCCCCAGCCTGGCCCCGATAATCCGCCGCGGCGATCAGTGTCCGAATCAACAATTCGAGAAGACGACAAGGATCCCCGGAAGGCACGGCAATATACTTCAAAAGCGTCTGGTCGTCGACGAAGCTCGCGAACGCTCTCGCCTTAGTCGTCTCAACCTCTGACAAATACTCAAGAATATGTCCGGGTGTAGATAGAGTTTCCGGCAATGTCCATTCGAAGGGATCGTCCCAGAGATTCGTGGTTATGCCGCCAAACGTCTGTTCTACTACGCCAGCGCTTTTCAGAATGTTCTCGCCGATTGTTATGGATGGAGGTCGGCGATACAGCAACTCAGCAGATACTGACTTGGTCAGCGTCCGCAGACCATCGATCAAAGACGTAAACTCTCGATCGAACAGATCGACTGTTTCACGCTGGCTGGCGGGAGTGCTTTGCATGTGGGGGAGAGTTCGATTCTTGCTATCGTCCTTTACTTCGACGATCTGTTTCCTCAATGACAGTTCCGTAGCTGCGACCACCAAAGCTAAAACCGTTGTGAACGTAGCCCTTGGTGCCCACCTGCGATCCGCGTGATGGGATACCTCGTCTCGTCGCAACCCAAATCCTTCCGGTGCCATCGTCTATTTCGTACGCACCGTTGCCCAGCACTCCGTAGCTATCAGTCACTCTACCGACAATACCTACCTCTTTGCCCCGATAGCGACCGGGATCGGCGTTGATTCTTGAGATGTTTGTTTGACTGGGACAGGCTGTCAATAGAAGTGTCCCAACAAGAATGGCTACCAGAAAAGCACCGTCTCTAAACCTAGGCATGGCGTCTCCTTTAATGTCATGGTGTTCATCTCGGGAGAGGTAGTAAGGATGATAGCACGGGCATATGAGATGCCTAAGCATTCAGATTCCAGATCTCAGATCTCAATATCATACGGATCGGATAGCGTCTCTGAGATCTGAAATCTGAGATCTGAGATTTATGGTCCGAAGTCTGACGCTCACTTTCCAAACCAACCAATCGGTCGCCCCGAAAGGTCAACCCAGACACTCTTTACCTGCGTGTAAAGATCTAACGCATGCCGGCCCATCTCACGACCGTAACCAGACTGTTTGTAACCACCAAAGGGAGACGCTGCATTGAACATGTTGTAGGTATTAATCCAAACAACTCCAGCTTTGATCTCGCGCGCAAACCGATGAGCGCGAGTTATGTCTTGTGTCCAAATACCAGCCGACAAACCGTAAATCGTATCGTTTGCCTGTTTGATCAGATCGTCCTCGTCTTTAAAACTAATCACTGACACAACCGGTCCAAAGATTTCTTCCTGGGCTACACGCATCTTGTTGTTAACATCCGCAAATATCGTGGGCTGGAAGAAGTAACCTTTCTGAAAAGCACCTTCGAGCGCTGGCGACTCACCCCCGCTAACAACGGCCGCGCCCTCGCCACGCGCAATGTCGACATAGCCTCTGATCCGATTCAATTGTTCCTCGGAAACCTGTGGCCCCATCTGCGTAGACTTGTCCATCGGATCGCCGACGGCAATCCGCTCCGCCTTTTCGGTGAGTTTTGACAGAAACTCGTCTTTGACTGATTCTTCCACGAACAATCTGGAGCCAGCACAACAAACCTGGCCCTGGTTGTAGAAGATTCCCATCATTGCTCCAGCAACAGCTTGATCGAGATTTGAATCCGCAAAGACAATGTTTGGAGCTTTGCCACCGAGCTCAAGCGAAACTTTGGTTAAATTCTCAGCAGCTGCCTTTGCGATCAACTTCCCTACTTCCGTCGAACCAGTGAATGCAACCTTGTCAATTCCCGGATGTGAAGCCAAAGCAGCGCCTGCACTCTCGCCGTAACCCGGCACCACATTGACAACGCCTTCTGGAAATCCGGCCTCCTGGATCAACTTTGCGAGTTCCATCGCACCAACCGGAGTCTGTTCGGCCGGCTTGAGTACGACAGTGTTCCCGGCGGCCAAGGCCGGCGCCAGCTTCCATGCAGCCATCAACAAAGGGAAATTCCAGGGAATGATCTGGCCACAGACACCCACGGGCTCACGGAGCGTGTAGTTGAACATCTTGCCGGGAACCGGAATCGTTTCTCCTTCGATCTTCGTTGCCCAACCTGCGAAGTATTCGAAGTTCTCAACCACCTGAGGAATATCGACATAGAGCGACTCTTTGATTGGTTTGCCGTTGTCGGCGGTTTCAACTGCCGCGAGTTCTGCAGAATGCTGCTCAATCAATTGAGATAGTTTGTAGAGCAGACGCCCACGATCGCGAGCGCTCATCTTCGACCACTTACCTTCGTAAGCGCGCCGTGCAGCTAGAACTGCTTTATCGATGTCAGCTTTGTCGGCTTCGGCGACTTCAGCGAGCGTTTCGCCAGTCGCCGGGTTCGGTGTTGTGAAAGTCTTGCCAGATTCAGCGTCTACCCACTCTCCATCGATAAACAGTTGATACTTCTTCTCCGCCGGTTGTGCAGATGACATGTTGCTCCTTATTGGTGTTCGATAAACTTCAAAAACCTCGGAGGACAGGTTTCGACGCGTAGCGTCGGTTGAATTTAGCCCGGCGTTTTAACGCCGGGATAGTGTAATAATTTTTCTTCGTCGCGTAGCGACGATTGAATTCCCGGTCGTTCAGGCGTCGCTACGCGACGCAAAACATTTTTCACGAACTCTTCCCGGCTTTGAAAAGCCGGTCTAAATTCAGACGACGCTACGCGTCGAAGACACTGGTCAACGCCTCTTTCGCTTACTACTCTCTAGAAGTCCGTCGTGCCCGCCAGTAACTGCCGCAACACATACGGCAGAATTCCACCATGCCGATAATAGTCAACTTCAATTGGCGTATCGATTCTTAAAGTGACCGGTATTTCCTCCAAGGCCCCGCTCGCTCGTCGAATCACAAGCGTCAAATCCTGCAAAGGCTCAACGCCCGACTCAATTCCAATCAAACTAAATGTCTCACGGCCATCAAGACGTAATGAAGCCGCGTTTGTATCATCCTTGAACTGACAAGGAAGAACACCCATGCCCACCAAATTGCTGCGATGAATACGTTCGAAGCTCTGTGCAATCACAGCCTTCACACCCAGGAGTCTCGTTCCCTTGGCCGCCCAATCTCGAGAGCTCCCGGTTCCGTACTCCTGACCGGCAATAATCACGAGCGGCACATTCTCAGACTGATACTTCATTGCCGCATCATAAATACTCATGCGCTCGCCGTCAGGTTGATGAATCGTCACGCCCCCCTCAACGCCCGGAACCATTAGATTCTTGATTCGCACATTGGCAAACGTTCCACGAACCATCACTTCATGATTGCCGCGCCGCGCACCGTAGCTGTTGAAGTCTTTGATATCGACTCCGCGCTGTTGCAAATACAATCCAGCCGGTGACGAAGGCTTGATCGCACCTGCCGGGCTAATGTGATCCGTGGTTACCGAATCACCAAAGATTGCCAGGGGTCGAGCTCCCTTAATTTCAGCTATCGATTCCAATCCGCTTTTGAAGTTGTCGAAATACGGAGGCTCGCGAATGTACGTCGATTCAGCATCCCACAAGTAAACATTTCCTGTCGTCGTGGGGATCTCATTCCACATGGGGTTTTGGTCAGCGAAGTTGCTGTAGAGAGCTCGATAAGTCTCGGGATTGAAGGCAGCCCGCATGGCGTCATTCACTTCCTGCAAGCTTGGCCAGATATCCTTCAAGTAAACTTCCTGGCCATCGGGATCGGTGCCAAGTGGGTCAACAGACAGGTCAAGATCAACTCGACCTGCGAGCGCAAACGCCACCACGAGTGGCGGACTCATCAAAAAATTCGCCTTGATACTCTGATGCACGCGCGCTTCAAAATTCCGATTGCCAGAAAGAACCGAAGCCGCAATGACGTCACGTTCGTTAACGACTTGCTCGATTGCTGGATCGAGTGGACCTGAGTTGCCAATGCAGGTTGTGCAGCCATAACCAACCAGATTGAAGCCAAGTTGATTTAAGTAAGGTTGCAGTCCTGTCTTCTCCAGATAGTCCGTCACGACCCTGGAACCTGGCGCAAGAGAGTTTTTTACCTTTCGATTAACTGATAGGCCACGTTCAACCGCTTTCTTCGCGAGTAAGCCAGCCGCCAACATCACACTCGGATTTGACGTGTTTGTGCATGACGTAATCGCCGCGATTAACACATCTCCGTGTCCAAGAAGCACATCACCACTCGGAAGCTCATCATCGGAGATTTCGGTGACTAGGTCAGGCGTCGGACGGTTGTTAACCATCTCCGTCTCAGTCCAGACACTTGTGCTCCGCGCTGAAACATCAAGCGACACGGCAGCTGGAACAGTTTCGGATCCTTGTTCACCACCACCGGCAGTCGTTCGTTGTCTGTCCTCGCCGATCCTTACGTGATAACGCGTCCACAACTCTTCTTCAGTCTTTCCGTACCCGCCCTCCTTAATCGGTTGCAACATCAACTTATTGAATTGATCTTTGAGTTTCGGTAACTCGATTCGATCCTGTGGCCGCTTAGGTCCAGCTACGCTGGGCCCAATCGAAGCCAGGTCGAGATCGAAAACGACGCTGTAGTCGCACTCACCTTGGCGGGGAATGCCGAACATTCCTTGTGCCTGGTAATAGCGCCTTACGGTTTCTACATGCTCTTCCGATCTGCCGGTAGCAAGCAGGTACTTGCAAGTTTCTTCGTCGGTGGGGAAGAAACCCATCGTTGCTCCATACTCAGGCGCCATATTCGCAATTGTCGCGCGGTCTGTTACCGCCAAACCCGCGGCACCTTCACCGTGAAACTCAACAAACTTACCGACAACTTTTGCCGCCCGCATCATCTCAGTAACGCGCAGCACGAGGTCGGTAGCGGTCACACCTTCCCGCAATGTTCCGCGCAGGTTAACTCCCACAACGTCGGGAGTCAGGAAATAGACAGGCTGACCCAGCATTGCAGCCTCGGCTTCTATTCCGCCAACGCCCCAACCTACAATCCCCAGACCATTAATCATCGTCGTATGTGAATCAGTGCCTACTAATGTGTCTGGAAAATAAACCGTCTTCTCCCAAACGTTCTTGGCCAAGTATTCGAGATTGACCTGATGACAGATTCCAATACCTGGTGGAATGACGCGAAATCCATCGAACCCCTGCGTGCCCCATTTCAGGAATTGATAACGTGAGCGATTGCGTCTGAACTCCATCGCCATGTTCTTTTCGAGGGCATCCTTCGTGCTGGAGAAATCAACCTGCACTGAGTGGTCGATAACCAAGTCAACGGGCACAAGAGGCTCAATGATTCCAGTGTTCTTACCGAGTCGGGCGACGGCCGACCGCATCGCGGCGAGGTCTACCAAAAGCGGCACGCCTGTGAAATCCTGGAGAAGAACGCGGGCTACCACAAAAGGGATCTCCTCGACACGTTTGGCAT
>Ga0070698_100007289_pt1 | contig 11976 bp, 9 predicted proteins | sample KBSK1502metaG_FD_65477 | JGI IMG/M metagenome (GOLD analysis project Ga0070698, IMG submission 65477) | Corn, switchgrass and miscanthus rhizosphere microbial communities from Kellogg Biological Station, Michigan, USA - KBS K1-50-2 metaG | ecosystem: Host-associated > Plants > Roots >...
GTGGTCACTTCAGGATCTCGGCCAGGTGCAGCGCGCGCAGCGGCGAGTTTCGACGCGCGAGGCCGCCGCGGATCTGCATCAGGCAGCCGGCGTCGCACGCCACCAGGCACCGCGCCCCGGAGGCCTCGAGGTTGGCCAGCTTGCGTTCGAGGATGGAGGTCGAGACCTCCGGCAGTCGTACCGAGAACGAGCCGCCGAAGCCGCAGCACTCGTCGCTGCCGGGCAGCGGCACGACCGTGGCGCCCGTGAGGTTGCCCAGCAGCGTGCGAGGCGCAACACCCTCGTGCAGGCCTCGGAGGAGATGACACGAATCGTGGTACGCGAGTGGGCCCTCGACGTCGCTCTCGAACGCCGTCCGTCCCAGCCCCCGCACGAGGAATTGGGAGAACTCCCACGTCCGCTCGGCCAGGCGCTCGGCTCCGAGCGCTTCCGCGGTGCCGCGCAGCAAACCCGGATACTCGTGCTTGACCATCCACGCGCACGAGCCCGAGGGAACGATCACCGCCTCCGCGTCGCGAAAGATGCCGACCGTGCGCCGCGCGACGGCAGCCGCCTCGTCGTGGTACCCGGAGTTGAACAGCGGCAGGCCACAGCACGTCTGCCCCGGTGGCAGTGTGACCTCGACATCCAGTCGGCGCAGCAGTCGAACGATGCGCTCTCCGACCTCCGGATAGAACATGTCGGCGAGACACGTGATCATCAGCGCGGCGCGGCGCGGCGCCGACGGCTCGCGCGATGCGCTTGCTGTCATGCGTGCGGGGGCGGCGGCGCCATGAACACGAGCAGCAGCAGGCGCTTGCCGGAGTCGTTGGTGACTCCGTGCTCGCTGCCCGCGGCAGCGACCAGCGCCTCGCCAGTCTCCAGCGCGTGATCGGTGCCATCGAGCGTGAAGCGACCGCGACCCTCGAGCACGACGTAGACTTTATCTTGAGCCTCGTGCGCGTGGACCTTCTGGTTCTGGCCTGGCTCGAGGCAGTAGAGGTCGACCTGGGCGCGCGGCGTGGAGGCGAGCGCGATCTTCGCCATCTTGTCGGGCTGATACTTTGCGCGGTCGGCGAGTCGGATCTTCATCGCTCCCCCCATCGCATGGCGCGCGCCAGCAGCGTGACCGGGTGAACCGCTTCCAGATTCAGCCCGCGCTCGCGCGCGCCGCGCGCGATCTGCATCAGGCAGCCGGGGTTGCCGGTGGCGACGATGCGCGCGCCGGTCTCGGCGATCCGCGCGATCTTCAGCGCCAGCAGCCGGTCGGCCATCTCGGGCTCGAGCACGTTGTACACCCCTGCGCTGCCACAGCAGAGCTCGCTGTCCACCAGTGGCACCAGGCGCAGCTGCGGAATACGTCCGAGCAGCGCGCGCGGCGCAGTGCGTACACGCTGCCCATGGGCGAGATGACAGGGATCGTGATAGGTGACCGTCGTCGCCAACGGGCCCAGTGGCAAGTCGGCCTCGGCCAAGAGCTCGCTGACGTCCCGCGTCCGTGCAGCGACGCGCCGGGCGGCGTCGTCGTCGACCCAGTGCGCGTAATCGCGCAGCGCCGAGCCGCAGCCGGCGGAGTTGGTCACGACCCAGTCGACGTCCGATGGCAACGCGGCGGTCAGCGCGCGCGCACGCGCGCGGAACGTGTCGAGCCGTCCGCCGTGCAGCTCGAGGGCGCCGCAGCATCCCTGGCCATGTGGCGCGACGACCTCCCAGCCGGCGGCCGACAGGAGCCGCATCGTGTCGCGATGCACGTCGGCGAAGAGGTAGCGCTGGACGCAGCCGGTCACCAGCGCGACGCGGCCGCGCGTGCGGCCGTGCGCGGCGAGGAACTCGGGCAGCGGCTCGTCCGTCCTCGGCACCTCGGGCAGCAGGGCGTCCATGGCCGCGAGGCGTGGGAAGCGCCGCAGCAGTCCGGTGCGGCGCACGAGGGCCTGCAGGCCCCAGCGTCGGTAACGTCGCAGCAGACCCAGCGCGATGGCCAGCCGCTGCGGATGCGGAAACACCCCGAAGAGGAACGCGTCGATCAGTCGGCGTCGCGGCGGGCGGCCCCGGCGCTCGATATCGCTTCGCGCCGTCTCCAGAAGCGAGCCAAACGGCACGCCGGACGGGCACGCCGTCTCGCACGCACGGCAGCCGAGACAGAGATCGAGATGATGCGTGTAGGTCTCGGTGATGTCGAGGCGACCTTCGGCGACGGCGCGCATGAGATAAACGCGGCCGCGCGGTGAGTCCATTTCTTCGCCGAGGGCGCGATACGTGGGACAGGCCGGCAAGCAGATGCCGCAGTGGACGCACGATCGAATCGCGTTGATTGTAGCGGGGTCCGCGAGGCTTGTTGTAGCGGGTGCCGTGAGTCCGGCTTGATTCGTGGCTGGCCTGTTCGAGATGGTCACCGGCTCTGTTGTAGCGGGGTCCGCGAGGCCGGCTTGGGCCGTGGGTGGCCTGTTCGAGGTGGTTCCCGGCTCCGTCATGCCCGTTCTACCGCCGTCGGCATTCGATCTGCCGCATCACAATCCACCGACGAAGCGGCCGGGGTTGAGGACGCCGCGGGGATCGAATTCAGTCTTCATCGTGCGCATCACCGTCAGCGCCGCCGCCGGGACCGGCCCCCATGGATCGAGCCGCTCGCGGACGGCTCGCGGCGCCCGCTCGACGATCACGGCCCCGTCGACCTCACCGACAGTCGCGCGCAGCCGCTCGAGCGCCTCGAGCAGCGTGGCGGCGTCGGCGTGCGTGATCAGCGCCCGCAGCGCGCCGAGGCCGGCCGCGCCGGCCATCGCCGCGCCCGGCAGCACGGCCTGCACCGCCCCCAGCGTCTCCACCAGTCGTGCCGGCACCGTGCCGATCCTCAGCGTGACACCGTCGAACCCGGCGAGCGCGCGATCGTACGTGCGCCAGAACGAGGCGCCCATCGTCTCCGTCGTGCCGTGGGCCCGCTGGACGATCGCTTTCACGAGGCCCTCCTCGGCGCGCACCGCCGGCTCGACGGTACCGATCGAGATCACGAGCGCCGCTGCGCTCACGGGCAGGTTGCACACGGCGAGCACGCGAGAGTCGAGCAACTCGAGGCGATTGGGCTGCACGGTGGAGTCGAGCAGCGCCGCCACACATTCCTGGGCGTGGGCCGGAGTGCGAAAGCTCGCGAGCCACGTGGATTCGTAATCCGGCGCGGGATGCAGACGCAGCGTGAGCTCGAGGAGTACGCCGAGCGTGCCGAGGGCGCCGACCATGAGCTTCGGCACGTCGTAGCCGCTCACCGACTTCACGACCTTCGCGCCGCCCCAGGTCAGCACACCGTCCGCCTGCGCAAAGCGCACGCCCAGCAGCAGGTCGCGCATCGTCCCGTAACGGAGGCGCAGCGGCCCACTCGCCTGCGTCGCGGCGATGCCGCCGAGGGAGCGCGCCGACCAGCCGGGCGGGTCGAGCGGCAGCATCTGACGTCGCGGAGCCAGGCGCGTGGCGAGCGCCCCCGCGGTGCAGCCGGCCTGCACAGTGACGGTGAGATCGTCGGGATTGTATTCGAGCACGGCGTCGAGGCGGCGCGTTTCGAGGACGAGGTCTACACGCGCCGCCGCGTGGCCGAGCTCGAGGGTGCTCCCGCTGCCGCGCGGGAACACGGCGAGACCCGCGTCGTGGGCGAGCGCGACGAGCGCGGCGGCCTGCTCGATCGACGCCGGCGCCGCGCTCCACCGCGGCACCACACCGTCCACCGGCGAGCCGCCCTCGCGCACGTGCTCGGCGCCGACGATCGCACGCAGCCCGTCGGCGAGCGCGGCGCCTGTCGTCACCGCCACGGCGCTACACCCACGTCCCCGCCGGCAGCGTCGGGCGCGACGGGCGAAAGCCCTCGCCGCACGCGGGATGCGAGGGCAGCAGCTTCGCGGGATTCATGAGACCGTCGGGATCGAAGACGCGGCGGAGGCGGAACATGAAATTCAGATCCGCCTCGGCGTACTGCAGCGGCAGGTTCTTGGCCTTGTCCATGCCGATGCCATGCTCGCCGCTCACCGTACCGCCGAGCGCGATGCACGCATGCAGCAGCTCTTCGTTGGCCTGCTGCGCGCGCTCGAGCTCGCCGGGCTTGCGATCGTCGTAGCAAATCAGCGGATGCAGGTTGCCGTCGCCCGCGTGGAACACGTTGGCGAAGAGCAAGTTGTGGCGTTTGCTGATCGCCACCATCTCGCGCATGATCTGCGGCAGTCGGCTGCGCGGCACGACGGCGTCCTGCAGCAAGTACGCGGCCGTGATCCGGCCGACGGCGCCCGCGGCCTCCTTGCGTCCCTTCCAGAGCAGCGCGCGCTCGGCCTCGTCACGCGCGACGGTGACGACGAGCGCCTGGCGCTCGCGACAGATGGCGGCCACGCGCTCGGCCTGGGCCTCGACCTCGGCGCGCGGACCGTCGAGCTCGATGAGGAGGACAGCGCCTGCGCCGTCGGGATAGACCTTGCCGACCGCGGCATTGACCGCGCCGATCATCGCGTCGTCCAGCATCTCCAGCGCCGCGGGAATGATGCCGGCGGCGATGATCGCTGAGACCGCCTCCGACGCCTCGACGAGGCTGGCGAAGGACGCCAGCGCGGTCTTCACCGCCTCGGGCAGGTGCAGCAATCGCACGGTGATCGCCGTCACGAGCCCGAAGGTGCCCTCGTTGCCGACCATCACGCCCGTGAGGTCGTAGCCGGCGCGCTCCGCCGCTTTGCCGCCCACGCGGACGACGTCCCCGGTACCCGTCACCATCTCCAGGCCCAGCACGTGGTTGGTGGTGATCCCGTACTTGAGGCAGTGTGGCCCGCCGGCGTTGGTGGCCACGTTGCCCCCGATCGAGGACACCATCTGGCTCGAGGGATCGGGCGCGAAGAACCAGCCGCGCTCGCGCACGGCGTTCGTGAGCCAGAGATTGATGAGGCCGGGCTGGACGGTGGCGCAGCGATTGGCGAGATCGAGCTCGAGGATCTGCGTCATGCGCGTCATCGCTACCATCACGCCGCCGTGCGGCGCCGTGGCGCCGCCGATGAGCCCAGTGCCCGAGCCGCGCGGCACCACGGGCACGTGAGCCTCACGGCACAGGCGCACGATCGCCTGGACCTCGTCCGTGGACGTGGGCAGGACGACGGCGTCAGGAGCGGCTTTGTACAGCGTGAGCATGTCGCTCTCGTAGGTGAGGCGACCCTCGGGGGTGAGCACGACGCCCGCCGGACCCAGCAGGCGCTGGAGCGCGGCGACTACGCTGGCGGAAAGCGCCACGGCGGGACGCGGATCAGCCGATCTTCCAGGTGTCGCCCGAGGTCAGAAGCTTTGCGATGCTCCCCGGCCCGCGCTCGGAGATGGCACGCTGCTCCTGCTCGAGCATGACCTCCTCGTAGATCGGCGCCTCGATCGCCTCCAGCACGCCGATGGGCACGGGGAAGTTCGGCGCGAACAGATCGGCGAGGATCTTGGCGGCGTTGACGTTCTTCTCGTCGTGGATCCAGAGCGCGCTCTCCTGGACGTCTTTGGCGTCGACGACCTTCGGCATCACCCCGTCCATGATCACCGCCTTCCTGGCGTCGGGCGGTCCATAGAGCAGCGGCTTGCCGTGCTCGAGCCGGAGCTCGTAGGCGAGCTTGGAGGTCTTGTCGTAGATGACGTTCCAGGTGAGATCGTTGTAGACGTTGCAGTTCTGGAGGATCTCCACGAACCCGGTCCCCTTGTGGGCCGCCGCCCGCTTGAGCATCTCCTCCATGTGCTGGATGTTCCGGTCGACCGTGCGCGCCACGAAGGTCGCGCCGCAGCCCAGCGCGAAGGCGAGCGGATTCACCGGCCGGTCGGCCGAGCCCATCGGCGTGGACTTCGTCACCTTGCCGAGCTCGCTCGTGGGCGAGTACTGGCCCTTGGTCAGCCCGTAGATCCGGTTGTTGAACAGCAGCACCGTGAGATTCACGTTGCGGCGCAGGATGTGCAGCATGTGGTTGCCGCCGATCGACAGCCCGTCACCGTCGCCCGTCACCACGAAGACCTTGAGGTCGGGGCGCGCGACGCGCAGGCCGGTGGCGATGGCCGGCGCGCGGCCGTGAATCGTGTGAAAGCCGTACGTGTTCATGTAGTACGGGAAGCGGCTCGAGCAGCCGATGCCCGAGATGAACACGATGTTCTCGCGCGCGATGCCGAGATCCGGCATGGACTTCTGCACGGCGCTGAGGATGGCGTAGTCGCCGCACCCCGGGCACCAGCGTACGTCCTGGTCCGACTCGAAATCCTTCTTCGTGTACTTCGGCGTCGGCGTGGCTGCCGCCCCTGCCCCTTGCGCGCTCATGAGTGACTCCCGAGCAATTGGTGGATCGCTTCCAGGATTTCCTCGCTCGCCAGCGGCAGCCCGCGCACGCGGTTGAAGCCGACGGCGTCGACGAGATATTCGGCGCGCAGCACCCGTACGAGCTGGCCGCTGTTGATCTCGGGCACGAGGACCTTGCGGTACTCGCGCAGGATGTGGCCGAGGTCCGGCGGCAGCGGGTTGAGATGCCGCAGATGGATCGACGCGACGCTCTTGCCATCGGCCTGGGCGCGCTCGACGGCGGCGGTGATCGAGCCGTACGTGCCGCCCCAGCCGACGACGAGCAGGTCGCCGGTGGCCGGACCGTTGATCGTGGTCGGCGGAATCTCTTGCGCCACGCGCCGCACCTTCTCGGCGCGCGTCTTGACCATGTGATCGTGGTTGTCCGGATCGTAGGAGATGTTGCCGGTGACGTCCTGCTTCTCGATGCCGCCGATGCGGTGCTCGAGCCCCGGCGTGCCGGGCCGCACCCACGGACGCGAGAGCGTCGCGGGGTCGCGCAGGTACGGGAAGAAGCCTTCCTTCTCCGTGCGGAACTGCACGTCGATCGCCGGCAGCGCCGTGGGATCCGGGATGAGCCACGGCTCCGAGCCGTTGGCGAGGAAGCCGTCGGAGAGCACGATGACCGGCACCATGTACTTGGCTGCGATGCGCACGGCCTCGTAGGCGACGTAGAAACAATCGCCCGGCGTCGCCGGCGCCAGGACCACGACCGGCGACTCGCTGTTGCGCCCGTACAGGGCCTGCATCAGGTCCGCTTGCTCGGTCTTGGTCGGCATGCCCGTGGAGGGCCCCGCGCGCTGGATATTGAGGATCACGAGCGGCAGCTCCGCCGTCACCGCGAGGCCGATGCCCTCGCCTTTGAGGGCGATGCCGGGCCCGCTCGAGCACGTCACACCGATAGCGCCGCCGAAGGCCGCGCCGATGGCGGCGGTGACCGCGGCGATCTCGTCCTCGGCCTGGATGGTCCGGATGCGGAAGCGCTTGTGCATCGCGAGCTCTTCCAGCACGCTCGACGCGGGCGTGATCGGATAGGCGCCGTACACGATCGGCACCTTCGAGCGCTCTGCCGCCGCGAGGAGCCCCCACGCGAGCGCGCGGTTGCCGGTCATCGCACGGTACAGGCCGGGCGCCATCTCCGCGGGCTCGACCGTGTAGGCTTCCTCGAAAAATTCCGCCGTTTCGCCGAAGGCGTGGCCGGCCTTGAGCACCCGCGTGTTGGCCTCGGCGATGTCGGGCTTCTTCGCAAATCGCTTGGTGATCCACTCGAGCGTCGGCTCCAGCGGTCGCGTGTAGATCCACGACACGAGGCCCAGCGCGAAGAAGTTCTTGGTGCGGTCCTTCTCTTTCGTGTCGAGCTTGAGGTCGGCGATGGCCTTGTGCGTGAGGCCCGTCATGTCGACCTTGTGCAGGCGATAGCGCTCGGCCAGTGCGGGATCGTCGAGCGGATTCTGGGCGTAGCCGGCCTTGTCGAGGTTGCGCTTCTCGAAGGCCGCGGTATTGACGATCAACAGCCCGCCGGGCTTGAGGTCGCGAAGATGCACCTTGAGCGCCGCGGGGTTCATCGCCACCAGGCAGTCGAGCCGATCGCCGGGCGTGTACACGCGCTGGCTGCCGAACTGCAACTGAAACGACGAAACTCCGAAGAGCGTACCTGCCGGAGCGCGGATCTCTGCGGGAAAGTTCGGCAGCGTGGCGATGTCGTTGCCCGCCCACGCCGACTCGGTGGTGAATTGCTCTCCCGTGAGCTGCATGCCGTCACCAGAATCGCCGGCGAACCGGATCACAGCGCGCTGCAGCTCGCGCCGCGCCTTGGCCGCCCCGACGGGCGCTGCGGTCTCGCTCATCGATCTCCTCTCCCCTGCCTCGTCGTCGTGCAGGCCTCGCACGCACGGCCGCTGTCCATCGTCATGTTCCGCGGGATTTGCGCTGAGGCCGCCCGGCCCGCCAACGGCTCCGACAGGGCGTGCTTCATCTTAAAGGAGCCTCCACCATTCGGCAAGGTTAATCCAAAGGTTAGAGCGCTAACCCCTCTACCCAGCATCCATTTCTTGCGGACGCTTGAGCACGTCACCGGGCGGCAGGTTCAGCACCGCCTCCGGGAACAACTGCGCCAGCCACCGGATTACATCGCTCACCGTTACCACACCCGTCGGCCGGCGCTCCGCGTCGATCAGCGGCACCGTCCGGTAACCCGCCACACTCATGCAGTGCACGGCATACGCGACGCGATCGCGCGCGGTGAGCGCGTCCGGATTCGCCGTCATCACCTCACGCAGCGCGGTGCGCCGCGGATCGCGTCCAGCCCCCGCCACGCGCATGAGGACGTCACGCTCGGTGAGGATGCCCGTCAGCCGGCCCCCGTCGTCGACGACGAGCACACACGCCTGCCGGCGCTCGAGCATGCGCGCGATGGCCTCTTCCACCGTCGCGGCGGGCGACAGGCAGATCGGCTCCGCCGGGCCGAGGGTGGCGATGGTGTCGTCGAGCAGGGCGCCGCGTACCTCTCGCAATTCGTCTTCGATGTCCCGGCCGGGTTCGTCGAAGTCCACCATGGCTACACCTCCACTTCACAGGCTCGAACAGCTACTTCAGCGGTCGCTCGCCGCAACGTGGACGGGCACCGCGCTCGCCTCCTTCAGCATCTCGACGAACTGAGTCGCGGTCGGGCTCAGCCGCTTCTGTCGGCGGTAGATGATCCCGACGGGCCGCGCCAGATCAGAAACGCCGAACGTCACCGCCGCCAGCGTCCGGATGCCGGCCTCCTTCTGCACGGTGTGGCGCGGCAGGATGCTCACGCCGGCGGCGATGATGATAGCCTGCTTGATCGTCTCGATGTTGTCGAACTCCATCACGATGTTGGCGCGCGCGCCGTGCTGGCGCAGCGCACGGTCGATCGCTTTGCGGATCGGCAGCGCGCGATCGAACGCGATGAAGCGCTCGCCGTTGAGGTCGGCCGGCATCACGAGCCGTCGTCGCGCGAAGCGATGGTTGGGGTGGCAGACGACGGCCATGGCCTCCACGCGCAGCGGCACCACCGTCAGCGCACGATCCGAGGGCGGGTACGACATGATGCCCAGATCGGCGTCGTCGTTCATCACGGCCTCGACGACCTTGTGCGGGTGCAGACACTCGAGCTGCACGCGCGCGTCGGGATAGAGCGCGGCGAACTGCTGCATCGGACGGCTGACGTCGTGCAGACCCACCGAGTAGATGGCGGCCACGCGCACGGTGCCGTCCAAACGCGCCTTGACCGCCGCCACCGCGATCTTCGCTTTCTCCCAGCCTTCGAGCATCGCGCGGCAGGCGTCGTAGAGGGTCTGCCCCTGCGGGGTCACCGCGAACGGTCGCTTGGTGCGATCGATGAGCGTCGCGCCCACCTGGCTCTCGAGCTGCTGGACGGCCTGACTCGCCGCCGACTGGGATACGAAGTTCTGCTCCGCGCCCTTGGAAAAGGATCGGAGCCGGACGACGTCGCAATAGAGTCGCAGGGTTTCGAGGTGCACCGCCCCACTCTACACCATCAGTTCTGCTGATACATACCATCCGTCTTTTCGCTGCTGACTAATAGTGGTTCCTCCGGTACTATCGTGCAACTGTTCACAAAGGGGTAGGACGATGAGTGAGTCTCAAGGTCTGTACGACCCCTCGCACGAGCACGATGCGTGCGGCGTCGGCTTCGTGGTCGACATCAAGGGTCGCAAGTCCCACGCGATCGTCCGCCAGGGCCTCCTCGTGCTGATCAACCTTCTGCACCGCGGCGCGTGCGGATGCGAGCCCAACACCGGCGACGGCGCGGGGATCCTCCTGCAGGTACCTGACAAGTTCCTTCGCAAGCAATGCGGCCGGCTCGGCATCCCCCTGCCGGGTCCCAAGGATTACGGCGTCGGCTGCGTCTTCCTGCCGCGCAACGCCGTCCAGCGCGAGAAGGTGCGCGATCTGATCGCCACCATCGTGGCGGAAGAGGGCCAGCGCCTGCTCGGCTGGCGCGACGTGCCGACGGACGACCGGCTGCTGGGCGCGAGCGCCGTCAACGTCGAGCCGCACATCGAGCAGATCTTCGTCGGCCGCGGCGACGCCCGCGACGCCGCGCACTTCGAGCGCAAGCTCTACGTCATCCGCAAGCGGATCGAGCACGCCGTGGACGCGATGGACTTCACGGAAAAGCGGCTGACCTACATCCCGAGCCTCAGCAGCAACACGCTCATCTACAAGGGCATGCTGTCGGCCGACCAGATCGCCTCGATGTATCCCGATCTGGGCGACCCCGACATGGAATCGGCGCTGGCGCTCGTGCACCAGCGCTTCAGCACCAACACGTTCCCCTCGTGGCCGCTCGCGCACCCTTATCGGTACGTCGCGCACAACGGCGAGATCAACACGCTGCGCGGGAACATCAACTGGATGCGGGCGCGCGAGGCGCTGTGCCGCTCTGACGTCCTCGGCGAGGACCTCGCCAAGGTCCTGCCCGTCACGCGCGAAGGGCTGTCGGACTCGGCGACCTTCGACAACGTGCTCGAGTTCCTCGTCATGAACGGCCGCTCGCTGCCGCACGCGATCCTCATGATGATCCCCGAGCCCTGGCAGCATCACGAGTCGATGAGCCCGGAGCGGCGGGCGTTCTACGAATACCACTCGTCGCTCATGGAGCCGTGGGACGGTCCCGCCTCCATCGCGTTCACCGACGGCACCGTCATCGGCGCCGTCCTCGATCGCAATGGCCTCAGACCGTCGCGCTACTACGTCACCAAGGACGATCTCGTCGTCATGGCCTCCGAGGTCGGCGTGCTCGACATTCCGCCCGAGAACGTGCTGGTGAAGGAGCGGCTGCACCCCGGCAAGATCTTCCTCGTCGACACGGCGCAGGGCCGCATCATCGACGACGACGAGATCAAGGCCCAGCTCGCTGCCGAGCATCCATACGGTGACTGGCTACAGCAGAACCTCGTGCGCCTCGAGGACGTGGCCGCGGCTCCCGTCGCCGAGTCCGATCACGCCACCGTGCTGACGCGGCAGATGGCCTTCGGCTACACGCACGAAGACCTGCGCCTGCTGCTGGCGCCGATGGCCAAGAACGGCGAAGAGCCGATCGGCTCGATGGGCACGGACACGGCGCTCGCCGTGCTCTCCGACCGTCCGCGGCCCCTCTACGATTACTTCAAGCAGCTGTTCGCCCAGGTGACCAACCCGCCGCTCGACCAGATCCGCGAGGAGCTGGTGACCGCGATGGAGTCCACCGTCGGGCCCGAGGGGAATCTGCTGCGCGCCGAACCGGCCTCGTGCCGCCAGATCGTGCTCAAGGACCCCGTGCTCTCCAACGAGGATCTGGCCAAGCTCGCCCACGTGTCCGAGCTCGGATTCAAAGCCGTCACGCTCCCGATGCTCTACCCCGTTGTCGACGGCGCCCCCGGCCTCGAGCGCGCGATCGAGGCGCTGCAGCAGCGCGCCAGCCGCGCCATCGCCGACGGCGCCAACGTCGTGGTGTTGTCGGACCGCGGCGTGACCGCCGAGCTGGCGCCGATTCCGAGCGTGCTCGCCACCGCCGCCGTGCACCACCATCTCGTGCGCCACGGCGAGCGCACGCGCTGCGGGCTCGTGATCGAGACCGGCGACGCCCGCGAAGTGCACCACATGTGCCTGCTCATCGGTTACGGCGCGGGGGCCGTGAATCCGTGGGTCGCCTTCGA
>Ga0070698_100007290_pt1 | contig 11976 bp, 10 predicted proteins | sample KBSK1502metaG_FD_65477 | JGI IMG/M metagenome (GOLD analysis project Ga0070698, IMG submission 65477) | Corn, switchgrass and miscanthus rhizosphere microbial communities from Kellogg Biological Station, Michigan, USA - KBS K1-50-2 metaG | ecosystem: Host-associated > Plants > Roots >...
GTGGCCTCGGAGGTCGTCTTCCACGGCAGCCAGAACGACGAGCCCGTCCCGTTCACCGCGCTCGGCGACCCGAACAGCCCGTTCCTGTTCAAGAACCTGCCCCCGGAGAACTCTGAGCTCGCCGCGGTCGGACGGCACATCTACAACGCGTGGCTGGCCGACCAGTGCTCGGTCGAGCCGCAGCGCCATGTCGGGCTCGCGCAGATCCCGATCTGGGACGTCGAGGAGTCGGTGAAGGAGATCGAGTGGGCCGCCAGCGCCGGCCTGCGCGGGGTGAACTTCCCCACGGCGCAGCCGTGGCTGCCCGAATTCAACAAGCCGGTGTGGGAGCCGTTCTGGGCCGCGTCGGCCGGCCTGGACATGCCGCTGACGACGCACATCGGCGCGGGCGCGGACGCCGACTACTCCGGTCCGGTCGGGCGGGTGGTCGCGCTGTTCGAGCTCGTGACCATGTGGGGCATGCGCGCGATACCGTGGATGGTCCTCGGCGGCGCCTTCGAGCGCCATCCGAACCTCAAGCTGGTCATCACCGAGGTCCCCGGCATGTGGTGGCCGCAGTACATGGTCCAGCTGGACTCGACCTACCGCGCGACTATCAACGCCCCGACGGGCAAGAACGAGGGTCTCGCCGCGTACTGCAAGAAGCTGCCGAGTGAGTACCTCAAGACCAACCTGTTCGTCGGCTCCAGCTTCATGTGCCATACCGAGGCGAAGGCCGCGGTGCGCGACGGCTACTACACGAACTGCATGTGGGGCTCGGACTACCCGCACACCGAGGGCACCTTCCAGTACCCGGACAGCTGGGAGGAAACTCCTGTTACGCATATCGCGCAGCGCTTCGCCTACTGGGACACGCCGGAGGAGCCGCTGCGCGCCATGCTCGGCGTTACCGCCGCCCGCGTCTACGGCCTGGACCTGGCCGAGCTCATCGCCATCGCGGCGCGGATCGACTCGCCGACGATCAAAGAGCTGCGGGAGCCGGTCTTCGAGGCGCCCGCCGGTGTCAACAGCTTCGCCTTCCGGAAGAACGGCTGGTGGGACTGACACGCGGACATGGCGCCCCGACGCACTGGAGTTGACGAGCCATGCCACAGATGACACGTGAACAGGTCGAGCAGTTCCTGCGTCAGCCACGGATGGCCAACCTGATCACGCTGCGGGCGGACGGACGCCCCACCTCGGCGCCGCTGTGGTTCGAATGGGCCGACGGTGTCGCTCGCCTGTTCTCCGGTCGCGCCACCGGCAAGGTCGAGCGGCTGCTGCGCGACAACCGGGCAGCCTTGGCCATCACCGCGGGCACCGGCGAGCCCCCGGCCTGGGTGACGATCGAGGGCACGGCCTCGGTCGTCACCGGTGGCGCCGACCTGGCGCTCCGGCTCGCCCCGCTCTACGGCGGAGAAGAGTTCGCGAAGATGGCCCTCTCGCGCCTGGACGGGGACCCGGACGGTTTGTGCCTGATCACGATCACCCCGACCCGGATCTCGCACTGGTGACCGGTACGCCGTGTTCGGGGCATGGGCGTATGCCGATGCGATCGGATGATGAACAGGAGATGACGATGGCAGACCAGCCTGTATCGCCCCGGCTTAAGGACCGGGTGGCGATCGTGACAGGTGCCGGCGGCGGAATCGGCCGGCAGCACGCGCTGCTGCTCGCCCGCCACGGCGCGAAGGTGGTGGTCAACGACATCGGGTTGCGGAGCGGCGCCGACGCCAAGAGCGTCGCGAACGAGATCCGGGCCGTCGGCGGCGATGCACTGGCCAGCCACGACTCGGCGACCTGGGAGGGAGCGCAGTATCTCGTCGACGCTGCCGTCGAGGTGTACGGCCGCGTGGACATCTTGATCAACAACGCGACCTACACGCGGCTGGGCGACCTCGCGGACTACGCGGAATCCGACTGGGACTCCACGCTGGACGTGAACCTCAAAGGCTACTTCGCGATGATCAGGTACGTCGCCCCCTACATGTGCAAGCAGGGTTCCGGGGTGATCGTCAACACCAGCTCGGCCTCCGGCTACGGGCACCCGTCGCACGCCGCGTACGCCGCGGCGAAAGAGGGTGTCGTCGGGCTGACCCGGACTGTGGCGCGCGAGTTCGGCCGCTTCGGCGTGCGCTGCAACGCGATCCGGCCGCTGGCCGCCGGGCAGTCCGCGGCCGACTTCGCCGCCCGCGCGGCGAAGTGGGCGGACCTGGTCGCGCTGACCATGTCGCCGCGGGTCTTCGCGTTGCAGCAGCAGCTGCTCGCCGACCCCGGGCTCATGCCGACCGACAAGATCGCCCCGTTCGTAGTGTGGCTCTGCACCGACGCGACCCGGAACGTCAACGGCCACACCTTTGAGGTGCACGGGGACACCATCAGCCGAGTGACTGAGCCGGCTCTCGACCGCACGGTTGTCCGGGATGGGGGCTGGGATCTGGACAGTCTGGACGCGATCGCGCCCGTGAACCTGGTCGACGGGCTGGTTAATCAGTTCGCCCTCGAAGATCACCCGGAGCTGCGCACGTTCGGGGCCTGACCGGCCCGGCGCGTGAACCACTCGTTTAGGAGAGAACCCGATCTACCATGGCCGTCACCAGAGCCTATGACTTGCCCGTCAAGAGCCCGGACCGGTTCTACATCGGCGGCGAATGGGTCGCGCCCAGCAGCGGCGATCTCATCGGTGTTGTCCAGCCCGCCACCGAGGACGTCTGGATCCGCGTCGCCGCGGCCCGCAAGGACGACGTGTCCCGGGCGGTCGCGGCGGCCCGGCAGGCCTTCGACCGGGGACCGTGGCCGCGCATGAGCCACGCGCAGCGCGCGCAGTACCTGCGGGCGATCGCCGCCGGGCTGCGCGAGCGGGCCGATGACCTGAGCTACATCTGGTCGTCCGAGATGGGCATCCTGCACGTCGATGCCGTCACCCGCGGTGCCCGCATTCCGGGTATCTACGACTTCTACGCCGGGCTGGCCGACTCCTTCGAGTTCGTCGAGCGGCACGAGCCCGCCGGCGGCGGTTACGGGTGGCTCGTCCGGGAGCCGGTCGGCGTCGTCGGCGCGATCATCCCTTGGAACGCGGCGATCGTCGCGATGAGCTGGAAGATCGCTCCGGCCCTGCTCGCCGGCTGCACGGTCGTGCTGAAGTCCGCGCCGGAGGCCCCGGTCGCCGCCTACCTGCTCGCCGAAGTGGCGGAAAAGGCCGGCCTGCCGCCGGGAGTGCTGAACATCATCACCGCCGAGCGCGTGGTCTCCGAGGAACTAGTCCGCGACCCCGGTATCGACAAGATCAGCTTCACTGGCTCGACGGCCGCCGGCCGCCGGATCGCCGGCATCTGCGCGGAACGGGTCGCGCGGGTCAATCTCGAGCTCGGTGGCAAGTCCGCCGCGCTCATCCTGGACGACTACGACATCGCCGTCGCCGCGGCATCCCTCGCCGGGTCGGCCACCGAGCTCACCGGCCAGGTGTGCTCGGCGCTCACGCGGGTCATCGTCAGCAAGCACCGCCACGATGAGCTGGTCGAGGCGCTCAGCGCTGAGTTCGCCAAGGTGCGGGTCGGTGACCCGTTCGACGCGAACATCGACATGGGGCCGGTGGCCATGAAGCGGCAGCTTGACAAGATCTGCGGGCTGCTCGACAAGGGCCGCGACGAGGGCGCCCAACTGGCGGCCGGCGGGCACCGCCCGGCCGGCCTCGACGTCGGCTGGTTCATCGAGCCCACGGTCCTCGGCAACGTGGACAACCACTCGACGATCGCCCGCAACGAGATCTTCGGTCCCGTGCTGACCGTCATCCCGGCAGAGAACGAGCAGGACCAGATCACTATCGCGAACGACTCGATCTACGGGCTCAACTCGGCGGTGTTCACGGACGACGAGAACCGCGCCTGGGAGTTCGCGCGCCAGATCCGGTCGGGCACCGTCGGGCACAACGCCCACCGCAACTCTCATGCCTTCGCTTTCGGAGGCTTTAAGCAGTCGGGTATCGGGCGCGAGGGGGGCCGCGAGGGGCTCATGCCGTACCTGGAGACGAAGGCGGTCATCCTCGACCGCGAACCGTCGAGCTATGTGGACAACACATGACCAGTGCAGCGTTGAAGGATCGCGTCGCGACGGACGATACCGCCTCAGCGGAGTTTCGCCAGTCGCTAGCCCGCAACCACTTGACGCCCTATATCGGCGAACCGCAGGACATCGCCAATGTCGTGGCCTTCCTCGCTGGCGATGATTCGCGATTCGTGACCGGACATCTATTCGGCGTTGACGGCGGGCTCAGCGCGCATCAGGGGATGTATGCCGACCTAGTTGGTGACGTCGCCTAACCGCCTCAAGGAGAGTCGATATGACGGACAGCATTGTCGGCGCCGCCGCGGGCGCCGAACCCGTAGACCGCCCCGGTTCGGATATTCAATTCGATCACTGGAGTTCCAAGATCGCGTTCTCGCCCTATGACGTGTGGGCACGCCTGCGCAACGAGTGCCCAGTCGCGTACACGGGCAAGCACGGCGGATTCTTCGTCCTGAGCAGGTACGAGGACGTGTTCGCGGCGGCGCTCAAGCCAGAGGTGTTCTCATCCGACGGCGATGGCCTGGGAGTGGCGATCCCGCCGCAGGACGTGCGACCGCTCTACCCGATCGACGCCGACCCGCCCGAGCACACGAAGTACCGCCGGCTACTCAACCCTTTCTTCAGCATGCGGACCGTGGAGAAGATGGAGGACTGGATCAGGAAGCTTGCCCGCGAGCTCATCGCGGGCTTCCCGCAGTCCGGTTCATTCGACATCGCCGCCGCGTTCACGCTGCCGCTGCCCCGCCGGGTGGGCTTCCACATGCTCAGCTTCCCCGAGGATAAGACCGAGGAGGTCTCCGAACTGGTCGAGGCCGTGATGAGCGACGTCGAGGACCGGCAAGGCGAGGCGGGGCCGAAGCTGTTCGCCGCGCTGATGGGCATCCTGCAGGAGCGCAAGTCGGCTGCCCGCCGTGACGACTTGCTCGACGCGGTGGTATTCGGCGAGATCGACGGCAGGCCGGTCGACGACCGGCAGAGCTTCGCGATGCTGATCCTGCTCCTGATGGGCGGGCTGTCTACGACCAGCGCCGCGCTGGCTGCGATGGTCCAGTGGCTCGGTGACCACCCGGAGGACATCGTCCGGCTGCGCGCGCATCCGGAGTTGCACCACCTCGCCGTCGACGAGTTCGTACGGTGGTCAAGCCCTGTAGCGCACATCGGCCGCACGGTCATGCAGGACACCGAACTGCACGGCTGTCCGCTGCCCAAGGGTTCGCGAGTCCTGCTCGGCTTCGGATCGGCGAACCGCGACGAGCGGGCGTTCGAGCGCGCGGACGAGGTGCTGATCGATCGGCAGCCTAACCGGCACGCTGGCTTCGGCGTCGGCCCGCACCGTTGCATCGGGTCCCACGTGGCGAAATTGCAGATCCGCATCGTTTTGGAGGAACTGCTCGCGGCGATGCCGCCGTTCCGCATCGATCACAGCCAGACGCACTGGACGGGCAGCGAAACCCGGATGATCGATCGTCTCGTCGTCGATCTGGAGCCCGCGCCGTGACGTTTCACGTGGAAATCGACCCGGACAGTTGTCAAGGGCACGGCAAGTGCATGATCGAGTGCCCGGAGGTCTTCGGCGAGGACGAGCAGGGTTACCCCGTCCTGATGATGACCGACGTCCCGGACGAATACCGGCCAGCCGCTGAACGCTGCGTCCAAGGCTGCCCCGAAGCGGCACTGCGGATCACCGGGTTACCACCAGCCGCTCATGCAGTGATTGGAAGGGATGTAATGGACAGCGCTGACAAAGTGGAGATTCACGAACTTATTACGAGATACTGTCACATTCTAGACACCAGGAACTGGGCCGATCTCGACAAGATCTTCCTCCCTGACTCGGTCGTCGACAGCGGGCCGACGCTCGGCGTTTATCACGGCATCGACGCGATCGCCGAGTTTTGGCGCGACTACCCGCACCCGGACGGGCACCATGCGTTGAACGTTCTCGTCGAAGAAGAGCAGCCCGACGGCACCGTCAAGGTGGTCACCAAGGGATTCTTCGCGCGTCCCGGCGGTTTCAACGGCGGCGACTACCACGACGTGGTGCGCCGGACCGAGCGCGGATGGCGCTTCGTCAGCCGCACCTACGTGCCGCGCTGGAAGGTGGACGTGCCTGCCGCCGATCAGGTGTATCCGTGACCGGGCAAACGTGCCCTTGCCCGGTCCTCGGGCAGCACATTCGCAGAAGGGAACCGCCAGTCTCATGGGATTCGAACACCGGGTGTCACTTCAGGACGACGACCTGCACGAAGTCCGTGAAGACATTCCGCTCTGGAGCGAAAGCGCGCTGATCGTCTGCCACGACCCCGCGACCGGCCTGTCCGTGTACGGGCACCTCGTGCTGCTCGAAACCCAGGTCTGGGAATCCATCTTCTCCGTCTATCTGCCCAGTGGCGAGATCCTGACGGACCGTTCCTACAGTCGGCACGATCCGGTCGCTCGCAGGACGGGACAGATGGTCATCAAGCCGATCGTGCCCTTGGAGACCTGGCAGTTCGGCTTCGACGGGATGGCCCGTCGTGTACTGATGTCCGACCTGGCGCGAGGCCCGCTGGGCGGCGGTCCCGTGACCCGGCTCGAGGTCGACCTGCGCTGCGACGGGACATCCCCGACATGGGGCAGGGGCATGCGCACAGACCCGGCGGCGATGAGCCACGACGACAAGAACCCGGCTGTGTCCGGCAGTGGCCTGCACCTGGAGCAGTCGGTGCGGGTGACCGGGACCGTCCGGTTCAACAGGCACACGATCGAGTTGAACGCGGTGGGCCACCGCGACCACTCCTGCGGTCCCCGGGCGCGGAGTAATCAGTGGCGAGTCGCCTGGGCCAACGGGTCGTTTCCCAGCGGCCGCACGTTCCATGGGCTCAACGTGTGGGTGGTGGGCCGCCCCACCTACGCGCGCGGCTACGTATGGGACGGAACAACGATGGAGGACATCCAGGACTTCGTCGGTCCGGCGCTCTGCGGTCCGCTGGGCGAGCCGAGGGATTTCGCGGCGAGCTTCCGAACGCCCGCTGGGAAGCACGTCCTGGACGGGGAGCTGCTCGGAAGCATGCCCACCACCGGCTACATGCCCCAGGGCGCGACGGTCGGCGCGGAGCCGGCTGGCCACGTTGCGGTGGACGGCCCCGCGACGTGGGTCTGGGACGGTGAGCTGGGCTATGGCTGGGCGCAGCGCACCTGGATCCGCGGCGGGTGGGACGAGGTACGCGAAAGCGACCGGCCCAGCGTCTACGTGAACCGGTCCGGATGACAGGCGACTCCGGCCGCAACGTCCTTCTCGACACCTGGTGGCGGCCCGACGCGGCAGAATTGGGCGCGCGGCTGGGCCGGTGGGTCGCTGCGCGCATGTCGCCGTCCGCCCGGATCGTGCGCGCCTGGTTTCCGGCCGAGGGCGGCTCCAGCTTCAACCTGTTGTTTGATCTAGCCGACGGTGGTGCCGTCACGCCGTACGTCGCCAAGCTCGGCTCTCCCGCGCCGCGTTACCAGACGTTCCCTGACGAGGATCTCGGCCGGCAGGTCGCATTCATGAAGGCGGTGCGTTCGGCCACCGACCTGCCCGTCCCCGAGGTCCTGCGGTACGAACAGGACCGGACCTGGCTGGGGGCACCGTTCTTCCTCACGCCACGGTATGGCGGGCGGGCCTGGCCGAGCGACCCACCGTACAACTTCTCAGGCTGGGTGCTCGAGTCGCCGCCCGCCGTGCGGCACAGGATGCAGCGCAAGTTCGCGTCAGTGCTCGCCGAGATCCACTCGGTGACCGCGGACAAGTACGACCTGTCCGGGCTGACCCGCCCCGACCTGGGCGAGTCCGCGCTCGAGTGCCAGGTTCGATACGTCCGGCTGCTGTACGAATGGGCTCGCGAGGGCCGCGGGTATCTCGTCGTTGAGCAGGCGCTGCGGTGGCTCGCCAGCCACCTGCCCCGTCGCGAGGACGCGCCGTGCGTGACGTGGGGTGACGCACGGCCGGGCAACCTGCTCTTCTCCGCCGACGGTGACAGCGTCACGGCAGTGCTCGACTGGGAAGGGGCGATCCTAGGCTATCCAGAGCTGGATGTCGCGTTCGCTTGCGTGATGCACCGCTACTACCAGACGCGGGCCGAGGCGCAAGGCGTGCCGGGTTTGCCAGACCTGCTCCGGCCAGCGGAAATGGCGGCGGAGTATGCCGAGGCGTCCGGACGGACGCTTGCGGACCTGCGGTGGTATCAGGTGGTCGGGGCAGCGCGGGCTGCCGCCATACAGGTGCGTTTCGTGGAGAGAGCGCGGTCAGCGGGTGACCGGCGGTTCGCAGGCGGCGACCAGGCGCTAGGCATGGCTCCTGTCCTGCGGGAACTCATTGAAACATGAGTTGAAGAATGTAATAATGAACGTAATAATACATGCATTTCTGGCGCCGATGAGCCCGAAGGAGGAGACATGGCCGATCACCGCACACCGTTGACGGACGAGAGCGGTTCGGAACCGCCGGGAGATCACCGCTATGTGGTTATCTCCTCCGACAGCCACGCCGGTGCCGACATCCCGGACTACAAACCGTATCTGCCGAAGAAATGGCACGACGAGTTCGACGCATGGGCGGCTGCGTACTCGAACCCGTGGGACTTCGTAGATCCCCGTCTAGACCGGGCAGACTTCGACTTCGGCGAGGTGGAGATCCTCACCGGGGCCGCGTCGTGGCACAGCGCGCTGAGCTGGGACTCGGATCGCCGGATCAAGCACATGGACCAGGACGGAGTCGCCGCCGAGGTGATCTTCCCGAACACGGCACCTCCGTTCATGCCTGGCTCCGTATTCGCAGGCAGCAGCCCGAAGACTCGCCACGAGTACGAGCGGCGCTGGGCAGGCCTTCAGGCACACAGCCGCTGGCTGGTGGACTTCTGCGGCCTTGCTCCCGGACGCAGGGCGGGCATCGCACAGGTGATGCTCGATGACCTGGACGACACGATGCACGAGATCGCCAGGATAAAGGAGATGGGGTTGACCGGCGGGATCCTGCTGCCGATGGACAGCCCGATGAGTGAGGCCCGGCCGCTGTACGTCGCCGAACTCGATCCGGTCTGGGCACTGTGTGCCGACCTCGACCTCCCGCTGCACAAGCACGCGCCCGCACCTCCCGAGCTGCGCGATGCGGAGCGGGGCGGCCCGGGGATGATCGCAATCTCGATGCTGGAGAACCACTTCTACAACCGGCGGGGGGTCGCGCACCTGATTTTCACCGGTGTGCTGGAGCGCCATCCGAGTCTCAAAGTGGTCCTGACCGAGGGTGGCTCGGCCTGGGTGCCGGGCTACCTGCGGCAGCTGGACCAGATGTATGAGGCAGGCAAGGACACCTCCGGCTTCCGTCGTTTCCTCAGCCCGGCGGTTGAGAACCTGACGATGCCGCCGAGTGCGTACTTCCGGCGCAACTTCTACATCGGCGCCAGCCTGTTCCTACCGCAGGAGGCCAGACAGCGTCACGAGATAGGCGTCGGAAACATCATGTGGGGTGTCGACTACCCCCACTCGGAGGGCACGTTCCCGTACTCGCGTGAGGCGATCGCGCACACGTTCTGCGACGTGCCGCCGCGCGAGGTCCGTGACATGCTCGGCGGGACAGCGGCAAAGGTGTTCGGATTCGACATGGCGTTCCTGCAGGGCGTCGCCGACCGCATCGGTCCGACGGTCGATGACGTCCGGACACCTCCTGCGCGGCTGCCTCGCGTCCCGCAGGACACGATGAGTCCTGTCTTCGCATGACACGCACGGCCACCGCCGGCCGCACGGCGCGTCAGGCCGCCTTTCGCCAGGTCCTCGGGCACGCCCCGAGGCAAGGCCCGCCGCCGTGTGCCGGCCTAGAGTCATGGGCGGCAAGAGTGTCTACAATAATGAGTACAAACAAACTGAACGAGGTAAGAAGACCAGCGCGGGGCCGCTTGACGGGTCCACGGTCAACACAGTAGCCTAATTATGTATGCAAAAATGAACACGATGGCGTGATAGCGCTATCTAGGCGTACCGGATCGTGCGCTCGACATGTCATCTTTGAATGAGTAGGCGAAGGATGAAGCCGCTGAACGTCGACGACGTCCGCATTGAGGATCCCGACTTCTACTTCGAGGAGCGGCGGGAGAGCTACGACCGACTGCACGCTGATCGCCCGGTCTTCTACTACGAGCCGCTCGATGTCTTCGTTCTGACCAAACATGAGGACATCAAGGAAGCAGCCCGGAGACCGGAGATCTTCTCGTCCGCACACGGACTGCACCTGCATGAGCTCCGGCTCACGCCCGAGGAGGTGGAGGTGTACGCCACCCTTCACGGCCCAGGGGAACAATTCGCCTATGCCGACCCGCCACGGCACCGTGAGCTGCGCGGCGTCGCCACACGGAACTTCGCTCCGAAGCCCCTCGCGAGGCTGGGGGAGCAGGTGCGGCGTGACTCCGCGGAGCTCGTTGGCAAGATCGAGGCAGGCGAGCCTCTCGACTTCGTCGAAGACATAGCGGCTGTCTTGCCGATCCGGGTGGCAGAAGCGCTCATCGGCCTGCCGTCAGGCCACGACGCCGACATACGCCGGTGGAGCGACGCGCTCGAGTCTTTGAAGCTGATCCACGGCGCGGAAAACATCCGCGCGGCGATCAGGCAGTTCTCCGAGATGCGCGACTTCTTCCGGGCACAATTCGTAATCAAGCGAGCCAACCCGGGCGAAGATCTGATCTCGACGCTGCTCGCATCTCAGCTCGACGGCAAGCCCATCTCAGAAGATAGCCTGCTCACCTACTGCAGTACGTTTCTCGCCGCGGGCAGTGACACGACACGCTCCCTCCTGGCCGGGATGGCACTAGCCCTCGCCGAGCATCCGGATCAGCTGGAAAAGCTCAAGGCCAATCCCGATCTGCTCGAAGGGGCGATCGAGGAGTCACTGCGATGGGTTACGCCGGCCCGGGGGTTCCTGCGTACGGCACTCCAGGACACTCAGGTCCGTGGCGTAGACATCAAAGCGGGCCAGCGGGTCTACTTGCTCTACGACGCCGGCAATCGGGACGCGGAGGTTTTCGCTGACCCGTGGACGTACGACATCGAGCGGCCGAACGCCAGCGCGCATCTCGCGTTCGGTTACGGCCCGCACCTGTGCATCGCGGCCCACCTCGCCCGGCTTGAGGCGCGCGAGCTATACGGCGCGCTTCTGGATTCCTTCGACAGGATCGAGGTCGCGGGTGAAATCATCGAGATCCGGCAGTTGCTTCGCAACGGTTGGGTCCACCTGCCGTTGAGCTTCTACTGACGCCGGCGATGGCCGGCCGCAGGCCGATGTCTTGCCGCGTAATAGTGGATAAGTTTTTGAATACAAAAATTCCGTAATACTTGCAGGCACGCGGCGTGGGTGGAAGAATAGGCTGACGGCCTCAGGCGTCTGCCGGGTGCGACGCCCGCACGAAGGGACTACCGCACATGGCTGAGTTCAGTGACACCGGCAAGATCATGATCATCTCGTCTGATGGTCATGCCACCGCTCGGATGGAGGACTACACCGACTACCTGGATCCCGCGTTCCGGGACGAGTTCCGCAACTTCCTCGTCGAATACCGCAAAGTTGGTTCGCACACATTTGACGAACCCGCGCTGCGAGCCCGGCTCGACCCATACATCGTCGAGGAGTGGGTCGAGCAGATGATCCGCCCGGGTCGGACGGAAGGGAATTGGAATCCGGAGCGCCGGCTCAAGGAGCTTGAGCGCGAGGGCGTCGTCGCCGAGGTTCTCTTCCCGGACTTCGGCCTCCCGTTCGAGCTGTACTCGCCGACGCTTGCCGCCCAGCTCGGCTATGGTGCCCGGACGCAGGCGCAGATCGACGCGGGCGACCGGGCGTACAACCGCTGGCTCGCCGACTTCTGCAGCACCGCCCCCGACCGGTTCGCCGGGATGGCCTCCATCAGCTTCAATGACGTCGAGGCGGCGATC
>Ga0070698_100007291_pt1 | contig 11974 bp, 6 predicted proteins | sample KBSK1502metaG_FD_65477 | JGI IMG/M metagenome (GOLD analysis project Ga0070698, IMG submission 65477) | Corn, switchgrass and miscanthus rhizosphere microbial communities from Kellogg Biological Station, Michigan, USA - KBS K1-50-2 metaG | ecosystem: Host-associated > Plants > Roots >...
CTCCCAACCGTCGATGCCCACTCGAACCCCGTTCCCAACCGTCCGTGTGTCAGGCAGGAAGTGCGCGAAATCGGGTCGAGCCCCGTAAGCAGCCCGATAGAGTCCATCGACCACCCCGCCGGTTCGTTGGAACTCGATCGAGAGGAAGTACGCCGCCGAAACGTTCACGCGTTTCCGCTCGACGCAGGCCTGGTCAGTGCCACATCCGATTATCTGATCGCTCCAGAAGTTGAAGCCCGCTTCATCCGGTTCGCGATTCAAGAAATCGAGATAGTGTTGACGCACGAAGTACTCCGGCGTATCCAGTGGATTCGCAAGCGTGCTGGTTGACAGCGTGGCTCCAAACGCAGCTTCCGTCGACTCGCCAATCTGACTAAACGAACGCTCGGCAGGACTAAAGCTATAGTTAGCACGCGAAGGCGTGACTGTGTAGAAGCCACTGGTCGCTACATTGTCGAACCGATAGAAGCCGTTCGCGTCGGTAATGAACTTGCGGTTCTGCGTGCCGGTTAATCTCACCACAGCCCCTGCAACTGAATTACCGTTGTCATCGACGATGCGGCCGGTAATAACTCCGCCTGATGCCGTCGGCGCATTTGTGGAGTTCATTGTCCAGGGTGAGAAGGTTGTTAAGCCCGTCCTTTCCACCCAGTTTGCCGTGGTGTCAGAGTTGGTAATCACAAAGGGCTGCCAACCGATGCCGGTGAATCTCCATAGATTCAAACCGGGACCTTCGGTGTTGCCGTTGAGTTCCGTGTCCAGGTAGTGCAGGCGAAGCGTGCCCGTGAATCCGGCTGCGCTCGGTGTGATGGTGTAGGTGCGCGCGACGGCCGTTGGATAGCCAATCGGTACTGTCCGCGCCAAATCTGCGACGATGTTGGCGGGTGCTGTGCCCGCCGTCACCTGAATCGTATTGAAAGGATTGCCGAAGCTCAAAGCAGCGCCGCCGGTGACAAATCCATTTCGTTGCACGCGTCCATTGACGTCAAACGTACCTGACGAACTGCCCGCAAGCGGCTGCGTCAGAGTCCTGGTGGCCGCCACGGTAATGTCGCTGCTAGTCAGCGCGAGAATGCCATTGACCGTGTTGTCGAAGTTCATCGCAAGGCCGGCTGCATTACTGTTGGTGAGATTATTGAACGTCGTCGCGGTTGTGCCACCAATCGCCTGACCTGCGCCGCCGTCAAAAGTTACCGTTCCCGTGCTCGGTGTGAACGTACCGCCGTTCTTAGTCCAATTGCCGGCAACGGTGATTACAAGGGATGCGCCCGCGGCAAACGTGCCCTGGGTTATTGTTAAATTGCCATTAACATCGAGCGCGGCCGGGCCGCCCGTTACGGTTGTCGGGTTATTGAACGTCAGGTTGTTGTAGGGGGTGAAAGTCGCAGGCAGAGATTGGGCTGCGCCGCCGTTGTATTCGATCGTGCTGCCAGTGACGGTATAGATATTCGTTCCGGGCGTGAATACTCCGGCGATGCGGATCGTGTTGACCGGATCGAGCGTGCGCGCCGCCGCTCCGCCACTGCTGGTCAGGTTGTTGTATGTAAATCCGGGAATGGTTTGGGCACCAGCGCCATTGAAATTAATCGTACTCCCGGTAATGGTGTGTCCAGTTCCTGTCCCAGGCGTGAATGTTCCAGCAATCCCGATCGTGCCTGCACCGGCAAGCGTCTTACTGAAGTTGCTGAACGTCAAGTTTCCGTAGTTCGCAGCCAACACCGTTGCCTGCCCATTCGAACCCTGGTTGTAAATTACCGTGCCAGCGGTCTGACTAGTTAGCGTGCCTCCCGTTGCCGAAACAGCCCCATTCAGAGTGAGTGTATTGACATCAACGCCAAAGGCGCCGCTCGTCAATGTGAACGCCGCGTTGACGGTGACGTTGCCGGCCATGGTTGCGCCGGCGCCGTTGTTAAGCGTGAGACCACCAAAGAAAGCAAACGTTGGGATGGTCTGCGCAACCGCACCATTAAAGATTATGGTGTTGCCAGTGTTCACCCAGGTGTTGTTTGTGGCGCTCGCGGTGAAATTGCCGGCGATGCCAATATTCCCAACCCCTAGCGTGATCGCAGCGCCGCCCCGATTGCCACTGATCGTGAGGTGGTGATAGTTGAAGGGTGCAAAAACTGTTTGCGCGCCGCTGCCATTGAAGTTCATCGTGTTGTTGGCAATCGTAAACGTGCTGGTCCCGGGTGTGAACGTGCCAGCCACGCCGATGGTGCCGCCGTTGACAAGGGTTACGGCATTAGCGCCGTGGGTATTGCTGACAGTTAGATTGTTGAAGTTGAAGGCCGGAATTGTCTGCGTGCCGGCGCCGTTAAAGTTCGTCGTGTTTCCGTTAATCGTGAAGGTACTTGTTCCGGGCGTAAACGTTCCCGCAATGCCGATGGTCCCGCCGTTGACCAAAGTAACAGCGTTAGCGCCATGAGTGTTGCTGATGGTCAGGTTGTTGAAGTTGAACGCTGGAACTGTCTGTGCTCCGGCTCCATTAAAGTCCATCGTGTTTCCGGTGATAGTAAACGTACTTGTTCCGGGCGTGAATGTACCCGCGACTCCGATGGTCGCACCGCTGACGAGTGTCACAGCGTTGGCGCCGTGAGTATTGCTGATCGTTAGATTGTTGAAGTTGAAGGCTGGAATTGTCTGCGTGCCGGCGCCGTTAAAGTTCACCGTATTCCCGGTAGTTATGAAAGTGCTTGTTCCAGGCGTGAACGTACCGGCTATTCCGATGGTCCCGCCGTTGATCAGGGTGACCGCGTTAGCGCCGTGAGTGTTGCTGATGGTCAGGTTGTTAAAATCAAAGGTCGGCACTGTTTGCGTTCCGGCTCCGTTGAAGTTGAAGGTATTTCCCGCCTTACTGTAGACGACGTTCGTAGCGCTGGGACTGAAGACTCCGGCCACACCAATCGTGCCAGCCGCGAGCGTCACGGTCGCGCCACCGCGATTACCGCTAATGGTTAGGTTGTTGAAGTTGAAGACTGGGACCGTCTGCGCGCCGGCGCCATTGAAATCGACTGTGCTGCCCGTAATCGTGGGCACACCCGCACCCGTAGTGAACGTACCGGCGATTCCCACCGTGGGACCATTCGGAAGAGTCTTGGCGGAATTATTGAAAGTCAGGTTGCCGTAATTTCCAGGGGCAACGTTCTGGCCAGCCGCCGCTTGGTTGTAATTGACTGTGCCGGTTGGGCTGCTGCCGATGGTGCCACTGGTGAACGACACCGGTCCGCTGAGAGTCAAAGTGGTGGTTCCGATGCTCAACACGCCGCTCGTCAACGTTAGCGTTCCCGAGACAGTATCGCTTCCGGTAAGCGTCACGCCGGCTGCGTTATTGATAGTCAGGTTATTAAAGGTCATCGCATCGGAGCCGATGGTTTGGGCACTCGAGCCGTTACAGTTCACCGTGCCGCCGTTGGCGTTGAAGGTTCCACCAACCTTCAAAAGGTTGCCGGTAAGGTTGAGCGTCGCCGGTGTCGAGTTAAACGTGCCGCCGGTGATACTAATGCTGTCGCCGCCGTTGAAGTTTAGCGTCCCGGCTCCAGTGATCGTGCCGCCGATTTGTCGAATTCCATCGCCGGTGCCGCCGTTCGCGACATTGCTATCGAACGTGCAGGTGTTCAACGAAGTAATAGTTCCGGCGCTGATAAAGATCGCGCCACCATCGCCACCGCTGGCGCTATCGCTGTTGGCTGTGTTGTTGGTGAAGGTCAGGGAGTTCAAAGTAATTGGGCCAAAGATCGAGGCACCGGTTTGGCTGATCGCAATGCTGCCGCCGTTGTTTTTCGCACTATTGCCATTGCCGGCACCCGCTTGCCCAATTGTGCTGCCGGTTTGCACAGTAAGGCCCGCGGTGGGATCTGATGCAATCCCAGACCATGCGTTGAATATGCCGCCGCCATTGGCCGCACTATTGCCGTCTACGTGGCTGCTGGTCTGTATGATCGCTGTGCCAAAGAAGTTATAGATCCCGCCACCGTCTCCCGCACCGGTGTCGTCGCTGTCCGCCTGATTGCCGGTGACATTCACACTAGTCAACGTGAGGGTCGAAGCCGCGTTGGTGACAGCATTCCGCGCGCTACTGTAAATCCCGCCGGCGTTACCCTTACTCTTGTTATTGGTAATGGTGCTATTTGAAATGACAACACTGGGAGTATTGATCTCAATACCGCCGCCGCCTATGGTGGGCCCAGTAACATTCGCGACATTGTTCTGAATGAGGGTGTTGTTCTGGATTGTAGCCATCGAGCCGCCGCGCACGTCGAGACCACCGGGAGCGCCAAACCCTGAACTAAAAGCTTGATTTCCGTCTGCGACAAGCGGGCCGCCGATGGTGCTGTTATCAACCAAAAGAAACTGACCTTCGACGGTGTTCCCGCCGGTCCAGGCGGCGCCGCCGGTGGCTTCAAGGTTAGCGGCATTTGCTCGAATGACACTTCCGTTGTTGATGGTCAACGATCCAAAGCCAGCCCACACACCACCGCCCTGACCGGCCGAAGTGTTGCCGGTTAATTTGACGTTACTCAGGGTTAGCAAACCTAAATTGGTGACGACCTGGGTCATAGGATTGATATCGCTACCATCAAAATAGATGGCGCCGCCCTCCAGGTTCGTGCCACTACTAATCGGAGAAACGCCATTCTGCATTGTTAGGTTAGTCAGTGTTACATTGATCCTATCGTTAAAGCCGATAACGACGACGTCGTTAACCTCAAGAATCCGTTCCTTATTGGTCGGGACATTCGTAGCCAGGATTGGGCTGAGAGTGCCCATCTGAATGATGCACCCGGCTTGCGTGCCGCCGGTGATGGCGACAGCCGTAAGCTTGGGCGAAGCAGAAGCAGGCGGGACCCCATTAGCAATGTCAATCTGGTTCCAACTAAAAATGTCCAGGTCCCCGCTTTGTTCGAGTGCGCCGCCAGTGTTTGCCTCGTCGTCTGGTGGTCCAAGTGTCAACGTGTAGGTGTTGTCGGGAACCATAATCGTATTGGAACCACCTGTGTGGTTCGACTGCATAATCGCGGCGCGCAGCGTACAGGTGTTAGCAGATGTATGACAGGCGCCGTTTACCGTAGTTGGAACGTCGTCTGGCAAGTCGGCGTTTGAGTTGACTGTAAATATCGCGTCGGGCGCGAGGATGACGACATTCGGCTCCGGGTCATTCGCTGAGAGTATGACCAGGCCCGGTTTCGCGTTGACGCTCAAACGGGTTGTGACTGCGGCGATCGGCGCACCACCAACTGACATCGTGTTTGATTCGGCCGAGTGGCGGCTGGTGACGTTTGCGAGCTTCGCGTCGCCTTGATCGACCCTGATCAATTCAACCTGTGGACTGGATCCGTCTGCGACCAATAGATGTTCGAAACCCAAATTTGACGCGTCTGACTTTTGAAACAGCGGCTGACCGGCGCCGCTATCTGCGGGTGCTTTACCGCCTATTGTTTCGGCGACATTCCATCCGCCAGTCTCATTAGCGCGAACTAACTTGTTCATTTCTTTAGTCAGCGTTTCCATGTCGATTTCGTCATGCGCAAACGCTATTCGCAGCTCTCTTATCTTTTGCTTCTCCGCCTTTGTAATAGGTCGTCTGTCCGGTGTACCTCGATTGGACAGGTAGATGGTGCCGTCGTCTGACAGGATGGCAAGCTCTTGCTGATGATTGCGATCGGGAACGAAGTCGCCGGACGAAAGACCTGTAATTGTGAAAGGAAGATCCTCGCTTTCAATTACAACGGGCCTTTGCGATGAAGAACTTAAACTGCCTGACGCATCATTTGAGGCTGGTGCTAGCTGATCGTTTCGGCCATGAATAACCATTACCTGATGTGAAGTCGCGGCGGCAAGATCTGTTATGTCATCATCGTCAAGATGCTCAAATATCAAACTTCTAACTTCCCCCGGCGTGGAATAACTCTCCGGACCGGTGCTCAACGCTTGCACGTTGGTGTAGAGACCGACTGCTGGTCCAGTCGGCAGCGCAAGGCCCACTGCCAATCTTGTAAAAGTTCCTAACTGTTGGATCGCTGCCTGCATCGTCGTTAACAGTCCGGGCATCTCGATCGCCATGGCGCTGCCAAGGTTTCCTTTTCCATCTCCGGGAAGCAAATACATTCTTTGGCTTCCGCGCGCAGCGGTAATCACGTCCGCATAACCATCAGAGTTGAAATCGCCGAACTGCAAAAAATCGGCAGCTTCCGGTGTTGCATAGAGCTTGGCCTCCGGTAAGAAGGGCGCGGGAAAGCGTCCCTCAGTGATCGCCTGGAATACAGCTGGATCAGTTGGTGAAATCGCCTGCAAGTTTCCCTGCCGTAGGCTAATCACACCACTCCCTCCATTCGCGTAGCCGATCGCTAAATCGCCCATGCTGTCGCCGTTGAAGTCATCAGAGATCATCGACCTGGGCTGTAGCTGTGCCGACTCTACAGCTTGCAGCAGGGCCGGGGATCCGAGGTATCGACTCTGCGTATCGCGTCCCAACTGGAAACTGAACCTGCGAGGTCCCAAGCCAATGTCGAACATTCGAATCTCTTCTTTGACCGTGCCCCCTCTAATGTTTCCTGGCCCTTCAGAACTGACTGAGCTCGTGAAAACAACCGCACTCAGACAGCAGAGCACAAGCACAACCGGAATACTGATAAGACGACTTGAGGCGATGGTTTTCATGATTGAATTCCTTGAAACTGGGTTGGGAAACCTTGTATGCAATTCTTCGTTGAGTGGACGCGGTCTACTTTTCTGGGCTTGGTAGTGCAACACACCAGGACTTGTAACCAAAGAGACGTTTGCTTTTTGTTAGAGAGAATCGGCGCGATGGGATGGACTTCATTTCGATATCCTCTTGTTCGAAGCTCTAGTGTCGGGCTATTCAAATCATCGATCATCGACCGACGACGTAACGGAAAAGATTTGCGACGTTATTGATGTGGCAGGGTGCGAAGCTGGGTGCATCGCTCTTGTCGAATTCGCTTTTAGCGGCGCAAGAGTAGTACAGGCCTGAAATGGCGTCAATAGACTGAGGCGCAGCCTCAAGATAGGAGAGTCAATCGGAAAGGCAGAGCCCTTCCGCACTGTGGGCGGCGAAGCCCCCTCAGGCACGCTCACTCGTCGAGGTGTCGCGTGGGCGCTTCGGCGCCGAGATGTCGAGTAGTTCCTTCAGTCACGCTTGGAACCGGAGCTCTCAATTCTCCCGTTCGAGGAGCGCTGGCGCCCAACATCGGGGCCGGTGCGCTGCCGGTTTGATTCGGGAAATATCCACCCTGGCCCCTGGCCGTTGGCAAGCTGCCAGGCTGGGTTCGTCGAGAAGCAACAATTGCTCCAACACCTTTTCCCAGGTTGGAAAAGCCCGGGATAAAAAAGCTCCAACCCCAAAAAACGCCACCGGGAAATCGTAGCATGATGGCAATTGCAGCCACGATGAAGCCGAGGCCTATGAAGACATTCATGATGCCCCTCTCGAGGCTGGGTTCTATTTCTCGGCGGCGAGCACGATCTCGATCTCGTTTCCGGCCAACACGCGAGCCGAAGTCGTCCGGTTCCGGTGCTTGCGGTAATTGTCCGGAGAGTGCCTGCGGGACAAGGCTGATGTTGGCGCCGCAGACGCGACAGAAGCTGGCGCCATCGAGATTCTGAGCTGCACAGTTTGGACAGAACATTCAACCCCTCCGATCAACTTCCCGGCTTCAACTTCCCGACGGACCTTTGTCGCAAAGCTTCATAGAGAATAACGCCTGCGGCCACTGAAACATTGAGCGATTCTATCCGTCCCAGCAAAGGAATACGAACTAAGGCATCACATCGTTCCCGCACAAGTCGGTGTAAGCCCGTCCCCTCGCTCCCGAGAAAGAGCGCGCTGGGTACAGTCCAATCCCACTGAGTGTAATCAGAAGTGCCATCCGCGGCGGCGCCAATGACCCAGATGTTACGTCGTTTCAATTGCTCTATCAATTGAACCAGATTGGTGACCCGGGCAATCGAAATGTGCTCAAGTGCGCCCGCCGCAGTTTTTGCCACCGTGGCCGTCAGGCCCACCGCGCGCCGCTCAGGAATGAACACTCCGTTAACACCGGCGCATTCGGCCGTGCGCAGGATCGCTCCCAGATTGCGAGGATCCTCCACCGCGTCCAGCCCGAGCACAAGCGGCGGTTCTGTCGTGCCTACTCGCGCGCCCAAATCATCCAGCAAATCGTCGGCGTCGCTATAGGTCGCAGCAGCGACTCTGGCGATAACACCCTGATGCGTCACTCCAGGCAAGCTACGATCGAGTGCAAACTTCGGTGCGCGATGTACCGGCACTCGAGCGCGTTTGGCAAGGTCTAACAGCTCTCGTAGACGTTCGTGCCTCGCTCCCTCCGCGATTGTGATCTGTTCGAGTTTGTTGTTGCCGGCCCGAAGTGCTTCCAGCACCGGAATGAGACCGTAGACTTGATTTGCTTCGCCGGTCTCAAAAGATCGCTGGGAATCAGAATTATTTCGCGACTCAATTGGTCTATCTTCGTCACGACCGGATCTGGGCCTGCCTGGCTGGGGCGGCTTTCGAGTCGTCATCAATTCTCTCCGGGCTCGCCGAGGATTTTGCCTGCCTGATCCGCGGGCACATCAGCAGCAAGAAGGTGATAACGAAGTCGCGAGTATCGTGAAAATTGCATTTCGTTGGTTAGTTCTATGATGCTCCCGATGCTGTACTTCCCCGGCCGATCGCGACGCCACCCGCTGGATTCGTTTTGTTGTTCGGAAGGCCAGACCAGTTCGAGGACCTTCCGCAGCGAATTAAACGCGTCGTCAAACTCCACCCCTGGCGCGCGTTCGCGAAAGAGCTGCAGCAACCTTGCGATGTTTTCACCAGCAAGCAGACCTTTGTTTGATTCCAAACAGGAAAAGTCAAAGCTATTTGCCGCAAAGCGAAACGGCATCGCTTGTGTTCGACTGTAAAGGTCGGCCACGATTTCATCAGTGAAGAACTCACTTGAATCCAGGATACTGTTCTCCGCTCGCTTGCCCTTTCGCTCTTTCATTTCAACTCGTTTAACTATCAGCCGACCGGCAACCAGCAAAATGAAATCAGACCAGGGAACCCGGATGAAGGGTGCCTCGGGAGTTTGATACGCATAGATCCCCGACTCATCAATCTCAACTGCGCGCACCTTAACAGCCCCCGAACCATCGGTTCCCGGTTCGGCATCTGGCATAATACTGGAGTCAATTCCCAGGAGACTGAGCCGGCGTTGAACCAGTTGCGCTTCATCAATAGTGGCCGCGCGCGCCAGTGGCAAAGGCGTTTCCGAAATCAGAATCCGACTGAGATCTTCGGGACGCAACCGCAAGAGGTCAGCGGCCTCAGCCAAATCTGCAGGGGTTAGATTTGCGACGGGAGGCCGAAGAATGTTGTTATACCCCTGTTCCCATTTTTCCAGGCGCCTGAGCGCTGGCTTTTGCAGATTGACCGTAGTTTCATTGTGCGGCAGAACTGCACCGCAATAGAGGCAGTTGACTCGCGTGGGAGGATTCGCACGCAGGCATTCGTCACATCGCACCATTTGATCCGGAGCGAAAGGCGCGGGCGCAATATCCTCTGGTTCGTCAGTTGTCCAGGTGGGAAGCGGAACGTTTTCGTTATCTTTGTGCAATAACTCCTCCAGGACTCCGGATTATACGACGCAGTAAACTTTCTATCGAACTTTTAGCCAATGCTTATTCCAGTCAACATTGTTCTTGAGACGGCGCGCAGGGTGAGGTTCGTCATACTTTTCTTCGTCTCAGCCCTGGTGTTCAGCAGTTGTGCTGCTTTGCAACCTCCGAACGTAACTGGCCCACGAGGGCCCAACTCACTTTACCCCATTCTCTTAGTCGAGGACGCTCACCGAAAAGAAGCGACCCTTGCAGCTTTGAATCGGCTCGGTCAGGTGTCTGGAAAATCGAATGGAACACAGCCGCGGCTGCAGCCGGTGACGGGAACTATTCTTGGTCTGTCTGATCAGGCGAGTGGTTCTTTGTTTCTCCCAAAAGTTGGCGCTGGCGCCACCATGAATGAGGAGGAAACAAGAGAATCACTGCGGCGGTTCATCAGAGACTGGCAGGAACTAATCGGGTCGGATCCCGCCAAGCTTTCACTGATCGAGCGAACTGATCAGCCTGACGGCTCGAAGCTTGCCAGCTATCAACAGCGTCCATTTCGTTATCCTATTCGGGGAAACTACGGCAAGTTGGAGATACATTTCACCAGCGACCGACGCGTACTCAATCTCGCCAGTTCCTGCATACCCGATGCCGACCGCATACAGAGCGCCTTTTCCGCTCTTAACGTTCGGCCGAGGTCCGAGGAGACTCTTCAAAAGATTCGTGCCAAGGGCCTGACTTACGTAAACGCACAAAGAAACGAACAGACCTATGCCGTGCCCGCTTCCAGCGAAATTACTGCCCGCCAAATGACAATCTATATCCTGACCGCAAAAGACCAGCCCGACGTTCTCGAGTTTCATCTTGCGTGGGAAATCGAGTTTACTAATGCTCCCGTCAAATTAGCCTATGTCGACGCCCTCAATGGCGAGGTTTTGGCCACTGAATAGCGGATCTCGCCCGCTCGCAAAGTGGTCTGCTTGACCAATTCCGCGCAAAAAAGCATCCTAGACTCGATATAGTTAAACTATTTGGAGTTGGTTATCAGATGAATAATATTGATCCTACGCAGAATATTTCATGGCAACTGGGACATCGAGGGCGAGTGGCAGTCTTCATTGATGGAAACAACCTTTTTCATGCTGCCCGCTTCCACAATATCGATATCGACTACAACAAACTGCTTCGAGTGCTACTTGGAGACGGTCGATTGCTCAGAGCCTTTTTCTACACCGGCGTTGACGTTGGCGCGGAGCGGCAGCAGGGTTTTTTGTTGTGGATGAGGCGAAATGGCTTTCGTGTAATTCAAAAGGAATTGAAGACGTTCTATGACGGAAGCCGGAAAGCAAATCTTGATGTGGAGATCGCGGTTGACATGTTGTCGCTGGCTGGTCGTTACGATACGGCCGTGCTCGTGTCTGGTGACGAAGATTTCGTCTACGCCGTAAACGCAGTTGCGTATAAAGGCTGCCGGGTAGAGGTCGCAGGTTTTCGCTCCAATACGGCGCCGAAACTAATTGACGTCGCCGATTATTTTATTGATCTGGGCGACATAGCGGATCGGGTTCGCAAGGACGCCATTCATGGCCACCGTTACGACGAACGCGATATCCATGAGCAACAACCCACGCAATATCTGCATGAACAAATTCAGCTTGATGATTCTGCAGATGATGGATTTCAATCATCCTTAAGAGTCGTCCTCGAAACAACCATTGAGGAGGAGTCGGAGCAGTTTGGCGCTGCCGTGGATTTCATTCGCATAACTGACGAACATTGAAGTTATGAAGCTGTTTACCATCGAAGAAGCGAATGCCCTGCTGCCCTCCGTGCGTGAGATTCTGCAAAGGATCCAGCGTTCTCGACGGCGGCTGGCGACCTATCGCCGCCAGGCAAAGTTGGCTGCGGAAGGTGCGGAACAAGGTGGCGGTGGAATGGAAGGCGGAGCGCTCTATGCAATCGTTTTAACGCAATTCACCACCGAAATGTCTGAGCTGGAAGCTTTGGGTGTGCAATTGAAGGATTTTGATCGCGGCCTGGTCGACTTCCCCTCGCTTCGAGACGGCCGCGTCGTGCTTCTGTGCTGGCAACTGGGCGAGGGCGATGAACTCGAATGGTGGCACGACATGGAAGCTGGGTTCGGCGGCCGGACGCCTCTCTAAGAACTTTTCCACAGGACAAACCCTCGCGTGACAATTCTGGTCGCTCTGACAACCTCAACGCCTCTTATATTTTCTGATTGACCACTTAAAGTAGTCCCTGATATGATGCGCGCCGTTGACCAAGGAGTTTGTTCCGTTTTGCGGGTCCCGAGAGGGGTAGCCCCGTTCGGGTTGCTGTTACATTGCAGATTCAAAACTAGGTAGCT
>Ga0070698_100007292_pt1 | contig 11972 bp, 10 predicted proteins | sample KBSK1502metaG_FD_65477 | JGI IMG/M metagenome (GOLD analysis project Ga0070698, IMG submission 65477) | Corn, switchgrass and miscanthus rhizosphere microbial communities from Kellogg Biological Station, Michigan, USA - KBS K1-50-2 metaG | ecosystem: Host-associated > Plants > Roots >...
GTTTCAACCCAGCAGGAGGCGAAAGATGCACGAGTACACTCCGCTCGATCTGAAGTCATTTCATAACGCCGGGTTGGCGCTCCTGACAGAGCAGGGGACGGCCCCCATTGGGCCACAACAGTTCCGTGGCTTGCCATTTCTCATCGGCACCGATCCACAATGCTGTTTTATCGCCTTTGGAGACGGATGGCAGAACGCTCCCCTGAGCATCCCCATTGCTGAGCGTGCGCATTCGGTCATCGTAGCCCATCGCCTGCTGGTATCGGGAATTTCCGCCGGCGGCCCTGTCGGTCGGCCCATCGCCGACTATGTCTTCACCTATCAGAACGGAGGCGAAGAGCGCCTCACCATTCGCGACCGCTTCGAAATCACCGAAATCCCGACCGCCTGGGGACAACTCCCCTTCCGCGCGGTCCCCGACCAGAGCGACAGCAGGCCTCCGCGAGACACCGGACGCTTTGACGAGAGCGGAGAGCGCCAAACAGAGGTGAATCAGGCGACAGCGCGCAGCTACTATCTATGGGTCTGGCAGAACCCGCATCCGGAGCAGCCGCTGGCCACGCTCACCATTATCCCTGCCGGGCCACGTTTCCTCATCGCAGGCGTGACCCTTGGCCTCGCCGACGAATATCCCTTTGTGCGTTCTGGCGCACGACCCCTCAAGATGACCATCACAGACGCCGCAGCGGCGGCGCGACCGTTCGATCTCGCAGTCGTGGTCGACCGCGGCGTGGCCACCTTTCCCTATCCACTGCCCCGGCAGTCGCCCGAGGAGTTCCTGGCCGATCACCTGTCCGGCTGGGGCGAGGAACTCAACGAGCAGAGCAGCCCCGCCTCGGTCGAGATCGCGGCGCTCCCCTCGGCGACTGTCACGCTGACGCAGGGCGGCGAGGTGCTCGGGGTGGCACGCTGGGGGGAGATCGAAGAGAAGAGGGTCGTGGAACTGCCGCGTGTGCGCCTGGAACTGTTGGACACCGGTCGGAACTGGGTGCGCACGACGGTGGTCGACGAGACCAGGCAGCCTGTACCCTGTCGCGTGCACTTCCGCACCCCGGACGGCATTCCCTATCAACCGCATGGCCACCATACCAGGGTCAACGCGAATATGAACACCTGGCATATCGACGTCGGCGGAGATCTCCGCCTCGGTGGCATGAGCTACGCCTACATCGATGGCACGTGCCAGGGCTGGCTGCCACGTGGCGAGGTGATAGTCGACGTGGCTCGCGGCTTCGAGTACGAGCCGGTACGCACGCGGGTGACGATCGCGCCGGGTCAGCAAGAACTGACGCTGCGGCTGAAGCGCTGGTGCAACATGAACGCCCGGCGCTGGTTCAGCGGCGACACGCACGTTCACTTCCTCTCGACACAGGGGAGCCACACCGAAGCCCGGGGCGAGGATCTCAACGTCGTGAACCTCCTGCAGTCCCAGTGGGGTCATCTGTTTACGAACACGGAAGAGTTCACTGGCGGCCCCAGCGTCTCACGCGATGGCCGCACCATCGTCTATGTCTCACAGGAGAACCGCCAGCACATGCTCGGGCACCTGACGCTGCTGGGACTCTCGAAACCTGTCATGCCCTGGTGCACCGATGGCCCAGATGAGGCCGAGATGGGTGGGACTCTGGAGGTGACAATGTCAGATTGGGCCGACCGCTGCCATGCCCAGGGCGGCACGGTGATTCTGCCGCACCTGCCTAACCCGAACGGCGAGCCCGCGGCCATGATCGCGACAGGACGTGTTGATGCTGTGGAATTCCTCCGGCATGGGGCCGAGCCTCCGCGGTTCGGCGGCATGTACAACCACGTGGAGTATTACCGCTACCTCAACGGGGGGTATCGCCTGCCGCTGGTCGGTGGCACCGACAAAATGTCCAGTGATGTAGCTGTAGGGCTCTACCGTACCTATGTCTTCATCCCTCAGGAGCAGGACTTCACGTACGAGACGTGGTGCGCTAACCTGGCGGCAGGACGGACCTTCATGAGTGGCGGTCCCATCATCTCGTTCAGCGTGGACGGCCACGCGATCGGGGACACGGTACGCCTGAGCGGAAACGGCGGGACGCTCGAGGTGGAAGCGTGGGCAGAATCGATCTTCCCGATCCACACCCTCCAGATCGTCCAGCAGGGGCGCGTGGTCGCCGAGACGGAGGATCGCGCTGGCGTTCGCCGACTAGAGTTGAAGTCGAGGATCAAGGTGGATGGCCACACCTGGCTGGCCGCGCGTGTCAGCGGCCCCGGCTATACCAACCCCATCCTGCATCGCGATGCCTGGAGACGCGGGGTGATGGCACACACCTCGCCGATCTACGTGGCCTGCGGCGACGATTGGCGGCTCTTTGACCAGGAGACCGCGCAGTACATGCTCACGTTGATCGACGGCAGCCTGACCTACATCCGCGAGTTGAGCCCAAGGGATCAGCCTGGAAGGGTGACGCATCACCATGAAGAGGAGGACCATGAGGCTTATTTGGAACGGCCTTTCCTGGAGGCCCGAGCGGCCATCCACCGGCGAATGCATGAACTGGGGCTTGCATAGGAGAGAAAGGTGAGCTAGGAGAGAGGAAACACACACGTTGAACATCAGGTGCCCTATGTGAATCAGCAGACACATACAATAGAAGAGAATGCGAACATCGCTAAATGCATCCTTGCGAGCTGTAATAAGGATCAGACTGTTTACTTATCCTTAGTAGATAAACTGCGTTTGAGTCCGCAACTTTATTCTTAGTGAGAAAATTTTGCCAAAAATGTGCAATATGCCAGTCCGTAACTTTATTTCGCCCGTAAAATCCTGTTTTGCACATAAAAAGATGGCTCTGAGTCCACAACTTTATTCTTCCTGAACACTGGTGTAGGCGTGGAATTAAGTTGTCCCTTGTGGAATTAAGTTGTCCTTTTTAGGAAGGGACAGTAAAAAAACCTGCAGGGAAAAGCACAAAAAGTCCTTCATAAGCTATGTATAAACTCATCAATTTAATCATAGCTTGAAGGGCTTTTTGCTACAAGTGAAAAATGAGATCTTTCCAGAGGTTGTTCGCGCCACGCTCAAAGAGTGTTCTGTCTTCTAAGAAATATTATCAGAGCAAGCTTCTTGATTTCCTCCTCTACCTCTAGTTCGCTAACCGGTAAGCAGGGAGACTAGAAATACATTGGATGAATACGCCAGAACTGTGGAAGCAAGCTGCTAAGTGAGCGTGCCAAGGTTGTGGCGACCCTTGTACTGGCTACTTAGGTTATCCGTTCCAAAAATGTCGAGCACCGTCTTCTTGGGGCAACCGTTCCCACGGGTTGCGCAACGAGATGGACTTTCCTGTGAACTGGCTCTGAGCTTGACTTTGACATGTGGTCATCTCATTGGCTTGCAGCCACGCGAAAGTCGCTGCAAACAACCTGATGAAGCATGATGAAACGGCTTGTGGTGCCCATTCATGCTATATTGCTTGCTTGTTGTGAATCTCGTTGCGCAACCCATGGGCAGCCGGTTTCACGTCCAGGCGTCCTCCTCGCAATTATTCTTGGGTCTCAGCCTGGCATGACGGATCTGAAGCCAAATTGCATGGCGAGGCATTCCAACAGTTTATCAGCTCGACTTTGTACAATTTGAGGGAAAGAATCTGGCATGAAGACCTCTTGAGGTAAGATAGGAGCTAACCAAAGCACTATCTCACTCAGGAGGATGTCCATGCCCTTTCCCGATCCCATTATAGAAGTTCTGACGGTCTTTCGACCATTGTTTACGGCCCCGACATGGAGGAAACTGCTGACGTTGTTAACCGGAACACTGCTGGCGCAAGGACGCCGTACAGTTGCAGCAGCCCTGCGAGCCAGCGGCAACGAGCAGGCGACCAACTGGTGCTGCTTTCATCAGGTCCTCAACCGAGCACGATGGTCCCCTTTAGCAGTGAGTCGCCAGCTCCTTCTCCTCATTGTCGAGACCTTTGTGCCAGCCGGAGCGTGCGTGGATCTGGTCATTGACGAGACGCTGGAGCGGCGCTGGGGCAGCAAGATCAGTAAAAGAGGGCATTATCGAGACAGCGCCCTCTCCAGCAAAGAACGCTCGGTAAGCAGCCCTGGATTGCGCTGGATTGTGATGGCAGTTGTCGTGACCCTTCCCTGGACAAAGCAGAGATGGGCCTTGCCCTTCTTGTGCGTGCTCGCCACGACTCCTGAAGTGAGTGAACGGCTGGGCAAGCGGCACAAGACCGTGGGGATGCGAGCGCAGCAGATGGTCAGCCTGGTTCGCCGATGGCTGCCTGATCGGCCTATCAAGCTGATGGGCGATACCGCTTACAGTGTGCTGGAACTGGGCTTGCATGCGAACCATCAGCAGGTGACCCTGATCACAACGGGCCGATTGGATGCGGTGCTTCATCAGCCACCTCCCGAACGTACCCAGCACACGATTGGTCGCCCCAGGGTCGTAGGTCAACGTCTTGCTTCCTTGGAGCAGGTCCTACCGGATTCGGCAACCGTCTGGCAGACGCTCACCCTGGACTGGTACGGCGACGGGGAGCGAACTGTGGAGATCTCTACCGGCACAGCACTATGGTATCGCTATGGATCCGATCCCTTACCTATCCGTTGGGTCCTGACTCGTGATCCATCGGGCAAACGTCCTCCCAAAGCCATCTTTTCCACCGACCCCACCCAGAGGGCAGAACAGATCGTCAGAGACTTTATGAAACGCTGGAGTCTGGAAGTGACGTTTGAGGAAGGGCGTGCCTCTTTAGGCATCGAGACGCAACGCCAATGGTCAGATCGAGCCATCGAGCGCTCGACTCCTCTGCTGGCTACTTAGGATATCCGTTCAAATAATCGAGAGATTGTGCCGGTAAGATCCTCTCTTCTATTGCCATTACAAAGAGATCGATACACTCGCCAGGAACATCGAGAACAGACAAGCCAATGTTCAACGAATAGTTACGCAGATGCCTCGGCAACCAAGCAGAGGTATGAGGCGTTCTCCTTGTTCTCAGCAACGTAAACGGAACAGGTAACGCAACAATCTTGATACGACCAACCCATTATGCCAAGTCTGCTTCACTCACCCTTTGTGAAAGTCCGTCCACGGTTTAGGCTGCTCTTTGGTAGTCGTGGTGTAATCCACCCAACACGGGAACTGAAATCACCTTATCACTCGAGTCGTGCTCTGGCGCAGACGGAACGGAGGGTACTGGTATCTGCTGGTGAATTCCTTGATGCGGTCGAGCGTGATTGAAGTACCACACGTATGCTTTGAGGAGACGGTAGAGCTGCTTTTCATGCAAGATTAGGAAATGATCCAGGCATTCTCGCCTCACGCTCCCTAAAAAGCGTTCACAGATGGCATTCGCCCATGGCGTTCGATACGGAGTACGAAGCACCTTGATGCCACTCGTTGTCGCCACTCGTGCGAAATTTTGGCCAAATTTCTTATCATTATCCCGAATCAGATATGTTGGTCTTTGTCCATATGGAGTCGCTTCGCGCAGCTGTTGCGCAACCCAAGGATCGGTAGGAGATCGCGTCACATTCATATGAATGACCTTGCGCGACTTCAACTCGATGAGAAAGAAAGCAAAGAGCGGACGGAAGAAGAGGTCAGGGATCTGGAGGAAATCGCAGGCCCACACCTCTGCCGCATGATTGCGCAAGAAAGTCCTCCAGTTCTGTCCACGGGCTCGTTTTGGGCGAATCTGCTTCATATACTTCTGAATGGTCCGTTTACTGACCCGAATATCCAGCTTGAAGAGCTCCCCGCGGATGCGCTCCGCTCCCCAAAGTCGATTGTTTGCCGCCATTTCCTTGATCAAGACGATCGTCTCGGGCGAGAGCTTCGGCTTTCTCGAGCGCGCCTTCGATTTGTGTTTCCAGAACAAACGGAAGAGCCCACGATGCCAGCGTAGAAGTGTCTCCGGATGGACAATGAAGAGGGCCTGTTTCCAGGTCCGAACCATCCTGGCCAGCAGCACCAGGAGAAACCGGTCTGTCTTCCAGTAGACCGGTCGTTTGACTTGTCGACGCAAAATGATGAGTTGCTGCCGTAACAACGCGTTCTCGACAAGCAGTTGGGACTTCCCTTTGGTAAGGTCTGTGATCGTTCCAAGCAGAAGGGAGGTGGAGCGCGGTTTCATCCGACGAACCATGCCATCGTGGAGCGCGTGAAAGCACAGCGCTATTCGTTGCCTGAGAGGGATGAGAACAGGGAACACATAATTCTCCTTTGCGCAGAGAAAGGTATCAACGTATGAAAGACATGCAGACTCTCTGATTCTACCTGTGCTGTTTCTCTCTCGCAAACAGAATGGGACCAATAGATCGCTCTCAAGCTGCTTTTCTCAGAACGGATGACCCCAGTAGCCAGCACAAGGACATGATGCGGACGGATCTAGGCGTCTGGAGACCAGGGATAAGCCCGGTGAGCGGGACGTGCTGTTCGGTTGGCTTCAGACCACACACACCACAAAAATGCGCCGGGATGCGGATCGAAGCGGACAGATCGGTGCCAATGTCAAACGGGGTCATCCCGGCAGCCAGCGCCGCTGCCGCCCCGCCGCTGGAACCGCCCGGCGTGTGCTCGACGTTCCAGGGGTTGTTGGTGCGGCCAAAGATGGGATTCGCGGTTTGATAATCGGCCAGCAGCATGGCGACGTTCGTTTTGCCGAGGAGAATGCCGCCCGCTGTCTTGAGACGTGCGGTCACAGTGCTATCTTCGTGAGGCACATGATCCAGCGGTGGGAACCCGGTGGTAGTGCGCATACCTGCCGTCGCATGGGCATCTTTCAGGGTAAAGGGCATGCCATGCAGCGGCCCCCATATCTCACCGCGAGCCAGCGCTTCATCCGCTTCCCGTGCCCGTTTATGCGCTTGCTCGGCATCCATGGTGACGACAGCGTTCAGCGCGGGATTGTGTGTAGCAATCTGTGCCAGGTGTGCTTCCAGCACTTCTGTGGCCGAAACGCCGCCTGCACGGATGGCGGCTGCTAACTGTGTCGTACTGGAGAAAACAATATCCTTCATGACTTTTCCCATACACTCTCTTATTTTTTGTCAGGCTGGTAATACAGTAAAACGTTACCTGAGCGGAAGGTCCTGGTTTTTATAAGTTTCAGTTTCACTTTATTGTGTAGGCCTGTGAATAAAGGTTTGCCTTTGCCTAAGACAACAGGATTCACCATAATCCGAAGCTCATCGATCAAGCCCATTTGCAGTAAAGAGACAGCCAGGTTGGCACTACCAAATATTGCCAGGTCGCGGCCATGCTCTTGCTTCAGTTGCGAGATTTCTCCGGCAATATTCTCTGTGACTAACCTTGAATTGCTCCATTCGACCTTATCCAGTGTTTTTGAAAAGACAAATTTGGGTATAGTATTCATCTTGTCAGCAATGATTGGATCGTTCTCTTTTGCGAATGGGGTTGGCCAGTAGCTTGCCATGCCCTGATACGTCACTCGCCCAAATAAAAGGGCATCCACCTCATTGAGCTGATCGATGGCGAATTCATTGAATTCTTCATCCACGTTATGCCAGTCTATTTCGTGGCCTGGTCCTTCAAAGAAACCATCAAGCGTGACCATCATGAATAAAAACACTTTTCGCATGTTCATTCTCCTTGTGTTGTTAATCGTAAGGTTTCGAGTAACTATTCAGATATTCTTCCTTCCCTTCTCATTGGCGAACGAGAGGCCCTTAGCACTGAGGGCGCTGCGGAGCTGCTCGAGTGCCTTTGGCCCGACACCATGCAGCTGCTTGGGCTCGGCCTCGCTGACCTCGGCTAATTGCTCGAGTCGCCAGTAGCCAGCCTCGACGAGAGCCCGTCGCGCGGGCCTGGACAGACCAATCGGTAGATCACTAATCATAAGTATTATGCACGCACTTTTGGTACACGCTGCTCGTTTCTCGACTCGTCCTGGTTTGGCGTGGTCGGCACCTTGAAGCGCAGCAGCGTGGCGCTGAGCACCGCTGCTACGGCGGCGAAGAGAGCCCCGATGAGGAATGCGACATGGTAGCCGCCGTTGAGGGCCGCGAGATGGCTGGAGCCTGCGGCTAGCAGGCTGGTCGTGCCAGCGGCAGCGAGGCTGGCGAGGACCGCCAGGCCGAGCGCCCCGCCCATCATGAACGAGGTATTGACGACTCCAGAGGCCAGGCCGGCTTCAGTTGGCGCAACGTCGCTCATGGCGGCAAGCAACACTGGGTTGAAGGCGATGCCGCCCCCCAATCCGAGCAGGATCATGTTCGGGAGCACATCGACGACAAAGTTCCCGTCGACCGGTGCTCGCGCGAAGAGCGCAAGTCCGACGGCGGCCAGCAGCAGCCCGGTCGCGAGTGGCGGCTTGATGCCGAACCGCATGACGAGCCTGGCAGAGAGGCCAAGCGAGCAAACCGCCATGATGAGGCTGGCCGGCAGGAAGGCGAGACCGACCCGCAGCGGGCTGTACCCGAGCACCAGCTGGAGGTAGAGCGCAGAGAGGAAGAACCAGCCGAACAAAGCCGCGGCCCACAGGACGCCAACGACGTTGGCGGTCGCCACGTTGCGCCGCCGCAAGATGCCAAGGGGGATGAGCGGTGCGCGAACCCGACCCTCGATCAAGAGGAAGATCGCCAACAGCACCGCAGCAGCGACGAGCAGGCCGATCGTCTGGCCGGAGGCCCACCCGGCGTCGTTGCCGTTCACGATCGCATAGACAGCGAGCATGAGCGCAGCCGTCACGATGATCGCGCCGGCGACGTCGAGACGACCGCGAGCCGCCGCACGGTGGGCGGCTGGCAGCAGCATTCGGGAGAGAGCAAAGACGACGGCACCGATTGGAAGGTTGACCAGGAAGATCCAGTGCCAGTTGAGCGTGTTCGTCAGAAGGCCGCCGAGCAGCACCCCGACGCTTCCGCCGCCGGCAGAGACGAAGCCGTAGACGCCCATCGCCTTGGCGCGCTCCGCTGGCTTAACGAAGAGGTTCATGATCAGCGAGAGCGCCACCACGGAGACGATGGCGCCGCCGAGCCCCTGGATCGCTCGCGCTGTGACGAGGAACCCTTGCGTGGTGGCCAGGCCGCAGGCGAGCGATGCCAGGGTGAAGAGCGTGATCCCGATCAGGAAGAGCCGCCGGTGGCCGAAGAGGTCGCCCAACCGGCCAGCTAGCAGGAGGAAGCCGCCGAAGGTGAGCAGATAGGCATTCACCACCCAGGCGAGCGATGTCTCGGAGAAACCGAGATTGACCCTGATCGACGGCAGCGCTACGTTCACGATCGTCGTGTCAAGCACGATCATCAGTGCGCCCAGGCAGAGGACCATCAGCGCGAACCAGCGCCCGGAGGTTCGCGCGGTAGCGGGTGCGAGTTCATCAGTGAGCGCTTCTCTATGACTCAATGTATTTGCCTTTACGAGTTTCATTCCTTAGCTCCATTGAATGTACGATGTGTTACGCCAGGGGAATCGATCACCCTGATTCTTTCCAGTTCACTCTATTCAGTGACTGAATACTCAAACAATCGAAGGCCTTCATCTTATTTCTTTACAGGCCCGTACTTGACCATCATAGCAGGTTGAAAAGAAAAAAACTTCTTCTATCGGACTGTTTTGAACCTCTTCAGCTACCCCTCTCGCGCTGGCTGCAGCGGCCTATGAAACAGGGGGAAAGTGCGAGGACACCTCGCGCTCCGGCCGGGGGACGCCAGTCCCCCGGCACCGCCTCCTGTTGATTCACAGCAAGGGCAATCCCATCACCAGGGGTGGATCGGTCAGACGCGGCGAGTGCAGGACGAGATCGGGATCGCCAGACACCCCTCCCCGGCGGATGACCAGTGGGCTTGCGTTGTTGCCGAGCAACAGCTTCTCGCCAGGCAGTAGAGATGAGTGGAGGTCCGCAGCGACGGGAAACGCGGCTGCCCGCAGATGGTAGATGCCGTCAGGAACGTCATGAAACAAATACCAACCTGGTGAGCTAATTTTAGTACAACGCACCGGTCTTCCCTGGGGAACAGGACTGCTGAACAGGCCCACATAGATCGTACCCCGAAAGGTCGCCGTGGCGCTGATCTGGCCCAGCAGCGCGCGTTTCCTGGGAATGCCAGATGAAGTCGTGAGAGAGCGTTCAGCAGGCTCTCCCGCAAGTGGCTCGAATGCCTGAGCCCGCTGGCGCAACAGGCGTGGAGACAGGCCCACCAGGTGCGTGAAACGGCTGGTGAACGAGCCCATACTGCTATAGCCGACCTCAAAGCAAATATCGGTCACGCTGAGTGGAGTCGTTAACAGCAAATGCCGGGCTGCCTGCAAGCGCAGCGCGGAGAGAAATTCGCCAGGGGGAATGCCAATCAGGTGACGAAAGACGTGCTTGAAACGCGAGGGACTCAGATAGGCCACCGAGGCCAGATCTGCGAGGGTCAGCACTTCTTGCATATGGGTATGCATGACCTGGATCGCGCGTTCAACAGCTTGCTTATGAGTGGCAAGGGTCATATGCTGTGCTGTGTCTTCATAGAAAACGGCTGGTGCGGTTTGCATGGTATCCTTCCTTTTCCAACAGAATGCTCTTCACAGGTCTATTCTTTTCGACCTGCTCTGAGACGGCAAACCGACATTACCAGCCAGTATAAGTGAACCTGTTCCCTATTGATGCGCAGAACGCTGCGTCGCGCCCGGCAGCTGCCGGGCGCGAACGCTCAGTCCCTGTGCTGGCTACTTGGGTCATCCGTTCAAAAATTCAGGATTTTCGGCACAATGATTTCTCTCTCCGATCACGATTCTCTTTGGCCGGTGATGCAGGTTAATTGTCTGTGCTGGCTACTTGGCACATCCGTTCAAAATGGCGAGTTTAACTCTGGTTTCGTTAGCCTATTCGCTGAAGATAAGATGAGTGCGAGTCCGCAACTTTATTCTTGATGAACACAACATGTTCATCAAGAATAAAGTTGCGGACTCGCAGAATAAAGTTGCGGACTACAAGAATAAAGTTGTGGACTCAAAATTCCTCATATGAGAGGCATCCAGGCATACTGGGTGTAGATGTCACATAAAGTTGGACACCGGATATGCTGGCGATCACTGATCATCTTTGGTCGTCAGCTGTTTAGTGATGCGTCCGTTAAGTGCTGTTACAATCAGAGCGAGCAAGAATTTGTTTAGATGCCCTCTACAGGCCAATCTGTTTTACTGTCGCATGACATTAGGTACTCATGACCATTTTGCGTGCGGCTTCGAACATGCTGCTGCCGACATGCAGCCCTGAAGCCCGGAAGTAGTAATCGTATATGCGAGCAGGATCAGCGGCTAAGTAATCAGCTTCGATCTCGAAAGCTCTTGCTGTACCCTATACCGGCACACCTCGCGTCATCACCGTCGATAAAAACGCGGCCTATCCAAAGCTTTCAAGGAGCTCAAAGTGGAAAGGATTATGTCAGACTTTTGCGAACTGTGGCAGAGTAACTACCTCAACAATCTCGTTGAGCAAGATCATCGCTTCATCAAACACCTGTTCAAGCCAGGGATGGGCTTCTTTTCGTTCGAGAGCGTGTGGAGCACCCGTGCCGGGGACATGAAGCGATGAACATGCTTAGGAAAGGTCAGTTACGTGGGGTAGAAAAAGGAGACAGTATGAAGCAAATGGCATTTATTGCCGGCCTCTTTGGAGTGGCTGTCTAAGCTGAACAGGAAAGTGAGATTTCACGCCTCCAGCATTCCCCTCAAATTGTTTGCAACACAACCCTATCACAGACATGAGAGGTTCCTACCTGTCTTCTTGAGTTTTTTCTGACAGTAGCACCCTCTTTCTGATTTTTCAATCCCCAGCACCCGATAGTTGGTGAGACCTCTACAGCCTCATCCCTACAATTGAAAACACCGTATCTTCTGCAGAAGCCAGCTCCTCGCTGAACTTCTTGAAGATCTGCATGCTGGTGAACCCTGCCTCTTCATACAAGTGCAACGCTTGTTGTTGGGTATACCAGCGAGTGGCTGGCGAACGCACATGCATCTCTGTAGCAACCACGGCACCATC
>Ga0070698_100007293_pt1 | contig 11971 bp, 9 predicted proteins | sample KBSK1502metaG_FD_65477 | JGI IMG/M metagenome (GOLD analysis project Ga0070698, IMG submission 65477) | Corn, switchgrass and miscanthus rhizosphere microbial communities from Kellogg Biological Station, Michigan, USA - KBS K1-50-2 metaG | ecosystem: Host-associated > Plants > Roots >...
ATTGGCGGAACGATTAGCGGCCTATCATGCGAGTAAGGATCAGGGCAAAGACTGGGAAGACTTTGAGAAGAATCTCTCCGCAGAGTTAGATAAACGGATCACATAATGAAGCGCCGCACCTTCGTCTGCCCGGCGGCGCAAGACGAGATTAGACCTTAGGCTTGCTTTCGATCCAACCGCGTCTTACTATCATCAACATGGTAACGATTACATTTCCCGATCGTGAAACTGAAAAGCGCGCGCTGGCGTTTCTGCTTGGCCGATTCTCTGGCCGTGTGCTGCGATCAGGTGAGCATATCGTTCCCGAAGCCGCACTCGAAGCACTTGCTGATCAAGACATTCCATTCTCTGTAAAAGGCAGAACCACTTATGAGCAGCAAATGGCGGCGATTCGAGGTCCTGCTCCCACTTCAGTTTAATGACGCCCCTTCACCAAATAGTGACGAACCCGCCCTCTTTGCTCGCCGAAGCAGTCCTGGAATTCGTAGATCACTTTGGTGCCGCCAGTTACGAGACGCAAAAGGTCGAAGGCCACTGGCGTCACGGAGGCGTAATAGTGCGCGACAATCTGGTGAAGATTGTTATCGACACTCCCGACTTGGGGAGTAGTCGTCGCTGGATGAAGGAATTCAAGGAACGCTGGCGATCACAGCTCGAGCAAGTTGAATTGTGGATGGTCAGTTATGGCGTCGACGTTGAGTAGTGTGCAGTAGCCCGACCGGGAGAGAGGGCTCGATCGTCCGCGTCAGCGAACGATTGATAGTAGCCCAAGCTTCAAGGCTGGATTAACGATTAATAAGAGCGAGAGCCCGGTTTAAGTGGGCGACAGATTTGGAGTGCGGTGGCTCGACACCGCGTTGGATTGACTCCCTTCTCCCGCTGGGAGAAGGGTTGGGGATGAGGGCCTACACGCCGCTAGACCCTCACCCTTTAATTCCCTCTCCCAACGGGAGAGGGAAAGAACGCACTTCAGACGTCCGCTTCACGGACTATCCTTCAATTATCTAATCGGATTCCCGGCAGTAAACTACTGGGCTAATGCCGATCGTCTGCTGACGCGGACTCAGCCTCACGTGCGGTGCGGTTTACGACTTGAGCTTTGTGACATCGCCATTCTCTAGAGCATCTTTGATAGCGTCAAGCGCGTTGTTAATGTTCTGAAGCAGTCGCTTACCTGCTCCAAACTTTTCAACATCGTAATCAACACCGACGAGTCGCATCGAGTCTTCAATATCACCGGATGGTAGATGAGCATCCGCGAGCCGCAGTTCGTACACACCTACCAGCACACCGGTCAGCTTTTGTCCATCGTAGCCAACAGCCGTCAGAATGCGGTCAAGTCGCTTTAGTGAACCGAGTGAATCCTTCTCATCTTTGACTCGCTTGAGCAGATCAATGTCAAGACGTTCAATCAAGAAGCGCGTTATCTCCTTGCACAGAAAGTAAAAGCCCTCACGCGTTGTCGCATGAAAACGATGGATTTGTTTTGCAATAGCCAGCGACGAAGCGTGACGCTTCAGCAACTCGCCGCCGAACTTCTGACGCGAGATTTCCTGAATCTGCTCCACCAACCGGAAGAAGGCAGCCTCGGGAGCCTCCGTCGAAGCGGGATCAGCTTGCATTTGCGACATCAACAATTCTGCGGATACTTTGCCGTCCGGCGACACGTTGTAATGAGCCCAAGTTTTCTTGTCGATCTCTGGCAATAGAGCGACGTCTTTGGCAAAGACATTGATGAGTCCGATCGAATTCACGCCAAAGTGAAGCGATCGATTCCACGCCCCGCCAACGTTGCCGGTATCTTCGGTATACCAGCTAAGAACACTGTTCGGCTTCTTCAGCAGAGCATTGATGACATCCGGATGAAACCACAGCCATCGAATAGAGTTTTCGAGTGCGACGCTCCCTTCCGTGCGTCCCGCATTGTCGACGAGGAAGTCTAGCTTGGACGGCGATTCGTCGCCGCGGACGCGAGGACTCGAATCGGCACCCTCGACCCATTCATTCTTCCACATCTCACCGGTGGCTTGGCTCACCTTTCGATTCGAGCTTTTGGCGTCATAGCTTGTACCGTCGGTCGCACCCGGAAAATCGTAGGATGGAATATCCTCGTTGTAATCAGTATCGGTTCTCCACGCGTGAAAAACTCGCACTTGACCAAAGATATCAAGCAGTGAATCCCCCTCAAATCGGTCACCGATGTGGCCGTTCCACTCGTAGGTCACAAAATCAGTCGCGACTTTCTCCGTCTCTTGCTGAAACGGCTCGAACCGTTCATGAATGGCTGTGCGCCGTTCATAGCTAACGAGAATCAACCCCGATTGTGCGGCGCAAAGATAATCCTTCAAGAACTCTGCTTTGATTTCTACGCGGACTGGCTGGGACGTGTCGTCGCGCAGCAATCTAATGACTTCAACATAGTCTTCCTCCGGGCGGACCCATCGGTCCCCATCTCTCTTCAATCCGAGACCGAGAACGATGTCTTGATGAACGTGCAGGTCGTTGCTTCGCTCGACCTCAATGCGGTGATCAAGAACGGGCAAAGAACCTGATATATCATCGTGATTGAACTCAGCCGCCGCATGGAGAGCCCCGTCTCCGTCCACCCAGGGTTTTGCCCCGAAGCCTAAATTCAGGAGCGTCCATTCGAGGTTCAAGGCGGGCGCCCTTTGTTCCTTCGGTACGATCAAGCTGCGAACGCCGAAGTACTGTTCGCGAAATCCAACGTGGCCACCCTTGCCGTGTTCAGTCTTTTCGCTCGCATAAAGCGGCACCCACACCTTATTGGTGAATGAATGCCTTTTCGCATCCACCATTCCAAACCACTCGACTGACACAGGGGGAGGTCCCTTTGCCCAATCATCCTTCCACTGTTGCCAGAGCTTGGCGAACTTCTCTCCGACCTCCATGTGCCGAGGCAGAGGATCAAGGATGCGAACGACGAAGCCATCCGGCGCTTCAAGTTCGAACTGCCTTGTCTCTGGCTGCAAAGACTTGATTGTGAGATCTATCATGACGATTACATTGTCAGCGGAGTCGTTGTATTTCTTCGATTAGAAACACCCGAAGCCGTACTAGTATTTCGGACTTAAGCTACGTCCTATTTCTTGGCCTATAATCGCGCCCACCGCTGCGCCGGCCGATCCACCCAATGAGCCGAGCAGCCCGCCAAGAATTCCGCCTTTGAGCCGATTATCGCGACGACTTCTATTCTTTTTTGCGCGTGAGAACGGCGCGCGCTGAACGCCGTTTCGATTCCTACAAGATCTCGTTGAGCCTGCACGCTTGCTGCGATTGCAGGAGATACAAGCTGCAAACAAGTTATTAAGGTGATCCGAACCACCAAGCGAGCGCGGAACTGAATGCTCAATTTCCCAAGCGCCACGCAAACTAAATTTTGCATAGTCATGGAAACTTAGTTTCTTCCAGCAGATGTGACATGCGCCGTCGGTTCGGTCGTAAATCCAATTCAAGGTGTCATCGTCGCGACTCATTGTAAGCCTCCAATTTGAATTCAATCCTACCGCCAAGACAGTGTTGCGTCAATGCAAACGGGCGCCTCAAGATAAAAAACCGTCGCAAACCTCGCGACGGCCGAGTTGTTTTGAAGGCTTAGGCTACTCTTAGCGGAAGTCTGGAAAACGAAAACTGGTCAATGGAAATCGCGAGGTGAGTTCTCGCCTGGTTCGAAAACCGCTGAACGACGGGAAACTAAGCTACCTGCTTGCCAATTATCTAAATCTCTCTTATCTGATCCTCTCCTAATATCTAAGTTGAATCTCTGACCCACCCGCTACCGCGGGTGGTACTGACCTCGCTCTCTCACGGTCGCCTGCCGATGCAGCGAGCCCTTGCTGACGCGCGGGCTTCTGACACTACTTACACTTGCTATATCCACAATCCCGACAAAAATCACAGCCACTCGCGTGTTCCAGTTGGCCGCGGCATTCGGGGCAGACGCCGATCATTGTGGACATCGTGCGAAGCGCGGGGTCAGGGGTCAGGGATCGGGGGTCAGAAACACCCATAGATGATGACTTGGCTGCGCGTGCGGAATCAGGATGGCCTTTCAAACGCCGGTTGGTGATCATGATGCATTCGGCCACTGCCTGTTCCGGTGAAGTCAGCAGGCGCTCGTTGAACCAGACGGCGTGTGTGCCCGTCACTTTGTTCAAGCTGTAAGCGACTTCGGCTGCGTCGAATCCGCCGCGCAGCATCTTTGAAGCCAGCATGCCTACACCGCCGCTGATGGGGCCGGTGGCAAACACTTCCTGAATCATCAGGTTGTCATGATTGACGGTGACGTAGAGGTTCTGTCCATCGAAAGGAATGCGCCAGGTTGCGCCGACCAGTTCGCGCGGACGCTCGAGCCTGATCGCTCCCTGTCGCCGAGCGGCCGCTTCCGCTTCGGCCAGACGCCTTGCCGCCGCTTCGTTTTCTGATTCAGTGCGAGCGACGGAGGGCTCTTCAATTGCTTCGACCACGGTTGTAGTCGTGACCACCGCTCCGGTCTCAGGCTTTGGTTCCTGCTTCATCGAAGTCAGCACCTGATTTTCGCGCGAGCCGTCGCGATAGTAACTCACGGCTTTGCAACCAAGCTGTTGCGCCAGGCGATAGAGATGATCGACTGACTCGACCGTGTCGTTGACTGCGCCGTTGCAAGTTTTCGAGACGCTGTTGTCGACGTTGCGTTGCGCGGCGGCAAGCACGTGCACATGCTGCTCTGCGCTGATGGACATCGCCGAAATAAAGTAAGACGGCAGCTCGTGTTCATGCTCGACCACATAGCTGGCGGCCGCATCGATTGAATCCGGATCGGTCTGATCGACGTCGATACCCAGCGCCTGCGCGGCCAAAGTGTGAACGTACGTGCGGGTGCCGAGAGTGTCCTTGCGCACGTACGCCCATGAGAAGTTCGGTTCCACACCCGACGACGTTTCTGCGACCAGGGAAATCGTGCCCGTAGGAGCAATCGTCGTTACCTCATAGTTACGCGGGGTGAGCAAAACTTCACGAGAGATACCAATTTCGTTGTAGAGAAAATCCGCATAGGCTTCGCGGTTTGGTTCCAGTTCAGGAAACACCCCACGCTCTGCGCCCAGACGGAGGCTTTCGTTCCAGGCCTCGCGGCGAACGAATCCCATTACCTCGTCCATTAAGTCGATTGAAGCAGGTGAGCCGTAAGTGATCTTCAGGTTCAGACACAGGTCGGCAAAGCCCATGATGCCCAGACCCAGGGGCCGGGTGCGTTTCACCACGTCATTTATCTCCGGCAGCGGCCAGGCACACGTGTCGATCACATTATCGAGAAAGCGTGTGCACAGATGCGTAACTTCGGCCAGACGCTCCCAGTCCAAACGGTTTTCGCGGTTATAGAATTTGGCCACGTCGATCGAGCCGAGGTTGCACGAGTTCGCAAAATGCAGGAACTGTTCGCCACAGGGATTGCTGGCCATAATCGGCCCCATCGAATTCATCATGTGATTGTGGCGATTGACCTCGTCGATGAAGGCAATGCCCGGCTCAGCATAACGATGAGCGCTGGCGATGATGCGGTTCCAGATGTCCGGCGCATAGGTCATGCCCGGAGCGGGCGGTTCTTCAATCAATGCATCCGAGAGATCAGCGGTTTCGAACGTCTCCTTATCGCGGAACGTGATGGTCGAGCCATCTGGCCGCCGATACACGACGTAATCCCGGCCGGTGACCGGATCGAAAATCGGATCGTTCCAGGACTCGCCGTCAAAATCGAGTTGATACCATTCGTTGTGATCGACGGCCTCGAGGAACTTGTCGGTAACGTTTACCGAGATATTAAAGTTAGTCAGCGAGTGCTGATCGTTCTTGGCGTGAATGAAACGCAGAATATCCGGATGCGTAACGCGCATCATGCCCATGTTCGCGCCGCGACGCACGCCACCCTGCTTCACCGTGTCGGTGGTCGTGTTGAAGATGTTCATGAAGGACACCGGGCCGCTGGCTACGCCGTGGGTCGTACTAACCATGGCGCCACTCGGTCGCAGCTTTTCAAAAGTGAAGCCGGTGCCGCCGCCGGTCTGATGAATGATCGCGGCGTCGGTCGCCGTCTTCATGATACCGGCGATCGAGTCAGGCACATCGAGCACAAAGCAGGCGGCCAGTTGGCCGTTGGGCTTGCCTGCATTCACGAGACAGGGCGTATTGGGAACGAATTCACGCGCCAACATAATGTCGGACATGTCGCCAAAGAACTCATCTCGCTTTTCGGGATCGGCCTCAGCTACCGAGACGTGCGCAACCACGCGGGCGACGATGTCCGACCACTCTTCCAATGAATCGCCGCGTGAGTCTTTCAGCGAGTAGCGTTTGGAAATAACACGCCTGGCGTTTAGACCAAGCGGCGCAATCTCACGCTCGGGGGAAGCGATCGGTTGGGCAATTTCATTTGCAGACACCTTCGTCATCTTCACACCGCCAGCCGTGTTCATCTATTTTACCTTTCCCGCGCAGGAACCGCACGCGAGCCGATTTTGGGGAATAAAAGCCATCGACGATGCGTGATCGCCGCTTCAAAAACCTAAGTTGTATTGCGGATAACTACGGTCAGTTTTGCGAAGTCAAAAAACCTTGTCGAGCCGGGATTGGAACCCCGTGACCCGCTCTCGCCAGCCGCCTCACTCCGAGCAGAACGCACTATAAACCTCTTGACTCAAGAAGTCAATATGTTGTGGTTACTTTTTTTTTCAACACGATACAGTGTGTTACCTGACGCGATACTTTAAGAGCTAAGTGGCCGGAAATCAGCCCGTTAAAGGCGACAATGGTGAGGGCGGCGAGTTCAGAAATGGCGCCCGAAAGCGAACGATATGCAAACCCTTTGCGATGGACGTTTTGGGACTTTGAAGTCTCCGGACTGAGGAAGCGAACAGCGCGATCCGGCCAATGACCGGCATAGCGCCTTACTTGCTGGAGGATCCACTGGAAAGGAGCAGATCGAGCTCGCGATTTTGATGGTCGAGCATGCCAAAAGTATCGGCCGTCTCTTCCAGCATCTGTCGCGTCATGGCAATCGAGTCGCTCAGCTCTTCGAAGTGCAAAGCAGAGACTCGCTCGGGGGTCGGCAACGTCACTACCTGATCATTAACCAAACCAAAAAAGTTTTCGATCGACTGTAACTGTCCTTCAACCAGGCGGACGGAGCGTTCGAGATCGCTGAAAGCTGCGACGCGCCGTTTAAGAATTTCCGCATTCGCCTGTTGCACTCGCTTGGCGCGATCATCGCTGGAAGTTTGGATCGCGTGCTCAGCCTGCTTCAGTTGATTCTGGACAGCCTGGCGGTTGATGGATCGCAGATGATGCTTGCGACGGCGATAGACATCGAGCAAATCGACAAAGTCTTCCCAACGCTGATCCAACGTTTGCAGATTGGCGGGAATTTGTTTGCTGGTGGTGAATTTCCTGTAGTTGGAATAAATCTGGTTCTTCATCCAGCGGAGGTATTCAACCGCCTCGCGCTCGCGAGGATCAAAACTCTTAATTACGGTTTCGCGTTGGGCATCGCGCAGCTTGCGGGCGCGTTCTTTGTCGCGACGCTCAACCAGACGACGATAAAAAGGTGTAGCAGGCACCGTAACCAGATAGACAGCTTCAGCAGCCAGCGCAGCTACCAGCGGCGTAATGTCCTGCATGTAAGCAGCCGCCACGGCAAAGCCGGCCATGCCCCAAAAGTTGATCGGCTCCTTGAATGCCTCTTTCAGATACCGAAGGTCGATTTTGGGCAAGTCCATCTATCTTACGAAACGTGTCTAATTATTTTTCGAACGGCTTTACCGAAAAATTGGATGCTTGAGTTCCACCTTCAGCCGGCCCGGCCGCAAACTTCTGCGGCCTAAAATGGCGGGACGCAAAGACACCCCTCGTCATTGCGATGAGGTTTCGCCCTGCGCCGGCAGGGCCTGTGGCGCCGAACTCTCGGTTGCAGCCGGCAAGAGACCCATCTGGCGCTTGTAGTCGAGTAGTTTGTCCTGCAGTTGCATGTCCATCGCCTCACGCTCGATCTCCTGCATCTGATTGTCGACCGAAGCGGAGCCAAGCTGCATCTTTGCCTCCGCGGCGGCGGCCCGACGATCTATCTTGTCGCGCATCTCGTTGAACGTCGATGCGTCGTCGCCGAGATTGAATGCTTCCATTGTTTGCGCCAACTGCTCTTGCAGTCTGGCCTGCTTTGACTGATTGATGAGTTGCATTGCCTCGGCACTCCGCTTCTGCATCTGCAACACATAATTGTCGCGCGCCTTCAGCGCCTGCTTGGATGCTAGATTAGCGTGCTCAAGCTGGTGTCCGGTTTTCTGCAAGTCAACCTGCGCCTGCTGCAGCTGGCCGATGTAGGCCGTGGCAATGTCATCGCGGCCCATCTTCACCGAGGCCTTAATCTTCGAATCCAGGTCGACGACCTGTGTCTCCAGCCGCTCCTTATTCTTCGCCAAGAGCTTTTCGGTAGCCATGACCTGCGCCACTGAGTTATTGAGGTCGGGGATGCGGTCGCGCATGTCGCGAATCGTTTGTTGGAGTATCAGTTCCGGATCCTCGGTCTTCTCAACGATTCCGCCAAAAAGCGCGCGCATCGAACGCTTTATCCTAGTCCACAGTCCCATTTCATCCTCCGGCCAATATAGATTCGAAGATCAGGTCAGATTCACAGTGGTCGTTGATAATGCCAGCCGTCGAATTGTACGTAACATCGGCCCACACGGTTGCATTTTCAACCAATTTTAGAGGTGAGTATAGCAGAGAACGGAGGGCAAGTAAGCAGTCGACGGACGGCCGCAGGCCGAAAACTGCGCGGACCGGCGACGACCTAGCTTCCTGCTGCCACGCCCGGTTCCCCTGGACGCCCAATGTCGCGGCGATAATGCATGCCGTCCCAGCTGATATCGTCGACCACCTCGTAGCAGCGCGACAAAGCGAGATTGAGGTTTTCACCAGTAGCAGTGACCCCGAGCACCCGCCCGCCGGCTGTTAGCCATTCTCCGCTTTCGTTGCGCGCGGTGGCCGCGTGAAAGACAGCGACGCCTTCGTGCTGTTCGGCGGAAGCGAGACCCCTAATGAGCGCCCCAGTCTCAGGTTTTGCGGGATAACCTGGCGCCGCCAGAACCACGCACGCCGACGAATCCTGGGACCAATCAATATCAATATCCCCCAGGCGTGTTTCGGCAATTGCCTGGAGGATTTCTGAGAGGTCACTATTCAGTCGCACAAGGATCGCCTGCGTTTCCGGATCGCCGAACCGCACGTTGTACTCGAGCACCTGTGGCCCGCTGTTTGTGAGCATCAAGCCAATGAACAGAATGCCGCGAAACGGAAAACCTTCGTCCCGACATCCCCGAAGCGTCGGCTCTACAATCTCGCGGACGATGCGATTACGCGTTGCGTCATCTAACACACTCGCATCGGTGATCGAGCCCATTCCACCGGTATTCGGACCAGTATCGCCTTCGCCGACGCGTTTGTGATCGCGCGCGGCCGGCATCAGCCGAAAATCTTTACCGTCCGCAAAAAGCAACAAGGATACTTCTCGACCGGATAAGACTTCCTCGATCACAATTCGGCGAGTTGCATCGCGCCCAATCGCGCCGCGTTGCAAATCATTTACAGCCTGCACGGCCGCCGCGCGGGTCTCCGCAACGATCACGCCTTTTCCCGCGGCAAGGCCGTCTGCCTTGACCACCACCGGAGTGTCTTCGCCGCCGAATTCGCCAACCTGCAAAATCTCGAGGGCTTCCCAGGCGCAAGATGCTATGCGGTACCTGGCCGTGGGGATTTCATGGCGGCGCATAAAGTCTTTCGCGAAAGCCTTACTGGATTCCAAACGCGCCGCTGCCCTGCCCGGCCCCACAATTCGCAAACCCCGGCGTTCAAACTCATCCACGATGCCGGCGGCCAGCGGCGCTTCGGGCCCAACCATGGTTAGATCAATTCCTGATTCCCGGGCAAACGCCGCCAGGGTTGACAGATCGTCAGCACCGATGGGAAGGCACCTGGCAATCTGAGCGATCCCGGCATTACCGGGAGCGCAAAACAATTCCAGTTGCCAAGCGGCATTTCTTTGCAATGTCCAAATCAGAGCGTGTTCGCGTCCGCCTGATCCGATTACCAGAATCTTCATTTTCAAAGGTGGTTGTGTACTCTGTAGCTAATGATAACCGCGATTAACGAAAGACTACGATTGAAATAGTTTCGTACAATTCGATGGATGTTTTGCTGAAAAAAACTTGACAGCAGTTAATCAGAGTCATATAAGTGCACCCGCTGTGGCCGGCGCCTTGTGCTCGCCTTGAATTGCACCAGCGAACCAGCGTTAGTTTAGTTTTTCACGGCCTCCTCGTACAGCCCTCTGAAGTTACGCGCCCGCCCTTTGGCGTCACAAGTACACGGGAGGGACCCACAATGGCAGACAGCAATGCATATGAAGCTGGCGAGCAGTCGTCTGATTTTCAGGATCGATCTATCACTTGCGTCGATTGCGGCGAGTCTTTTGTTTGGACCAGCGGCGAACAAGTGTTTTTCCACGACAAGGGTTTGAAGAACGAACCAAAGCGCTGCAAGCCCTGTAAGCAGGCCAAGAACGATCGGCTTGCGGCGATATCGGCCGCTCAGGTTTCCGGAGTCAAGCAACGTGTAGAAGTGACCGTGACCTGCGCCCAATGCGGCGAGCAAACTACTGTTCCTTTTTATCCTTCACAGGGTCGGCCAGTTTATTGCCGATCTTGTTTCCTTGCCGCGCGCACTATGACCGCCACCGCCTAGACTCCGGCCTGGCCGGAAACACTTGCCATTGAAACCTGCCGGTATTAGTGCTCCAGATGATAGGGCACATTCGTGACCACGACGCCTTTCTTGAAGAGCAGAGCCCCTTTCAAAAAAAGCGTGTTTTGATTGTGCAGCAGGTTCTGCCACCACCTTGCCGGCACAAACTCAGGCAACACGATGGTAACCACTTCGCCGTGTGAACTTCGCTTTACCCGGTCCACATAATTAAGCAGCGGACGCAGTAACGAACGATACGGCGATGCGACCACCACCAGGTTAACTCCTGAACCCCATTGTTCCCACTTTTCCCGTAACTTCTGCGTAGTCTCGTCATCGAGGTTGACGTAAACCGCCGTGACGTGATGCGGAGCGATTGACTTGGCATACTCAAGTGCCGCGATTACGCCGCGATGGATTCCGGAGATCGGCACAATTACTTCATGATGAATCGGGCGCAATCCTGCCAAACCTTCGGTAGAGAGTTGTTGTGCAACCTCCAGGTAATGACGGTGAATTCTTAGAAACATCACCACCAGTAAAGGAATCAGCACCACGACGATCCAAGCGCCGTGCATGAACTTGGTCACGATAAAAACCATCAGGACGATAAAGGTGGACACGGCGCCAATACCATTTATTACCAGAGCCTTTTTCCAATGAGATTTCTTCTCGAGTTGTGCTATCTCTGCCAGGGATTTAGGCTCAGCGCCGGCCAGTCGATGGGCCTCGATTTTTCCGGTCACCCTATTTTCCTTACTCGCCGATGCTTTCGCTCCGGCAACCCCAGCCGGTCCCGCAGCTTGAGCTCCTGCCCGCATAGCACGCAATGCCTGGCCCTCGCGCCGCCAATGAATTACCATTCCGGCCTGCGATAGCGTGAACGAAAGAAAGACTCCGACGGCGTACAAAGGAATCAACCGGCTGGTGTCACCATTAAACGCCCAGACTAAGAGACCAGAAAAGATCGCCAGCAAGACAATGCCGTTGGAAAAAACGAGACGATCACCAAGGTTTGCGAGTTGTCGCGGGAGGAAGCGGTCACGGGCCAGCAGCGATGAGAGCCGGGGAAAACCAGCAAAGGAGGTGTTGGCAGCCAGAACTAGGATCGCCGCGGTAGTCGCCTGCACTACATAATAAAACCAACCGAAGCGACCGGTGAAAACAATGCGAGCGATCTTCGAAA
>Ga0070698_100007294_pt1 | contig 11970 bp, 10 predicted proteins | sample KBSK1502metaG_FD_65477 | JGI IMG/M metagenome (GOLD analysis project Ga0070698, IMG submission 65477) | Corn, switchgrass and miscanthus rhizosphere microbial communities from Kellogg Biological Station, Michigan, USA - KBS K1-50-2 metaG | ecosystem: Host-associated > Plants > Roots >...
ACGAGGACGTGTTCGTCCACTACTCCGCCATCCAAGCGGAGGGCTACCGGTCCCTGGACGAGGGGCAGATGGTGGAGTTCGACGTCACCCAGGGGCCCAAGGGCCTGCAGGCGACCAACGTGCGCACCTTGCCCCAGCAGTCCTGAGCGTTCCAACAAGCAAACGATGCCAACGGCCCGCCGCCCTCGCGGCGGGCCGCTATTCGTTCCCGGGCGCGAGGTCCCGCGGCCGGCTCGGCGACGGTCCGCGACCTATGGGCGGCGAAGACCCCGGCCCAGGTCCCCGGGCCCCGGGTCGGGTGCCAGGGCGGGCTCGCTCCAGGTTCCGGCTCAGGTCCGGTTGCCGCCGGGGTGGTCACGCAGGAACTGCTCGACCTCGGCCACGAACTGCTCGGGAGGCAGGTCGGCCAGCGAAGGCGTCTCGTCCGGGTCCTGCTCGTCGGCCTGCGCCTCGAGCCGCTCGACGTAGCCGGCCAGCTCAGGGTCGTCGGAGACGATGTCGGCCATGGTGGCATCGAAGGCCGCTGTCTCCTCGGCCAGCGAGCCGGTGTCGATCGGCAGGGAGAGCAGGCTGCCCAGCCGCTCGACCAGCGCCAGGGCCGCGCGCGGGTTCGGCGCCTGGACATAGTGGGGAAGTGCGGCCCAGAAGCTCACCGCGGGGATCGCGGAGCCGATCGCCGCCTCGCTGAGGACGCCGAGGATGCCGGTGGGCCCCTCGTACTGCGACGCGGGAAGCGACAACTCCTTGGCCAGCGTGGGGTCCGCGGTCGATCCCATCACCTGGACCGGGCGTGTGTGCGGCACGTCGGCGAGCAGAGCGCCCACGGTGATGAGCATCTCGACCCCGAGCGTCTCGGTGAGCTCGAGGATCTCGCGCGTGAACGTGCGCCAGCGCATGTTCGGCTCGTGCCCCCGCAGCAGGATCAGGTCGTGTGGACTGCCCGCCATCCGCACCGCCTGGAACTCGACCGTCGGCCATTGGATTCGGCGCCCGTTGCCGTTCTCGAGCTGGACCATGGGCCGTGCAACCTGGAAGTCGTAGAACTCCTCTGGGTCGATGTGGGCGAACGTCTCGGCTCCGAGGGCGTCGGCCACGAAGCCGAGCGCGGTACTGGCCGCCACGCCGGCGTCGTTCCAACCCTCGAACGCGGCCACGAGGAACGGCCGGTTCAGGGTCGGACGTTGGATGAGCGTCGTGTGCTCCATGCCTCCACGATGCCACGGATCGATCCTGGGCGGCAGTAGGTTGGCCAGCCCTGTGGATAACTGGTGAGCTTCGGCGCCGACGGCGACCTGAAGCCCGACGCTGCGTCCCAACCGGGCGAACGTTTCCATAGTCGGCACTACGTCGACCTACGCATCTCTTCGAGATCGCCGCTTTGGCCGACAAATGATGTGGAATGGCAGTACCATGACCAGCAAGGCCCCACGCGCTGTCTTGGCCCCCCCGGATAGCGCGGGGGCCCTTTCGTCGCCGCAGCACGTCAGAGCTTCGGGACCTGCCCGCAATCCGGCGGGATAGCCCGATCCCCCCTGCCCGCTCCGGCCTGGACACCTACCCACACGGGCTATCGACCGTAGTCCTTCCGTGCGGTCGTCGGCGCTAGTCCTTCGCCTGCCATGAGGCCAGCAACCGGTCGAGCTCGCGAGCTCGGGCGAGGTACGGATTGGCGTCCTCGTCGTAGGCGCCAGTGCGGCGGATGGCACGGGCGATCGCGCTGGGGACCAGCTCGTCGAGGGGCTCGCCGCGACGGGCCGCGTCACGCGCCTGGGTTGAGGATCGCCCTGGCGTCCATCCGGGTGTGGCCAACGGGGCGGCGCGCACGGGCAGCGCGGCCGCCGGGTGCCCGGTGCGCTCGGCGACCAGCAGCGAAGCCGTTTGGTCGAGCCGCTGAATGGCCGCTTCGAGGTCCTCGTAGTATCGCGGCTCGACGAGCTGAGCGGCTTTGTCGGTGCCGACCAGCAGGGCCACGTCCGCGGCGGTGCGGCGCGCGAGCGCCTCGGCCATGTCCACCAGCAGGGGATGGCTGGAGACGGCCACGACCGCCCACGGGTGGCGCCGTGCCCAGGTGCGCACCCAGTCGAGCCGGTCGACGGGGTGCGCCCGCTCGACCCCCTCCTTGTCGAGGCTGACCGGCGCCATCGCCAGCACGACCCGGTCGCGGCCGGACCTGTGGCCGGCGGCGGCCAGGGCCGCGTGCGCCCGGGTGATCGGGTTGAAGCTGCCAGCCAGCAGGACGGCGCTGGCGCCGCGCGGCAGCGCGCCGCTGACCACCTCCAGGCGCGGCGGCCCGGGGGCGGCCATCCGCGCCAGCGCCCCGGCCAGGGGCGCCAGGCGGCGGGCCTCCCTCGGGTCGAGCCCGCCCGCGCTCAGCCTTCCAGCTCGGCGGGAACCAGGGTCAGCTCCACCAGTTCCCCTCCGCGGAAGACCCGCACGCGCACTGGGCGGCCGATCGCCTCGCCGACCATCAGCCGCTGGAGGTCCCCCGCGTCGGCGATCGGGCCCCCGTCGACATCCACGAGCAGGTCCTCACGGCGGATGCCCGCGCGTGCGGCCGGGCTGCCAGGGATGACCTCGACCACCTCGAGGCCGGCCGAGCGGTCCAGCGCCTGGGCGACCCGCGGCGGCAGCGGGCGCCGCCCGCCGGCGATGCCGAAGAAGGCGCGGCGGAAGCGGCCCTCGCGCATCAGCGCCGACACGATCCGCCGAGTCGTGTCGTTGATCGGGATCGCCAGCCCGAGGCCGACGCCGGCCACGGCGGTGTTCACGCCGACCATCCGGCCTCTGCCGTCGACCAGCGCTCCGCCCGAGTTTCCCGGGTTCAGGGCGGCGTCGGTCTGGATGACGCTTTCGACCATGCGGGCGTCGCGCCCGTTCGAGGTCGTGAAGGAGCGGCCGAGCGCGCTGACGACACCCGCGGTCACCGAGCCGGCCAACCCCATCGGGTTGCCGATCGCGACCACGAGCTGGCCGACGCGGAGCTGGTCGGCATTGCCGAGGGCCACCGGTTGCAGGTCGGCTCCGCTGGTGCGGATCACCGCCAGGTCCGACAGCGGGTCACGTCCGACGACCTCGAACGGCAGCTCGCGACCGTCGGAGAGGGAGGCGCTGCCTCGGTCGGCGCCTTCGACGACGTGCGCGGAGGTGGTCAGGAAGCCGTCAGGGGTGATCGCGACCGCCGAGCCGGCGCCCTGCGCCTGATAGCCGCCAGGCAGGCGGCGGTTGACGCGGAGGCTCGCCACCGAAGGAATCACGCGTTCGGCAACGGTGGTCACCACCGTCGAGTAGGCGTCCAGCGCCTCCTCGTCGGAGGGTCCGAGATCTGGGGGTTGTGTGGTACTTGCGACTGGAGAGTCGATGAGCTGGACAGGGGTCATTACATCCTCCCCTCGAGTTGCGAGGGAGCGACTACATCCTTAGATGCAATGATGCCAGCGGTCTGCACATTCCCCGTGTGGCGGGGCCTCCCCCCGGGTGCTGGTTTTGCCATACTGTCCAGTCATGGTCGTGGACCCGGAGCTACTCGAAGGCCTCGAGGCGGCCGTTGCCGCTTCTCCGGACAACGTGCCCCTACGCCTTCACCTTGGGCTGCTCCTCTTGAGGGCGGGCCGGCACGCCGACGCCCTCGAGCAATGCGCCGCCGTGCTGCTGCGGGTCCCGGACCACCGAGGCGCGCTCGACCTGGCCGCCAGCGCGACCATGGCGGTCGAGCCTCCACGGTGGGCGACGGATCGTCCAGAGCGGGGCAAGGTCGCGCAGCCCCCGCCGCTTGCATCCGCCGGCGGGCGCCCTTCGCTGGAAGCGGTTCGGGAGCGCCCGGGCCAGCCCGTTGAACCACAGCGGCGCGAGCACCTGCGTGAGGCGGCCAGGGGCGGTCCGAGCGTGGCCTCCGCCGCCCGGCCGCTGGCGTCCGAGCAGCCGGTTCCGCTCCACCACGGCGACCCGGAGGAGAGCGAGGAGCTGGCCCGAGGCAGTCAGGCCGCGACGCTGCTCGAGGACCTCGGGCTCGACATCGAGCCTGCGAGGGTGACGCTGGCCGACGTCGGCGGCATGACCTCGATCAAGCAGTGGCTGGCCAGCACGGGACCGGTGTCGCAGGCGGAGCGCGGCCCACGCCGGCGGCTCCAGCGGGCGCTCCGCGGTGGCCTGCTGGAGTACGGCCCGGCCGGCTGTGGCAAGACCTTCGTGGCCAGGGCGATCGCCGGGGAGCTGGGGGTCGGCTTCCTGCCGGTCGACGTGGGCGAGCTCCTCGAACAGCGGCCCGGCGAGGGCCAGCGCACGCTCCACGAGCTCTTCCAGGCGACGCGCCTCGCCGCTCCCTGCCTGCTGCTGCTGGACCAGCTCGACGCGCTGGGCGATGGGCCGCGGACGCCCCACCGCGCCTTCAGCCGCGGGGTGGTCGAGCAGTTCGTGGCTGAGCTCCAGCTCATCAGGGACGAGTATCAGGAGGTGACCGTCGTGGCCGCCTCCGAGAACCCGTGGGACATCGACCCGCTGCTGCGTGAGCGCCTCGGCCGCCGTCTGCTGGTCCTGCCGCCGGACCGGGAGGCGCGCGCGGTGATCCTGTGCGACGCGATCGGCGACTACCCGGTCGCCGAGCTCAACGTCGCCGCGTTGGCGGGCCGGACCGAGGGGTTCTCCGCGACGGACCTGATCGTGCTCGCCGACTCGGCGGTCGAGATCGCCACCGAGCGCGCCTTGAACAGCGGGCGCGACCGGCCCGTGACCATGCAGGACTTCGACCGCGCCCTGGTCGGCATGGAGCCGAGCCCGCCCGCGTGGCTCGCCCTTGCCCGCAATTTCGTGCTGTACGCGGGACACGGCGGCGCCTACGACGACCTGCTCGCCTACCTGCGCGTCCGCGCCTGAGCCGCGAGGTCGCGGCCGCGAGCGCCGAGGTCCCCCGGGTGCGGGTGCTCGCGCCGTGGTGCCCGGTGTCCGCGCCGAGGTCCCCCGGGCACCCCCGCCGAGGTCACCGGGTGCCCGCGACGAGGTCACCGGGTGCCCGCGCCGTGGCCAGCGGCCCGGGGTTGTCCACAGATTCCCGCGACGGGGTTCGCTCCCGGACCCGCGCCAATACAATGGCCCGGCGTTCGATCCACGTGCCGGGGCAGGCCCGCAGCCGGTGCCACGCAGCGAACGTGATGCCATACCGAATGCCTGCAAGGGAGCGCTGTCGTGCTCGAAGACACCATCGTCCGCAAGATCCTGGGCGCCGCGCTGTCCACCGGTGGGGAGTGGGCCGAGGTCTATGCCGAGGATCGACTGTCACATTCCATCCGGCTCGAGGACCGCCGTGTCGAGGAGCTGATCACCGGACAGGACCGTGGTGCCGGGGTCCGGGTCGTCCGCGGCACCTCGTCCGCCTACGCCTACACCAACCGCCTCGACTCCGACAGTCTTCTCGAAGCCGCCAGAGTCGCCGCCGCCGCCCTACGGGATCAGCCGGTCGCGGAGGTCCGCGATCTGCGCCGCCGCACGTCCGACCTGCGCCACCCGGTCGCCATCGACCCCGCCGAGGTGCAGCGGACCAGCCTGGCCGAGCTGGTCCGCCGGGCGGACGACGCCGCGCGCTCCCACGATCCTTCGGTCGCCCAGGTCATCGCCTCCTACAGCGATGGACGCCAGCACGTCCTGATCGCCAATTCGGAAGGGTTCCTCACCGAGGAGGACCGCGTCCGCACCCGTTTCGCCGTACAGGTCGTCGCGGTCCGCGACGGAGTGGTCCAGACAGGCTTCGATGGCCCGGGCCGCTCCTCCGGCTTCGAGCTGCTGGACCAGTTCCCCCCGGAGGAGGTGGCGCGCCGTGCGGCCATCCGGGCGGTGGCGATGCTCGACAGCCGGCCGGCGCCCGCGGGGGAGATGCCCGTGGTGATCGCCGCGGGCAACGGTGGGGTGCTGTTCCACGAGTCCAGCGGCCACGGGATGGAGGCCGACCTGGTCGCCAAGGAAGCCTCCGTCTACTCCGGCAAGCAGGGGCAGCGGATCGGCGTGCCCGAGTTCAACGGCGTCGACGACGCCACCGTCGAGGGAGGGTGGGGATCGTTCCAGTTCGATGACGAGGGCACCCCGGCGCAGCGGACCGTGCTGTTCGAGGACGGGGTCTGCACCGACTACCTCACCGACCTGATCCGGGCGCGCCAGCTCAGCCAGCGGGCCTCCGGCAACGGCCGCCGGCAGTCCTACGCGAACGTGCCGATCCCGCGCATGACCAACACCTACATCCTCGCCGGCGAGGACGACCCCGACGAGATCATCCGCCAGACGCCGAAGGGCCTGTACGCCAAGTCGCTCGGTGGAGGACAGGTGAACCCGGTCACCGGCGAGTTCGTGTTCGGCGTGGTCGAGGGCTACCTCATCGAGGGCGGCCAGGTCAGCACCCCGGTGCGTGGCGCGAACCTGGTCGGCGACGGGCCCAGCGTGATCGGGTCGATCGACGCCCTTGGCAGCGATTTCGACGTGAAGGAGGGCATCTGCGGCAAGGAGGGCCAGGGCGTCCCGGTCGGCAACGGTGCCCCCACCATTCGGATCGCCCGCATGACCGTGGGCGGCACGGGAGGCGCGGCATGACCATCGAGCTGAACGACGTCGTCCAGCGGCTGGCCGGCGAGGCGGCCGGTGGCGAGGGCGTCGAGGCCTACGCCGAGCAGACCACGCGGACAGGGATCAACGCCTTCGAGGGCGAGGTCGAGCGGCTCACCTCGGCATCCTCGAACGGCGTGGGGGTCAGGGTCGTGCGCGAGGGACGGCTCGGCTACGCCTACACCGCCGACCTCAGCGAGGACGGCCTGCGCCGCTGTCTCGCCGAGGCCAGGGCCAACCTCGAGGTCTCGACCGAGGACCCCGGCAACGTGCTGCCCGACGCCGCCCCTTTCGAGCCGCTCGACGGCCTGTTCGACGCGCGGCAGGTCGACGTCTCGCCGGAGCGCAAGGTCCAGCTCGCCCTGGACCTGGAGGCTCGCACCAGGGCCGCCAACCCGAAGGTCAGCAAGGTCGAGACGGCGAGTTACGGCGACGCGGTGGTCCAGGTCGCTATCGCGTCCTCGAAGGGCGTGAACGGATCGCTCGCGTTGACCAGGGCGTGGTGCTACTCGACAGCGCTGGCTTCCGAGGACGGCCAGTCGCAGGTGGGGTTCGGGATCGACAGCGCCCGGTCGATCGAGGACCTGGACATCGGGCCGGTGGCGGCCGAGGCGGCCGAGCGTGCGGTGCGCCTGCTGGGCGCGACCAAGCCGCCGACACGAACCGTCCCCGTGGTATTCGATCGCATGGTCGCGCCCAACCTGATCGGCGTGCTGCTCGCCGGCCTGTCGGCCGAGGCAGTGCAGAAGCGTCGGAGCCTGTTCGCGGACAAGCTCGGTGAGCGGGTCGGCGCAGCTGGTCTCGACCTGGTCGACGACGGGCGCCTGCTCGACGGGCCAGGTGCCACACCCTTCGACGACGAGGGCGTGCCGACCAGGCGCAATGTGCTGCTGGCGGGCGGGGTACTCCAGCGCTTCCTGCACAACACCGCCTCCGCCGCCCGCGAAGGCGCCAGCTCGACCGGCAACGCGGCCCGTGGGTCGTTCAAGTCGACTCCCGGGATCTCGGCCCATAACGTGTTCTTCGAGCCCGGCGACAAAGATCAGGCCGGCCTGCTCGCCCAGGCGGGCGAGGGGCTGCTGGTTCAGGACATGTCCGGGGTGCACTCGGGAGCCAACCCGATCACCGGTGATTTCTCGGTGGGGGTGACCGGCCTGTGGTTCCGGAACGGTGAACTGGCCGAGCCGGTGCGCGAGGCCACCGTCGCGGCCCAGCTGCTGGAGATCCTTCAGGGAATCGTGGCGGTGGGGTCGGATCTGACCTGGACCACTGGCTCCGTCGGCGGGTCGAGCCTGCTGATCGGACAGATGACCGTCGCGGGAGCGTGACCGTGGCGGTCAGGCTCGCGACTCACTCCTGGGGCGACGGGGTGACCCTTGGCGACGGGAGCGGCTCAGGGGAGGCAAGCGGCTCGGGCGCCGACCGTCCACTGGCGCTGCTCATCCACGGGGTGACCTCGTCCTCGATGACCTGGTGGCGGGTCGCGCCGGAGCTGGTCCGCCGGGGATACCGGGTGCTCGCCGTCGACCTGCGCGGCCACGGCGCGAGCCCCCGCGTGAGCGAAGGTCTCGTCCTGGGCGACCTCAGCGCCGATGTGCTCGAGACGTTGCAAGCGGACAGGCAGAAGACCCCCGCCGCCACGGACGGCCAGCGCCCCGCCGATGCCGCCGGGGCCGCCGGGGCCGCCGGGGCGGTCGCGGCCCACGATCCCGACGCCATGGACCGCGACCGGGCCGGCACGGACCGCGACCTTGGTGTCGGGGCCTGGGGGACAGGCCCGGGTGCGGGTGGGGCGGCGATCGACCTGGTGGTGGGGCACTCCCTGGGAGCGCTGGTGGCGCTCGACCTGCTGGCCAAGGTGCCGGGGCTGGCGCGGCGGTTGGTGCTGGAGGAACCGGCCGGCCCGACCGGGATCGACTGGGAGACCATGGCCGAGGGGATCGAGAACGACGGTCGCCGGGCGCGGGCCGAGCCCGAAGGGCTGCGGCGCGAGCTGGCAGGCTCCAACCCCGAACTGGATCCCGCCGAGGTGGACCGGCGGCTGGGGGACATGGCAGCCTGCGACACGGACGGGGTCGCCGCCGCGTTGCGACGGACGACCTCCTTCGACCTCGTCGGCCTCGCCAGTGCCGTACGGATTCCTACGCTGCTGGTGGTTGGCCTGGAGGACCTCGGCTCCGCTCTGGTCGGCCCGGACCGTCTGGCGCTCGTCGACGCGCTGGCCGGTCACAGCGTCTTCGAGGTGCTCGACGACGGTCACAACCTGCACCGCGAGGCGTTCCCGCGCTTCATGGACGTGCTCGACCGGTGGCTGGGCGCGACCGCCAGAGTGCGGGAGGGCTGAGCGGGCACAGCCGCCGGTGCTTGCCGTGTGCACGGCATCGTCACGTGCGGACGCTGCTCTCGGCGGCGGCGAGCTGAGCCTCCATGGCTTTGGCCAGCGCGAGCGTCGCGGTGAGCGGGCGGACCATCACCACGAGCTCGTCGATCGAACCGTGGTCATCGATGTGGAGGAAGTCGCTTCCCTCGATCTGCTGGTCTCCGACGCGCGCGTGGAAGACGAGAGCATGGTCCGCTCCGAGCCGTAGCACACGATCTCGGATCTGAGATGGCGATCGCCTTGTTCTCGATGCGCACGGGAGCGCCGGCGGCCGAGTCGGCGCGGGGTGCTGCAGATCGTCGGGCGAGGTGCCCGTCCGGGAGAGCGGCAGCTCTAGGCGATGGCGCCGGTGGCGCGGAGGGCGGCGATCTCCTCCGGGTCGAAGCCGCTGGAGGCGAGCACTTCGTCGGTGTGCTGCCCTGGGGTCGGTGGCGGGCCGGGTGGTGCGGGCGGCGTACGGCTGAACCGGGGCGCCGGCGCCGGCCGTGGCGACCCGTCGACGGGCACGAACGTCTCGCGAGCGCGATTGTGCGGATGAGTGACCGCCTCGCTGGGGCGCAGGACCGGTGCGACGCAGGCGTCGCTCCCCTCGAACAGGTCCGTCCACTCGGCCCTCGTCCGCGTGCGGAACACCGCTTCCAGCCGCTGGCGCAGCTCGGGCCAGCGCTCCCGGTCCGCCTGCGGCGGCAGGTCCTCCTGGTCCAACCCGAGCTTGTCGAGCAGCTCGCCGTAGAACCTTGGCTCCAGCGCGCCGACGGCCATGTGCTCGCCGTCGGCGGTCTGGTAGACGCCGTAGTACGGCGCGCCGCCGTCCAGCAGGTTGGCGCCCCGCCGCTCCTCCCATTGCCCGAGAGCGGCCAGCTCATGGACCGCGGTGGTCAGCAGAGCGGCGCCGTCGACGATGGCCGCATCGACGACCTGGCCCTGACCCGAGCGACGCGCCTCCACCAGTCCGCAGGCGATCCCGAAGGCCAGGAGCAGCCCGCCGCCGCCGAAGTCCCCGAGGAGGTTGAGCGGCGGCACCGGCGGGCCACCCGGCTCGCCGATCGGGTGCAGGGCGCCGGCCACCGCGATGTAGTCGATGTCGTGGCCGGCGGCGTGCCGCAACGGTCCCGCTTGTCCCCACCCGGTCATGCGGCCGTAGACCAGGCGGGGGTTGCGGGCCAGGCAGGCGTCGGGGCCGATGCCGAGCCGCTCGGCGACCCCGGGCCTGAAGCCCTCCAGCAGCGCGTCGGCGCGCTCGACCAGCCGCAGCACGACCTCGGCCCCGCGCTCGTGCTTGAGATCGATCACCACCGAGCGCCGCCCGCGAGACATCAGCGCCGGCCAGCCGGCGGTCCCGGGGCGGTCGACGCGGACGACCTCCGCCCCCATGTCGGCCAGCAGCATCGCGCAGAACGGCCCTGGCCCGATGCCGGCGATCTCCACCACCCGGACGCCGTCGAGCGGGCCCAACGCCGGCACGCCTCAGCCGCGCACGGTGGCCAGCAGCACCACGAACAGGCCCCCGGCGATCAGGCGGTACCAGATGAACGGCCAGAGCGTGCGGGTCCGAAGCAGGCGGATCAGAAGCGACACCGCGAAGAACCCGGAGACGGCCGCTGCCACGAAGCCGGCCGCGAGCTGCGCCGGCGGCTCCGCCGCGTGCGACAGGTCGTCCAGCTTGAGGGCCCCGGCCCCCAGGATGGCCGGGATCGACAGCAGGAACGAGAAACGCGCCGCCGCCTCGCGCGAGATCCCCTCGAACAGACCCGCGGAGATGGTCACTCCCGACCGGCTCGTTCCGGGAATGAGCGCGACCGCCTGGGCCAGGCCGATGCCGACTGCCTTGGCGAGCGGGAGCCGCTCCAGCTCGTTGGTGGCACTGCTCGCCGCCGCAGCCGCCGCCGTCGCGGGGCGCTGGCGCCGGATCTCGGCTCTGGTCATCGGGCGTGCCGCGGCGGCGAGCTGGACCTGCGCCGGGGCCGGACGCGGTGGCTCCTCGAACGAGCCGGCCACGACGGCCGTGGCAGCGGGCGGAGACGGCTCGGGGGTGGCCACGGGCGGATGGCTGCGGGCCCACAGCTCGGCGGCGATCATGATCAGGGTGGTGAGGACCAGCCACACCGCCGAGCGCAGCGGCCTGCTGGTCTGCGCGTCGGCCCAGTTCTGCAGGAGGTAGCCGAAGACGGCGGCGGGGATGCTGGCGACCACCAGCAACCCGAGCTGGCGCCGGCGGGCGGCGGCCTGCTGGGGACCGAGCACGCCCGGGGCGACCAGGCTCAGCACGAAGCTCCAGAGGTCCCTGGCGAAGTACACCACCACGGCGGCCAGGGTCCCGAAGTGCAGTAGCACGTCGAAGGCCAGCTCAGGCGTTCGGAAGCCCAGCAGCTTCGGGACGATCGACAGATGGGCCGACGACGAGATCGGAAGGAACTCGGTCAGCCCTTGGACGATGCCGAGGACGAGGGTGCGCAGCACTGCGGATCGATCGCCTTTCCACGTCGGGACACGACCGGGGAAGTATCGCAGCTCACCGATTCCACAGTGAGCTCAGACTTCGAGGCGTGCGCCCGCCAGGGCCGTGGAGCAGATGCAGGACCGGTCGGCGGGGATCGAAGGGATCAGGGCGTGGAGCAGGTCCCTGAGCTTGGTGTTGTTCTGCTGGAAGACCCGGACCACCTCGGCGTGCGAGACCGGCTCCACGCCGGGCGCGCCTTCCAGGCCGACGTCGTAATCGGTGATCAGCGACACGTTGACGTAGCAGATCTCGAGCTCGCGTGCGAGCGGCGCCTCCGGATAGCCGGTCATGTTGATGACCTTCCAGCCGGCGTCCTGGTACCAGCGGGACTCGGCGCGGGTCGAGAACCTCGGCCCCTGCACGACCACCATGGTGCCGCCGTCGTGCGCGGTGATCCCAAGGCCCTGCGCCTGCTTCAGCGCGAGCCCGCGCAGCTCGGGACAGTAGGGGTCGGCGAAGGCCACGTGCGTGGTGACCGGACCGTCATAGAAGGTGTCGGGCCGCCCCG
>Ga0070698_100007295_pt1 | contig 11969 bp, 10 predicted proteins | sample KBSK1502metaG_FD_65477 | JGI IMG/M metagenome (GOLD analysis project Ga0070698, IMG submission 65477) | Corn, switchgrass and miscanthus rhizosphere microbial communities from Kellogg Biological Station, Michigan, USA - KBS K1-50-2 metaG | ecosystem: Host-associated > Plants > Roots >...
GTGACCGCGAGCCCGGGCGCGGCCTCCAGGCGCCGCCGCTCGCCGGGGCCGCACATCACGAGGACCGGCCCGGCCGCCGCCGCGTCGGCGATCGGCTGTTCCCCGGCGACCTCCCTCACGTTCGCGTCGTTGTAGAAGTACCCGGCCATCCAGGCCGTGCGCCACGCGCCCCAGACCAGCACCTCGCGGCCGCCGGTGCGGGCGAAGAGAGATCGCCCGGACTCGCGGCGCGCGAGGATCGGGGGCGCCGCCCACGCCAGCAGCACGAGCATCCCCGCCGCGCCGACGCGCAATAGGCCGAGGGCCCCGGCGGGGTCACGAAGGGCTCGCCGCCGCACCCCCAGCCCGATGAGCAGACACCACGCGGCGAAGGGGATGGCGAGACGCCAGTCGGGCTCGCCGACGCTGCGCAGGTACAGCGGCGCCGCGGCCAGGGCGCAGGCCAGCAGCAGCGTCACCATCGCCGCGGCCCGAGGCCCGGTGCCCAGGGGCCCGCGCAGCTCGCCGAGAGCCATCGCGTGGGCGGCTCGGCCCGTGATGAGGGCGAGCGGCGGCAGGCAGGGCAGGATGTAGCCCGGCAGCTTCGAGCCGGCGGCCGTGAAGAACAGGAAGGGAAGGGCGAGCCAGAGGAGGATGAAGACGTCGAGGCGCGAGCTCTTCGGTTTCAGCGTCCCGAACCCGGCCAGCGTCGGCTCGGTCCAGGGGAAGACGCCCACCAGCAGGACCGGCACGTAATAGAGGATGGGGCCGGGATGCCGGTGGATCGCGGAGGTGAAGCGCTGCAGGTTGTGATTGAGGAGGAAGACGTCGAGGAACGCCTGCCCCTCATGCCGCCACATGAGCAGATACCAGGGGCCGGCCACGAGCAGGAAAAGGGCGATGCCGGCGGGGGAGAGCACGGTGCGGACGAGGCGCCACTGCCGGCTCGCCACGATGTAGCCGGCGACGATCAAACCCGGCAGGAGCAGGCCGAGGGGCCCTTTGGCCAGCGTCGCCAGCGCCATGAGCACCCAGGCGGCGGGCACGGCCAGACGGCCCGCGAGACCGAGCAGCCGCAACGCCATCAGCCCGACGGCGCACGTCACGGTCGCCGCCAGCAGCATGTCCATCGCCGCGGCGCGGCCGTAGGCGAAGGCGAGGGGGGCGGTGGCGGCGACGAATCCGGCGTGCAGTCCCGTCTCGCGGCCGTAAAGACGGGCGCCGAAGAAGATGGTGCTGGCCACCAAGAGCAGCGCCGCCAGGACCGAGGGAAGGCGCGCGGCCGTCTCCGTCTCACCGAAGATCGAGAACGCGGCCCCCGCCAGCCAGTAGTAGAGCGGAGGCTTCTCGAGCCACGGCTCGCCCTGCAGGGTGGGGACGAGGTACGTGCCGCTCCGGTGCATCTCCACGGCCACGCGGGCGTAGCGCGGCTCGTCGGGACCGATGAGCGGCACGCTGCCGAGGCGGAAGAGCAGGAGCGCCGCGGTCAGCGCCAGCAGGAGCGCGGCGGGCCTGGAATCGGCGGCCTGGTTTTGAGGCACCCGGGCGGCATCCTACAATCCGAGGTTCGAAGGGGGCAAGGGTGACCGGGCGCTACATGGCGGTGGCGGCGGAAGCGGTGCTGAAGGCCGGCGCCATCCAGAAGGAGCGCTACGGCAAGAAGATCCAGATCTCCCACAAGGGGGAGATCGACCTCGTCACCGAGGTGGACCGCGCCTGCGAGGACTCGATCCTCGAGACGCTGCGCACGCGCTTCCCCGGCCACGACATCGTCACCGAGGAGCAGGTCATCGACCAGGCCGGCTCGCGCCACGTCTGGTTCGTCGATCCGCTCGATGGCACGACGAACTACGCGCACGGTTATCCCTTCTTCTGCTCCTCGGTCGGTCTGACGCTGGACGGCGCGCCGGTGGCCGGCGCCGTCTACGATCCGTTGAAGGACGAGCTGTTCACCGCCGAAAGAGGCGGTGGCTCGTACCTGAACGGCCGGCGGCTGAAGGTCTCCGCGGCGACGGAGCTGCTGCGCAGCATGCTCGTCACGGGCTTCCCCTACGACCTGCGGGACGACCTCGCGAGCAAGCTTCGCCTGTTCAACCGGTTCATGGGCGAGGCGCGGGCGATCCGCCGCGACGGCGCCGCCGCCCTCGACCTGTGCTACCTGGCCGCGGGGCGGGTGGACGGCTTCTGGGAAGAGCGGCTGCAGCCCTGGGACATGATGGCGGGCATCCTGATGGTGACCGAAGCCGGCGGCACGGCGTCCCGCTTCGACGGCTCTCCGCTGGGGCTGCGCGCGGACGAGATCGTGGCCACCAACGGCGCGCTGCACGGCCGCATGCTCGAGGTCCTGCGTCGGGACGTCGCCGAGAGCGCGGTCTCGCCGGTGGCCGACAAGCTGCGTTGACCCACCGATCCAGTTCGTCGAGCGTCTGCGCGCGGCGCAGGGAGGCGGCGGAAGCGAGCCGCTCACCAACGGCGGCTTCGAGGGTAGCGCCTCACCCTGGGTGCTCTCGACCGGCTTCACCTGGACGGGTACGGACGTCTCGCTGCCCACGAGCTTCCGGGTGGGCGACGTGTCGCTGAAGTAGGACTATCGCTTCAGCGGCACTTGACGACGCGGCCTCGCCCGCCGAGGGCCAGGCTGAAGGGGCCCAGCTCGGTGCCGTCGTCGACGGTGACGCGCAGCGTCATGACCCGTCCTCGCACCGCGCCGTGGTAGCGCGCCGGCCGCCCCTCCGCGTCTTCGCCCCGGCGCACCGGCCCCGGTCGCTCCTGCGTGTACCGGCCCTCGGCCTCGAACCGCCCGCGACGGTCGAGACGTAGCGGTCCGTCGATGCGGCCGTGCGCGCAGTCGAACTCGACGGCCACGCCCTGCTCGCTCACCGAGAATGCGACGTGCTGGCCGCCCCAATCGCCGGTTCGGACCCGCCGGGCGGCCGCGGAAGCCGGGAGAGCCAGGAGGGGGACGAGGCCGAGCAAGAGCGCCAACGGAACCGCCGCCGGAAGCTGCACCTCCCCACTATGACAGCCTGATCGACGGCTTGTCCTGATCGACGACGTGTCGTGATCGACGACGTTGACGCTCGCCGGGAAAACGGGATAGTGTCCGCGTCAAATCCGGCAGCGCGACGTCATCTGGAGGTGCCCATGCTCACCGCGCTTGTCTCCGCCTTGCTGGCGGTGGCCCCGCCCGCGCCCGTGCCGGACCTCCCGGCGGCCGTCTATCGTGAGCGCCGTGAGCGCGTGATGCGCGAGCTCGAGGGCTGCGTGGCCGTTCTCGCCGCCCACGGGGAGACGAGCGGCGTCACCGAGGACTACCGCCAGGACGGCGACTTCTTCTGGCTCACTGGCCTCAACGAGAGCGACGCCTGGATGCTGCTCGCGCCGCGGGCCAAATACAGCCGCGCCGTGCTGTTCCTGCGTCCACGCGACCCGGAGCGCGAGCGCTGGACGGGTCCGCGCGAGCCGCTCTCCCCCGCCCTGCGCGAGCGTTACGGCGTGGACCGCGTGGGGCGGGGCCGCCCCGACCGGGCGGCGGTGGGGGCGGCCCTGGGGGCGGAGTGCGTGGCGGTCATCGCGCCCGTCAGCGACCTCAAGGACGAGCGGCCCGATGCGGTGCTGGCCCGCCAGGTCGCGTCCGCTCTCGGCCTGCGCGTCGTCTACAAGCGCGACCTGATCGCGCGACTGCGCGCCGCGCACGAGCCGCAGGAGGTCGCCCTCATGGAGCGCGCGGTCGAGATCACGCGGGCCGGGCACGAGGCGGCGGCGCGCGCGGCCGTGGCCGGCGTGTCCGAGCGCGACGTGCAGACGAAGATCGAGTACGCGTTCTTCTCGAACGGCGCCACCGGCCTCTCCTATCCTTCCATCGTGGGGAGCGGCCCCGACGGCGCCGTCCTGCACTGGGACCGCAACGACCGCCGGCTGCAGGCAGGCGACCTGGTGGTGGTGGACGCCGCCGCGGAGTACGGGCGCTACGCATCCGACGTCACCCGCACCTACGCCGCGAGCGGGCACTTCACGGAGGAGCAGGCCCGGGTCTACCGGGCGGTCTACCAGGCCCAGGAGGACATCTTCAGCGCCATCAAGCCCGGCGTGACCATGGCCGACCTGCAGGAAGTGGCGGAGGCTTCACTCAAGCGCGCGGGCTACCTGGAGGCGTTCATCCACGGGTTCGGCCACTTCGTGGGTCTCGACGTACATGACGCCGGGCGCTACGACCTGCCCCTGCCCGTGGGCGCCATCTTCACCGTGGAGCCGGGCGTGTACCTCCCTGATCGCGGGTTCGGAGTGCGCATCGAGGACGAGGTACTCGTCACGGAGACGGGGTATCGCCTGCTCTCCAACCGGATCCCCCGCAAGCTGGAGGACGTCGAGGCCTGGATGGCGGCGGCGCGACGCTGAGCTCCTTGCGCCATGCGTGAATACAAGATCGCCGTCATCCCCGGCGACGGCATCGGCCCCGAAGTGATCGCCGCGGGCCTGGAAGTGCTGGAGGTGCTGGCCGCGCGCGACGGTGGCTTCACGCTCCGCGTCGAGCGCTTCCCCTGGAGCTCCGATTACTACCTGCAGCACGGCCACTACATCCCCGCAGGCGGGCTGGAGCGGCTCCGGGCCTTCGACGCGATCCTCTTCGGCGCCGTGGGCAGCCGGAGCGTTCCCGACCACGTCTCGCTCTGGGGGCTGCGCCTCGCCATCGCGCAGGGGTTCGACCAGTACGCCAACGTGCGGCCGGCGCGCCTGCTGCCGGGCGTGACGAGCCCGCTGGCGAACGGCCGCGACATCGACTGGGTCGTCGTCCGGGAGAACTCCGAGGGGGAGTACGCGGGCCACGGCGGCCGCGCGCATCGCGGGCTCCCGATCGAGACCGGCACCGAGACGGCCGTGTTCACGCGCGCGGGCGTCGAGCGCATCCACCGCTTCGCCTTCGACCTCGCGAGGAAGCGCCCGCGCAAGCACCTGACGCTGGTCACCAAGTCGAACGCCATGCGGTTCGGCATGGTGATGTGGGACGAGATCTTCTTCGAGGTCGCGCGGGATCATCCCGACGTCGGGACGGACCGGGGGCTGGTCGATGCCGTGACCGCGCGGATGGTCGGCCAGCCGCAGACGCTCGACGTGCTCGTCGCCACCAACCTGCACGCCGACATCCTGTCGGACCTGGCGGCCGCGCTCACCGGGAGCCTCGGCCTCGCCCCCACCGCCAACCTCAACCCGGAGCGGCGGTTCCCCTCCATGTTCGAGCCCATCCATGGCTCGGCCTTCGACATCGCGGGGCAGGGGAGTGCCAACCCCATCGGCACCTTCTGGACGGCCGTCCTGATGCTGGAGCACCTCGGCGAGGCGGCGGCCGCCGCGAGGCTCATGGGGGCGATCGAAGCCGTCACCGCAGCCGGCGTGCTCACGCCGGACCTGGGCGGCGCCGCCCGCACGGCGCAGGTGACGCGCGCCGTGTGCGAGCGCATCGGGGGATGAGCAAGCGAATCCTCGGGCCGCTCTATGTCCAGGTCTTGATCGCGGTGGCGGCCGGGATCGCGGTGGGGATCTTCGCTCCCCGGCTCGGCGGCCAGCTCAAGCCGCTGGGCGACGGGTTCATCAAGCTCATCAAGATGCTGTTCGCGCCGATCGTCTTCGCGACCGTCGTGCTCGGGATCGCCCGGTTGGAGAGCCTGAAGGACCTGGGGCGCGTGGGCCTGCGCGCGCTCATCTACTTCGAGGTTCTCTCCACCTTCGCGCTCGTCGTCGGTCTCGTGGTGGTCAACGTCCTCGGGCCGGGGCGGGGAATGAACGTCGATCCGGCGACGCTCGACCAGAGGAGCCTCGAGAGCTACACCGCGGCCGTCCGGCACGACTCGTTCGCGGACTTCGTGCTGAACATGATCCCCACCAGCGTCGTGGATGCGCTGGCGCGGAACGAGATCCTCCAGGTCCTGCTGTTCTCGGTGCTGCTGGGGGTGGCCCTCACGCGCTTGCGCGATCGGGCGCAGCCCCTGGTGAGCGTCCTGGACGTGCTGCAGGAAGGGCTGTTTGCCGTCGTGGGCATGGTGATGCGGCTGGCGCCGCTGGCCGCGTTCGGCGCGATGGCTTTCACGGTGGGAACATACGGGTTCGGCTCCCTGCTCGCGCTCGGCAAGCTGGTGGCCAGCATGTACGCCACCTGCTTGCTGTTCGTTCTCATCGTCCTCGGCGCCATCGCCCGCATCTCCGGCTTCAGCCTGTGGAAGCTCCTGAAGTACCTGAAGGACGAGCTGTTCATCGTGCTCGGCACGGCGTCCTCCGAGTCCGTGGTGCCGCAGGTGATGCGGAAGCTGGAGCGGGTCGGCTGCTCGAAATCGGTCGTCGGCCTCGTCGTCCCCGCGGGACTCGCCTTCAACCCGGACGGCCAATGCATCTACTACACGATGGCCGCGATCTTCGTCGCGCAGGCGACCAACACGCCGCTCACGCTGGGCGACCAGCTCGTGGTGCTCGGCGTCCTCATGGTCACCTCCAAGGGCTCGGCCGGCGTGACCGGGTCGGGGTTCATCACGCTGGCGGCGACGCTGGCTTCCCTGGGCAAGATCCCCGTGTCGGGCATGGTGCTGCTGCTGGGCGTCGACCGGTTCATGAGCGAGGCGCGCGGGATCACCAATACGATCGGGAACGCCGTCGGCACCATGGCCATCGCTCGGTGGGTGGGCGCCCTGGACCAGGCGCGTGCGCAACGGGTGCTCGATGGCGCCGACGACGGGGTGTAACATGAGGCAACCTGAAAGGAGACAAGACATGCTCAAGGCTTGGTCGGCGTCGGCCGTGCTGGCGGCGGGCCTCATTGCATCCACCGCGTTCGCGGCCGCGCCAAGGACTTATCAGGTCACGGGTCCCGTTCTCGCCGTCACCGCGGACACGATCGTCGTGCAGAAGGGTCAGGACCGGTGGGAGATCGCGCGCGACGGCTCGACCAAGGTCACGGGCGACCTCAAGGTCGGCGCCAAGGTCACGATCGAGTACCGGATGACGGCGACCTCCGTCGAGGTGAAGCCCGAGGCGGCCGCGAAGAAGCCGGCGGCCAAGGGCAAGAAGAAGTGAAGAACCTCTTCCGACCGAAAAGGAGCCGAGACATGCAGCACCGTCGAAGCACACGGCCCTGGATCGCGGCCGTGCTGTCCGTAGGCTTTTTCATTCCGGCGGCGGCCGCCCTCGCCAAGAACGAGAAGAGCGCGGCCAAGGTCGACATCAACTCCGCCAGCGTCAAGGACCTCGAGGCTCTTCCGGGCGTGGGGGCGGCGACGGCGAAGAAGATCGTCGCCGGGCGACCTTACGCCTCGGTCGAGGACCTTTCGAAGGCGGGGATCTCCGCGAGCACCATCGCGAAGATCACGCCGCTCGTCACGGTGGGTGCCGCGCCGGCACGCGCTCCCGCCCCCGCCGAGAAATCCGCCGGGACGCGACCACCCAGGGAGGAGAAGAGCAAGACGCCGGCGGCGGCGCCCTCGGCCGTGGATCTCAACAGCGCGTCACCGAAGGAGCTCGAAGCCCTCCCGGGCGTCGGGCCGGCCACGGCGAAGAAGATCGTCGCCGGGCGACCGTACGCCTCGGTCGCGGACCTTTCGAAGGCGGGCGTTTCCGCAAGCACCATCGAGAAGGTCCGAGGCCTCGTCGTCGTGGGCGCTTCCCGGCCGGCCGGCGTTTCGGCTCCCGCGGCCGCTCCACCTCCGGCCGCGGCCGCACCCGCACAACCTGCCCCCGCGGCAGCGGCCGCGCCGACGACCCGGACCCCGGCGGCCCAGGCGCCGGCGCGGACGGCTCCCTCGCAAGGGATGGTCTGGGTCAACACGGCAACGAAGGTCTTTCACCGAGAGGGTGACCGCTGGTACGGGAAGACGAAGGAAGGAAAGTTCATGACGGAGGCCGACGCGCTCGCCGCCGGGTATCGCGAGGCCAAGACCCGGGAGAAGAAGCAGTAGACCAGGGCGCGCAATCGAAGCGCAATCGAAGGAGTGACCTCGCCTCGCGGCTGGCCGAGGCGAGGCCACTGGACCTCCGCGGCTACGGATCGGAAAGGTGAGTGCCCGGGGTCGGACTCGAACCGACACGAGCTTACGCTCACGACATTTTAAGTGTCGCGTGACTGCCAGTTTCACCACCCGGGCATCGTCCGGTGATTATCTCTCGGATCGCGGCCGTCGGCCACGCGGGCCCCGCGCTCTGCGCTACCATCGAGTCGTTGGCAGCAACCATGCGAGCCCGAAGGCGCGGCGGACCCGGTCCGGTCGGTTTCGGGGTGGTGCTCCTCGGACTGACCGTTGCCTGCGGCGGCGGGCCCGCCATGCCCGCGGCCAGTGCGCCCCCGTCCTCGCCGATCCCGCCGCCCGGTCCGCCGAACATCATCATCATCCTCGCCGACGACCTGGGCTACGGCGACCTCGGCTCGTTCGGCGCCACGCGCATCCGCACGCCCAACCTGGACCGGCTGGCCGCCGAAGGCGTACGCCTGACCGACTTCCGCGTCCCCTCCGCGCTGTGCACGCCGTCCCGCGCGGCGCTGCTCACCGGCCTCTATCCGCCCCGCACGGGACTCGTCGGCAACCTGCCCTCGGGCTCTCCCACCGCGGGCATCAGCGACGGCATCGACGACGACGAGATCACGGTAGCGGCAGCGCTCAAGGCGAGCGGCTACGGCACTGCCATCGTCGGCAAGTGGCACCTCGGGAGCACCCTGCCCCACCTGCCGACCGCGCACGGCTTCGACTCGTACTTCGGCATCAGCAACGGCGACCAGACCTTCCTGCTGCTGCGCGGCACGACGCCGGTGAAGGATCCGCCCGGCCTGGACCAGATCACCAAGGCCTACACCGCGGAAGCGGTGACGATCATCCGCGACGCCGCGCGCGGCAAGCCGTTCTTCCTCTACCTGGCTCACCGCTCGCCGCACGTGCCGCTGGTGCCGCCGCCGGAGTTCCTCGGGCGCTCCGCGAGGGGGCTGTACGGCGACGTGGTGGAGGAGCTGGACTGGAGCGTGGGCGAGGTGATGAAAGCCGTCCGCGACCGCGGCACGAGCGAGAGGAGCACGTTCGTCCTGTTCACGAGCGACAACGGCCCCTGGGTCTCGCACGGCGACGATGCGGGCTCGCCGGGCCCGTTCCGATCGGGCAAGAACTCGCCCTACGAAGGCGGGGTGCGCGTGCCGGCCATCGCGTGGTGGCCCGGCCACTACCCCGCGGGACGGGCGGTGAGCGAGCCCGTGATGAGCCTCGACGTGTTCCCGACGCTCGTCGCGATGGCCGGCGGCCGGCTCAGCCCCGAACGCCCGTACGACGGTGTCGACATCACGCCGCTGCTCTCGGGCGAGGTCTCCCGCGTGCCGGGCGCCGGCATCGACGGGTCGCGCGAGATGCTCGGCTACTACTTCGAGAACGCGGTGTCGCTGCGCTCGAGCCGCTGGAAGCTGCTCCGGCCGGGCTACTGGGACCTCGTCGACACCCTTTACGATCTGCAGGGCGATCCCTCCGAGACGACCGATCTCTATCCGGCGCGGCCGGATCTGGTGGCGGCGCTCTCCCCACGCCTGGCCTTCCTGGCCGACGAGATCGCGCGCCACGGCAAGAAGCCGAAGAAGGGCGGCGCGCCGGACTGATTCGGGTCCTCACATAGGTGAGCGGCTCTGGAGCCCGGACGGACCGGTGGCCGCCTCACGGCGGCGGCGCCCAACTCGTCCCGGGGCGAGTTGCGCCCTCCGCGGGACGACCGTGCCCGTAGAACAGCTCGCTCTCGTACGCGTTGTGGGCTCGACACAGAAGCCGAATATTCTCCGTCGTGCCCTCGCCCCGCGCGCCATGGGGGTGGATGTGATCAAACTCGATGAAGGCCCTCTCGTTGCATCGTCTCCCGCTCTTGCTGACGAAAGCGCACGTGCCGTGGTCACGCGGCCAGACCACTCGCCGGACATTGGCCGCGATATCCCGGCTGCCGGGAGCCGTACCCCGACTGGCCTGCGGCCGTTCGGTCGCGGCGAACTTCTTCCGGGGGAGGTCCTTGAGTAGCACCGACAGCGCGCGATCGATGACTTCGGCCAGGTCTCCACTGGGGATGGCGTGTCGCAGCAGATCCTGGGCCATGCGTAACTTCTCGTGCGTCTGGGCGCTCGCCGTGAACCGGATCTCATAGCGGTCTGGGGTCAGCGGTCGGAGAACCGCCCGACGTGCCGGGACTGGCTGCACCAGAGGGGGTGCGCCCGCCAAAGGGGAGTGGTGCGCCATGGCGTTCGCCGCTGCCGCCTCCGGGGCTGGCGGCGTGGCGGCCGATGGCGCTGCTGGCGACCTGAGTGCCCGTAGCTTACGGACAAGGGACGGAACTTCGGGCCTGGGTAAGTACCGGACAAGCAGCTCCTCGACCTCTCGTTTGCTCTTGCCCGCTGCCGCCGCGAGCAGCTCCTGGTGGTTCTCGGCCGTCAGGTGGGAAGACAGCAGGCGCACGGTCGCCAGGCTGAGGGCACCCTCACCGAGCATCGGCAGGACGACCGGGAACCTCCTCGCGGCCCGTGCCGCCTCGATACGGTTGTAGGCGGCCGGCTCGGAGAGGTGAAGGACGGTGCAGCAATAGCTGAAGAGGGACGAGAAGCCCGCGGCCAGGTACAGGCGGCGCGCGTCGAGCTCGGCAAGGTGAGCGAGCAGGCAGGCCGTGGCTTCGCGCTCGCACCGGGCGAGCGAGTTCACCGCCGCCACGAGATCGTCGTCGGAGAGTTGGGATGGAAAGCCGATGTCGGTCTTCATGGCCAATCAATAGCATATCAACATGCGCCAATAGGACCACTTCACAAGTAACGATCGCAGATTCGATATGCTCTGCTAAAAGTGTGATTTCGTGACCGTCAGAACTCGTCCCGGGAAGAGTTCGAGATCGGCGGCAAAGGTCAGGACAGCTGGAAGTGCACGGTCACCGTCATGATGACGGGCACCGGCTCGCCGTCCAGCAAGGTCGGCGTGTAGCGCCAGCGGACGACCGCGCTCAGCGCCGCCGCGTTGAGCATCCGAACGCCCTGCAGCACCTTCAGTTCCCCGATGCATCCGGATGTCGAGATGGTGGCTTCCAGGATCACCACGCCTTGCACGTGCTCCCGCTTCGCCGCCTCGGGTTAGATGGGAGGGACGTTCACGATCTTCTTGGGTTCCTTGATCCGGCCACCCACTTCCGCCGGGCCTCGAGCAGAGGATCGCGCGCGCGGACCCGGTTCCTCGTCGCCGCAGCTCAGCACGTCGGGCGCTAGCGGCACCACGACGAGGATTGAGGGCGCAACGTCCCCTGGCGGCGCCAGCACAGAGAGCAGCAGGGCCCGGCTGGCCTCCAGACACCCGCCGGAAAGCCCTGACTCGGCGATGGATACGTGCGCCGGGCGACCGTCTGGTGCGTAGTCGATGACGGCGCCGGCGAGGTCCTGGGATCCGGGCGTGCACCCTGACGCCCTGACGAGATCGGAGGCGAAGTGGCTTGGAAAGGAGGTCGTCAGCCGCATGGGAATGTCCGACGGCCCCGGCGGTTTCGGGACCGGAGGCTTCCAATCCTTGACCTCGGGCGGCTGAGCGGCCTCTCGCTCCTCCACCGTCAGCCGTTTCAGCATCGGGTCGTCGTAGCTCATGGGGAACGCAAGCACGCGATGCTCACGCGCCCTGGCCGTCCAGCCGCTGACCGGCCGTGGGTCGCGGGCCTGGGTCCGCTGCAGGATTTCGAACGCGAACTGGGCGTCGAGGTCGCCCGGCTCCTTGTTCGTCGCCTCCGGCGTGGCCTCCAGCGCGGCGGCGACGTCGGGGGCCAGAGGCACGCCGCGATCGGCTTCGCGGGCCAGGTGCCAGTACGTGAGCGCACGGAAACGCGGCGCTTCCATGCCGAGAGCCGCCTCGATCAGGCCGACCTCGATCGCGTTTCTCGCCCGCCGCGCTTCGTCGAGCAGCGCCGCCCAGGCCATCACGTCGCTCTCTCGCACCGCGGCCATTGCCGCGCGCGTGGTGTCTCCCGCTCCG
>Ga0070698_100007296_pt1 | contig 11969 bp, 15 predicted proteins | sample KBSK1502metaG_FD_65477 | JGI IMG/M metagenome (GOLD analysis project Ga0070698, IMG submission 65477) | Corn, switchgrass and miscanthus rhizosphere microbial communities from Kellogg Biological Station, Michigan, USA - KBS K1-50-2 metaG | ecosystem: Host-associated > Plants > Roots >...
GTCGATGAGATCGGGCGCGAGGCTCGCCGCCTCACGCGCTCGCCCCATCCGGGCGTGGACTTATCGCGCCTGGTGGCGCCTCGGCTCGAGAGGTTCACCGCCGAGGACGGTCTCGAGCTCTCGGGTTGGCTGTACGTCCCGCGGACGTTCGACGCGCCGGGACCCGTCGTGCTCTCGTTCCACGGTGGACCCGAGGCGCAGGAGCGACCGAGCTTCAATCGCACCTACGAAGCTCTGCTATCGCGCGGCATCGCGGTCTTCGCGCCGAACGTGCGAGGTTCGTCTGGCTTCGGGAAGACATTCGTGCATCTCGACGACCGCGAGAAGCGGTTCGACGGGATCCGCGACATCTCCGCATGCGTCGATCACGTCGTTCGGATCGGTGTCGCTGATCCGAAGCGGATCGGGATCACCGGGGGGTCGTACGGGGGCTACATGACGATGGCCGGGATCACCGAATTCCCGGAGCGTTTCGCCGCGGCGGTCTGTGTGTGCGGGATCGTGAACTTCCGTACGTTCTTCGAAAAGACGGAGCCGTGGATGGCGGCCGTGTCGAGGAGCGAGTACGGCGACCCGGATGACGGCGATCTGCTCGATCGGCTCTCGCCGATCCACCGGATGGATCGCGTGCGCACCCCGACCCTCGTGCTGCACGGTGCGAACGACACCAATTGCCCGGTCGTCGAGGCGGAGCAGATGGTCGACGAGATCGGCCGCCGCGGGGTCCCCGTCGAGCTTGTTCTCTTCCAGGACGAAGGGCACGGTTTCCTCAAGACCGCCAACCGCGCGCGGGCCGCGGTCGAGACGGTGCGCTGGTTCGAACGCCACCTCAGGTAGCGCCCCTGTCACACGCGGAGCCTCCGCGGTGCTCTATGGGTGTATGCAGGCCTCGCCGTCCATGACGCTGCCGGCCCGCGACCCAGGGCATGTCGTTTCCGCGGTCTCACCGGCCTTCGAAGCGCTTTTTCGAAGTGAATACGCGCGCGTGGTGGGCATCGCGCACCGCGTCCTCGCCGATCAGGCCGAGGCCGAGGACGTCGCACAGGACGTGTTCGTCTCGTTCTATAGAGGACACCCCGCCGACGCCGCGTACGGGCCGGCGTGGCTTCACGCAGCGGCGGCACACGCCGCGCTGAACGCGCTCCGCGGCCGCGACCGTCGCTCGCGGCGCGAGGCCGCGTTGGCGGTGCCGCCCGATGCGACCGCAGCACAGGACGACCCGGCCGAGACGGTCGTCGCATCCGAGACGCGTGAGGAGGTCCGCGCGGTCCTCGCGCGGCTGCCCGAACGCTCGGCCGCGATGCTCGCGCTCCGCTACGCCGGCCTCTCATACGCCGAAATCGCCGCAGCGCTTGACGTCCGCGCGTCGAGCGTCGGGACGTTGCTCAGACGCGCGGAAGATGCTTTCCGGAGGGAACTGCGATGAACGACACCCAGATCGAGCGGGCGCTTGGAACAGACGAGCCCCGCGTGAACACGGACAACGCGCTCGCACGATTCCAAGCGAGAGTCCAGACCGAAGGGATCGCGCCGGTCGTGCCGATCGCGCGCCCGCGTGTCACGTCACGCTGGCTGCAGGGTCTCGCCGCGGCGGCTGGCGTGGTGATCGTCGCGAGCGCGCTGACGCTCTCCGGGGTCGCCGAGTCGGTCTTGAAGATCTTCGAGCCGAAGACCGTCGTCGCGGTACCGATCACGCAGGGCGACCTCACCTATCTCGGGCAAGCCTGCACGGGCGTGAACCTGCAGGAGTGCTTGGGCGCATACGGCACGTTCGTGTGGACCACGCCGCCACAGCCAAAGGAAGTCAACTCGCGCAGTCAGGCATCGGCACAAGCGGGCTTCACCGCGCTGGCTCCGACCTCGCTGCCCTCGAGCGTGACCGGCGACCCGCGCTACGGCGTGATCAACCGCTCGACCGCGACGTTCACGTTCAGCGCCGATTCGACACGGCAATCCGCCGCTCGTGTCAACCGCACCGCGCCGCCGATGCCCGCGAACATCGAGGGCAGCAAGCTATTCATCACGGGCGGCCCCGCCGTCGTGCAGATCTGGGGCGCTCCCGCCGGCGCAACAGGCGCGACCGGCGCCTACCCCGACGTTCCGACGCTCGTCGTCGGTCAGGCGAAGGCTCCGACAGTCTCGAGCGACGGCATCACCGTAGACGAGCTGCGTAGCTACCTCTTGTCGCAGCCTGGTATTTCGCCACAGCTCGCGGCCGCGATCCGCGCGATCGGCGACCCCTCGAGCACGCTGCCCGTGCCTGTGCCGGCCGAGCTCGCGGTCTCCCACCCCGTGACCGTGCAAGGCGTGCAGGGTCTGTACGTCGGCGACAACACCGGGATCGCGAGTGCCGTCATCTGGCAGAAGGACGGCATGATGTTCGAGGTGATCGGGTCGTTCAACGAGAGCCAGGCACTTTCGATCGCCAACTCCATGCGGTAGGTGGCGATCGCGAACGGGGCGATCCGCCTCGAGCACGTCACGAAGCGCTACGCGAAGGTTGTGGCGCTCGACGACCTCTCGCTCTCGGTGGAGCACGGCGTGTTCGGGTTCCTTGGCCCGAACGGCGCGGGGAAGACGACCGCGGTGAAGATCCTCCTCGGGCTCACCCGCCCGACCGCTGGGAGCGGTTCGCTCGCCGGCGCAGCATTTGGATCGAAGGGGTCGCTCGGCCGCATCGGCTACTTGCCTGAGCTCTTCCGCTATCAATCGTGGCTGACCGCTCGCGAGGTGCTCGCGTTCCACTGCGAGCTTGCCGGTATCGATCGCGCACGGTGGGCATCGGAGATCGATCGCATCCTCGCGACGGTGGGCCTCGCTGACCGCGGCACCAGTCGCGTCGGCACGTTCTCAAAGGGAATGCAGCAGAGGCTCGGACTCGGCGTCGCGCTGCTCGACGACCCCGCAGTCGTGCTCCTGGACGAGCCGACCAGCGCGCTCGATCCGGTGGGGCGCCACGACGTGCGCGAGATCATCCGCGCGCTTCGCGAAAAGGGAACGATCGTTTTCCTGAACTCGCACCTGCTGAGCGAGGTCGAGCAGGTTTGCGACGCGGTGGCGATCGTCGATCGCGGCAAGGTCGTGGCCCAAGGCGACCTGACCCAGCTCCTGCGGACCTCTTCCGTCCGCGTACGTGCGACCGGGATCTCGCGTGACGCGCGCGCGGCGATGGCCCGATTCGGCGAGGTCGACGACGACGCCGACGGCGCGGTCGTCGTCAAAGGGATCGAACGCGAGCGGATCCCGGAGCTCGTCAGCGCGATCGTCGCGTCCGGGGCTCGTGTGTATGCCGTCGAGTCCCAGCACGAGTCACTCGAAGAGCGCTTCCTGAGCCTTCTGGGGCAGTGAGATGAGGTCGGCGCTCGTCGTCGCGCGCCAGGTCGTAAACGAAGCAGCCCGGCGCCGTCTTCTGCTCGCGCTGCTGCTGCTGACGCTGTTGGTGATCGCCCTGACCGTGTGGGGCGTGTCGCGCATCGACGACCTTCGGAACGGCGGACAGCCCCTCTCCGACGCTCAGAAGAAGACGATCGTCTCGCAGCTCCTCATCCTCGTGATGTTCATGTTCAGCTGGGTGCTGTCCCTCGCCGCCGTGTTCATCGCGTCCCCGGCGATATCGGGCGAGCTCGAGTCCGGGATCGCCCTCGCGATCCTGGCGCGGCCGATCCAGCGCGCCGAGTACGTGATCGGCAAGTGGATCGGTCTGGTTGCGCTGGTGATCGCGTACGGGATTGGGGCGGGGACGGTGGAGATCGTCGCGGTCGCGGCGGTGAGCGGCTATCAGCCGCCGCATCCGTTCGAGTTTCTGGGGTTCGTCCTCGGAGAAGGCATCGTGATCCTCACCTTCGCTCTCATGCTGTCGACACGCCTCGCCGGTATGGTCGGCGGAGTCATCGCGGCGATCCTCTTTGGGATCGCGTGGATAGGTGGGATCGTGGGCGGCGTCGGTGCGGCGTTCAACAACGCGACCATCACGCATGTCGGCACTGCGACGAAGCTCATCTTGCCTACGGATGGCCTGTGGCGGGGCGCCGTCTGGAGCCTCGAGCCCTCGATCGTCATCGCGGCGCAACAGCAGGCCGGACCGGCTGTAGCCGCGAACCCGTTCTTCGCAGCCGAGCCGCCGCCCGCCGCATATGTGGCATGGGCTGTCATCTGGATCGCCGCGATCCTCGCTCTGGCAATTTGGAGCTTTCGCTCGCGCGAGATCTAGCGCAGCGGGCGGCGCGGGTCCTGTCCCGGGCTCTTGCGGAAAAGATCAGCACTCAATCCGCCTCCCGTGCCACCCTGCATCTCTCTGCGCTTTAGCATCGCCCGCAATGCCCATTGACCGAGCGTTCTCGCGGCGAGCCGGATTCCAGGCGTACCTGATCGCTGCGTTCTCGCTCGTCTACGCGGTCGTGTTTCTCGGGTTCGTGCGGAATCATCCGGAGAATGTCCAGGCGGGTGCGCTCGCATGGGCCCTCATCGCGGGAGCTGGACTCGCGGCGACCGTCACGACGACATCGACGGCAGCCCGTGTTGGCGGTGATGCGCGATGGTGGCTCACCGCGATGGGCGTCGGGTATGGGCTGCTGTCCGCCGCCCACGGCACCTTCGCTGCAGTCGCGGTCGAGCAGGGCATTGCCGCATCGGATCTCTCGCCCACCGATCCGCGGGGACTCGCCACATTTGGGCTCGCGGGCCTTTGGGCCCTCACGCTCGGCCTTGAGACCGTCGCGGGCAACGGCGCGCTGCCGCGTAATCTCGGCTGGCTCGCGATCGTCTCCGGGATAGATCTCATCGTTCTTTACGTCGCGACGGTCGCGCAGGCCGAGACTCTCATTCTCGTAAGCGGCGGACTCGCGTCGGTCATTCTCGTTCCGGCGTTCTGGATCTGGACAGGCCGAGTCCTCCGCGGCTAGGCCCGTTCGAGCGGGCGGTCCTCGCGCTCCCCGTCGTGGGATCGCTGGCGCTCGGACTGCCGCTTTTCGTATTTCCTAGACCGTTCGCGCGCATCGCCGACCTGGCGGGAGACGACACCTTCATCTACGAGCTTGGCGGCGCGGCGATGCTCGGGTATGCGGTCGCCGTCGTGCTCGGCATTCGGCGCGGGCTCTGGTCGCCGATGCGCTTCGTCGTCCTCGGCACCTACGTGTTCGCGGCTATCGCGTTCCTCGCGGGATTCGTCGCGTTCGCGAGCAATCAGATAAACGGATTCGTCCTGGTCTTTTCTTTGTGGGCCGTCGTCGTCGCGTATGCCCTCGCGCAAATACTCGTCGCGCATCGCGGCGTCGTCGCCGGGGCCCGCGACACCGCGAGCTGGGTGGCCGTCGTCCTCGCGCTCGCAACCATCTCGGCCGCGGTATTCGGCCTGGGGCCGCAGGTAGCGGGACCATTTGCATCGCTCATGGGCTATAGGGGAACGGACGAGTACGTCTACCGAATCGCCGGCGCGGCCTGCTTCGGCTACGCGGCGATGGGCATCCAGGAGGTCCGTTCGCTGCACTGGGAGGACATCCGTCTTCCGAACGTGATGGCTCTTGTCTTCAACGGTCTCGCGTTCCTCGCAGCGGTCTTCGAGATCCTCGCGGGCCGCGCGACAATCCTCGCCTTCCTGGTCGCACTCGCCGCGGGCTTCTTCACCGTCGCCATCGCCCTGATCCTCGTTCGCCGCGGCCGCTAGTCAGCGATCCGCGTCTCGGCGGGCCCGAGGATCGACCAGTGGGTCATGTCTTTTCCGGGCTTCGCGCCGTGCCAGTGCCGCGTGTTCCTCGGGATGAGCACGATCACGCCGGGGGTCAGGTCATGCTGGTCCGCATCCGTGGCGATGAGCCCGTCGCCTTTGGTGCACATCAGGATCTGATCGGTCGTGTGCGTGTGCCAGCGGTTGCGCGCGCCGGCCTTGAAATGGATCTCGGATAGCCGAAGATCGGTGCTGTGCTCGGCTCCCACCGCGGTGAACGAGTCGACGTCGCCACGGAAGATCTCGGCCACGCTCCTCGTAGGCTTCCGCATCTCGGGCTTGATCACGCGCACGCGCGGATGGTCGCACGCGTCGGGCAGACTTGACCACAGTGGACACTCCGCTTGCCGTCGAGGCGGTCGGCCTCGAGCGTACCTACGCGTCCGGCCACGCGACCGTCGCGGCCCTCGCAGGCGTCACGCTGGGGATCCGGCGCGGCGAGTTCGTGGCGGTGATGGGTCCATCCGGCTCGGGCAAGTCGACTTTGCTCAACGTCGTCGCGGGCCTCGAGCGACCGACCGGTGGGATGGTCCGGGTGGATGGCGAGGATCTCGCGAGGCTGGACGAGGAGGCCCTGGCGCGGCATCGCAGCAAGCGCGTCGGCATGGTGTTTCAGGCGTTCAACCTGCTTCCCCGTTTCCGCGTCGTCGACAACGTCGCGCTGCCGCTTGCCTTCTCGGGTGTCCCGTCGGCGGAGCGCACCCGGCGCGCCCGCGCGATGTTGGATCGCCTCGGGATGAGCTCGCGTGCGGACCATCGCTCGAACGAGCTCTCGGGCGGCGAGCTTCAGCGCGCGGCCATTGCTCGCGCGCTCATTGGCGAGCCGGCCATTCTTCTCGCGGACGAGCCGACCGGGAACCTCGACAGCGCGAACGGCGCGGCGCTCATCGCGCTGTTCGAGGAGCTGCACGCGCAAGGTCAGACCGTGCTCCTTGTGACGCACGACGCGCAGATCGCGGCACACGCGGAGCGCACCATCCGGATGCGCGACGGTCGGGTGGTCGACGAGTGAGGTTCGGAGATCTTCTCGGCATGTCGCTCGGAAACTACGGCCGCGCGCGACTTCGATCGGGCCTCACCACCGCGGGCGTCGCGATCGGCACCGCGCTCGTCGTCCTCCTCATCGCGCTCGCCACCGGGGCCGAGGACAACGTCCGCCGCTCGATCTTCTCGATCGGCGATCTCCGCCTCGTCACCGTCCAGCCGTTCCAACCCGGCGCGAACGGGCTTTCGGCGGTCCCACGGACGATCACTGACGACACCGTCGCCAGGCTCAAGGGTGTCGCTCACGTCGACGGCGTATACCGCCAGTTCGACGCGCCGCTCGGCATGGTCGTCGAGGGCGGCGACGATGCGACCATCCGGCCGCAGGGCATCGAGCCCGGCGCGCCAGTCGATCGAGGCGACCTGCTTGCCGGACGGCACCTCGAAGCTGGGGACCGCGCGGTGGCAGTGATACCGGGAAACATCGCGCGGCTCGTTGCGCCGGACGCGGGCGCCGCGATCGGCAGGACCGTGACGATGCGGATCGGCGGCGCCGTGAAGCTCGGCACCACGCGGATCGGCGGAAGCGGCACGCCGCGCGATTACGCAGTGAAGATCGTCGGCGTCTTCGACGAGCAGGCATCTCAAACGTCCTTCCGCATCCCGCTCGACGATGCCCTGCTCGCGGGCGCCGAGAACCGCGGGCTCACGCCAGACGCGATCCGCGTGACGACGGGCTACAGCGGCCTCGCCGTGGAAGCGGACGACTCGACGAACGTGGCCGACATCGTGAAGGCGGTGCAGGAGCTCGGCTTCTCGTCGTTTTCGCTCAAGCAGGTCGTCGAGCAGATCGACCAGGGCTTCGGGGTCTTCAAGGGCATCCTCGCAGGGATCGGCGGCGTTGCGCTGCTCGTCGCCGCGATCGGGATCGCGAACACGATGATCATGTCCGTGCTCGAGCGCACGCGCGAGATCGGGATCATGAAGGCGGTCGGCGCATCGCCGCGCGACATTCGCGCATTGTTCATCGCCGAGGCCGCATACGTGGGCGTGTTCGGCGGCATCCTCGGTCTTGCGCTGGGGCTTGCCGGCGGTCAGATCATCGACCGCATTATTCGCGAGTTGAATCCGCGCACGAGCCCGGCGGCGATCTTCGTCGTCGGCCCCGATCTCGCGCTCGGTGCGCTCGCGCTGGCGCTGGGAGTGGCACTCGTTGCTGGATTCCTGCCCGCGCGCCGCGCGATGCGCATGTCGGCCTTGAGCGCGCTCCGGTACGAATGAGCTAAACAGAACGAGCCCGTGGTAGATACCACGGATCCGTGGTATTTCGAGTACGCTTGCGGACGTGGCGCGAACCGGCCGGGACATCTCGCTTCTTTTCGATCTCTTCGCGGTCTATCAGCGGGTAGGCGGCCTGGTATCCCTCGCCCTCGAGGGCGCGGGTCTCCGAGGGGACGAATACGCCGTCTACAGCGTCCTCTTCGACCTCGGCCCGCTCACCGCGACCGAGATGGCCGGGCATCTCGGGATGCCACTCACGACGGTCCTGGACTACCTCCGAGTGATGGATCGGCGACGGCACATCGTTCGGACGCCGCATCCGGTCGATGGGAGGGCGCGCCAGGTGCGCCTGAGCCCGCAGGGACTGGAGGCGCACAGGCGCGCTCACGCCGCCTGGGAACGAATGGGCGCACTCGTGGAGTCGTCGCTCCCGCTTGCAGTTGACCGCGTGCGCCAGTCCTTACACGCGCTCGACGATGCGGTAATCGCCGCCGAAGACAAGATCGGCGCCCGTCGCCGACGAGCGTGACGCCACGCGGTTGCGTCGTTCTCGTCGTCGTACTCATCTCCGCGTGCGCGCCCGCTCCTGCGGCCCGACAGTCACCCGCCCCCACACTGCCCTTCGCCAGCCTTATCGCGCAATTCGACTACGACCGGGCCGCTCCGATCGATCTCCTAGCCGGTGAGGCGGAGTCGGTCACCGGCGTCACGGTGCGATCGATCACGTTCGCGAGCCCACGCGGCGGCCGGGCCAACGCGCTCCTCTTGGTGCCGAGGGGCGGGGGTCCATTCCCGGCCGTCGTGATGATGCCTGGCAGCAATCAGCCACCAGCGAGCTTCCGGCCCGCCGCGCTCGAGATCGCCGGGCGCGGCGCCATCGTCCTCGTCGCTGACCAGAGTCAGACGCGGCCGGGGCATACGCCCCTCTACTCCTTCACCGCGGCGGAACGCGAAGAGTTCGTCCAGACCGTTGTCGATGTGCGGCGCGGCGTGGATGTGCTCGCGGCGCGCGCCGACATCGATCCACGGCGATTCGCGTTCTGGGGATTTAGCCACGGAGCTTTCATCGGAGGAATCGTCGCCGGTGTGGAGCGACGGATCGCGTCGTACGTTCTTCAATCCGGCGGCGGCGCTGACTACCTGCGAACCAACGCCCCGCAGCGGCTGCGCGAACCGGAGCTGAGCTCCTATCTCGCGACCATCGCGACGGTCGACCCCGATCTCTACATCGCCCACGCCGCACCCTCCGCCGTCTTTCTGCAGAACGGATCGCTCGACAAGACCTACACGGCGGCGGGCGTCGCGGCGTGGCAGACAGCCGCGAGCGAGCCGAAGAACATCGCAACCTACCAAGCCGACCACGAGCTGGACGCGGCAGCGACCGCCGACGCGCTCGCGTGGCTTGCCTCGCGGATCGGAACGCAATGAGGCGTTGGGCTTGGGCGATCGCTTTGACGTCCCTAACCGCGTGCTCGGCATCGCCGGTCGTGACCTCACCGTTGCCCACGATCGCCGCGACGACAATTGCGGACGCGCGCGGAACGCTCGCGCAAGCTGCCGTCGCGCGCCAGCCCACCGGCCCGCTCTATGTGAGCGTGGTGGAGACCGACGCGGGTAGGAGCGGAACCATCACCGAACAACGCGAGCCTGGGTTCGAGCTTGTGGTCTCGGGCAGTGAGCGCATCAGCGTCGGCATGGCTCCGCCCACAAGGATCGGGGGAGGTCAGGCCATGTTCGTTCAAGGCGATGGCGTGACTCGGTTCGAATCCGACGGCGCGGCGCTCTCCTATTTCGTGAGCCTGAGGCCAGGCGCGCTGCGCTCTCGCACGTTCGCAGCGGGCAGGCGCGCGCTGTACGAGTCTGCCGATCTACCGTCCACGGCGACGCCGGCAGGGAGGTACCAGGACACGTTGGTGCTCCTGGTGCTACAGCCGGGCTCGGCCGTGCCGCCGCACATGCACGGCGGCGTCGAGCCAACGTATGTGATCGAAGGAACAATCGAGCTCAAGGTCGCGGGTCGTCCCGCCGAACGTCTCGGACCGGGCGAAGGGGACACCGTCCTACCGGATACCCCCCTTTTGATCACGAACGTCGGATCCACGATCGCCCGCGTGCTCGTGATGCTCGCAACTCCGGAGGGTCGGCCAGTCCAGAGCTCCGCGAGCCCTCCGTGAACAAAGAACGGCCCCGTGATGGATTCCACCGCGGGGCCTATGTATCTAGCTCGAAGCCGGACTACGCGGCGAGGCCTCTCGTCTTGGCTGTCGCCTCGTCGACCGCCTCGAGATCGATCTCGATCTTCACCTTCTCGCCGACGAGGACGCCGTTCGGTATCGGCATATTCCAGGTGAGGCCGAAGTCGGTCCGGTCGATGGTGACCGTCGCGGCCGCACCGAGGTGCTGCCCGCCCTGCGCGTTGTCCACGACACCGATGAGCTCGACGTCGAAGCTCACCGGCAGCGTCACGTCGCGGATGGTGAGATCGCCGCTAGCGGTGTAGCGCCCGCCGCCCCGCGGGAAGATCGCGTTGCTCTTGAACGTGACCTCGGGGTACTTCTCGGCGTCGAAGAAGTCGGCCGATTGGAGGTGGCCGTCTCGCTTCGTGTCGCCGGTGGAGATTCCCGTGACCGCCGCTGCGACCTCGAAGTCGCCCTTCTCGGGCTGCTTGGGGTCCAGTTCGATGCGGCCGCGGACCTTGCCGAGGCTACCGCGAACGGTGCTCAGCATCATGTGCTTGACAGAAAAATTCACTTTGGTGTGCGATGGGTCGATGTACCAGAACATATGTTTTTCCTCTCACCGGCGGAAACCCGGGTTTAGTTGCTGATACAATCAACTAGTTGCCTACGCAAGTTATTCCGCTGATCCCGAGGACCCGAAAGCGCCGCCTGAAGCCGGGTGAGCTTCGCGCATGGCGTGCATTCATGCTCGCTTCGGTGCTCGTCGCCCGAGCGCTCGACCGCGATCTCCAACGCCAGGCGGATCTGACCCTCGCGGAGCACCATTTGCTGGCGATCATCAACGAGGCCGACCCACAAGGCATCCGACCGACGGACCTGCAGCTCCTCTCCACGCTCACCAAGAGCGGGCTCACGCGGGCCGTCGATCGCCTCGAGGCGCTCGGCCTGGTCGCGAGCCGGATCTGTCCGACGGACGCCCGCGGCCAGCTGCTCGTGCTTACTGCCAAGGGGCGACAGAAGCTCCGACGGACGGCACCGGAATTCTTCCGCTCGGTCGCGCGTCATTTCGCCGATCACCTCACGGAACGCGAGACCGAGATAGTTGCGGACGCTCTGGGGCGCGTCGCGGCAGCGGACCGCGCCTAGAAGGGCCCGGCGAGCTCCGGCGGCGCGAAGAGCAACGTTGGTTGCTGCCACCACATGTCCTCGAGATCTCCGCGCGCCTGTTGCATGAGGGCCGCGATCGTGTCGGGAGGCTGATCCCCGGCCGCGGCTACGACGACGACCTGCCCGGAACGCAGCGCCTTCTTGTACCGAGCGGTGACGTCCTTCGGGATGCCACCGTTGATCAGCTTCTGCAGTCGCGCCATCATGCCGGTCCACCCCCTGCCGGGTAGCCACGCCCGGTCCCCGGCGATGAGCTCCGCACGGCGACGATCGCGCGCGATCACCGAGATGTCCTGCTCGTTCACACCTGATTCGCGCAGCAGAGTCACGGCGGTGACCGCTGCGTCGTCGTCCTCGAACGCCGCCGCCGCGACCATGCCGCCCGCCATCTCCTGTAAGTAAGACGTTGTGGCCATCGAGGTCGAATCCTAACGAGAGCGACGCGCGCCGGCCGAGGGGCAGTCTCACTACGCACGCCATGCAAGAACTGGGATCCGCATCTCCTCGGCACTCATGCCTCCATGCGATCCGCGATGGCGGAAGGTCTGGCCGTCGACCTTAACGATGCTCGCCGCGCGATCACCGCCCAGCATCGCGAGGACCTCACCTACGCGCTGCCTCGCTATCTCGGGGTC
>Ga0070698_100007298_pt1 | contig 11968 bp, 9 predicted proteins | sample KBSK1502metaG_FD_65477 | JGI IMG/M metagenome (GOLD analysis project Ga0070698, IMG submission 65477) | Corn, switchgrass and miscanthus rhizosphere microbial communities from Kellogg Biological Station, Michigan, USA - KBS K1-50-2 metaG | ecosystem: Host-associated > Plants > Roots >...
TGAGTTCCAGGACGCCGATCAGAATGAACAGGAAATTTACCGACAGAGTTCCGGTGATTCCGGGCAGGCTTACCTTGAGCCGCGAGGCCAGAATCGCGATGCCTAAATAGCAGATGAATTCTGCGATGTTCTTACTGGTCTGGTGAATTCCTGCGTAGAGCAGCGTGGCAAGTCCTGCCATCACCATCAGACTGATGTACAGTTTGGCGAGGAAAGACAGTCCTCTCCATGATCCGGAGTGCGTAGGCAGACCTCTAGCGATGCTGGTGGCGCCAGTCAATGGGAGTAAACTCTTGTGCGACCGCGAGGAAATCCGCGGTCCTCCTATAAATACCAGCTAACATCTTTAGATACAACGATTTGTAAAGATTCCAGCAAACTTTGGTAATAGACTGGGTGACTAACTGGCAGGTCGGAATTGGCAAGGCCCAACGGACGCGACTTGCTGCGAATGGTAAGTTTAACAGCCAGAAAGGTTTCTGGCTCTCACTCCGCAACCGGTCAACTTTCCAGGTTAGACCGAGTGCGAAACATCATCTTCAGACACATCCTGATCCGTGGCCGCTGTCGAGCTGACTGTAGAAGATTTTCCCCGCCTCATGGCTACAATTCCCGTGCGCACCATTTCCAAAACGCCGTAGGGGCGCAGCACTTCGAGCAGGCCATCAATCTTGTCTTCGGCCCCGGTGATCTCAATGGTAAGGGATTCGGGGGCGACGTCTACCACGCGCGCCCGGAACACGCTGGCTAATTCGAGCACATGCGAACGCGCCTCATGCGTGGCCGCGACCTTGATCATTGCCAGGTCGCGGACGATCGCAGGCAGGTTGGTAATGTTCTCCACCAGCAGCACGTTCACGAGCTTGTAGAGATTAGCCTCGATGCGGCGAGCATGATCATGGTCCGCGTCGACCGTGATCGTCATGCGCGAGACTTCCGGCTTTTCGGTGCGGCCCACCGTCAGCGAATCAATGTTAAAAGCGCGGCGCCGAAACAGCGACGCCACGCGCGTCAGCACGCCCGGTTTGTTTTCCACGTACACCACGTATGTGTTCAGCATATTTTCTTTACTCGTCCGCAGCGGTCTCGACAATCTTACTGGGACGCCGGATCATCTCGTGCAACGACGCTCCCGCCGCGACCATGGGGTACACCGTATCCTCTTGTTCCACCCGGAAATTGATGAGCACCGGCCCGTCATGCTGCCGCGCCGCCTGCACCGACGGCACCACTTGCGAGCGCTCCGTGACCGTCATACTGCGAATTCCATAGGCCTCGCCGAGCTTGCCGAAGTCCGGGTTCAGCAGCGGCGTCGCGGCGTAGTTGCGCTCGTAGAAAAATTCCTGCCACTGCCGCACCATGCCGAGAAATCCGTTGTTGATGATGGCGATGTTCACCTTCAACTTCTCCTGCACAATGGTCGCAAGTTCGCACAGAGTCATCTGAAAACCGCCATCGCCGACTATTACCCATACATCCGCCTCCGGGCGCGCGACTTTTGCTCCAATCCCCGCCGGCAGCGCGAACCCCATCGTCCCCAATCCTCCGGAAGTGATCAAGCTGCGCGGCTTTTCATGCTTGTAATATTGCGCCTCCCACATTTGATGCTGGCCCACGTCCGTGACCACCACGGTGTCGCCGTCGCGCGTCTCGCGCCAAAGATCGTTGATCACGTGCGCCGCGTAGAGATGCCCGCTGTCGGGCAGGTTCTGAATATCGCGCACGGCGGCGTCGCCTTTTAGTTTGTCGATGGAATCGAGCCACTCGCTGCGGTCAATGGATTCGACGTGTGGCAACAACTCATGCAGCACTTCCCGCAAGTCGCCCACCAGAGGAACATCGACTTTGACGTTCTTGTTGATCTCCGCGGGATCGATCTCGATGTGAATCTTCTTGGCATTGGACGCGTAAGTCTTCAGATTTCCCGTCACGCGGTCGTCGAAGCGCATGCCGAACGCCAGCAGCAGGTCGGCTTCCTGAATGGTGTGATTCACCCAAGCCTCGCCGTGCATCCCCATCATCCCGAGATTCAGTGGATGAGACGCAGGAAACGCGCCCAAACCCAGCAACGTGAGTGCGACAGGAATGCCTGCGCGCTCTGCAAATTCGCGCACTTCGTTCATGGCGCCGGAAATGATGATGCCGTGGCCCGCGAGGATCACGGGCCGCTTGGAATTGTGAATTAATTCCAGCGCCTGCTCATATTCTTTCCGCTCCGGCGACAGATCCGGCCGGTACCCCGGCAGTTGGGGCTTTGCGGCTTCCCAATCGAATTCGCACGTCGACTGTTGCGCGTCTTTGGTGATATCCACCAGCACCGGCCCCGGCCGGCCGGAGCGCGCCACATAAAACGCCTCCCGAATCGTGCGCGCCACTTCGCTTGCGTGGGTCACCAGATAATTGTGCTTGGTGATGGGCAGAGTGACGCCGGTGATGTCGGTCTCTTGAAATGCATCCGATCCGATCAGCTTGCTTCCCACCTGGCCGGTGATGCAGACGATCGGCGACGAATCGAGCATGGCCGTGGCGATTCCCGTAACCATGTTGGTGGCGCCCGGACCAGATGTGGCGACGGCGACTCCCACCTGCCCGCTGGCGCGCGCGTAGCCATCGGCCATGTGGGTTGCTCCCTGCTCGTGGCGCACCAGAATGTGATGGATCTTGCTGCCCTTGAGCGCGTCGTACGCGGGAAGAATGGCCCCGCCAGGATAACCGAATACGTGTTGGACGCCCTCGCGTTCCAGACATTCCCAAAGAATGCTCGCGCCGCTCATATGCTGTCGAGTCATGATGTGCCGTCCTTCATACGAACCTAACCTCTGCTCCCAAAAAAGCAAAACCCACCGGGCCAGCGTTTCTGGCGGGGCGGGATTCGGGAGCCTTCAAGATTTCAAGTTGCTCAGCTCACTGGTTCCCTCCACACCGGAGAGGGTACAAGAACTCGTACCCTACAGACCAAGACACGAATTCGGTGTAGATAGCGGTCACTCATAGTTCTACCAAGAGGTGTTGAGATGGTATCGAAGCCAGCGGCTGGCTGCAAGTGGAAAGTCGCTAGTTGTGCGGCAGCGCTTTCAAGGGCCGTTCCGTCTGCCAAAGTTCGTATACGTAACCGTCGGGGCCGCGAAAATAAGCCCAGGCTTCCGACGCGTCGCCATCGACATCAGTGACGAACTCGACGCCGCGTGACTGCAACTCCTTTTTCGCCGCGCGCACATCTTCCACCTGAAAGGCCAGAACTGGACAAGCATGCAGCCGGTAGTAAGAACTCTCCGGACCGAAGACCTCGAACAGTTGCCCCGACGGCGTTTCAAACTGGACCATTCCTTTGCCTTCGCGAATGAGGGAAAGGCCCAGAACATCGGCAAAGAAGCGCGCGGTAGATTTCAAGTCGAAAGTTCGCACGCCTGCCCATGTGTATCCAAGCACACGCATCGCAGCCTCCGTTCTTTTTCCCGCAGGCGTTGTACTGATTCTCCGCACAACTCGTGTTTACGATAGCCGAAGAATCCTCTGCTCCACATCGGCCGCAGATTGCATCACATTTTCCGGCTTACCCAGGTCGCGCCAATAATATTCATCTGCCCGGAACGCGCCAATCTTTTCTTCCTCTCCAGCCAGCCGCAGATAGGAATTGATGATCGAAAAAACGCCGTCTTCCACAATCTTCCCCAGCATCCGCGGAGAAATCACATGCACGCCGGAAAATGCCAGGGCCTGGATCTGCTCGGAAGATCGAACTGAAGGTCGAACAATTTCTGGCTCTTGATCTTTCCCCGCACGGCGGCCACAGAGCAGATTCTGCGCGTCGAACAGCAGGTATCGCGATGTCTCCCGATCCTGCACAGCTAGCGTGGCCAGCGCCTGATTCTGCCGATGAAATTGCATCATGCGGTCAACATCGATGGTGCTCAGAACGTCGACGTTATGCAGAATAAAGGGCTGGTCCGCATCGCCGGACTTTTCAGAAAAAAACCACGCTGCTTTCTTGAGCCCGCCGCCGGTGTCAAGCAAGACCTCTTCACGCGAGATTTCAATGCGTATTCCAAAGTTGTTGTTCTTGTTCAGATACTCAACCACCATGTCCGCAAAGTGATGCACGTTGACGATCACTTCGCGAACCCCAAAGGAGCGTAAGCGTCTTAGAGTGATCTCCAGCAGCGTGTGGCCGGCGACCTCCACTAACGCTTTCGGGCGATCGTCGGTAAGCGGACGTAGGCGCGTGCCGAGGCCGGCGGCCAGAATCATCGCCTTCATCGCGTAGACTTCGCCGACTCAGATTTCGCCGCCGAGCGACTCTCCGGCTCGAGCTTTTCTAGCTCGCGATGCCGCAACACGACCTCGACGCCGTTCCTTCCTTGCAGCCGTCTCGCAACTTGCTCAGCCAAATACACCGAGCGATGCTGCCCGCCGGTGCATCCAAACGACACCATCAGGTTCTTAAATCCCCGGCGCTGGTAGTTGTTCACGCTGGCATCCACCAGCGACATCACGCTGGCCAGAAACTGATGCACGCTCTCCTGTTGATTGAGATAGTCGATCACCGACTGGTCCCTGCCGGTGAGCATCTTGAAGCGCTCCTCGCGCCCGGGATTCGGCAGGCTGCGTCCATCAAAAATGAATCCTCCACCGTTTCCGCTCTCATCTTTCGGCAGGCCGCGATGAAAAGAGAAACTGAAAATCCGCACCACCAGATTGTCCGCATCCGAAGCGAGCGCCTGCAATTTTTCCGAGGCCAGCATGCTGTGAAAGGCGCCGGTGAGCGTGGGAAGCGCGATGGGCAGCGTGACATTATGCAGCAGCCAGCGCAGATTTTTCAGCGCATAGGGCACGCTCTGCAGAAAGTGAACCTTACGCTCGTAGAATCCACGAAAGCCGTACGCCCCCAGCGCCTGCATAATGCGGATGTACACGTAAGCGTAGTAGTACTGCGTGAACGTTTCGCGCTTGAGATCGACGAAGCCGGTCAGCGTGTCGAGATAATGGTCGAGCAACTGCTGGCGTAACTCCGGCGGCAGATCGGCCTTGGCGTCATATAGAAGTGAAGCGACGTCATACTGCAGCGCACCTTTGCGCCCGCCCTGGTAGTCGAGGAAAAAAGGCTGGCCGTCGCGCAGCATGATATTTCGCGACTGGAAATCACGATACAGAAAGTATTCGCGCCCGGCGCTCAAAAGGAACTTTGTCAGACGGCTAAAATCGTCTTCCAAAGCCTGTTCGCTGAAGGGAATGCCCGCCAGCCGGAAAAAGTAGTATTTGAAATAATTCAAGTCCCATGAAATGGACTGCCGATCGAAACTTCCGCGCGGGTAACACACCTTGTAATTCAAGTCGCGGCCTGCCTCGATCTGAAACCTTGGCAGCGTCGCAATCACCTTGCGATAGGCTTCGACCACTGCGGGCGCGATCCGATCGCCTGTGCGGCGCTTCGAAAGAAACTCAAACAGCGACGTGTCGCCCAAGTCCTCTTCGAGATAAGCTCCGTGATCCAGATCCTGCGCATAGATCTCAGGCACCGGCAAACCGTGCTTTCGAAAATGCCGGGAGAATTCCAGGAAGGCTGCATTCTCTTCGCGCACGTCATACAGAATGCCGACTGCGCTGATCTTGTCGCTAGCTAGCCGGATGATCTTGCGCCCCGAACCGCCCAGCTGCCCTTGCAACGGCTGCACGCGCTCAACCGGCGAGTGGAAATGCTCTTCAAAGAGGCTTTTTAGAATGTCCATGAAAATGGGACCGCGCGGTTCACGATTCACCACAAAGATATCATCGAAGGGCTACGGGATCATCGGGCCAAACACCAGGAAATTCCAGTAGCATGAAACTTCCGTAACAATGCTCAAAGCCTTTTTTCAAGCGACTCGTTCTCACTCCGAGTCCCAGGCTTCCACCAAGTAGGTTGCCGAGTTGATGGCTGCGTCCATCGTGCGCGGACTGCTATCAGTCTGGCGCGCCTGCGGCAACGAAGAATTCCTGGCCACTGCGGTGAAGTGTGGCGACTCATGATGCGCGATTTTGTGGATGGCAAGAATTTCAGCCCAATCCTGGAGTTGCCCGCCAAGAAAGCAATCCCTTACGAACCCGCTCGCTGGTCGCGCAGCCCCGGCTGTTATCAACTGAAGGCTGCGCTCGGCTGGTACGAGCTCTGGCAAATCACGAAGAACGAACGATACCTGGCTGCCTATCGACAACTACTGAATGCGTCGTTGGCGAGCCACGGCTCCTTCCTTCCGGGATGTCACACCGATATCCGGTAGTGGACCGGTTGCACGCGTACTCCTACTTTCTTGAAGGCTTGCTGCCCGTGACCGGCGAGACCGCCTGTGCTGAAGCCATGGTTGAGGGAATCTACCGTCTGGCTGGGTTCGTTAGCATCCTTGCGCCATTGTTCCTGCGATCGGACGCGGTAGCCCAATTGCCCCGAGTTCGCCTTTTTGCGGATCAGCATGGAGTTTTGCCATTGGATGAAGAGGCCGCGCTAGAAGAGGTCTCGATGCTGAAAAGCTTCCTATCTGACGATCCCGATCCTCGCCTGTACGGAGGCTTTTGGTTCGGAAGAAAGAACGGCGAAATGCTCCCGTTCATGAACCCGGTGTCCACGGCATTCTGTTACCAGGCGTTAGAAATGTGGAACCAACGAGGCCAGGGTTCGCTGGACTGGCACTCTCTGATCTAGGCTCGAGACTCCAGCAGCGTTTATCGCGATTCCTCAGAACGCTTATTCTGTGCGAAGAGCGTTCATGGGCTCGATGCTGGCTGCGCGTCTTGCCGGGATGAATCCGGCAATGGCCGCAAATGCAGAGAGAACCACCGCGGCCGCTGCGATCGAAATCGGATCATAGGTGCGCACGCCGTAGAGTTGACTCGCCATCAAGCGGCCGCCTAGCAGCGCGACCGGGATACCAATGGCTAGGCCCAGTCCTACCTGCCACGACGCGGCCCGCAGCACGAGAGCCAGAACATCGCCACGGTTGGCGCCCAGAGCCATGCGCACGCCGATTTCGCTGGTGCGGCGGGCCACGGAGTAGGCGGTAATTCCATACAGACCCACCGATGCCAGCACGAGTGCCAGCAATCCAAACAGGGCAGTCAGGCGCGAAACGAGTCTTTCTGTGTTGAAGTTTCCCGCGACCTGATAGTCGAGGGAGCTGAACTCGCGCACAGTGAGATTGGGATTGATGTTGGCGAGGGTGCGCCGAACCATCGATTCCAGGCTTGCGGCATCGCCGGCATAACGGATGGTCATGGAGTTTGGGAAGAGAGAACGGGTCTCTCCGGTCATGGCGCTGCGCTCTTTGATCGTCGTATTCAGTTGGGTCATCGGGCGGAAATACATGGGACGGACGGGATCACGCGGGTTGGTGTATTTGGCGTCGGCGACGATGCCTACGATTTCGTAATCCGCCGCGTATTTTTGATCGAAGTTTCCGAAGTGGCGGCCGATGGGATCTTCGTTCGGAAAGAACTTTTTGACGAAGGCTTGGTTGACGACCCCAACCAGGCGAGAGGTTGCCGTGTCCTGTTCGGTAATACCTCGCCCGCGAAGGATGGGCTGGCCGATGGTTTCAAAGAAACGTGGGCTCACGCGATCCCATGATGAGTTCTGCTCTTGCTCGGGACTTGGCGCTGGCCGGCCTTCGATATATACAGTCTCGCCCCAGTTGTTGCCCTCCAGCGTGCTGTATAAAGCCAATCCCACGCTCTGCACGCCCGGAAGAGCCGAGAACTCGCGTTCCACTTGCTCGGTTGCCGAGCGGATTGTATCAATCGTGTAGCCGGCTCCCGCGAGGTCAAAGTGGACAACGTAGCGCTTCGCGGTGGCAATGCCGAAGTTCTGATGCTCAAGATTGCGCAGGCTCTGGGTCAGCAACCCGGCGCCGACCAGCAGCACCAGCGATAGGGCGGCCTGAAAGACGATGAGCGACTTTTGCGGAAGCGAAGACCGATCTCGCGTGCTGCGGTTCACACCACGCAACGCTTCGGCGGGATCGGAGTGCGAAGTAATCCATGCGGGGCCAATTCCGAATACGACTCCTGTCAGCAGAGAGAGGGCAAAAGCAAAGCCGAGGACGAGCAACGATGGGCTTGCATGGATGGTCAAGAACGGAGAGTCGGGGAAAGCGAGCGCCAGAATCATCCGCGTACCAGCATAGGCCAACGCTATGCCGACAGCCCCGCCCGCACATCCCAGAATCATACTCTCGACCAACATCTGCCGGATGAGGCGGGAGCGGGTGGCGCCAAGCGCCATGCCGATCGAAGTTTCGGCGCGGCGGTTGGCACCTTTAGCCAGCAGAAGATTCGCGATATTGGCGCAGGCCACCAGCAGGACCAAACCAGATATCGCCATGAGCAAGCGAAGGCCGCTGCCGGTCGCCATTTGCATGTTTTGGATTCCAGCGCCGCCTGGAGTCAGTACAACGTGCTGTTTGGGGATTTGCGTCCAGGCTCCGTTGACGGTGTAGGTGGTCTGCGTCGCCAGCCACTGGCGCAGGGCGTTTGAGAGTTTGGCTTGCAGGCTGCCGGGATTAACACCAGGCTTGACCCGTCCCAGAACGTAGAGCCTGTTTGAGTCCGGCTGCTTCAGAATGGTGGTCTCGCGCTCCAAGTACGGTTCATCGTTAAGCGGAATCCAGAGCGCGGGCGGATTGCTGGCGACTCGATCACCGAAAAAGCCAGGAGGCGCGATCCCAACAATGGTGAATGGCTGATTCTGAACGTAAACCGTCCCGCCGATCACGCTGGGATCGGAGGCGTGGGCTGCTTGCCAGGCCTGATAGCTGAGCACTGCCACCGGCGCAGCTCCGGGCACATCATCTGACGGCAGAAGCGTACGCCCGGCATAGGCCCCTAAGCCGAAAGTCGGGAAGTAGTTTCCTGAGACATATTCAGCAGTTTCTGGCTGGGCCGCCGCGGTTCCCCTGCGAACATTCACGGTATTGTGTCCGGATTGGAAGGCGGCGAGTTCCTCGAATTCCGGCGTGGTGTCCTGGAAATGGCGGTAGAGATCATAGGAGAAGATGTCGAAATCGCCGTTCTCGTTCATAAAGCCACCCTCGACGCAGCAGTCGTCGAGATCGCCAATGCGGTACAAGCTTGCGGGATTCGCTACCGGCAGCGATTTCAGAAGAATCGCGTGTACCAGCGTGAAGATGGCGGTGTTCGCTCCGATGCCGAGCGCGATAGTGAGGATTACTGTGGCGGCGAAGCCAGGCGACTTCCGAAATTGGCGCAGAGCAAGTTTGAGATCGTACATGTTCATTTCACCCAAGGAGTATGGACGAGAGGATAGCGGAAGTGTGAGCGGGACCGGAATGAGAAAAAGCCCCTCGCTTGCGCGAGAGGCTTTTTCCGGGGGAGGGACTTGTAGGCGAGGCGCCTTCGGTCCCAAGCTTATTTGGGTTGCTGCTGTTGGTCGACGGCGGTGGCAGGGGCTCCGGTGTTGCTGGAGAGCTGCTCCAGGTCGTTCTTAAGCAGGCTGACTTCTACGCGGCCTCCGCTGACGCGCTTGGTCTTCGCAGTCTCATCCGTCGAGGGGGCAGGGGCATTGCCCATACCAACGAGGTAGATGCGATAGACGGGAATCTCGTGGTTTAGAACGAGATAGCGGACCACCGACTCGGCCATCTTCTGGGAATTGGTGATTGCGGTCTGTCCCTTGCCCGAGGAGAATCCCTGCACTTCAATGATGTAACCGCGCTGGCCCTTCACGCCGCTGGCCATGGTGTCGAGAGCATCCTTGGCGTTCTTGCTCAGCATGGTTTGGCCAGGACGGAAGCGGATCTCAGTCTGGTTCGAGGCCTTGTACTGGTCGATGTTGCCCACCACGTTCTCAACCGTCTGGACACGAGCCGTGACCTGCTGTGCCGACTGCTGCGCCGCAGTGGCCTTGTTTCCTGCATCGAGGGCGTGCTGATCGGCTTCGTTGGCCTTATCGGAGGCCAGCTTGATGCCTTGCTGGGCGCGAGCGTCGGTGTCCTTGATGGCCCGGCTGTTGGCCGAGGTCAACTCATCGAGTTCGTTCACGCGGTCGCGGATCGGTTCAGTCTGCCGCTGTACATACTTTTTGCGGGCAAAGGGATTGACGCGTCCCCAGAAGCCTTCGCGAGACGGCGCGGCCAGAGGCGCCTTGCCAGTCGCGTTGCTAGTGTCGGATGAGGTCGACTGAGTCTGCTGGGTGGCGGCAGGCTGAGTCTGATCTGAAGAAGACGAAGTGGTCTGCGCGATGGCGGGGAAAGCGAGGACAGAGGCCAGCGGCAGGGCAAAAAGCAGGCGGTTGTTCATAAAGGACTTCCTCCAATTTCGGGGGAGCATTACGCTCCACTCCGGCACGCCTGGGGCGTGCGTGAATTCGATTGCGTCCCTTTTACCGATTGTGGAAAGCCAGCGATGTCGCTGAGCCGGCCAGCGCTGACGCGACGCTTGCCTTGGACAGCGGGCGCCAACTGCGGCGGCGCCTGGCATTCCTATTACATGTGGGATGCCAAATCGATCATTAAGGTTGAACGGCTAAACGCTTGATATCTATACACATTGTAGTCGGATTCAGGGGGGTAAAGCCAGAACGGCAGGGTAATTTTGGCGAACCTGATATAAAAACTGCGTGGGAAATAGTTTTCCCTCGGGAGGAACGTTTGCGAGCTCATTGGCGGCTGGGCGGAGTATGGCTGGCGATCTGGGCATGGATCTTTTGCGGGTTGAGCTGGGGTGAGGGACCGGGAATGGCCTCGTCGCGCATTCCGGCGGAGCATCTGCAGCAGTATTCCGACCTGGCTGTGACCTGGATGCAGGAGTATCTGCGCATTGACACGACCAATCCTCCCGGGAACGAAATGCGGGCGGTGGCGTTCTACAAGAAAATTCTTGATCAGGAAGGGATCGAAAACCGCGCGTTCGACTACACCCCGGGGCGGGGCGATCTTTGGGCGCGAGTGCCGCACACAACTGCCGAGGCGAAGCGGCCGATCGTTCTCCTAAACCACATGGATGTGGTAACCAGCGATCCGTCGCACTGGCAAGTGCCTCCCTTCGGTGGGGAGATCAAGGATGGCTACCTGTGGGGACGCGGCGCGCAGGACATGAAGGATGAAGGCCTGGCGCAGTTGGTGGTAATGGTGATGCTGAAGCGCGAGAAGGTCGCGCTCGATCGCGACGTCATTTTTCTTGCAGTCTCGGACGAAGAGGCGGATGGAACCGGAACGGACTGGTTCATCGCAAACCAGCGTGATCTGCTCGGGAACGCGGAGTTTCTGATCAACGAAGGTGGAGAGAATCTGCTGGAGAACGGCAAAGTGAAATTTGTGGGCGTGGACGTCGGCGAGAAAACTACCTACTGGCTGCATGTGGTCGCGCATGGCAGGCCGGGACATGGGTCGCGGCCCAATCCGGACTCGGCGCCCAACCGGCTGGTGCGGGCGCTGAACCGGATTATCGCGTACCGGACGGCGCTGCGAGTGTTGCCGGTGGTGGATGAGTTTTTGCGGGATATGGCGCCGCAGGAGCCTCCGGAGCGGGCGGCGGAGTACCGCAATATTCGGAAGGCGATCGAGGATAAAAAATTTCAGGAGGAGATCGAGAAGGATGAGTCGCTGAACTATCTTTTGCGTGACACCATTTCGCTGACCATGATGGGAGGATCGGAGCAGACCAATGTCATCCCTCCAGAGGCGTGGGCGAATCTGGATGTACGCATTCTGCCGGGCGGCGATCCAAAAGCGCTCCTGGCCGAGGTGCGGCGGGTGGTGAATGATCCCAACGTCAGCGTGGAACCGTGGAAGGGGACATTTCGGGTGGCCAATTATTCGGGGACGGACAATGCGCTCTTCGCGGCGATTCGCGCGGTCTCTGCAAAATATTTTCCTGGGGCGCCGGTGGTGCCGCACATTACCAGCGGATATACCGAGAACCAGCGTTACCGGCCGCTGGGGATTAATGCCTACGGGTTCAATCCCTACGCAGCGACGGAGGA